>MDTG01224541.1_pt1 | contig 122023 bp, 121 predicted proteins | sample 811421 | NCBI WGS metagenome assembly MDTG01 (sample SAMN05326645, study PRJNA326480) | marine metagenome | isolation source: seawater | place: Pacific Ocean: South East | collected 2011
CCAACACAATGAACGATGTGTTTTTAAAACTGGCTAGAGGATGAAACGATTTGTAGGTTTTGTACAAAAAGAGTTTTATCACATATTCCGTGATAAACGTTCCCTATTTATATTATTCGGGATGCCCATAGCCCAAATATTATTGTTTGGTTTCGCCATTACTAATGAAATCAATAATGTAGATATTGCCATTCTAGACCAGGCCAATGATGTGACATCTAAAGAAATCATCAATAAAATAGCCGCTTCAAAACACTTTAGCATTGTTGATATTATTCAACAAGAGTCATCCATAGAATCCATATTCAAAAAAGGCAAAGTAAAAGCGGTACTTCAATTTGAAAATAACTTTGGAAATAACCTCATTAAAGATAAACAGGCCAACGTACAAGTACTTACAGATGCCACGGATCCAAATATGGCCAGTACCATAAGTAATTACATTTCGTCAATACTTAAAAAGTATCAGCAAGAACTAAACAAGAATATCAACATAGACTACCAAATTGTCCCGCAAAGTAGGATGATATATAATACAGAACTAAAGAGTGTTTATATGTTTGTTCCGGGTGTGATGACGGTTATTTTGATGTTAGTATCGGCAATGATGACATCCATTTCCATAACCCGTGAAAAGGAACAGGGAACTATGGAAATTTTATTGGTGTCTCCTTTAAAACCCTTTCAGGTAATTATTGGCAAGGTGTTTCCGTACATTTTTCTGTCTATTATCAATGCCATTGTTATTGTGCTGTTGAGTATTTTCATCTTTAACGTACCTGTAAAAGGAAGTTTGTTTCTTTTGGGTGCTGAAAGTGTACTGTTTATTATCACTTCATTGGCTTTGGGTATTTTAATTTCAACCATATCGGCTACACAGCAAACCGCAATGATGATTTCTTTAATGGGCTTAATGTTGCCTACTATATTACTTTCAGGATTTATTTTTCCCATAAGCAGTATGCCCTTACCACTTCAGGTGATCAGTAACATCATCCCTGCAAAATGGTTTATCATCATTGTAAAAGGCATCATGTTAAAAGGCATTGGGATTGGTTTCATATTTAAAGAAACCACCATACTTGTTTTGATGACGTTATTGTTTATAAGTATAAGCGTGAAAAAATATAAAATCAGATTGGAGTAAGATGAACATAATATTTTACATCATACGAAAAGAGTTTAAGCAAATCTTTAGAAATAAAGGGATGCTTCCTATCATTTTTATTTTACCAGTACTGCAATTGGTTATTTTATCTAATGCGGCTACCTACGAAATAAAAAACATACAATTTGGATATGTTGATGCAGATAATAGCAGCATCTCAAGAGGTTTGGTAGAGCAGTTTGAAGCTTCATCGTATTTTAATGTTTCAGAAATATTTTCTTCGGAAAAGGAAGCTTCGCGGGCAATGCAAGAAGGTACGGTTGATGTTTATTTGAATATTCCTGTGTATTTTGAACGAGATTTACAAAAAGACAAAACAAATGCCATAAGCGTTTTTGTTGATGCAATTGATGGTGCAGCAGCTGGTGTAATCAATGTTTACATAACTCAAATCATTCAGAAGTACAACAAGAATATTGCTACAGATTTAATACAGATTTCAGATACTGTACAAAAACCAAGCAGTATCGATAGCATTCCTTTATTCTGGTACAACCAAACCTTGAACTACAAAACATTTATGGTGCCTGGTATTTTGGTTTTGCTTGTTACAATGATTACGCTGTTTTTATCTGGAATGAACATTGTGAGGGAAAAAGAAATAGGCACCTTGGAACAAATCAATGTAACACCCATAAAAAAGCATCATTTTATAATTGGAAAACTATTCCCTTTTTGGGTTTTGGGAATGGGACTGTTGACCATAGGCTTACTACTCTCCAAAGTTATTTTTAATACACCCATGCTCGGAAATTTGGGACTGCTTTATGCTTATACTTCAGTTTACATATTAGTGATTTTGGGAATGGGATTGTTCATCTCAAACTTCACAGACACACAACAGCAGGCTATGTTTATTTCATGGTTTTTTGTAGTGATTTTTATTTTAATGAGCGGATTGTTCACACCTATTGAAAGTATGCCAAAATGGGCACAAATACTTACTGAATTTAATCCTGTCAAGTATTTTGTGGAAATCATTCGAATGGTCTTACTCAAAGGTTCTAATTTTAACGATGTATTCCCATTGGCCATAAAAACATTAGCCTATGCTTTGGTTATGAACGGCTTGGCAGTTTGGAGTTACAAAAAAACACTGTAGTCTTAAAGATGCTAAAAACATTGCTAAAACAAACTCATCTCATTTATGTTTTTTCGGATATGTAAATTTTAATAATGAGAACTTTGCTGTTAAAAACAAATCATTATAAAGGTAATATAGACTCCCCTCTCATAATATGTTGTCTTAAATCCTCTAGAGTGGTCCTTTTCAGCCTTTCGTTAATCTTATGTTTTTCTTCATAGACCAAATGATGTAACGAACATGGATTATCACTATTACATTTCTCAAGACTCAATAAGCAAGAATTTAAACGCTCCTCACCATCAACCGCTTCTATAATTTGCATGACATTAGTTTGAAACTGATTTTTTGTTAAATAGAACCCTCCTTTGGGACCTCGAGTTGAAGATATTATATCTTTTTTGGAAAGAGCTTGTAAAATTTTGGCAATATATGCTGATGGTACATTGATTGGTTCCGCTATATCTTTTATAACTAACTTATTTACTTCACTAGAATTAACCGCAAGAAAAAGACAAGCTTTTATAGCGTACTTAGCTGTATTAGAAAACATTGTAATATAATTTAGAAGCAAAAATAAAAAAGACATTTTTATCTTAAATATGATTTTTATCATAAAATATCGATTCTATCCTTGCTAAATTTGCTCTAATTTAATTTAAATCTTATGAAAACAATATCAAAAATTTGCATTTTAGCTTTAACGCTATTTCTTTTCAATTGTGGAGGTGACACTAAGAAAAAGGAAGATCCTTATGCTAAAAAAACACCTGAAAAAACAGAAAAAAAAGAACCAGCATCAAAGAGAGTTGAATTAACTAATAAAGGTGTTGGACCAGTTTCTAAAGTAGATTTAGCACTTGTAGTGGACCCTGAAATGGCTGCCAACGGAAAAGTAATATATGAGAAAATGTGTACAGCATGTCATAAACCAGACAAAAAACATATTGGACCTGCCCCAAAAGGTATATTATCAAGACGCTCACCTGAATGGATTATGAACATGATTCTAGCACCTGAAAAAATGGTGAAAGAAGATCCTTTAGCAAAAGACTTATTAATTGAGTTTAATGGATCTCCTATGGCTAATCAAAATTTAACCAAAGATGAAGCTAGAGCTGTCCTTGAATATTTTAGAACACTCTAAACTTCTCGTTTAATTAAATGTTATAACCATGAAAACACTAATCAAATCACTATTACTCTTTGCGTTTTTGGGATGCTTTGTAGCATGTAATAATTCAGCAAAGTCCTCTGAAGACAATGCAAGCCAAACCACAACCAATGACACATCTAACGAAAAAACCGGACAGGCCTTTATAAAAGATGAAGGAGGCACACCAAATGCACTACAATTGGCAATGCAATCAGAAGACCATACAACATTGGTTACCGCTGTACAAGCTGCTGGCGTAGAAAATGCACTAGTCAATGTTGGGCCTTTAACGGTTTTTGCACCTAATAATACAGCATTTTCTAAAATTGACGAAGCTACCTTAAACGATCTTCTAAAACCAGAAAACAAAGGCAAATTAGCCTTAATACTAACAAACCATGTAGCTCCAAGTAACTTTCCTGTTGAGATGTTGAAAAAGAACGCTGAAAAAAATCGAAAACTTTATATGGCCTCTGGAGAATATGTAGAGGTTACACAGCAAGATGGTGACTTATACGTAGGTGGCACCAAAATTATTGCAACAGTCAACGTGAGTAACGGTTGGGTACATATTGTTGAAGACGTTATTCTTCCAAAAAACTAAAACTATTAACTAAATAAATCATTAAAAATGAACAAACTAAGCAAATACGTATTAGCTATTGCTGTCTCGGCTTTTTTAGTCAATTGTGGCAATAACAACAATACAAAAAACTCAAGTGCTATGACTTCTAGCAAGGCTGAGAAAGTTTATGTAGCACCTGGCGAACACGATGAGTATTACGGCTTTATGTCTGGTGGCTATAGTGGAAACATTACAGTATATGGCATACCAAGTGGACGAATGCTAAAAGAAATTCCTGTATTTTCTCAATTTCCTACTTCTGGATATGGATACTCTGAAGAAACAAAACCTATGTTAAATACTTCGTTTGGATTTGTTCCATGGGGAGATTCTCACCATCCAGACATTTCTCAAACCAATGGAGAATTAGATGGCAGATGGATTTTTATCAATGAAAACAACACCCCTCGTATTGCAAGAGTGAGTTTAGCAACATTTGAAACTGAAGAAATCATAGAGATACCAAATAGCGCAGGTAACCACGCTTCTTCATTTATTACGGAAAACACAGAATATATAGTTGCTGGTACTCGATTTGCTGTACCAAACCCACAAAAAGATATGCCTATTAATGAAATGAAAGGGAAATTCAAAGGCCCATTATCTTTTGTAAGCATTGCTGATAACGGTAGGCTTAACTTAGATTTTCAATTAAACATGCCTGGCTTTAATTACGACCTCTCCCACCCTGGACGTGGAAAGTCTCATGGTTGGTTCTTCTTTACAAGTTATAACACAGAAGAAGCAAACACTCTATTAGAGGTAAATGCATCGCAAAATGATAAGGATTTCATTGCTGCAATTAACTGGAAAAAAATTGTAGAATATGTGAAAAATGGTGGAGGAACCAAAGTTGATGGAAAATATGCACATAACATATATGACGAAAAGACACATACTGCATCATCTACTATAAAAGAAGGTGTTATTTCGGTTGACCCAAGAGATGTAGAAGGTTCTGTTTTTTATATCCCAATACCTAAGTCTCCTCACGGTTGTGATGTTGACCCAACAGGACAGTATATTGTAGGTAGTGGTAAATTGTCTACAGATTTGAGCGTTTACGATTTTGACAAAATCCAAACCGCAATTGCCAATAAAGATTACGAAGGTGATGCTTATGGAATACCTATTTTAAGTTATGAAAATACTCTAGCAGGTGTTGTACAACAGCCAGGACTAGGGCCTTTACACACAGAATTTGACGGCAAAGGAAATGCTTATACGACTTTCTTTATTTCATCTGAAGTGGTTAAATGGAAATTAGGTACTTGGGAAATTTTAGACAGACAACCAACATTCTATTCTGTAGGCCATCTAATGATACCTGGAGGAAACTCTCGTAAGCCTTTTGGTAAATATTTAATTGCCATGAATAAGATTACAAAAGACCGTTACTTACCAACTGGTCCTGAGTTAGAGCACTCTGCTCAACTGTACGACATATCTGGTGACAAAATGGAACTCTTATTAGACTTCCCTACTCATGGAGAACCTCATTACGCTGCTGGTATTAGAGCTGACATTATAAAGGAAAAAAGTAAAAAGTACTATGAATTGGCTGAAAACGAACATCCTTACGTAGCTAAAAGTGAAGCAGATGCCAAAGTTACTAGAAATGGTAACGAAGTTCATATCAACATGACTATGATACGCAGCCACTTTGCACCTGACAATATTGAAGGCATAAAAGTTGGAGATAAAGTGTACTTCCATCTAACAAATCTAGAGCAAGATTTTGATGTACCACATGGTTTCTCAATGATTGGCGCTAATACTTCTGAAATTCTAGTAATGCCAGGTCAAACCAAAACAATTGTTTGGGAGCCTAAACGCGAAGGTGTATGGCCTTTCTATTGTACAGATTTCTGTTCTGCATTACACCAAGAAATGCAAGGGTATATAAGAGTATCTGGAAAAAATTCTAACACTCCTCTAAAATTCACTTTAGATGAATAAAATGAGTTAATAGTTTTAGTGTTAAAGATCAATTAACTCAGACATGGGCGAGTGTATTGCTCGCCCATAATTTTTAAAATATATTAAACATGAAATCCGCTAGTACATTAATGATTATAGGTTCTGCGCTGCTCTTAGGCCTTTTTATATTTCCGTTGTGGAGCATAACTTTAGAAGCACCTCAATATCCAAGTGGTATCGGTATGAATATTCACTTAGATGGGTTAGTAGGAAAAGAAAAACACGATTTACAGAACATTGATGGACTAAACCATTATATAGGTATGAGTAAGTTGCCTAAACCAAATGAAATGTGGGAGTTTTCAGTATTCCCAATGGTTGTTGGAGGTATGGCCTTATTTGGTATCTTACTTGGTTTTTTAGGATTATTAAAAGGCATCTCACCTAAATGGTTTTTGGGATGGCTCATTTTAATGGTTATATTAGGTGTGTTGGGAATGTACGATTTTAATGCTTGGATGGTAGATTACGGTACCAATTTAGACCCTAAAGCTATTATGAAAATGACAGACGCAAATGGTAATCCTTTAAGTTATAAACCACCATTATTTGGAACAAGACATATCTTAAATTTTGTGGCTCATTCTTATCCGCATACAGGTGCCTACATGATGGGATTTGGAATGTTCTTAACCTTTATAGCCTATTGGTTAGGTAATAAAAAAATGAAAACTATTGAAGCATGAAACGTCTAAGTCTATTAATAATTTTATACAGTTTTTTTAGTTGTAGTAAAACACCACAACCTATAAATTACGGAACAGATATGTGTCATTTCTGCCAAATGACCATTGTTACAAAAACACATGCAGCACAAATGGTTACCACTAAAGGCAAACAATATAAGTTTGATGCTATAGAATGTATGATTCGCTTTTTAGAAGACAAACAAGATATTATGGCTTCTGGTAACTTATTCATTGCCAATTACAATCAACCTGGCACAATGATAGATGCAAAAACCGCTACATATGCTGTTTGTGAAGAAATTACTAGTCCTATGGGAGCAAATCTCTCAGGTTTCAAAAATACCGAAACAGCAAAAAAAATCATTAATAGCAAACCAGCCCAATACTATGATTGGGAAGGTATTTTTAACAAAATTAATTGATTGGATGAACCCTAAAACAACTATTAGCCTTTTATTATTTCTTTTCTCAACCTGTTTTGTATTTGCTAAAACAATAACCATTTGCAAAACAGGTTGTGATTTTAATTCTATTAAAACGGCTGTAGATAGTTCTAAAAGTGGAGATAGTCTTTTTATTAAAACTGGTCTGTACAAGGAATCCAATATCGTCATCTACAAAAAATCACTTTATATAACAGGAGAAAAAGGCACTGTAATAGACACTCAGAATAAAGGCTACGGATTTTCTGTAGAGGCTACCGATATTATCATCAAAAACTTAACAATAAAAAATATTGAAGTTAGTTACACAAAAGAATATGCAGCAATTTTGCTATTTAAATCATATGACTTTGTTATTGAAAATATTACAGTAGAAAGAGCCTTTTTTGGCTTTTTAGTTCAAAAATCTAAGGATGGTATTATAAAAAACAATACTATATCTGGTGAAGGCAAAGCTGAAGCAGATTCTGGTAACGCCATACATCTTTGGCACTGTGAAAATGTAAAAGTTCTAAACAATGATGTGCGCAGAATGAGAGATGGCATATATCTAGAGTTTGGTAACAGCAGCTATATTGCCAACAACTACTCTACCCAAAATATGCGTTACGGTCTTCATTTTATGTTTTCTAATGACAATGCTTATGAAAATAATACTTTTGAAGCCAATGGCGCTGGTGTTGCCGTAATGTTTTCTAAGCGAATAAAAATGTTCAACAATTTGTTTAAGAAAAATTGGGGAACAGCATCATATGGAATTTTACTAAAGGAGATTAACGATGCAGAACTACAGCACAACATTTTTGAAGACAACACTATTGGTGTTAATGCAGATGGCACCAATAGAATAACATTTACAGAAAACACATTTAAAAACAATGGATATGCTATAAAGGTACATGGAGCTTGTTATGATAATATTTATTCAAAAAATAACTTTTTGCACAACTCTTTTGACTTATCTTATTCAGGCAAACTAAACAGTAATAAGTTTGAAAATAATTACTGGAGTAATTACACAGGTTACGATTTAGATAAAGATGGTATTGGAGACGTTCCCTACAGACCAGTAAAATTGTTTTCGTATTTAGTAAATCGCACTCCAGAAAGTATTGTACTGCTTAGAAGCTTATTTATTGATATAATTAACTTTTCTGAAAAAGTATCACCAGTTTTTACACCAGAAAATCTCATTGATAACAAACCACTAATGCGTAAGGTAACATGGTAGAAATATTAGATCTACATAAAAAATTCGGAAAAAACAATGTACTAAACGGTGTAGACCTTAACATAAATGAAGGAGGTATATTTGCTGTTTTAGGTCCTAATGGCTCTGGAAAAACCACCATTATAAAAAGCATTTTAGGGATGGTAATACCAGATAATGGTACAATTAAAGTTTTTAACACAAACATTAAAAAGAACTCTAATTATAGAAGCAAGATAGATTATCTCCCTCAGATAGCTAACTTTCCCAGCAACCTCAAAGTTATAGAGCTCATTAAAATGATAAAAGACCTTAGGGGACAAACTAACAACGATCAAAAACTTATAGAAACTTTTAAACTTCAACCTTTTTTAAACAAAAAATTGGGAACGCTTTCTGGGGGCACAAAGCAAAAGGTTAATTTGGTGCTCACCTTTATGTTCGATAGTCCAATTGTAATTTTAGACGAGCCAACGACAGGCTTAGATCCTATTTCTTTAATACGCCTAAAAGAGTTAATTACAGTAGAAAAGAAAAAAGGAAAGGCCATTTTAATTACATCTCACATAATGAGTTTTGTTGAAGAAATAGCCGATCAGATTGTATTTATTCTAGAAGGAAAAATATACTTTAAAGGCAGCATAGAAGAACTTAAAACCAAAACAGAACAGAACGATTTTGAACATGCCATTGCTAACATTTTAACCAAAAACCATGCTTAAGATTTTAAAATACAGTTTTTTCGATTTAATGCGTAGCAGTTGGAGTTATGTTTACTTTGCCTTTTATCTGCTGTTGGGTATTGTACTGCTTTTTCTAAATAGTGATTTATCTAAGGCTGTTATTACACTAATGAATGTTATAATAGTTTTGGTTCCTCTAATAGGCACCATTTTCGGCGTAATGTATTACTACAATTCAAAAGAGTTTACAGAGCTTCTACTCGCTCAGCCATTAAAACGCTCGTCCATTTTTTTAGGACAGTATTTTGGTGTTGCACTTTCTTTATCAATGAGTTTAATTTTAGGTCTTGGTATTCCATTTATTGCTTATGGTTTATTTAAATCTAATGCCATTTGGGATTTTTCATTGCTACTAATAGTAGGCGTGTTTCTAACATTTATATTTAGTGCTTTAGCCTTTAATATTGCGCTTTCTAACGAAAATAAAATTAAAGGATTTGGTTACGCCATTCTTATGTGGCTATTTCTTGCCATTATTTACGATGGGCTATTTTTAATGTCATTAATAATTTTTGAAGATTACCCTCTTGATAAAGTCTCTTTAATTGGCACAATGCTCAACCCAATAGACCTGTCCAGAACACTTATTCTTTTAAAGCTAGACATCTCTGCATTATTAGGATATACAGGTGCTGTTTTTAAACAGTTTTTTGGCACTAGCTTTGGGTTGATTATTTCTATCTTTGCCTTAATTATTTGGGTAGCTCTTCCAGTTTTACGAATTATCCATAAATCAAAGAAAAAAGACTTTTAGTATGAAGCTCAAAACAGTTTATGGTATTGCACTACTATTTATATTGGCATTGTTTGGGTGTAAAAACAAAAAAACAGAGGCTAACATCGTTTTAGAAGGCCTAGCTCTAAACAATGGTAAACAGTGGGTAGCTAATCAGGAAACGCACATCGGAATGAAACGCATCGATTCCATCTTAAAAACAGAAACCTCAATTGATACAAAAACATTAGGCAACGTACTTTCAAAAGAGACTAGTTACATCATTAAAAGTTGCAACATGAAAGGTGAAGCACACGACCAGCTTCACATTGTTCTTGTACCTATACTTGAAGAAATAACAGATTTAAAAGACGAAGAAAATGATACTGCTAAAGCACAAAAAATAAAACGATTAAAACTTCTTGTTGCCAAGTATTTTGAGTTTTTTAAAGTTTAATTTCTCATGACATTTATCATCTTATTTAAGACATTTTAGTCCGAAATTTGTATCGTGATCGCTCAAGTATTACATAAAGCCTTAGCAATAATATTAACTATTGCGTTGTTATTTAACAACATTAAAACTGTTGTTATAGTCGCAGATTTTGTGATTAACCAAGATATAATAGCGAAAACACTTTGTATTCAAAAAGACGAACAAAAGGGTTGTAATGGAAAATGTCAGTTACGTAAAGAGCTAAAAGAAAGCAACAGTAATACACCAAATAATCCGCTACAAAAAACAGAACGTACACGATTAGATGTTTTTGTCTTTTTTAGTGAAAAACACAGCACAGAAGAGCAAATCATTATTAATAATGACAGAAGTAGTCAAGTAAATTTTTACGCTAAGAGTACAATCTCTAAATACTACGATATAGATACTCCTCCACCTATTTTAAGTTAATTTTTTATCGGCACGCTTAGCGTATAACTTCTTAAAATGGGCTTTTAAAAGCTTTATTTAAGATGACTACACATTAAAATTAACTTAAAATAAAATGAAACTTAAATATATTTTACCATTAGTGCTGATGGCACTTATATTCTCGTGCTCAACAGACGACAACGACGACACAACACCTAGCAACGAAGTCGCTAATTTATATCTCATTCAAGAAATCACAAATGGAGACCAAACCATTGAATTATTCAATAAAACAGGGATGTTTAAAACTGGTTACAATGCGATAAGCCTTAGAATAAAAGACAATACCACTAACACCTATATTGAAGATGCTTCTTTATCCTGGCTGCCAGTAATGCAAATGCCTACGATGCAACATTCATGCCCTAAATCTAATATTACAAAAGCTATAGGGAAGAATACCGTTTATGAGGGCTTTATAATTTATCAAATGACAAACACAGATGGTTCTGGTTGGTCACTTACAATTAATTATAACATTAATGGTGAAGCGTATAGTGTTACAGAAACCATTGAAGTGTTTCAGTATGAAAACCAGAATGTAGCTAGCTTTATGGGTACTGATGATACACGCTACATCTTAGCTTTAATTGAACCTCTAAATCCAAGCATTGCCATTAACGAAATGAAAGTAGGTTTATTTAAAATGGAAAACATGATGACATTTCCTGTGGTAGAAAATTATACCATTGCTTTAGATCCTCGTATGCCTGGTATGGGTAATCATAGTTCGCCTAATAATACCGATTTATCATTCAACAACGCAGATAGCTTTTATTACGGAGATTTATCATTGACGATGACAGGATATTGGAAGTTAAATCTAAAACTTTTAAATGTAGAAAACGACGTATTAAAAGGTGAAGATGTAACCGAACAAAATGAATCGAGCAGTCTGTATTTAGAACTTGAATTCTAGATTCCCTTCAAGCTAAAACATTGTTTTGTAGAGTTAGCAGTCGAGAGTTACTACAACTCTCGGCTACGCTCTACTATGAAAATCATATAATCTAAAACCTTTTAGCTATGAAACAGCTAATCTTTATAATTGTTTGCTCCGTCTTTTTTAATCATGGTTTTTCTCAAGAAAAAGAAATTAAAGAAGTAAAAAATGACACTACAGAACTCGAGGAAGTCATTATAGTAACTAGAAGAAAACTAAGTAACAACAGACAAGAAAAAACCTTATCTAGTATTGATGATTATTTAGAAAAATCTAACAACATCACTATGATAAAAAGAGGTAACTACGCTTGGGAACCTGCTATAAACAATATGGTAAGTGATCGTTTGGTTGTTACCATTGATGGCATGCAGATTTTTGGAGCTTGTACTGACAAAATGGATCCTATAACCTCTTATGTAGATGTTTCTAATCTAGAAAAAGTAACTATTGGCTCTGGCCAATCGGGCACTGAGAATGGGCATTGCGTTGGTGGTGGCATAGACTTAAAGTTACCAACATCTAAATTTACAGATACTGGTCTAAAAACCAGCACAGATTTAGGCTACGAAACCAATGGTAATTTTTTTGCAACAGGTATAGATATTGAATATACAGGTAGTAAATTTTACATCAGTGTAGACGGTATCTTAAGGAAATCTGATAATTATGATGCTGGAGGCAACCAAGAAGTATTATTTTCTCAGTTTAAAAAGTATAATATTTCTTTGCAGTCAGGATATAAGTTTTCCGAAACTCAGCATATCGATGCTAACATCATTTACGATAGAGCAACAGATGTTGGTTATCCTGCATTACCAATGGATGTTTCGTTGGCAGAAGCTTTAATCACATCTTTAACTCATTATTACAGCCCAGAAGAGAAAAGCTTAAAATCTTTAGAAACCAAGTTGTATTTTAACACCATAACCCACATTATGGATGATAGTAAGCGCCCAGATGTACCTATTCGGATGGATATGCCTGGTTGGAGCGATACTTATGGCTTTTACAGTAAAGCAGATATTGTTATAAACAACCATCATTTTACCTTTAATGCAAATGGTTTTTACAATCGTTCTTTGGCAGAAATGACTATGTTTTCTAACAACCCAAATGAACCAGACATGTTTATGCTTACATGGCCAGATATAAGAACACTTTATGCTGGTATTTTTGCCAAAGACGATTGGCATATCAATAGTAACAAAACACTATCTACCTCATTAAGACTTGGGTACCATACCAATAAAATTGAAGACAGAGTAGGTGTTGAAAGTCTTCAGATTTTTCACCCAAATATTAGCGATCGTAAAAACCGTTTGTTAATGAGTCTTTCTTCATCTTATAACATTAAAAAAGACACAAAGAATGTATCATTCGGGTTAGGCTATGGCGAACGTGCGCCCTCAGTTAGTGAAGGTTACGGATTTTATTTATTCAATAGTTTTGATAATTATGATTATATCGGTAATCCGAATCTAAAAAATGAAAAAGCTATAGAAGCTAGTTTTGGCTACACACAATCCTTTGGTAATTTAAAACTAGGGTTAGAGTCATCATATTTCTACATCATGGATTACATTATTGGAGAAATTGCACCAAATATTAGTTCTATGACTATTGGAGCTAATGGTGTACGTGTTTATGAAGCCTTAGACCATGCTTCTATTTTTGATGTGTACCTTAACGGCAGCTATAAGTTTTCTGACCATTTCTCTACAAACACTACAATTGGATATAACTTAGGAAAAGGAAGCAATGGTGAAAATTTACCATTAATAAGACCCTTTAGCTACTTTGCAGAACTCAACTATACACAACACAACTTTAACGCTGCAATACAGCTAGAAGGTAATGGTAACCAAAGTCACTTTAATAGCTTTTATGGTGAAAATGAAACCGCTTCTTATGCTGTATTAAATCTTAATTTGGGGCACGCATTTTATGGCAATCATGGTAGAACAATTTTAAAATATGGTGTTGAAAACATTTTAGACACCAACTATTCAACCTTTGCAGATTGGAATAACATACCAAGACAAGGACGAAATTTTTATATCAACTTATCTTATTTATTTCCTTAATTTACAAACACTTAAACATAAAAAAAAAAAAAAGAATTTACATATTAAAACATTTGAAGTTAAGTTTGCGATACAGTTAAAATAACAACACTGTTAGAAGGTTTATCTGCCTTAATTAACTTTATGATAATGGGTGCTAAATCATGCATGGATCATCGTTTTTGGTGTTGCATGCATAATTTTGGGATTTTATTAGTTATTAGCTTAATCACAACAGCAGGTGCAGTAGCCTTAAGTCACGGCTGTTTTGGATAAAATAAGACTAATCGATCTTTTTATATCTTTATAAAAAAATACTATGATTTCTAATGCTGCAAAGTATGCAATAAGAGCTGTTTTATATCTCGCAAAATATAGTGATACCCAAAATAAAATAGGCTCAAAAACAATTGCTAAAGACATACAGGCTCCACCTCCTTTTTTGGCAAAGTTATTACGAGATCTTGCTTCTAAAGAAATTATTTCATCATCTAAAGGGCCAACTGGCGGTTTCTACCTTACAGATAACGATAAACATAAAAACATTTTGAACATCATAATTAATATAGATGGCACTACTAAATTTGATAGTTGCTTTTTAGGATTATCGCGTTGCGATGACCAAAACCCATGCCCTGTTCACTACATAGTTTCACCCTTTAAAGAACAAATACTTGCAGACTTTAAAGAAAAAACAATAAATGAATTAGCAAATGACATTGAGGCGAACAAAACCTTAATATCTTTAAAAGGATTAGACATCAATTAGCACACTCTTTCTTAGCTATAAGCAGCATGGTCTTTAATGGCATCTATTTTACTTAGATAATGTTTTACCTGAGCTATTCGTTTTTTATTTAGTGAATCATCTTTTTCTTCTCTATGATAGTGTCTTAAATGATGTTCTCGCTGTCTTCCTGAACTGAAATTAGAGACTCTTTTTAAATAGCCTATAACACGAGTGGCATGGTCAACATCTGTTGAATTGCATTTCTTACAAACCGAAGTAGTTTTTTTGTCGATATGAGAACAGTGATTACAAATAGTAATTCGGATATTGAAACAAAAATAATTACAACCTGCTTTTGCGGTTGCGTTTATAAGATTTATAAAACCAGCTTTATTTGGTGTTTCTTCTAAATTAAGGTGCAACGCAGAACCACCATCCAAGTATTTGATGGTCTCTTTTCCGTGAAGGATTATTTTATCTAACGCATTAATATTATGATCTTCAACTGCATAAAAGTAAGAATTATAGCAATCTCTTTTTACAACAAAACCATCCTCTCTATCCCATTTAGCATTTTTTACACCTAAATTTTCTGCAGGCACAAACTCCGTATTAAACATGTAGCCATACTTGCTTTTTGCTACTTTGTTTTCATCAAAAATTAATTTTAGATACTTGTTTACAAAGCTTTTATACGTTTTGTTATTACCAACAGTGATTCCTTTACTCTCAGCAGCTTCAACCATACCATTAACACCAATGGTGAGAAATTGCTTGTCTAACGAAATAAAACCAGCATTATAAGCAGGTAAAAGTCCTGCATTAAAATATGCTTCCATTAGTCTTCTATAGGCTACTTGGTATTTATGGAGTTTTTGTACTTCTTCCAAAATATTGGCATTCTTCTGAATAAGCCTACTCATATTAAGGGTAATTACGTTAATAGAACCAGTAGCTACACCACCTGCGCCTAATGAATAACTAAAAGTATTATCACTTATCTCATTTCTTAAACGACAGCAAGACGCTAAACTATCTGCATTTTCAGACTGATAGATGAAAAACGAATTACCTTCACTGAGCTCTTGTGCACACATTTCTGCAAAATCTAAGTCCACAGGACTGCCTTCCTTGGTTAGCATTGCAGCTGTAACAACAGGAAAGGTTAAAATAGCCTTTGTTCTCTCTTTGTTAAACCATGACATAAAAAATTTCTGAAGTTGTTTTAAACTACTCCATTTAGGCATCTTCATGTCAGGAAATACAAAATCACCAAACATACTATTAAAATAAGGCTCATCATACAACGAAATATTCCAAAAAACAGATTGATAGCCTCTGGCTGCTGCAGGTTGGTTTATGGCATAAACAACATGTTGTAAATGATTTTCAATAGTTTTTTGATGAGTTTGAAGATAATGTTCACCATAATCTATTGATGCAAAATAATCAAAATACATTAAGAACTCTACCGTTGCTAAAGCACCAGCAAACTGAGAACTAATAGCAAAAACAAGGTTTACAAATTCACCACAAAAGCTTTCTAGATGCTTTGGAGCTCTACTTTCTCCACCTAATTTTGTAAGACCATCTAACAGAAATGGATACATGCTAATAGATGTACAATAAGGCTTTAGTGATGTTTCATCATGAATATATATTTCATGATCTTCTATTTGACGGATATATTCATTGGCTAATTGGTGTCCGAAGAGTTCTTGTATCTTCTGTTTTATTAATTCGCGATTGACCTGAATGTTAATATCCTTATTTATTTCGGCCTCCATTGTTGCTATATTCTTGGATGTAACATTAGCATTTGCATCCATTTTAGAGCCATCTGCTGCGTTTGCAGAATGAAGGTAATGCTGAATAAAATCAATCTTTTTGTTTATTTGCTCTTTTGATAATCTTATCATAGTATATTATTTAAGGAATAAATGGTTTAGTTTCTTGTTTGTTGCAACTTCTATAAACTGTTGGTTAGTATTTGGACTACTTAGTCCACCTTTTGTAAAATCCCATTTACCTGTTTTTAACCAGGTAAGATGTTTGGTGATTTTAGAATCTATAGTGTCTTCGCCTGTATATAAGCAAGTTTTATAACCTTGTGACTTGGCATATTTTAACTTATAAATTAGTTCCTTTGCATACCATTCACCTCCCATAAAAACAACACATGTAGCAAAACCGAGATATTTGTATAGTATCTCGTTGTATGCATTGTTGGTAAGTTTAGAACCACTCCCCTCTTTCCAAAGAAAGGGAGAATGACACCCTTTACATCTTAATGGACAGCCAGATATGGTAAAACATAAACTTATTTCTCCCGGCACTTCCTGAAGCACTACATTAAAATCGTGATAATACATATTAATAATAAAAGACCTTTTAATCTTTTATAAAAATACCCAAATAGTTTTCCATAGAGAATTTTAGTTACTTATAGTTATTAAAAACGTTATTAACAATATCTCAAGGAGCCCAAAAAAACAAAAAACGGGTGAATAAAATAGTTTTAAACTACTTTTTACTCAGAGAAAAGTCTAACTCATATTGTGGCTTTGGTATAGCAAATATGATGCTTAATGCAATTAAAAAAATACCTAAAGAAAGAAAAATACTTGCTACAAATAAAAATGTATTATAGTTCTCAATTCCAGATTCCCAGAAGTAATAGTTAATCGCCTGAAATAGGATAAGGAACTCGGTTGTAACAAAACCAAAATAAAAACTATAAAATCCTAATTTTAGCACTACTGATTTATGATACAAAAAACTATTTAGCAACATATAAAACAGCAATCCCGTAATAACACCAAGCATCACTAAATGTATAAATCCTATTATTAAACTGTGATATTGATATAATTCTTCTGCTAACCCAGGAATTAAAGACAAACCTTGTGTTAGTACCTTAAACCCAATACAACTCAACACAAACGCATAAGTAAAAATACTCAAGGAAGACCAAGTGGGCTTTGATTTTTTTATATGAAGATAAATTAATCTAAATAATATAAGTACAGCAATTAATTGTAAAAAAACACCCAATCCATTAAGATAAAATAAGACAATACTAGGTTGATACCAGTAAATGGGTAGAGCAATCGTAGCTATGGTAGCAAAAGTGAGTAAAAGATAAAATGATTTGAATAAAGTGTTATTTTTTATATTCAATTCTTTTATTAATAAAGCTAACACTCCAAACAAAAACCAACCATTGAATTGAAAATGAAGAAAAAATTGAATTGCAATATCATAATACGGTGTATCATTACTATAAATTGCAATGATAGGTCCCAAGGACCAAACACCAATAGTCGATATTAGCATAAATATTAAAGCCGATTTCAACATTAGTATAGAAGCACCAGCCTTATTTTTTAAATCTTTCCAAACCCAGAATACAAAAAAGTAACTGCATAGTATATGTAAAGTTGAAAATGCTATAGATACAGTTCCGTATCCTTGAAATGGGAAGCTGAAGAGCATTCCCAAAACCGAAATTTGAGTGATACAAAAAAGTCTTATGTATTTTTTTCGATTCTGTCTTGTAAAATTAAAAACTATAAAAGTATATAGCATTAAATACACCCAACCCAGCATCGCTACATGAGAATGCGCATGCGTAAAATATCTATAATTAATACCTAAAGCATCAATAGATGCATAACGCAACAAAAGTCCTAATACCGAAGCTATGAAAAAATTAGAGAGACAAATTATACTAAACTTTTTAAGCATAGTCCTTTTAGTTTTTATTCCAATTAAAAATATATAGAAAATCCCAGACACAACAACGCTCTGGGATTTAACTAAGGTTTAGTTTTAAGGGTTATCTGAGTGCATTTTCTAGTTTAATTGCATTTGGGAACAGAATATTATTTTCTAAATGAATGTGTAAATGCAGATCCTTCTCAAACTCATCTAACATAGCATACGTAACTCTGAATGTATTACAGGCATCTGCCGGAGGAGTATAGTCGTTTGTTAACTCTGCTATTTGTCTAAAACGCTGGCCTTCATTATCATGTTCATGTTTCATCATTGCAATTGGGTTTTCAACAGTTCCAAATTGAGGAGATGTTATTGTGGTATTACTCAAATTAGCTTCTACCATACGTCTCACAAAAGGAAAAAGTATAAGTTCTTCCTTTTTCATATGAGCTGTTAACTCTCCAGCCGAAGCCATAAAAAGCTCATAAATTTTTAGAAGTTCGGGATGTCTCTTACCATGTACTTTACAAAGCTTATCGAGAAACTGACGAAGCACTGGTATTTTTTCTTCAACATACCTATGATGCTTTTTTTCTATATAGTCCATAAGTAAATCCAAAGGCCAAGACTTATAATCAATCGTTTCTTCAGAAACAGAATTTAAGATAAAATGTATTTCTTCTTTTACCTTTTGCTCATCTACACTTTTGGTTTTGCAAGCTTCTGAAACGGTACGATTGCCATTGCAGCAAAAATCAATTTTGTATTTAGAAAATATGGCAGCAGTTCTAAAATCCTCGGCTACATACTCTCCTATTTGTTTTTCTTTATCCATTGTAAGTTCCATAATATATAATTTTTTAATTCGGATGTTTTTATCTTATTTTGATGTAAATTTTTTTATGTTTTAAGGTAAGATAGACCATTCTCAATTCCTAAAGCTAACTGTTTTAAATTAGTAGAATCTAAAAGCTGTTTTAAGTCTTCTCTAATCGTTTTATATTGATAATGTACTGGACAAGGATGATTTTCATTACAGACATCAAGCCCCAAACCACAACCGTCGTATAGTTTCTCACCATCTATAACTTTAACAATTTTTGATAGTGAAATCTGGTCTATTTTAGCTTTATCTATTTCAAATCCGCCATAAGCACCTCTATATGAATCCACCAAATCACTTTTCACTAATTCTTGCATAATTTTTGCAGTAAAAGCTACTGGAGAATTAATCTCTTTAGCTATTTGTTTTGGAGTAACCCTATTATTTTGCATAGAGCTTTTAGCAACAAAAATGCAAGCCTTTATAGCATATTCACAAGCCTTTGAAAACATATTTTTTTACTTAATGATACAAAGTTAAGAAATAATATTTTAATTCGGACATATTTATCTTATTTAAATGTTATATTGGTCACTATAAGTCTGAGTAATCAAACAATTATAATTATAATAACAACAAATGACCTCATAAATCGGGCGCATCAAATTAATACGTCATTATAACGTATCGAATATTGTTAATAGTTTCAAAGGGAATAAAAAAAGGGACAAATCTAAAAAAGTTGATTTGTCCCATGAAGTACTGAAGACATGAAATACCTTGGGCGGAGTCCCTTATCAACATCTTTAGAAAAGCTGAACTTAAACATTCACTTCCTACAGTCTTATCAAAATGCACAATAGACACTGACATAAAATTCATTGAAAAAATCCAGATGAACCAAAAGTATTTTCAAATTTAAGTCCTCATTTATATTCTGAAAAATACAAATCAAAGATTAAAGAACTTATAAAGATGAATCATTGGATAGTAGAGGAATCTAATGATTTAAAAACAATGGTTCAAAATATACAAGACAATTGCACTATAGATTGACGTGCTATCTATCTGTTTTCAAACTCAGGACAGTCCAATCTAATTTCTTGTCTTAATAATTCCTTTTGAAGTAAATTACAATAATCTAGTTTTTTATTTTTTTCATAGAACTTGCATCCATAACAAGTTCTTTGAACGCTTAAAATTCCATTACGGTTTAATTTGTAAATCAGTTGACTTAAAGTGCCGAATAAACTCTCTAATTCGGATCGCGAAAAGCTATTCACTTGTTTTGTTAATGGATTAGAGAAATCATTCGTTTGAGAAACTATATCATTCCCTAATTCCGATAATGATATTGAGTAACTTCGATTATCGGAAGATGAAAAATTTTTTATAATAAGTCCTTTATTATCTAAAACCTTAATAGCATCACTTACAGTTGGTTTTGTTACATTAAATTCTTTTGCAAGATGACTAACGTTACACAGGTTTTGTTTATGAAACGCTATAAAAATAAGTATCTGAATTTGAATAGGACTTAAACCTACCAATTTAGCCTTTTCCCACAGCAAGATTTTAAATACTTCTGAAACACGCTCCAATCCTGCAACGATTTTACTTGAAAAATCCTTTTCCTGTTGTTTCGGGTTAAATGTACTTTCATGCATAATAAAAAAGCCTATCAATATTTATTCGATAGGCTAAGTTAGTAATCCTAATTAAATTAATTACAATTTTCCATTTCTATAATAAAATAGCCTTTTTGTTCAATTGAGAAAACCATTTCTTTCGTTGCTTGTTCAATATGACACAGACGGCATTCATTAGAGGTCAACCGCCCAGTTTTAAAAGATTTTGTTTTCAGGTAATCTATCCCAAAATTAAAAATGGTTTGTTCATCGGTTATGTTATCAGGAACGAGAATATCGAAATGCATAATTTTTCCATTTTCTCTTTTTACGTAAGTGTCCCAAACTGCTACTTTCATTTTATTGCTTTTTAACTTTATATGGTAATGATAAATCTCCGCTTGCCACGCTAAAAACTTCATAAACCCCGAGCATAGGTAAGATTTCATTGCTTGTGTTTACTTTCATAAAAGCTGTAACACCATCATAACTAAAATCTGTTCTATTGTTGATACGATAATCTGGTACGATAACTTTTATCGTATTTTCTTTGGTTTTAACCGGATAACCTGGCGAATCCATATACATTGGCATCCCTGGGTTTGTTGGTGGAAGAACAACAGTTTTGTCTGTTTTCTTAAACTGTTTAACTGAAAGTCCACCATTAACTCTTTTATCTTCGTGAAGAATTACCCAATGCGGGTGCCAAACCACACCATCGTTTGCATAATCTTTATCATTATTCTCATCCCAAAGTGGTGTATCATCAAAATCGGGATGTGATGTCAGAGCAAGTGCAACAATGCCGTCTGTTTGATTAAAGCCAACGTCTGTAGGTTGTAAACTTGTTGGAAAAACATATCCTAAGACTGGTGCGCTATCAAGTTGACCGGCTTTTTTTGGTGTAGTTTTCCCTGCGGTTCCGTCTACGCTAATTTCCCAAATAGTCACTCCTAAGTCTGCGTTATGAGTTACATTAACTTCATTAATCTTGAAGTCGTCATTTTTGTATTCGCTTTCTTGGGCACAAGAATTTGTTGTGTTCAAAAACAAAGTTGCTGTTAGTAATAATAGTATTGTTTTCATTTTGATTTATTTTAAAAAGTTTAGAAACCTTTTATGTTAGTAATCCTAACTAATTTTCATAAAAAATTATCCTTTTACATCTGCCATTGAAGCACCAAAGTTGATGTGCAATGTATGTCCATCTGGTGTTACCAATGCCGGCACGGATTTAACTCCCGCTTTTTCTGCTTCTGAAATTCTGTTTCGGTCTTCTCCAATATTTACGACTTCAACATTTTCAGCTCCTACTAAATTAATGATGTCGTGTTCTGCACTGACACAAACTGGACATCCTGCGTGATAAAAAATTGATTTACTCATTTCATTTAATTTTAATTATTGCAATATTGCTCCACAAATATAGTAAGGATTCCTAACTATAAAAATTTATTTCAGGATTTAATTTTATTTTTTGCTTTTTAGGAAGGCTTTTTATTGTCGAGTAGAGGTAAATGTGCTGAGTGAGTTCAATTTGTAAAGTTTATTTTTTATTCTCTCGAAAATCTTTGGTGATTTTAAATCCGACGCTAGCTTGGTGCCTTTCATTTCTTTTCTTTTCGGTACTCGATAGGCTTACTTTATCTATACTCAACTCATACAATTTATCACCTACATAGATTTTATGAACGACATGTTCTTCAAGAGGAAAAATGATTTCCTTTTCTTTAGCTAAATGATTATCGCTATCAATGAAAGGAATAAAAACTTGATATGAAATTATTCCATAAGAGAGTAATAAAACATATGTAGGAAACTTATCAGTTCGTTTATCAAGTTTTTTCCTTAAAAGGAAGGCAACTGGTTCTGGAAACATTTTAGGATTACCACCAATTTTACGAAACACGTTAAAAAAAGGGTTGTTACTATGTTGAGTCGAGCTCTTGGACATTAACCATTCTACAGTGTTTTTATGCTGAACAAACTCCTCGTCTGGCAACATACATAAAGCTATTTTTACTAACGATTTATATACATCCTGTGGTACATAAGATGGCATGGTTACATCGATATTCATTCGCTCATTTTCTTCATCGTAAATGAACGAATCTTCATTTTCAGGGTCGTGATTTTTCTGAACTATCGTTCCATATTCTTTCGCTCGAAAGTCACTTGATTTAGTTTTAAATTTCGGGAATCCTTTTTTACCTTTTATAGTTGATAGCGTATTAAAAATTCCAGCGAAATTAAATAATGAATCCTCTAACTGACCGAAATATTGATTACAATTATCACATTCAAAGTATGAAAAGTATTTTTTATTACCCATAAACTCTGGAATGATATGAGCTTTCATTTTAAATGTCGTCTCTTTTGAATCTTTACCACAAAATCGACATTCCCTGTTTTCTTTTTTTCCTAGAAATATTTTTGTTTTAGGTATTAAAGCATAAGCGCCTCCATAAACCTTAAAAAACAAACTATCTTCTTCAATACACGGAATCATTTTTACGCTTATCATCTATTTGATTTTTTTGGAATTTTTATTTTCTGGGTTTATATAAGGATGTTTTAAACGTTCGTACATTAATTGCCTTAAAGGTAAAGTTTCTTCTGTTGGATAAGTGTTGAAATGGTTATACATAGCTATAGCCATGTGCCTCATAAATCGGTTCCATTTTTTAATTGGAATAAAGTATATGCCATTTAAATTTTCAAAATTAAAAATAATACCTTGTAATAATAGACTGTTGTTTTTGAATTTGTAAGCATAGTTAAAGCTATTACCTATCAAGTCGGATGCTTCAATGTATTTGTAATTTTCGATTATGCTATCTAAATCGATATCAGTTTTGAATTTCCAGTACTTTCCATTTTTCTTTTTCGTAATGAGTTTATCTTCGGCTTCATCAGAAGTAAAAAAAGTATTAATAATAAACTTATGCTTCTTTAATTTTCCTAGATTTATTTTTGAAGAGAATACAAGATTAATTATACCTTGAGTGTAGAGCGTCTCAAAACGTCTTAAGAACAGAAAAAAGCGAAATGCAGATATTACAAAAAAGAAAGTTCTTCTTTTTGCACCAGCTTCTTTGATAGAGTCATCAGTAAAATGAACATTGAATTCTTTCCTTTTATTATCAAAACTAATTGATATATGCTCTCCTTTATTTGAAGTTGGCGCATTAAAAATAAAACCTTTTTCGTTTGTATAATTAAAGCGTAAATATAGTTTTCTTAGTTCTTCAATCATTTATCAAATCCCTTATTCTTCATCATCTTCAAATAAAACATTCGCTTTTGCAAGTAGGTCTTTTCCAGACCTTCTATAACCTAATTTTTCTACTTTGTTATCTAGAAAAATGGAAAAAGGCCAAAACGATTTTTCTAGTAGGGCATTAGCCTCATGCTCACTTCTTGGTCTTGGTCTGGCATTAGCGATATTAAATCTCAAATAATCTCTTTCATATTCTAATAATGCATTTTGTATTGTTATGGTTCTATTTATTAGCGCATCCCTATTGAACATTAAAGTTTCAATATCAATGATTACAAGGTCATGCTCTCTAGATATATCTAATCCTAACGCCTCTAATGTTGCCAATTCTTGAACAAACCATTTATTTACCAAACTGTTTAATCCTGCTGCATTAAACATTCTGTAATGCAAAATTAAAACTGGGAATATACGAACTCTATTCAAACGTATATAGGGGTGGTCGTAGATTGCTTCTCCATTTAAAATTTTCCTTATCGTTTCTACCAATTGCCTTAACTGAATACTAGAGGAACTATAATCAGAAAGCACCTCATTAACAGCATCTAAAAGGTCTTCTATACTATACTATACTATACTATACTCCATCCAAAAATTTTGGAAACACTTATCGAGTGTGTTATATCTGATTATTTGGTATTTATTTTCAAACATTTAAAAATGGTGATTATTGGGTTAAAATTACATAACTTAAAATTAGTTGATGCTACAATGAAAATTTAAATATGTTATTTTTTAGAATCAACACCTATCCTTTTCCCTTTCAACTTTTTTTGAACTTTGATAAACGGCTTAAATTGTAATTCCCAACCCAAAAATTATAACTAATCCGATTAAAATCTGAATGTGTTTTTTTTATTTTTTGTTATAAGACACCATGTTAGTTATCTCAACAGGAATATCCTACGTAACATCTAAATAATAACAGCTAATAATTTCGCAGCCCATACTTTATTAGTTCAGTTTTATAATTTTAAATGTGTTCTTATAAATTAATGAGCATGTATAGTCGTCAATGTATGCCCAATTAATATTTTGATCTTATATGGTGTGTGTACAAAATTGAAAATCTAGACCTATTAAATAAATTAGTTCTATACAAGATTCCATATCGCTTTAAAGGATTTCCTGAACGGTTCTGCTATACGTTTTTATGTTAAAAGGGGAATGCTCCTGCATAGGCCATGATTTAAATAATGTAATTGACTCTTTACCTATGTCGAGATACTGCTCAACATGTTGATTTTTAGTCTTTTCAGACTAATTCACAACAAAATGACAGTAAACCTAGAGTATTTAAGCAATTTGAAATATTTCTAATTCGCTTTTATATGTTTTCAAAACGTATTAAAAACGAATTAAAGCGTTTAAAAACAATATGAAATTAGTTTTAAGTTTTGATTTACTCTATAAAAGAATTAAAAGCACATAAGTTTTCAAATATTTTAAAATTTATATCTTTATTATTCAAAGGTTTGGCTTATGCAAAAATAAGTATCCTAATTATTTAATAAGCCTTATCAACTTACAAATTGAAAAAAACAAAACATGAAAATAAGGAATGATTTCGTATCAAATAGTAGCTCTGTTAGCTACATAATAACAATGAAAAAAGACATCGTTGAAACTTTTGAAAGATTCTATGGTGATTACCGAGATAAAGAAATTCAAAAAGTAACCGAATTTTTGAAAAATGACATTTCTGAAAATGGTACGAGAATATATATGGAAGGGGAAGAAATGTTATTTAAAAAGATTGAATTTGCAACCGATGGAGATACTACTAACAGAGAATGGATTGAAGAAGAAGGAAAAGAAGTTGATGTTGAAAAAATGACCGATGAAGAATTGTGGAGTTACATATTTGGAGAATATATTCTTAAAGGAGAAATTGCTAAAATAGCTGGCTTTGGTTCAACACAAGTAGAAACTTATTAGATATGGCATTAATTAGAAGACATAGTGAAGGGTACAATTTTGTAGCTGACAATGAAACTGGAGTTACAATGAGATGGGGTAAAACTTTTAAAGATGACCCCTATCGAGCACCTCTACCTGAATTAGTAGATATTTCAATTTCAAATCATTGTACCAAAGGGTGTTCCTTTTGTTATCGGGATAGTGTTCCGAACAATGTTTTTATGAGTTTAGAAGATTATGAATTTGCCCTAAAATCATTAAACAGTGAAAGATGGGGAAATGTTTTTCAAGTTGCTCTTGGTGGTGGTGAACCATTAGAACATCCTAATTTTATAGAAATATTAAAAATTTCACGTAAATACAATGTAGTGCCAAATTTCACTACAAATGCTATGCACATCACCAAAGAATTAGCTACTGAGATTAAACCTCTCGTAGGAGCTGTTGCTATTTCATTTCCAAATATTAGAAGTATTCCTAAATCAAAAGCTCAAATATTCATTAAAGAAGGTATAAGAACAAATATCCATTTTATTCTGGATAAGAAGAGTATCAAGCAAGGAATTGAAATTTTAGAAGGAAGCCACAACGATATTTTAAAAGGTTTTAACTCTCTCATTTTTCTAACATTTAAACCAATGGGCAGAGGTGATGACAGTTTATGTCTTGAACTAAATGACGACTTAAAAAAGTTTTGTCAACTTATTGATAAAAATAAGTGCTCTTTAAATATTGGTTTTGATTCTTGTTTTATGCCAATGCTAATGCATTTTACAAATACTACAATTGATTTTATTGAGCCTTGTGAGTGTGCATTTTTTTCAGCATATATTGATGAAAATCTTGTTGTTAAACCTTGTTCGTTTACTAGTCACAACAGAGATAACCATAGTTTAAAAGATAATTCGTTTGATGAAATATGGAATAACCATTGGGAATCATATCGAAGTTCTCAAGTAAACACTTGTCAAAGAGAGTGCAAAAACTCAAGCAACTGTAGAGGTGGTTGTCCTTATTACGACCAAATTAATCTTTGCAAAACCAGTGAACCTGCAAAAGCTTTAGTATGACAGGTATTCAATGGAGTCAATTCGAAAAAAATCAACAAGCAAAAGACATCAGTTTTGAATCATTTTGCTTCCAAGTTGCCTACATAAAATTTAAAAACTATGGTTTTTTTGAAAATTTTTATAATGCACCAGGTTCCGAATTTTACTTGAAATTACATACTGACTTACCTGAATTAAATCTTAAAGTTGGTGAAGAAATAGGATGGCAAGCTAAATGGTGGCTAGATGGTGAAGATAAGAGTACTTCTTTAGTTCAAGCCAGGCGAGAAAAGCTAATTGCAAATTTTAAGACTACTTTATCTCGTCATCCACATATAAAATATTGGATAATTTGTACACCAAATAGTTTTAATGAAGATGCATTTAATAAACTTAAAAAAGAACTGAATGCTTTATCTCAACAAGCAGAAATTGCACATTGGAACAAAGAATCATTCACTAATTTCCTGACTCAAGAGTTTGACAAATTCAATGATGTCTTTAATCATTACTTCAATACGAATTTCATTGGTTTTGAGTTTGTTAAAAAATATTCCCAAAGGAGAATAGAAGATTTACAAAAGAAATTTGACACAGACTTATATACACCATCACATTATGACGATGAAGTTTTTTTTGTAATGAGCTATAAAGCAATATTTGAAGAGATTGAAATTAAAATCAAATACTTACAAGATGATTTAGATGAAATAGAAAAAGACGACTCATTCAATGCTAAATTCACGGCTTTTGATATGGAGTATATAGAAACAGCTCAAGCTTTACTTAAAAAGTGTGTTCATACATCAAAAGAAGCTATTAGCATTATTACATCTGGATTATCAATAGACAAAGTCGAAGTTCTTAAATCCTTATTACTTTCTTTCGCTAAAGAATATAGAAGTTCGGCAATTATTCTTGATAAAAAAATCAAATCAAAAGATTACATTATTGATGAGAAAAACTGGAAGGAAAAACATACAAATGAAAGGTATATCGTCCCTTCAATAACAAGACTTAGAGACTATCTTATATCATCAAAAGAAGATGAGGAAAACTGTCTGTTAGATTTTGTCAATGATGTAAACACCAAAGATATTCATATTCTAAGTAGTGCTGGTTACGGAAAAACCAATATAGCTTGTAATCTATGTGTAGAAACACTAGAAAAAAATATACCGTCATTATTAATCTTGGGTTCATCATTTAGAAAAACAGAACTTCCACAAAAAATGATATTAGAGCAATTAGGAATAAGCTCTCAATATACTTTCAAACAGTTTTTGCAAGCATTAAATACTCTAGGATTTACAAAAGGTATTAAAATACCAATTATAGTAGATGGTTTAAATGAAAGTAAACCTTTTGATGATATTTGGAAATCTAATATTAAAGATATTATAAGAGATATAAAGGAGCTAGAATATGTGATATTAATAACAACTTGTAGGAATCGTTATGTCGAAGCAATTTTCGAAGAGCTAGACATAACTAAAATTCCAAACACAAAAACACTTAGTGGTCTTACAGAAAAACAAAGACTTGAAGCAATACCAAAATACTTTAAGAAGTATAATATCATACCAACATCTTGGAATTTCAATCAAGAATTATTCATCAACCCACTTCTACTAAAGATTTTTTCAGAAGTAAATAAAGATTCTGATAATCTTCATATTTCTTTAGAAAACGTATTTGAAAGTATAGATAGATATATTCATCAAATTGAGGAAAAATCAAGTATTGTTAACTCTTCAATTGATAAAATTTTAAAGAAAAGAGTAAAAGGAAAAATAAATGAATACTGTCTTAATCTATGGAATAATAGTACAAGAGAAACATCTCTTGAAGATTTTCATTCTATTGTGGCACCTGAAAGTCAAACAATTTCGAATAGTCTTACTCAAAAATTATTAGATGAAGGCTTATGTTTTCAAAAAAACTTAGATGACGAAAATGAAACTGTTCAGTTTACTTACGATTTAGTTGCAGGATATGCCATAGCATCAAAAGTTCTTCTAAATAATTTAACCAAGCCCGAAGAAGTAAAAGATGTATTAATTGAACTTGGTATAGAGAAGATGCTTTTTAACGAAGAAACTTACCATCCTCTTCGTCAAGATATCTTGATGTCTCTATTGCACTTGTTACCTAGTAAATTTGGTATTCAGTTATTCGAATTATTTGAAAACGAATCTGTTTTAGAAGAAGCTTATAACAACATTGATTATTTTATAGATAATCCCGAAGGGCAAGACAAAATTCTAAAAAACATTTTGAATGAAGAAAGAGAAAGTCGTAATTCTAAAATATTGTTTGAGAAGTTATTTGAAAACAATTTCATAAAAGAAGTTCACGGCTTAGGTGATTTTACGATTAAAGTTCTTACTTCTTTATCACAGGTTGAAATAGATATAAATTGGAGTGAATTAATTAGGAAAAATAGACATTATGTTTACCCTTTACTTAAAGAAATAAATCAGATTTATTTAAAAAGTAGTCTCGAAGAAAGAAATACTAAACAAGATTTGTATTTATGTTTTTTATCAACTACATCAAGTGATAAATCAATCAGAAGTTTTGCAACTGAAAATTTGTTTTTAATTGGTAAAAAATATCCTGAAATATTATTAGAGTTAGCTAACAATACAATCACTTTCTCGGATGTAAATAGCATTGAATCGATTGTTGTTGCAATTTGTGGAACGACCCTGTCAATACGACAGAAAGATTTCACTCAAAACTGTCTTACATTTTTAGAGTCTCAATTCATACCTAATTTTAACAAGACACATATTTGCATTATAGAATACATCTTTACAATCCAAGAATTTGCCAAAACAATCTTTAATCTTGATTTTGCAGAAGAAGTATTATTCTCGAAAGAAAATTACAATATCTCGATTGATGAAAAAATCAAAGAAGAAATAGGGAAAAATATTTATCACGATTGGCATTTTGGTCTAGACTTATATGATTTTAATAAATATCAAATAAAAGGTATTGCCTCAGATCATTACGATAAAAGAGATACATTTCCATCATCTGAATGTCTTGCTATCATATTAAGTAATGTAAAATTAAAAGGCTATGATGAAAGTAAATTTGAATTAATAAATAAGGCTTTCCAAGAAGATAGAAACTACAAATATGGTGGAAGTAGAGGAAATGATAACTTGATTAAATATTCAGAAAAATACTTATGGCAATCATATTTTGAGTTTGTAGGCTATCTCGTCTTAGATGGATGTTTAAAATCAGAAGATGGAAAAAGATTCAGAAGTAGTGACAATTTTTTTGACCCAACATTTCCTAGATTACCAAGAAAATTTCAGTTAATTACTAGTTGTTTATTTCCTGCAAAAGGTGATAATATACAAGACTGGATAAATTCAGAAGATGATAGTCTTGTAGACGAATTTCTAATTCACAACTTATATACAGATGATGAATGGGTATTACTTTCATTAAGTATAACTCAAGAAGGTAATAATGACACAAGAATAAATGTGTATCTCAGTAGTTTTCTAATCCCTGATGATAATATTGAGCATCTAGAAAATACAATTAATTCTGGAAGATTTCATCATAATTCAACTTCTTTTCATCAAATATACTCAGGCGAAATAAATTGGAGTGATTCTGTAATTCCAAGTGAAGACGGCTATTATGACGATGGGTTAAATTTGAAAGATGTTATGCGAGATTATTCTTGGACTAGTTGGACAACTAACCGTTTTGAGAACCCTCATTTTGAATTTTTAAATACAGAGCTTTCTAAAATGTTAGACTTGGTTTTTAATCCTAATGACTTATGTTTTTACAATAAGAAAAATGAACAAGTAACTAAAATTGTTTGGACAGAAAATTCAAAACTCTATTATGCTAAAAAAGAGATAATAGAAGAATTGACCAAAAAGTTAAAAAAAGAATACGTTTGGTATCAATTTATTTCTAAATATGGTGAATTTGGAAAGTATAAAGATAAGGTTCTAGACCCTTCCTACAGGGATTTAAGAAAAGTGATCAAATATGGTGATCAAAAGAACACCTAACTTAAGTAATGTTTCGTTTCCTATTATTATGATTTAAATAGAGTATTAAACCGCATATCAAAACTCCACTCACTAACAAGCCATATTTCAAATATGTGTTTTGTGACTTTATCTCTTTAACATAAGACACCTGTGCCAAATCGACTTCCTGAGTAGTCAAAATTTGCATATCATATAAATCTACGTCAACCATTATTGCAAATTTTATAATAATCTTGATTAATTTTATAATAGTGGACTGTATGTAAGGCATAACAGTTCATCTTTATCGATTCATTGAAATGTATGTGGGTAAAAAGCGAAAAATTAAACCCAGCACCCCGTAAGAACTCCCTATGCACATCAACTTCTTTATTGGCGTTCAATAAGCTTAACAAAATTTCATATTGCTTCTCTATTGGCTTAAAAAGTTTAGCAAGTTCTTTTCGCTTAGCGTTATTTCTTTTATTGTTATAAGCAATCCTACAAACGCTGTTGTTGAATATTTGATTTGATCGTTTGGGTACAAACTCAACCCCACAATACGGACAAATACGTTTTTCAATATAATCTTTCATAGTAATTCGTTTAAATAATATTTACAAATATAGGTGTTTTTAATTATTAATATTTACATTTGTGTAAATTTAATATTTATGAACGATCAATTCTACATCAAATTTGGGGAATCCCTCTACGAAAAATATATCCTCCCAAAAGATTTAGGCCTTAAGTCTCGGCAGGTTTCCTATTGGAGAGAAAACAAAGTAATCCCCTATTTTTTTGAGACACACCAAAAGCACGGTCGCATGAACATTCCTGAAGCGATTTGGATAATGATTTTAAAAGAACTCAGCGACATCGGTATCAGTACGGAAAAATTAAAAATTCTGTCATATAACGTGTGGAACGTACCTAAAGAAAATAAATATGCCGATCAGGTCATCTTAAAGTACATTGATTCAAAAAAGCCTTTAGTTTCAGAAACTGGAAAAGAAAGCTTAAAAGAAACATTATCTAATGAAATAGTCATGAATACTCTAAGGGAGGAAATAAACGAATATACCGATTTGCTAAAATCATGTATCACCAACATAAGTCAACCACACTTTATGGTTTACAGTCCATTGACGAATGAACATACATTTTTAGTTAATAATGATGTTCTACTAAAAAAACTGGGAAGTCTAACTTTTGATTACCCATTAATTTCAATTCCCATATTAGGCAAGCTGTCCAAGATCATAAGCATCGACCTCAACATAAAACACAAGAATTTGGAGTACCTCAGTGACCTTGAAAATCAAATCAGGGAAATAGTACTGTTTAAAAAACCTAGAATAGTAGAGATCGCTTTTGATGATGGCCACATCAAACCTAGAATTATTACCGAAAAGCATGTGAAGCAAGATGAACTAGCTGACTTCTTTCTTAAAAATAAAATTCCTAAAGGTGCAAAGCTCCTAATTGACCCTAGAAGCCAAGACAATTATAAGTTAACTTTAATTACAAAATAGAATGAAAACCTGTGTAGAACCAATTCAGTTCCTGAAAAAACAGCCTGATTTAATCCTATCTCGTTATGGGCCGAAAATCGTTTCAGGAAATTCAACAGAAACAGTTACTAGATAACAATGATCTAGAAGAACATTTATCTAAGGAATTCATTTATTTAAAAGAAGCACAAAAAAATGAATTAGCCTTGAGTATATATCAATTTACGAAACTCATTTTTGATTCAGCAAAATAACTTTTATATGAGTAGAAAGAACGAAGTAACAATTTCAGATTTTAAAGGCGCTATTGTATGGTCATATACTCGCGTGTCCTCAAAAGAGCAATTTTTAAAAAATGGCAGTATTGAAACCCAAGTAAAGCGACTAAAGTCTTGCGCCTGTGATAACAGTTTAATAATCACAAGAGAGTTTGATGCTGAGTATGAAAGTTCAAGACGAATCAATACTCAAAAAACTTTAAATGAGCTTTTACAGGCGATTAAAACAACATCTAAATCACAAAGGCCTAAAATCATCCTTATTTGGTCACCAAGTCGATTTGGACGTGCTGGTTCCGAACATATTGAGTTATTTGTTAGTCTGAGACGTAAATACAATGTGTATCTGTATTCTGTAAGTACTGGTCACAATACGTTTACAGAGCGAAGTGAAAATGAATTCTCTACTCAGTTACTATATGCTCAAAAAGAAAATTTTAACAGACAAGATGTCATCATACCAGGTATGATTAATGTTTTAGAGAAAGGCACTTTTTTAGGAAGAGCACCAAGAGGTTATGATCACTACGGTCCTAGAGTTTCAGACCCGTCTAAAGTACAAGCAAAGCAAGAGATAAAGCTAAACTCGGATGGAAAACTGATTAAAGAGGCGTTTAGACTGAAACTCTATAAAAATCATAGTGACAAAGAAATTCAAGATTATCTAACACTAGAAGGGTTATATATTCCTAAACAAAGTCTAAACAAAATGTGGTCTAACTTGTTTTATGCTGGCTACTTTACAAATAGCTTAGTTCCTGATACAGAAATCAAAGGCCATTGGACACCTATTATTTCTAGAAAGGAATTTAATTTATTGCAACAAAAGCTAAAAGACTCTGTTCAGATTGGCACCCCTAAAATTAACGGAAAATTAGAAACTCCATTGGTACCAAAGTTTTTGATTTGTGACGACTGTAATACCAATATGACCTCATACAAGAACAAAAGAAAGCAAATCTTGTATTATAAATGTTCGTCTTGTAATAAAACAGTAAACGCAAACACAAGAACTAAATCATTGTCAAAAGGTATGCATCAGCAATTTTCAAGTGTATTGGAATCTCTTAAGTTATCAAAAGCGTTTCAAAATTTGTTCTCAAAGCAACTTGAAAAGATTATTAAGAATGAAATATCGACAAGTGCTGATAAAAAGAGACAGATTAATTCCGAAATCAACAAGCTTCAGGAACAATATGACAAAATTGAATTTAGGTATGCTACAGATGAAATATCAAAGGACATTTTTGAAAAACATGGATCAAAGCTTAAAGAACAAATTGAAAAGAAAAAACAATTAACACTGAATCTGCCGTCAAAAATGTCGAACCACAAAAAAGTAATGAAACATTTTTTCAAAATAGCTGATAACCCTCATCAATTCTACGAATCACTGGATTACCATAACAAAAGGCTACTCCAAAACATCTTGTTTCCTGAAGGTTTCCGTTTTTCCATGAAAAACAAGGAATGTCGAACCAGTAAATTGAATATTTTATTCGAATTAACTAATTCATTTTTAAAACAATACGACCCTAAAAAAGAAAAGACCCAAACAGAAAAACTGCTTGAGTCTCATTTAGTAGCGGGAACTGGACTCGAACCAGTGACCTTCGGGTTATGAGCCCGACGAGCTACCTACTGCTCTATCCCGCGATATTGGACTGCAAATATACAACCCTTTTTAGTTCTCGCAAGTTTTTATAATAAAAAAAAGTGTTCATTGTATTTGAACACTTTTTCTTAATCAATATTTATGGCAAAAAACATTAATCATCCCCTTCTTCCGAATCTAATGTTGCTAATGCGCCTTTCATGTTAACTTCATCTAAATCAAAGTCAACAATATTTGGTAATTTATCTTTTAAAGCCGCATAGTTTCCTTTAAAACCATTATTGCTAAGCAACAAGGTTTTAAGATTTGATAATTGCGCTAATTCACTTGGTAGGTTACCATAAAAAGCATTATTAGATAATACTAACTCTTCTAATTGAGTTAACTCGCCAATTGCAGAAGGAATAGTTCCTAATAAGCTATTATCAAACAAACTCAATACTTTTAAAGATTTAAGATTAGAAATACTGGCTGGTAGCTTACCTATCAATTGGTTACTACTCAATATTAAGCTTTCCAATTTTGTTAAGTTACCTATAGAACTTGGAATCTCGCCAAAAAAACTATTGTTATATAACTCTAGTGTTTTAAGATTTTCCATTCGACCTATATCTGTTGGTATAGCTCCTGAGAAATTGTTAGAGAATAACTGAAGTGTCTCTAAACTAGTCATCTCCGTTAAGGTTTTTGGCAACTTACCTTCTAATTTATTGAATGCTAAGTTTAGTGTTCTTAAAGACGTTAACTTAGATATTTCACTTGGTAAATTACCAGTAAGGTTATTAAAACTAAGGTTAATAGCAACTATTTGGTCGTTCTCTATGGTTACACCATACCATTCGGTTATTGGTTGGTCTAAATCCCAAGAAGTATTCCAGGAATCACCATTAGTTGTGTTGTAAAGTACTACTAGTGCGTCTTTTTGACTTTGAGAAACGTTGGCATATGTAAATACAGAAAGCAAGCAACATAGTAGGGTTAATTTTAAAGTTTTCATAATAGCAGATTTTGTGGAGGGGCACATAAACTATTCGAAAATAGACACTTATACTTTAAACTGCAAATTTTTTCGACGAACTACATAGGTTAAATTTTCAAATCATTGATTATCAATGATTTATTTATTATTACTGTTCTGTACTTTCAGCCTGAAAATTGACTATTTGATGTGATTCTATAACTAGGGAAATTTGAATAGGATTACAACAAATTTCACAATCCTCAATATAGGTTTGTTGACTTTGGGATACGTCTATGAGCATTGAAATTTGTTCCCAGCAGTATGGACATTGAAAAAAATGTTCTTCCATATGCCTTGCTTTTTAGAATTGAACATTTAACAACTCACCACTTATTTGAAGCAAGGTAAGCTCAGCTAATTTAGCATCGTATTTTGCCTGATTTCTACTCAATTCTGCATTTAACAAATTAATCTGAGCCTGTCTAAATTCAATTGAATTGACTTGCCCTATTTTGAATTTTTCCTGAGTTCTATCAAAGTTGTTTTGTGCTGTTGTAATGTTTTTATCTTGGATATTGTAGATTTCTAACTTATTCATATAATCATCCCAAGCATTGTTAAAGTCGCGCTCAATACTCAGTAGAATATTTTCTTTTTGAAGTTGCTGCGTTTCAAGATTAATCTTAGCATTTCTCACTCTATTGATGGTTGCTCCTCCATCAAAAAGATTCCAACTTAAATTTAAACCACCTGACAATCCTGTGTTTGTAGATGTTGTTAAAAATGATGCTGCATTGTTGTTATTCTTGTTCCAACCGTACGAACCCGTTAACCCAACAGTTGGTAAATAGGCTGACTTACCAGAATTAATGTCTAACTTACTGATTGCAATATTTTTTTCGGTTTGAAGTAAAGCTACATTTCGGCTTTTTGCCCGTTGAAAAAGACTATCTTTTTGAAATTGCAATGTAAAATCTACTTCGGTTTCTACATCATAAACCTCAGTAAATGTTTCACCCAAAACCAATTTTAAATCGCGCTTAGCATTTTTTAATTGCTGCTTTGTGTTGATGATATTAATGCTATCGTTATTGATATCAACTTCAGCATTTAAAACTTCAAGCCTTGTGTTTTGCCCAAATTCAAACTGATATTCTGCTCTTACCAATCTATCTTTAGTAACTATCAGAGTCTCTTCTAAAGTATTTAAATTATCAGACAATTGTGCCACATTATAATACACAGAAAACATCTGAATAATTGTATTTTCGATGGTTTCTCTTGCTTGTAACTCGGTTAATTGGTACTGTTCCTTCAAACGTTTGTAGTTGTAACGTCTTCCTAAACCATCAAACAAGGTGTAGTTAAGGTTAACGCTAGCATTATATCTTGAACTTTCTGCCCCATTTAAAACCGTGACGTTGCCATTAGAAAATTCGGCTTCTGTATTATCTAAATTGTAGGTAGCGCCTGCATTTCCTGTAACTGTAGGTAAATATCCAGAATTTAAGATACTTGAGTTATTTTCAGCCACAGCAACATCATTCTTGGCTATTTGTACACCATAATTATTTTCTAACGCTTTTAAAACCGCTTCTTCTTTTGTTAGTACATTTTGGGCCTGCAGATTTACACAACATAAAACGCCCAAGACAATCAATATCTTCTTAGTGATCTTCATTACCTTCATTTTTTTCTTTTATAGCGCGTTCTACTTCCTCTTTTGTGACATCATTACCTGTAGCCAACCATTTAGTATTCTTCTTAATATTATTACTGAATGATAAAAATAATGGTAACACCAATAATGTTAAAATAGTAGCATAAGCAATACCAAAGGAAATGGAAATTGCCATTGGTTTTAAAAACTGCGCTTGTCTACTTTTTTCTAATAATAAAGGTGCCAAACCTGCAATAGTGGTTAATGAGGTTAGGAAAATAGCTCTAAAACGCGATTTACCTGCTTCGGAAAGTGCGTCATCAAATTTCATTCCTTCCTTTAGATTGTTATTAAACTTTCCTATGAGCACCAAACCATCGTTAACCATAATTCCTATTAAGGCTATGATTCCTAAAAGCGATAATACATTCACCTGAAAATCCAACAACCAGTGTCCCCAAGCTACAGCTGTTAAACTGAAAGGAATTAACAAAATCAACAATAAAGGTTGCGAATAACTTCTAAACGTAAATGCTATGGTAATATAAATTAACAGCAATATTATTGGACCTGCAACTGCCAACGAACTCGTTAATTTTCCAGCCTCTCTATTTTGCCCTTCGTAAGAAGCATTTATGGTTGGATATTTTGATTGTAATTGAGGAATAAACTCAGTTTTAATATCTTCAGTTATATCTGTTGCACTTGTACTCGGATCTTTTAAATCTGCATAAACCTGAATTTCTCGTTTACCTTCTAAGTGATTAATAGCCACATCACCACGCTCTATACTATAGGTTGCTATATCTTTTAGTGTTACACGCTCGCCTGTTGGTGTTACGATACGCATATCGTCTAAATCGTTAATAGAACTTCGGTTGTTTTTATCGTAACGTACCCAAACTCTTATTTCGTCTTGACCTCGTTGAAAACGCTGTGCCTGAGCACCAAAAAACCCTGAACGCACTTGAGACATAACCGTCCTTAAATCTAAGCCCAACAAGTAAGCACTTTCCTTAAGCTCTAGTCGAATCTCCTTAATACCTGCAGGATCGTTATCACCAATGTCTTTTAATAAAGGATTAGACTGTAAGTATTTTTTAAGTTCTTCCTTAGATGCTTTTAGTTCTTCAATATTATTACTTAACAAAGAGACTGAAACAGGATTTCCTCCAAAGTTTCCACCAGAACCATATATCAATCGTTCTGTACCAATAACAGGACCAACTAACTCTTCTAATCGTTTTGTAATTAGAAAAGATTGAATCTCATCTGGTCGTTCTTCACCTGGCAATAAGTTAATTCTTAAATTGGCCGAAGAACTACTATTAATGGATACTATGGTATTTTCAAATAGCTGTTTTCCTGTGCCTTTTAGATACTTTTCTGTGAGTTCTTCATTAACGATGAATGATTTTTCTTCAATCATAGAAATGATGGAATCGGTAATCTTAACATTGGTACCAGCTGGCATTACCAACTCTATATTTGCCGAATCGCTGGCAATTCTTGGGAAAAGTGTAATACCAATAATACCTCCACCTAGTGAACCAAAGGTTAAGACCAAAAGCGCTACAAAAATACCAAGTGCCAATAACTTAAATTCCATAACAAACTTTAAAGTTGGCGCATATACCTTATCCCGTAAGTAAGACATAAAACGATCTCCAGATCGGTTTAAACCACGCATAAAAGCAAAAAATCCGTTGGACGATTTCTTATTGTGTAAGTCTTCTTTTTTTATCCTTAAGGCTTTAGAATGTGCCAAATGTGCAGGAAGGATAATCAATGCTTCAATAAGTGATACCACCAACGTTAATATTACAATGACCGAAACCTCACTAAAGAATTCACCTATTCTACTTTCTAAAAAGAAGAATAATGAAAAGGCTAAAACCGTTGTTGTAATTGCTGAAACTACAGGTGGAATTACTTCTAAAGTTCCGTCTATTGCAGCTTGTATTGGCTTCTTTCCTTTTTCGTAATGCTGATAGATATTTTCGGCAATAACAATACCATCATCTACCAAAATACCAATAACGATAATCATCCCGAAAAGTGACAATACATTAATAGTAACATCGAATTGGCCAGCAAACATAAACATTCCTAAAAAGGAAATCGGTAAACCAAAGGCCACCCATAATGCTAATCTTGTATTTAAGAAAATAGACAAGAACAATAAAACCAACAGCATACCAACTATGGCATTTTCTGTAAGCAATTGTGTTCTTTGGTTAAGTGTAATGGATAAGTCGCGCACTACACTAAGATGAACGTTGGTGTACTTATGATTATACGCTTCTATGTATTCTTTTACTTTATCAGCAGAACTTATTAAATCCTCATTATTAGTACTGGTTATAGAAATATTTACCGCTAATTCTTGATTAAAATAGGTGGCGTTTGGTGTCTCAGAAAAACGGTCTCTAATAATTGCGACATCTTTAAGACGAATAACTTTTCCGTCTGCTGTAGCTCTAACAATGATGTTAGACAGCTCTTTACCGTAATACTCTCTATTGTTGGCTCTAATTAAATATTCTTCGGCAACGGTTTTTACGTTTCCACCTGTTACCAAAATATTTGAATTACTAACTGCAGAAGCAACATCATTAAACGTTAAGTTGTAAGCCAGTAAATCGGTTTCGTTGACTGCAATTTCGATTTCTTCTTCTGGGAAACCAGAGAGTTCTATCTGAGAAATTCCGTCTATGGCTCTCAAATCGGTTTCAACCTGTCTTGCCAATTGTTTCAAAGTCGCCAACGGAATATCTTTACCACTAATGGCAAAAGAAATAGTTTCTCTAATCGCTTCTTGTTTTGAAACCACCAAAGGTTCCATTCCTGTTGGGAACGATGGCACACGATCAACTGCATTCTTAACTTCGAGTAGCATAAAATCGAGGTTTTCACCTTTTTCAATCTCAACAGTAATTGTACCGCTATTTTCTCTAGATGTTGAAGTAACTCTATCAATGCCTTTTAATCCTTTGAGATTATCTTCAATTTGAAGCACGATACCTTCTTCAATCTCTTGTGGCGAAGCACCAGGATAAGTAATGGCTACATTAATTATCTTAGATTCGGTTAATGGGAAAAACGAAGATTTTAACGACAAAGCGCCAATAATACCAAACACAAAAAATGCAAGTATAAAAACGTTGACTGCAACGTGGTACCTTATAAAATATTCTATTATTTTTCTCATTACTCAGTAGAATCTGTAGTTGCAGCTTTAACTTGCATACCTGCATAAGCTCCAGGCACTGGTTTTCTTAGAATAATCGTTCCGTTTGGCACGTCTTTTAAAACCACTGTGGCATCTGAAAAATGTGCAGGTTTTACTGGAATAACATCCAAAAGACTGTCTTTTACCACGTATATTTCTTGACTATCTAACAACAAATTCCTATCTATTTCTATAGCATCATTTACCTTTTCTGCATTAAGACTTGCTTCTAAGTACATTCCTTCCTTTAAATCATCGTGTTTTACTTCAACAAAAGCTGTGATGGTTTGGGTTGTGGCATCTATACTTCCGTTAACTCTAGAAACTGTTCCTTCGTATGTTTTTGTTTTTTCTAAATTGGTAAGTGTTACAGCTTCACCTTCCTTTAGTACATCTGCATAAGATTTACTTACGGCTACCTGCATTTCGTAAACCGATGGGTTAATAAATTCACCCAACTTTTGTCCACTTCTTACAAGTGTACCTTCTGTAACTAGTGCTTCTGTTAATATCCCTGTAAATGGTGCTGTAATTCTATATTTTGCTAAGCGTTGCTCTAGATTTTTTACATTGTAATATGCACTCACAATGCCACGACCTGTGATAAAATAGTTTTCCTTTTCACCAGACATTTCTGGTAATTGTGGTGTGCTTTTATTTAAATCGAAACCATTAAGATAGGCTTGCCATTTAGGATATACGTCTGTAAAATCTAATCTTAAATCTGGCATAATCGCAGCAATACTATTATAAAGATTGCTTTTTGCAGATTGTACACTTGCATAATATTCTGAAGCATCCAAACGAATAAGCGTTTCACCTTTATTGAATTTTTCACCAGCCTTAAAAAGTTTATTCCCGGTTTTAAACACACCTTGAACCTCAGAATACAACTCTACACGTTGCTTTGCTGTAAGATTTCCATTTGCTGAAATTACAATTGGTACTGTTGTATTTTTTACAGTATCTACCAAAACCGTCTTTACCACTTTTGGCACTACTGGCTTGGGTTTGTTTTTGTTAGCAATAAGATATTTTGCAAAAAGGAATGCACCAACGATTAGAGCAATACCTAAAATGGAAAGAATAATTTTTCTTGTCATAATGAAAGCGGTCATCAATAACTCGCAAAGTTATTCTTATCATTATGCGCAATCGTTAAAATAATCTTAATGTTACTATGAAATTTCCTCGATTTGAAGCGTTACCTCTTCCCAATCTTCCATCAATTGTTCTAAGCTTTTCTTCTTTTCTTGGTAGTGGTCAAAGAATTTTGGGTCAGAAGCGGTGTTATCGTAATCAGTCTCTAGCTTAAAATCATCTTCTTTTATAGCTTTTTCAAGCTGATTGATTTTAGCTTCAATATTACTTAGCTTATTATTTAACGACTTTACTTTTTTCTGGTCTTCGTAGCTTTGTTTATTGCTTTCTTTAGGTTTATCCTCAATAACTGTGCGCTTTTCGGCTTCTCTCAGGTTTTCAATATTACGTTGCTCTAAATAATAATCGATGTCTCCAAGGTATTCCTTGATGTTTTGATCCTTAAACTCATAAACAGTTTCTGTTAATCCTTGAAGAAAATCCCTGTCGTGAGATACCAAAATTAGAGTACCTTCAAACTTTTTGAGCGCATCTTTAAGGACGTTTTTAGACTTAATATCTAAATGGTTTGTTGGCTCATCCATTATTAAGACATTTAACGGTTGAAGCAACAATTTTGCCAATGCCAAACGGTTACGTTCACCACCAGACAAGACTTTAACGTATTTTTCTACTTCTTCTCCTCTAAATAAAAAGGCACCTAAAATGTCGCGAACTTTACTTCGATTAGACTCAGTAGCAGCATCTATCATCGTATCCAAAACGGTTTTATTCCCGTCTAAATATTCGGCTTGATTTTGAGCAAAATAACCGATTTGAACATTGTGACCTAGATTGACGTTTCCTTCGTGTTTTATTTCTCCTACAATAATTTTTGCTAATGTTGATTTTCCTTGACCATTCTGCCCAACAAAGGCTGTTTTTACATCTCTTGGTACGGTTAAATTTACATGGTTGAGCACTTGCAAATCTCCATAATGTTTTGATACGTTTTCTATCTCAACTACAACCTTTCCTGGTGTAATAGACACCGGAAAATTCAAAGTCATTACACTATTATCGTCTTCATCAACCTCAATACGTTCAATTCTATCTAGCTTTTTAATAAGCGATTGTGCCATTGTAGCTTTTGAAGCTTTGGCTCTAAATTTTTCAATTAGCTTTTCGGTTTGCTGTATTTGCTTTTCCTGATTTTTTTGCGCAGCTAATTGTTGTACCTTCATTTCCTTCCTTAACTCTAGAAACTTGCTATATGGCTTATTGTAATCGTAAATTCTACCTAATGAAATTTCAATAGTTCTGTTGGTTACATTATCTAAAAACATCTTATCGTGCGACACGATGACTACTGCGCCTGGATAGGTTTTCAAAAAGTTTTCTAACCAAATAATAGACTCAATATCTAAGTGGTTGGTAGGCTCATCTAACAATAACAAATCGTTATTTTGAAGTAATAACTTTGCCAACTCTATTCGCATTCTCCAACCACCTGAAAAAGTGTCTGTGAGTTTATTAAAGTCTTCGCGCTTAAAACCTAAACCTTGAAGAATCTTTTCGGTATCTCCTTGATAATTGTAACCACCTAATATTTCATACTGATGCTGAATTTCATTTAAATCTACCATTAACTGATGGTAAGCTTCGCTTTCGTAATCTGTACGTTCGGCTAACTGAGTATTAATTTTTTCCAACTTAGCTTCACACTCTTTTATTTCTTTGAAAGCTTCGTAAGACTCTTCTAGAACTGTTTTACCAAAATCGAAATCAATATCTTGCTTAAGAAATCCTATTTTAAGGTCTTTATCTGCTGCTATTTGCCCAGAATCAGACTCTTGTTCCTTGGCTAAAATCCTAAGCATAGTTGATTTACCTGCACCATTTTTTCCTATTAAGCCAATGCGGTCTCCTGGACCTAGTTTAAACGTGATGTCCTCAAAAAGATATTCGCCTTGAAATGATATAGATAGGTTATGGATATTTAGCATAATTTGATTAAATATTACAATTGTTATTATTGTTACAATTGTTACAATGGTTGCATGGTAATGACTTATCTTTGTTAGCCTTAAAAACGCAAAAATAAAGGTTTTAGCTATGATAAGAAAAGGAATGAAATTATATAGTATACTTTTTGGTGTTTGCCCAAAGTGTCACCAAGAATCTATGTACGTTAACAAAAATCCTTATGTTCTTTCTAAGGTTATAAAAATGCACGACCATTGTTCGCATTGCAAAACAAGATACCAAATGGAACCTTCATTTTTTTACGGCTCTATGTATGTGAGTTATGGTGTAGGTATTGCTTTTGCAGTAGCTGCATTTATAACAACTTATGTCATTTTTGAAACTTCAGTTACTACTGCATTTATCAGTATTGTGTTAACCTTGGTACTTTTGTTTCCTGTAATTATGAGGCTTTCTCGTAATATTTGGATAAACATCTTTATGAAATACGATAAAGAACTAGCTAATAAAGTGACAAAGTCACAAAGCTAATACCTGTATCTTATTGAGTTTTTTATATTAAACTCTAATTTAAGCAAACCTATTTACATCAATTTCAGAATCTAAAGGCTCATTATTTTCAATGAATTGATAGAGTTTTTCTGCCACATAAGGTGCAATCATTACTCCTCTAGTTCCTAATCCGTTTAAAACATATAAATTTTTATGTTCGGGATGCCTGCCAACTAAAGGCCTTCTATCTTTTACTGTTGGACGTATACCTGCCAAGTGCTGAACAACTTCAAATTCACAACTTAAAAACGTTTTGAGCTTACTCATCAATTCTTCTTTTCCTTTCTTTGTTGGTTGATTGGTTTTGTCTTTCCAATTATATGTTGCACCGACAGCATACATATCATTTTCTAATGGAATAATGAAGACTGAAGACTTTATACCATAATTAATATTAAGGTTTGGAGCTTTGATAATTAATACTTCTCCTTTTGTTCCGTTTAATGGAATGTGATTGAAATAAGGATTTTTCTTAACGCCAAAACCTTCTGCAAAAATTATTTGTTTGGCTTCAATATTTCCATATCTAATTAGAGTAGATTCTATTTGAAGCTTTTGATGAACAAAACTATCTTCTATTAAACTTTGATTTTGTTTTAAAAAGTCTTTGTAGGAACTTATAAGTTTTTCAGTATCTAATCGACCAGCATGCAATACTTCACCAAAACCAAATGGAGCGTCTATTGCATCATTAGTATTTTTAACTAACTGTGTTGAAAGATAAGGTTCTAGTTTAGGCTTATCGGAAGCATTAAACCAAAGATTTTGTTCTTCGATTGAAGAAAATCGTCGTAATAAACGAAGCTTATAATCTATTTTAATATTTAAGTGGTCTTCTATTTTTTTATAGACAGGTAAAGCAATATCTAATTGTTCTTTAGCTTTCCAAACCTCCGAAAATCGTTTTAAAATAACAGGATTGTACAACCCAGCTGCAACAATAGATGACTGTTGTGAGCTGTCATCAAAAACAACAAATGATTTATTACTTGCTCTTAATTGCTCGCAAAAAGCAATACTGGCTAAACCACAACCAACAACTATGTAATCAATACTTTTCATCATTATACAAAAATAAAAAACGCCCACTTAAAAGTGAGCGTTTTTTGTATTGTTTGAGATTTATTAGTAACTCCACATATCTTGTTCAAAATCTCTGATCTTATCTTTGATACGTTCAGATTCTAATAACTGCATTAAAGCATTCTCAGCTACATATTCTTTAATCTCTCTATCACCATAAACATTCTCTTCCTTGTAAATAATACCATGGAAACGACGACTGTTTAGTAAGTGATCAAAAGAAATTGGAGAAGAGCTATTTTTGTTGTTAAAAGCTTTAGCTTCATGAAGTATCTCTCTTACTTCTGGGAAGAATACCCAAAACATAGCTATAGGTTCTTTCTGAGTTTCATCTTCAGAATCAATGAAGTTAACATCTGGAGCTGCAGGTGCAATACCAAGGATTCTGTACTTTAATTCGCCTTGACGCTTATCGAAGTACCATAATCCTTTTATTAGGTAAGAACTAATATCTGCAGGTTCAATGTTTCTTTCTATAACATATTCTTCAGGTACTTCATCTTCTCCTACTCCATGCTCATTCATGTAATCAATACCAGCATTAGTGATTTTTCTCATTTTTAAGGCCGCTTCAATATCCTTAAGCGTACGCTCTTCTGTAAAATAAGAATCTCCATAAATTCTGGAAATCATACCACTTTCGATATTTTCCATTAAAACCTTGTATAAAGACTTACGATCATCTCCTAAGTTTCCTTCTACAGGGAAATATAATGGAAAATTTACACGCTCGTCTAATACAACTTTTTCCCAAATCATTTTTGAGAATAAGATGTCTCTATCGCCTACATAACCATATTCTAAAGGCTTGTCATTGTCTAAAAGCAATTCAGCTTCAGTCTTCATACCTATTTCCTCAGGTATTTTTGCGTTTAGGATATTAGCTTGAGCTAAAACACTATTTGCAGCTAAAACCATTAATCCTGTATATATAAAGCTTTTAAATTTCATCTTATTATTTATTTGGGTTTCTTTCTTTTTTAAACGTTACTAATATTGATTAATTGTCTTTAATTAGTTACTAGTAACTTCAACAATTACAGGTGAAACGTTTTTAAGATTGTATTTTGAATTACCTTGAATTTTTGCTTTTATATCAAAAATTGTAATGTTATCACCTCGTCTAGCTTTACTTATAGCCGACTTAGCTTGCGCATTCATTTTTGTACCAACAACACTAATTGTAGGTTGACCTGGTACTCTCATTTTGAATGAAGTAACTACAATTGGTAAGTCAAAAACAAAATCATCTAACTTGGCAGATACAGTACCTATCTCAACGTTACGCTTAGGTAATTTTACAACACCTGTCTGACCAGCTATAACACCTGTTGGTGCAGGAATATCCTTAATTCTAAACGTTTTACGATCGCTTACTTTTGAACCATCGTCTAAAGTACCTGTTACATTGATTGTTACTTCGCTACCAGTTCCTGGATTCATTACATATTTACCTGCTCCACCAACTGGTTTTAATCCTGTTCCACTAGCTTGTACTTTATTGTCTGCTATACCTGCAAATGAAATCGTCATTGGGTTTTCTACACCACGATATACAACATTCATTTTATCTGCTGAAATTGTAGCAGAGTTTGGTCTTGGTACAACTACATACTTACCGTTGAAATCAATTGGTAACTCTTCACCTTTTTCTAAGAACGTAAATTGTCCTTTTATATCGTGCTCACCAACGTTACCAACTGTAAACTCAATTCTTGCAGCACCTGTAGAATCAACTGCACCTTCTCTGTTCATATCTAAATCAGTATCTCCAACTTTCAATTTTGTTGGTGTTACATTAGCATACTTACCTAAAACTACAGAACCTGTAAACTTCTCACCAGCAAAAAATGCATTTTTGTCTGGAATAACGATTGCAGTATAGTTTTTTAAAGACGTTGTAACATCTACAGTGTTTCCTAAGAAAACATTATAAAGGTTAGCTTCTGTTGCTTTAATATCATTCTGCATTGCAGTTAACTTGGTATAAGAAGCAACTGCTGGAAATCCTTGAAAGTTATAATCTAACCAGCTTTGTTTTTTCCCATCTTTATTAGTAACTTCAGTAGTACTGAAACGACGTTCTAAAATCTCCTTTGCTGGGTTGTAAGCAACGTCATCACCTAATACTTCATTAATGTCTGCTTTGTATTCGTTAATTCTATCAACGAATGCCTGACCTGCTTTTGTTAAACGATCTCCAGTAAACCAGTGCTCGTCTAAAGCATCACCTTTATCCATTTCCTCTGCTGGTAATCCACCTTCTTCTTTGAACTTTTCAGCATAATTCCCTTTAGTTAAAATCATGCTCTTTTGAGATTCTAAATAGGTAAAAAACTCATTAGAAATTGTACTTACTCTCTGAGCATTATTAAATGCTACACCAAAGTCAGCTGGTTTTTCCTCAGCCTGTTGTGATAAATTCTTTAAAAGAGTTGAATTAGCATTAGATGCTAGTTCATTAGCATTTTCGAATTTTTTATTAAATAAACTGAAAGCAGATAATATCTCCTTACTCGTTGTCATTGCAATCATTGCAATAAACACCAAGTACATTAAGTTAATCATTTTCTGTCTTGCAGATAATTTTCCTCCTGCCATTGTAAATTAGTTTTTAAATGTTAATTAATTAAATTGTTTATAAAAACTAATTAGTTTTTGTTCATAGCAGATAACATTCCACCATATACACCATTTAGTGATGAAAGGTTTGATGCTAAAGAAGCCATTTGCTCTTTTAATTTCTGTGCATTTTCTACAGCCTCTTCATTGATTGCTGCCTGACGATTTGCACTTTCCATTTGTACTTTGTAAAGGCTATTTAAAGATTCCATCTGAGCTGCTGCTAAAGACATTTCTTCGCTATATTTCTTTTGAGCTGCCATAGAATCAACTGTTGGGCTGATACCTTTAGCTGCACCTTCAAAGTTTTTAATGCTGTTACCTAAGCTTGCCATTAATTCACCATCAATTTTAGCTTCTTTTAATAAGTTATCTAATTTTTTAGATAATAATCCTTCAGCATCTTTTGGCTCTTCTTTTTTAGCTTTTTTGCCTGTAGACTGACCACCTGCTAATTCTGGATATACTAACGACCAATCTAAGTCTGATTGTTGTCTTTCAAACGCTGAGTAAGTAAATACCAAGGCTTCAACAACCATACCTATTGTTAAGATTAGAGAACCGTAAGGCCAGTGCTGGATTTTGAATAATGCTCCAACAATTACGATTGCTGCTCCTAATCCGTAGACCATGTTTGTTACTGTGATTTTACCTTTCTGTGCCATAATTTGTTTGTTTAGTTTTTTAGTTTAAGTTAAATGGATGATAACTTAAGTAGGTTAATTTATTTAGGTTATCGGTTTTGTTTATTTTAGTTAGTTGCTGCGTTTTTAGTTACCTCAGTTCCCATGTAATCTTGTACGGTTCTGAAACCAATATAACTTCTTGCTGAGTCCGCATACTCATAATCTCTAGAACTTACTTGTAAGAAGTAAGCAACATCTTTCCAAGAACCTCCTCTTACTACTTTACGAGAGTTTTCAGGATCATTGACATTAGGATTGATTGTTGATGAAAATTCATAAGAAGCAGGATCATAAGAACCGTTTACCCATTCTGAAACGTTACCTGCCATGTTATATAAATTAAAATCATTTGGATCATAAGCATCAGCCTCTACAGTATATAATGCTTGGTCTGCTGCGTAATCTCCTCTTAATGGTTTAAAGTTAGCCATGAAACATCCTCTATCATTCTTAGTGTAAGGTCCACCCCAAGGATATGAAGCACCTTGTAATCCTCCACGAGCAGCATATTCCCATTCTGCTTCTGAAGGTAATCTGTAGGAGTTTACTGCTTGTCTTCCTTTACTCTTTTGGTAACCATTATGATAAAGTGTTCTCCATTGACAAAATGCTTGTGCTTGTTTCCAAGACACACCTACAACAGGATAGTCTCCGTAAGCATCGTGCCAAAAATAATCATTGTGCATTGGCTCATTATAAGAATACGCAAAGTCTCTAATCCAAGCTGTAGTATCTGGATATACCTCTACTTCTTCTTGCTGTATAACTTGAGAACGCTTAAGGCTTCTATCTTTTGCAGCCTTAGCTATATCCATATATGTATACTGAAATTTAAATTGCTTTACATCCCAAGTACGCTGGCCATTGTAAGACTCTTCTAGTGGCAAGTACATACCATCCATAACCTCAGCATAAAGCTCATCTGGATAATCGTCAGTATCAAAATATAAATCTACATCATGATTAATTTTTCTTTGCTCGTTACCATAAGTATTTTGCATGTAACTCTCGTAAGCATTTAAATCCTCAGGATTAGCATCTAAATAAGCAAACTCACCAATATCGCCATTGCCTGGAGTTTTGCCTTCTAAATCTGCCATCTCAGCTAATTTAAGCCTAAGAATAGAATCTCTTACCCAAAACACAAACTGTCTATACTCACTATTCGTAATCTCAGTTTCATCCATATAAAATGCACGTACTGTAGCCGTTTTAGTTGGAGCATCTTGAACACCAGCAATGTCATCGTCTGATTTACCCATAATAAAAGCCCCTCCTGGAACTAAAGTCATGCCATAAGGCTTCTCTGGGTGCCATTTTTTACCTTTAACACCTACTAATTGTCCGCGGTCTCCAGAATTACAACTGGCAACCAAAACCAATACAGTGGTAAGTAAAATAAATCTCTTAATATTCATAGTAACTCGAGGTTAAATTAGTCGTCCTTAATTTTAAGGTCGTAAACATATTTATATATTTTCTAAAAAACAACTTTTTTTGATTTTTTTTTGCATTTCGTCCTTAAAAAATGCATTTCATCGATAGTCTAAATGTTAAATTATCGACTAAGTGCTCCCTTTAAAAGCTGTTCTTCCTAAAGGCCTTATACCAACGTTCGGGTATTTCACCTTGAGTAGCAAGCACATAATCGGCATGCATGCATGGTAATAACGTGTGCTTTTTTAATTTATTATTAACATCTGGTAAAAAAGGTATTTCTATCCACCAGCGACCTGTTTTTATACTTTTAAAAAATATGAGCTCATCATCTTCAACTAAAACATTATACTTCTGAAACTCATTTTCATTATTAAAGTTATCATCTTTAACTCTACAATTAACTCCTTCTATAAAATACCAGATCATTTGCGCTATTAGCATAGAAGACGCAGAATCATTTTTAGAATTAATATATTCATAAATCCCAAATGAAGACACCTTATTACTGATACCTGCATATCGAGTAATTGCACAAATTTCTTTTCCTGAAAAACCGTTAGGAGAATATTTTAAACTATCACTTACCTCAGCTGCTCTAATAGATTTTAAATCTATTGAAACTATATGTGCATCTCTTAACAATGGCTCTACCTTGTTTATATCTCCAGATATCTCACCTAAACGATATGACTCAAAGTACAACTTCTCCATAAGATCTATTTCTTCTTGAGAATTGAAATACGTTTGGTATCCTATTGTAGAATAATTAAATAAGTTATAAGGTTCTTCTACAATTACTTTCCCTACATAACTATTATTCTTAATCGGTAAGTTGGCATCACCTAAATCGAAGTTAGTATCTATATTAACAATATTAACCATAGGCATCAAATTATCATATGCACGATAATTAGAGTAGGTTAAATCTTGACTTCCCCCTAGAATAATTGGAATAATGTTTTTCTCTACTAAAACCGAAATAGCTGTACGAATAGCATAATAAGTATCTTCTACAGATTCTCCCGGAAGTATATCTCCTAAATCGGCAATATTTGAAATCCAATTTCCAGGAAATAGAGTATAGAGTGTTTTTCTAACAGAATCGAAATTGATATTGACTCCTATATAATTAACATCATTTCTGTTTTCTAGAACACCAATGATAGCAATTTGGACATCCTCTAAATCTGGAATGCCATTTTGCTTAGAATGAATTTTGATTTTTTTTCCCAGCGCTTGTTGCGCTAATAGTTCTGAATGAGCTAAAACCGCATCTGAAACAGGCGTTAGAAAATTAAAATTCATAAAGTATTACTTCTTTTTGGTAGTCGTTTTCTTCTTTGTGGTTTTTCTGGTTTTCTTTTTTGGAGCATTTTTTTCTAGAATAGCTTTAGCCTCTTCTAAGGTCATATCAGATACATCAACTGTCTTAGCCAGCTCAACTTTCTGCTTACCTTTTATAACATTGTGCCTTCCCCAACGTGCCTTTTCTACTCTAATGCCTTCCTCTTCCCAAACATGAATAAGCTTATCTTTTTCCTTTTGGATTTTATCTTCGATCAAAGTTACGATGTCTTCTTCAGATAAATTGTCCCAATCGTATTTTTTATTCACATTTATAAACATATTGTTCCACTTAATAAATGGTCCAAAACGTCCTTTTCCTTTTGTAACTTCTAAACCTTGATACATATATATAGGAGCATCTGCTTTTTCTTTCTCCTTAATATATGTAATAGCTTCATCTAGTTCTACACTAAGAGGATCTACTCCTTTAGGCAAAGAGACAAACTTTTTGCCGTATCTAACATAAGGCCCAAAACGTCCGTTGTTAACTTCTACCTCATCATCATTATAATGACCTAAAGCTTTTGGAAGCTTAAAAAGATCCATTGCTTCTTCGTAAGTTATGGTGTTGAGTTGCTGATCTGGTGATAAGCTAGCAAACTGTGGTTTCTCTTCCTCGTCTACTGTGCCGATCTGAACCATTGGACCAAACTTACCTAAGCGCACACTAACTTGGCGACCTGTTTTAGGATCAGTACCTAGAACACGTTCACCGGTTTCGCGCTCAGCATTTTCTTGTACATCTTCAACTTGTGGATGAAAGCCTTTATAGAAATCTTTCATCATAGCTTTCCAGTCTTCTTTACCTTCAGCTATATCATCAAAACTCTCCTCTACTTTTGCGGTAAAGTTATAGTCTAAAATGCTTTCAAAATGATTTACCAAAAAGTCGGTAACTATAATACCAACGTCTGTCGGTACCAATTTACCTTTATTAGAACCTACTTTTTCAGTAAGATTGTTCTCTTTAATATTTTGGTTTTCAAAAACCAATTGTTTGTATGCTCTTTCATCCCCTTCGTGTGAACCTTTTTCTATGTAATTTCTATTTTGAATTGTAGAAATTGTCGGCGCGTATGTTGATGGTCTACCTATTCCTAATTCTTCTAATTGCTTTACCAAAGATGCCTCAGTATATCTTGACGGAGGTCTAGTAAAACGCTGTGTTGCCGTGATATAACTATTAGCTAACTCCTCACCTACCTTTAAGTCTGGCAAAATACCATCTTGTTCTGTATCCTCATCATCTGTTCCTTCTAGATACACTTTTAAGAACCCATCAAACGTTATAATTTCTCCATTAGCAGTAAATTGTTCACTTACTTTTTGAGAGCTATTAATTTGAATTTTCAAATTGGTACGCTCTAGCTTAGCCTCACTCATTTGTGATGCAATTGCGCGTTTCCATATTAAATCGTAAAGCCTAGCCTGATCACGCTCTACGCTTACTGTATGATTAGAAAAATCTGTTGGCCTAATAGCTTCGTGAGCCTCTTGAGCACCTTTAGATTTCCCTTTGTAGTTTCTCGGTTTGCTATATTCTGAGCCATAAGCAGAGATAATCTCTTTCTCAGCACCTTGTCTTGCTTCATCAGACAAGTTAACACTATCTGTTCTCATATAAGTTATGAGACCAGCCTCATACAAGCGTTGTGCATTGCTCATCGTTCTACTCACAGAAAAACCTAATTTTCTAGATGCCTCCTGTTGTAATGTAGAAGTTGTAAATGGTGCTGCTGGTGATTTTTTTGCAGGTTTTTTTTGCAAGTCAGCAACCTCGTAAGTTGCACCTTTATTATTATTTAAAAACGTTAAAGCTTCTTCTTCTGAACCAAAGTTCTTTGGTAATTTTGCTTTGAACGATTTCCCGTCTTCTGATGTAAATTCCGCATCAACTCTGTAGGATGCTTCTGCATTGAAGTTTTGTATTTCTCGCTCGCGCTCTACAATAAGTCGAACAGAAACGGACTGTACTCTACCAGCAGATAAACCTCCTTTAACTTTTCGCCATAAAACTGGAGACAGCTCATAACCAACAATTCGGTCTAAAACACGTCTTGCCTGCTGAGCATCTACTAAGTTATAATCTATTCCACGAGGATTTTCAATCGCTTTATTGATAGCACTTTTTGTAATCTCATGAAAAACAATGCGCTTTGTCTTTTCTTTATCTAAATCTAGTGCTTCTGCTAAATGCCATGCTATAGCTTCTCCCTCACGATCCTCATCACTTGCTAGCCATACTATTTCAGCTTTCTTAGCTAACTCTTTTAATTTTTTTACAACATCGCGTTTGTCTTTTGACACCCTATATTTTGGATCAAAATCTCCCTCTACATCAACCCCTAATTCTTTGGAAGGTAAGTCTGAAACATGCCCAAAACTGGACTCAACTTTATAATCTTTTCCTAAAAACTTCTCTATGGTTTTTGCCTTTGCAGGAGACTCAACTATAACTAGATTCTTCGGCATTCTTCTTTTTTTTGAGGTTACAAATGTAGGCGAAAATAAATTTACAATCCTAATTTGGTTTTAAATAGCATCTATTTTATTGCGGCATTAACTGTTTGAAACTAAAAAAAGCCTTGCAAAAACAAGACTTTAATTTTAGTATTCTAATGTAATCGTTAATATGTATAAATAACAGGATCTGAATAGTCATCTACATTTATAATAATTTCATTTTCGCCTTCAATTTGCAAGGGAGAAAGATCAAAAGAGCGAGCTCTATCAACAACCGCTAAACAATCTTCCGTATTTATTAAAAAAAACTTTACGTAACGTTGAGGTGGATTGGATTCAGAAACCTCTTCTGAATCTACCAATTGCATATCCCATGTATTACCATCACAACCAGAAGCTGAAACCTCAATCACTAAACAGTCGTTATTAATCGACACGCTATTTATAGAATAAGGACTAGTAGCCGAATTTTCGTAAGTAAAACCATCTATAGCGACAAAACTAGAACAATTGCTTTGAGGTAAGGAGGTATCATCATCATCACACTGCATATTTAAAAATAAAGCAGCACACAGTAAAGACATTATAATTTTTGAAATTTTCATGAGTTAAGTGTTTTTAGTATTAGATGTAATTAATTGAAATGGTTGCGCAACAAAATCAAAAAACTATGTAAAAATAATAATTTGAAGCAATTATAAATTACTTTTAATAACTGCCACTTTGTCACAATCTATAAAATAATACTATCTTTGCATGCTTATTGACTATTAGAGAAAACAATTACTTCTCATGCAAGTGAGTTTGAATAGATGGAAAAAATAATCGACGAAAACAAACAAGGTGAAGCCTTGATATTAGACAAAAAAGACGGTAATACTAAAAAGCTGTTTATTGAAAGTTACGGTTGCCAAATGAATTTTAGCGACAGTGAAATTGTAGCTTCAATATTATCTAATCAAGGATATAATACAACTCAAAACCTAGAAGATGCTGATTTGGTTTTAGTAAACACTTGCTCCATTAGAGACAAAGCAGAGCAAACTGTTAGAAAACGCCTTAAATATTATGACAAAATCAAGGATAAAAACCCTTCAATGAAAGTAGGCGTGTTGGGCTGTATGGCAGAGCGTCTTAAAACTAAATTTTTAGATGAGGAAAAAATCGTTGATTTAGTTGTTGGTCCAGATGCCTATAAAGATTTACCTAATCTTTTAGCAGATGTTGATGAAGGTAGAGATGCTATTAACGTTATCTTATCTAAAGAAGAGACTTATGGAGACATTTCGCCTGTAAGATTAAACAGTAATGGTGTTAGCGCTTTTGTATCTATAACCAGAGGTTGCGATAACATGTGTACGTTTTGTGTGGTTCCTTTTACCAGAGGACGGGAGCGCAGTAGAGACCCTCAAAGTGTTATAGAAGAAGTAAACGACTTATGGAACAAAGGTTATAAAGAAGTAACCCTTTTAGGACAAAATGTTGACAGCTATTTATGGTATGGCGGAGGCCTTAAAAAAGACTTTGAAAAAGCTTCTGATCTACAAAAAGCAACAGCCGTAAATTTTGCTAAACTTCTTGAACTATGTGCCAAAGCTCAACCTAAAATGCGTTTTAGATTCTCTACATCTAATCCTCAGGATATGACTTTAGATGTTATTGAGACGATGGCTAAATTTGAAAACATCTGCAACTATATACACTTACCTGTACAAAGTGGAAGCAACCGTATTCTTAAAGAAATGAATCGTTTGCATACTCGCGAGGAATATTTTGAGCTCATTGACAATATTAAAAGAATAATTCCAGATGTAGCGATTAGCCAAGATATGATTGCTGGTTTCCCAACAGAGACTGAAGAAGATCATCAAGACACCCTAACGCTTATGGAATACGTAAAATACGATTACGGTTTTATGTTTGCCTATTCTGAGCGTCCAGGCACACTTGCTGGCAGAAAAATGGAGGATGATGTTCCTGCAGATGTAAAACAAAGACGACTAAACGAAATACAAGCCTTACAACGTAGACATAGTTTACATAACACCCAAAAACATGTCGGTAATATTGAAGAAATTTTAATAGAAAAGGCTTCTAAAAAATCTGACGAGCATTGGTCTGGTAGAAACAGCCAGAATATGGTTGCTGTTTTTCCAAAAGAACACTACAAGCCTGGTGACTTTGTTAACGTAAAAATATTAGACTGTACAAGCGCCACACTTATTGGTGAAGCTGTAGGCTATTCAAAAAACAACTCTTAATTAATCTATCGATGAAAAAAATCTTATTACTACTTTGCGCATTTACTTTAGTAACAGCTTGTGAAAACGAACCTTTAGATCCTGCCTTTACTGGAGGTGGAAATAATAATGGTGGCGGAAATGGCAATTCTGATGATTTAACCCTAAGCAAATACGAATTAGACATTACCTTAAACACCTCTTTTTTTGGAATTCCAATCGAATCAATAACACAAACAGATTACTTTTTAGAAGAAAACTCTCCAGGATATGGGGAAATTGAATCTACTGTAACAAGTTTTGGAGTATCTGAAACTGTAAATGAAACGCAAACCGTTGAAGTTAACCCTAATGGACAAGTAATAAGTTTTTTGTCAATAAATAGTTTAGGGCAAACTACAAATAACACTACCATTACATATGATGGTAATAATATTACAAATATTACTTATAACTATTATTTTGAAGAGCCAGATGAAGAGGAAGAAGATTATGAATACAACTTTACCTATAATGGTAATACAATAACAAGAACCGAAGTTGGCACTACAATAAGTACTGTTTTCACGTTAGATGACAACAATAGATTTTTTAAAAAAGAATCTTTTGACGACGGCACTCTTATATTATCAGAAACCGTAACTTTTAATGAAGATGGTAATTGCGTAACTAGTACAACAACAGGTGACAATAATCTAAATATCACATACAGTTACGATAATTTTGAGAATCCAATACCAAACCAGATTTATAATCTAGGTAATACACTTTCTGTTTTGAATGATGATTACGAAGATACCCTTGGAGATGCTCTTTCTCATGATTTCGCTTCAAAAAACTGTATAGCAACAAGCATCAACGGAGAATCCTATAACTTCAATGTAACATATGATAATTCCAATAGAATTAGCACAAGAGCTTATGAAATTTCATTAGAAGCAGATGGAGTTTCGCTAACAACTGAGTTCAACGAAATTTTTACATACGCAAACTAATAATGGAATCCGTACAAGCCATAAAACAACGCTTCGGCATTATTGGCAACGACCCTAAACTCAATCGTGCCATAGAAAAAGCCATTCAAGTTGCTGCTACAGATATTTCTGTGCTTGTAACAGGAGAAAGTGGTGTTGGTAAAGAGAGTATTCCAAAAATTATACACCAACTTTCTCACAGAAAGCACGGCAAATACATTGCTGTAAACTGTGGTGCTATACCAGAAGGTACCATAGACAGTGAGCTTTTTGGTCATGAAAAAGGTGCGTTTACAGGTGCTACACAAACACGTTCTGGTTATTTTGAAGTTGCTGATGGCGGAACCATATTCTTAGATGAAGTTGGTGAGTTGCCATTAACAACACAAGTACGCTTGCTTCGTGTTTTAGAAAATGGAGAGTTTATTAAGGTAGGTTCTAGTAAGGTTCAAAAAACCAATGTAAGAATCGTGGCTGCTACAAACGTTAATATGTTTGAAGCCATTAAAAAAGAAAAGTTTAGAGAAGATCTTTACTATCGCTTGAGCACTATAGAAATTAATCTTCCTGCTTTAAGAGAGCGCAAAGAGGATATTCATTTATTGTTTAGAAAATTTGCAAGTGACTTTGCTTTAAAATATAAAATGCCAACAGTAAAGTTAACTGACGATGCTGTTGCTTTACTTTTAAAATACCGTTGGAATGGTAACATTCGCCAATTACGAAATGTTGCTGAACAGGTTTCGGTTTTAGAGCATAATCGTACTATTAATGCAGTTACACTTCAGAATTATTTACCAAATACAGGTTCAAATTTACCTGCGGTAATAAATAATACTAAATCTGAAAGTGACTTTAGCAGTGAAAGAGAAATACTTTACAAAGTGTTATTCGACATGAAAAGTGATTTGAATGACCTTAAAAAGCTAACCATGGAACTAATGAAGTCTGGCAGTGTGTCTGATGTTAAAAAGGAAAACGAACACCTAATACAAAAGATCTATGGTGATGATGATAGTGACGATTACGAAACAGCATCTGAAGTAGAGAATTTAGAAGTACTATCTATACCTCCACATACTGAAGATAATGACTCAGATATCATAGATGTAGACGATAAATATCACTTTGCTGAAGAGATTGAAGAAGAAGAAACCTTATCTTTACAAGACAAGGAACTAGAACTTATAAAAAAATCCTTGGAACGTCACAACGGTAAAAGAAAACTTGCCGCCGCAGAATTAGGTATAAGTGAACGTACACTTTACAGAAAAATTAAGCAATACGATCTTTAAGAAAAGATTAGCACAACACAAGTACTATTAAAAAAGCTAAGACGTTCAGATAAAAAAACGCTTCATGAGATTATTAAAATATATTGGCATACTGTTTCTTACAATAACCCTTACTGGTTGTGGCATTTACTCTTTTACAGGAGCAGACACTGGCGATGCAAAAACATTTCAAGTAAACTTTTTTCAGAATAATGCTGAACTTGTTGAGCCAGGACTTGATATTGATTTCACAAATGCTTTGCAAGATTTAATACAAAACCAAACCAGCTTAAGTTTAGTAACTACTGGAGGTGATTTACTTTTTGAAGGTGAAATCGTTGAATACAGAATTGCACCAATGACAGCAACATCAGACAACAGAGCTGCCCAAAACCGTTTAACCATAAGTGTTAATGTTAGGTATTTTAACACACTAGATGAAGAAAAAGATTTTGAACAACGCTTTTCGTTCTTCTATGATTTTGATGCCAATGCACAACTCGTTGGTGGCACAAAAGATGAAGCTTTTGAAGTCATTTTTGAGCGTTTAACACAAGATATTTTTAATGCGTCTTTAGCCAATTGGTAATATATGCAACTGAAAGAATTGACATATTTACTTCAGCATCCTGAGGCTGTTACAGCATCTCAAACCGATGCGCTCTTGGCAAAAATTAGCGAGTATCCTTACTTTCAGCCCTTACGCGCTTTATACTTAAAAGGGCTTAAGAAAAAAGAAAGTTACAAGTATAATAATGCGCTAAAGGTAACCGCTGCTCATACTGCAGATCGTAGTGTTTTATTCGATTACATCACATCTGAAGTATTTAATCAGAATGAAATTTCTAATCAAATAAAACAAAACTCGGAGCATATCAAATCTTTAGAGGTCAATGAAGCTGATGACATTTCAATTAACAAAAGCGTTACCATTGATGATGCTTTAAAAGAACACATTAAAGCTACCGAAGGTGTTTTAGATCCAAATTTATTTGAAGCTAAACCACAACAGCAACAGACCATAAAAGAAGAAGCACCAAAAATTGAAGATTCTATAATCTCGGTCGATGTTAAAAACATAACACCAGAAGAAAAACTTAACATTGGCAAACCTTTAGAATTCGACAAAAACGAAAATCATTCTTTTACAGAGTGGTTAAAAATTACAAGTTTCAAACCAATTAACAGGGAAACAGAAGCTAAAAGTGAAGAAATTCAAGAAGAGGATACTTCGCAACCACTTGCTGATAAGTTAGACATCATTGATAAATTTATAAGCGAAAATCCTAAGATAAAGCCTGTTGCCAGTCATACGCCAAAACCTAAATTGGTAAACAATGACGATGATGTTTCTGACAGCTTAATGACCGAAACTTTGGCAAGGATTTATTTAGAACAAAAAAACTATGACAAGGCTATTCAATCTTATAAAATTTTAAGTTTGAAATATCCAGAAAAAAGTAGTTTCTTTGCAGACCAAATAAAATTGGTAGAAGAATTAAAAGATAATACTATATAAAATGTTTACAATATTTTTAATCTTAATCGTAGCAGTAGCCTTTCTATTGGTAGTAGTAATTATGGTACAGAATCCTAAAGGAGGAGGTTTATCATCTTCTTTTGGTGGTGGAGGCACACAACAATTAGGTGGTGTTAAGAAGACAGGAGATTTCTTAGATAAGAGTACTTGGTTTTTAGGTACAGCATTAATTGTTTTAATCCTTGCTTCTAACTTAACCATAGATTCTGGCAACGATATTGACTCTAAAGCTTTAGATGAAAAAGAAGCTATTGAGATGCCTGCATCAACTCCAACCAACACAGAAGATGCTGGTACTACTAACGGGAACTAAATAATTTCCTTCATTAACAAAACAACTAAGCCAACTTTTATAAAGTTGGCTTTTTTATTTCCAGATAGTTTGAACATGTTTATCTGAAAGTTTGTCAGTCTGTTTGTCTTGGCATAATTTTCGAATAACGCTAAAGCGTTAAAACAAATTTTAATTAATCAAAAATATTATAACAAATGGCTTTAAACATTAAACCTTTAGCAGACAGAGTTCTTGTAGAACCAATGGAAGCTGAGACAAAAACAGCTTCTGGTATTATTATTCCAGATAATGCAAAAGAAAAACCGCAAAAGGGAACTGTTGTTGCTGTTGGCAATGGCAAAAAAGACGAACCTTTAACTGTTAAAGTTGGTGATACTGTACTTTATGGAAAGTATGGTGGTACAGAACTAAAATTAGAAGGTAAAGACTATTTAATGATGCGCGAAAGCGACATATTAGCAATTGTTTAATCTATTCTGTAATTCCGTAAATCATACGGAATCGCATTCAAACAAAAACTAACATTAATAAGATTCTTGCATTCGCAGGAGAAACAAAAACATAAAACAAAATGGCAAAAGATATAAAATTCGATATTGAAGCACGCGACGGACTTAAACGTGGTGTCGACGCTTTAGCAAATGCAGTAAAAGTAACTTTAGGACCTAAAGGACGTAACGTAATTATCGGAAAATCATTTGGTGGACCTCAAGTCACTAAAGATGGTGTTTCTGTAGCAAAAGAGATTGAGCTAGAAGATGAGCTAGAAAACATGGGAGCTCAAATGGTAAAAGAAGTCGCTTCTAAAACTAACGATTTAGCTGGTGATGGTACAACAACTGCAACTGTTTTAGCACAAGCAATTGTAAAAGAAGGATTAAAAAACGTTGCTGCAGGCGCTAACCCAATGGACTTAAAACGTGGTATTGACAAGGCTGTAGAAACTATTACTGCAGACTTAGAAAAGCAAGCTAAAAAAGTAGGTAACTCTTCTGAAAAAATTCAACAAGTAGCATCTATTTCTGCTAATAATGACAACACTATTGGTGAACTTATTGCTGAAGCCTTTGGTAAAGTTGGTAAAGAAGGTGTTATTACTGTAGAAGAAGCAAAAGGAACAGATACATATGTAGATGTTGTAGAAGGTATGCAGTTTGACAGAGGTTACTTATCTCCTTACTTTGTAACTGATGCTGATAAAATGATAGCTGATTTAGAAAATCCATACATTTTATTATTTGACAAGAAGATTTCTAACTTACAGGAAATTCTTCCAATCTTAGAACCAGTAGCACAATCTGGTCGTCCATTATTGATTATAGCAGAAGATGTAGAAGGACAAGCTTTAGCAACGTTAGTGGTAAACAAATTAAGAGGTGGTCTTAAAATCGCGGCTGTAAAAGCACCTGGTTTTGGAGACAGACGTAAAGCAATGTTAGAGGATATTGCTATCTTAACTGGTGGCACTGTAATCTCTGAAGAAAGAGGTTTCTCTCTAGAAAATGCTGATCTTTCTATGTTAGGTACAGCTGAGTCTGTAATGATAGACAAAGACAACACAACTATTGTAAATGGTAACGGTAATTCTTCTGATATTAAAGCAAGAGTTAACCAAATTAAAGCTCAGATAGAAACAACTACATCTGACTATGATAAAGAAAAACTTCAAGAGCGTTTAGCAAAATTAGCTGGTGGAGTTGCTGTACTTTATGTAGGTGCTGCTTCTGAAGTTGAAATGAAAGAAAAGAAAGATCGTGTTGATGATGCTTTACATGCTACACGTGCTGCAGTAGAAGAAGGTATTGTTGCTGGTGGTGGAGTTGCTTTAGTAAGAGCTAAAAAGACTTTAGAAAAAATCACTACAGATAACCTTGACGAAACTACAGGTGTACAAATTGTTAATAAAGCAATTGAAGCCCCTTTAAGAACTATAGTTGAAAATGCAGGTGGTGAAGGATCTGTTGTTATCAATAAAGTATTAGAAGGCAAAAAAGACTTTGGTTACGATGCTAAGTCTGAAGAATACGTAGACATGCTTAAAGCTGGTATTATAGACCCTAAGAAAGTAACTCGTATCGCTTTAGAAAATGCAGCTTCTGTAGCTGGTATGATTTTAACTACCGAGTGCGCTTTAGTTGATATTAAAGAAGATGCTCCTGCTATGCCACCAATGGGTGGAGGCGGAATGCCAGGCATGATGTAGATCCCAGAGCCTCGACACGTAATGAACTCACTATTTCGAATAGAATAGTTGAGTTTGAATGATATAGTAAAAGCCTTTGATGAAAATCAAGGGCTTTTGTTTTTTATCTATTTAATACAACATTCATTAATGTTATAAGCCCTATCAATAAAATTAAGCTTAGTGATATTTTCTTAAACTTATTTTGTGGAATATAATTCAATATCTTTTTTCCTATTGCTGTCCCAATAAAACCAATAACTATTAAAAATGGGATATAAATTAAATCATGATTATGGATAAATCCATTATAGTAATACACAAATGTTCTTGAGAAGTCAATTAAAAAATCTATAAAAGCTGATGTTGCAATAAAAGCACTTTTTTCAAGATTGAAAGCTGCCATTGTCAATCCTCTAATTGCACCTCCTGTTCCCAAGAGTCCAGCAGATAACCCAGACAAGCCACCACCAATTAAAGCATTTCGTTTGTTTGGACTTATTATTAAATCTTTTTTAATTAAAAACACAATCGCCAAAACAACCAAGAATAGACCAAGAAACAATTCGAGATAATGACTATTAAAAGCCTTTGCAAGTAAGCCACCTACAACCACAAAAATCACAGAAGGTACTCCTATATTAATAAGCAATTTTTTATCCAGACCTTTTTTGAACAAAACAATTTTACTCAAGTTACTTGATAAATGGTAGATAGCCGTAAGACCTAAAACCGATTCAAAATCGAAATAAAAGTTTGCGATTGGAACAAAGAAAACAGATGACCCAAACCCACCTATTGTCCCTAAAACCTCAGCAATCAAGGCTAAAAACAGAAATACATAGCTTAGGTCTCTCATTTTTAATGTTTTCAATTACATGCTAACCAAGTTCGATGAAAATTTCAAAAAAGTCAAAAAATATAGCATAAAAAAGCCTTTGATTTTATTCAAAGGCTTATTCTTAACTTACTGATTAAATCTAATGACCATGATTTGAATGATCTTCACTTTTAACATCTCCTGATTGATTCATTGCCATGTCGTGATCATAATGGCAACATCCTGGTAGGTTTTTGTAAGCTTCTTCATCTCCAGCTACTTTTTCTGTATCGTAACCTGATGCTGCAATTGCATTATGAATTGCCATTTCATCTGTTTTAGAGCTATCAAAAGACACGTCTATTTTCTTTTTGTCTGTATCCCAATTTGCAGTTGCTACACCTTCTACTCCATTTGCGGCTTTCTCGATAGTGTCTTTACACATACCACAGTTTCCTCTTACTCCAAAAGACAAATCTGTCATAGCAATGTCTTTTGATACTTCTGACACTTCTGTTGAAACAGTTTCTTCTGCTTTTTTGGCTTCTTCTTTACAACTTGTTAAACCCATAGCTACGATTACAGCTATACTTAAAATTACTTTCTTCATTGTTTTAAAATTTAATTATTGCTTATGTTATTTATTCTATTGTTTGTTTTACTTCACCACATTTAAGCATAGCATCACCAAAATATGGATTCAAGATTTGTTCTTCTTTACTCAGCCAGTATGCGCCATTATTGTCATCTGCCATAGGACAAAACTCCACATATACTTTTTCATTGACACCAAATAATTGAACCGCCTTTATCAGGTGAGTAGATAATTTTTTGAAATGATCTCTTTGAGTTTCAATTTCTGAGGATTTAGAAATAGAACTAGCAGATGACTGAATGTGACCTTCTAAAGTCATCCATTGTTTGTGTACCTCGCCTTTTAATAATTTCATATCTATTTTACGAAAGCTTGATATTAACTTTTTGGCATCGCTACTTGCTTGTACTGAATTATCTTCTACCAAAGCATCTTTTAAATTTATGTAGTTATCATACACTTGTTTTAATTGCTGTTGAAATGCTTCTGGTGATTCTAATCGAGTGATTTTTGAATAGTCCTCATTTACAGTCATTTCTTTAGCAACTGGCTGATTCATCATGCTTTTTTTGCCTTGTAATTGTGCTGCTGCATCTACTGTAAATGTTCCGTAGGTGACAATTTCGTTTCCTGAGGATAATCCGTCCAACACTTCGTAATTATCGCCTATTTTATTACCTAAAGTTACTTCTTTGAGTTCAAAAACAGGCTCGTTAGGATTTGATTTAATATAGACTACTGAACGTTCTCCTGTCCAAAGCACTGCAGAAGACGGAACGGTTATCACTTCATTTGAATTGATTTTATCACTTTCAATTTCTGCAGAAACAAACATTCCTGGTTTGAAAATGGCTTCTTTATTGTTTAAAACCACGCGTAAATCTACAGTACGTGTTTTGGTATTTAAAACTGGATCTATAAAATCTACTGTTCCGTTAAAAGTTTTATTAGGATATGCATTAGTTATCACTTTAACTTCTTGACCTTTTTTGAATTGTTCAATTTGATTTTCGTACACATCAAAATTTGCCCAAACCGTATTTAGGTTTGCAATTTTTAGCAATGGTTGTCCTTGTTTGATATAATCGCCTTGTTCTACAAGCTTTTCGGTGACTGTTCCAGAAACGGTAGCGTATACCGGAAAGTTTTCAATGACTTTTCCTGATGTTTCAATTTGATTGATTTGGTTTTCAGAAAGTTTCCAAAGTTTTAATTTATTTCTTACCGCTTTGTATAAAGCAGGTTGAGATTCTTTTAAAGAAGACGCTGTAATTAATTCTTGTTGTGCAGCATATAATTCTGGTGAATAAATAGTAGCTAAAAGTTGTCCTTTACGCACGTCTTCACCAGTAAAACTAATATTTAAGCGCTCAATTCTTCCTGAAAAATAGCTGACTTGCACAGCGTTTGCTTCTTCATTTTCGGCTATTTTACCAGATAATTTTATAATGCCATTTTCAATTGAACCATTACCAACTAAAGTAGTCTGTATGTTTGCCAACGCCATAGCATTTGCTGTTAATTTAAATTGGTCTGCTGTTAAACCATCTGCGCCAGCTTCAGCAGGAATTAAATCCATACCGCAAATTGGACAATCTCCTGGTTCTGGCTGCATAATTTGTGGATGCATTGAGCACGTCCACATTTTATTGGTTTGCGAAGCCTCAGTGTGATTGTGATTTGCTTCTTCATTAGAATTATTTCCAAAAAGTAACCAGCCAAAAACCAAACCAATTAAAACAAGTCCGACATAAACAATATACTTTTTCATATTAATATAAATTAATCAGCATTAATATTGCCATAATAATCATAATGGCATTTTCGATAAATGTAGCTTCTGTCATTGGTAATTTAAGCGCTGTACCTAAGCAAGCACAACGTATTGATTTTTTATCCAATAAGGTTTTTGTAACACCAATAGTTGTAATGCCTAAAATGACAAGAGTAATGATTAAGGCAATTTCGATTTCAAAACGCATTAAAAACATTAATCCTAAAGCAGTTTCTATAAATGGATAAATCCAACCGTAAGCTGGTACACGTTTTGCTAAAGGGTCGTACATGCTAAAAGATTCTGGAAAACCTTTTAAATCTAACATTTTAAAGAAGCTAAACACGATATAAAATAAGCCCATAAAGTCTAGCATAAATGCCGACCAAGCCCAATCTTTGTAGTGTAATAATACACTAGCTGAAGCTATATAAAATATGATAAGCAATAACGGTTTTAACTGTTGCAACTTACTTTTATTCTCTTCCATTGGCATGCTACTCATATTTGATGAAGCAAAGACATTTTTCTCTTGCTTTTCTGTAATTGTATATTTATCTGATAAAGCATTTTGTAGTTTTTCTGTTGAAACATGAGATGACATTATTATTTCAGCTTCACCTTTTTCTAAGTTTACTTTAACCTCATTCACGGAATCTAAAGCATTTAAACTTTTTTCTACTGAAGCCTTGCAACCGTTGCAAGTCATTCCTGCTATATTATATGTGTGTGTCATTTTTTATTGAATTAAATAATTGATAATTGTACTTTGTATGTAATATTTTTTAACCGCTTCAATTTGATTGATTTGAAACTTTAATTGCAATTCCTGAATATCTAAAACATCATTAAAATCTATAGTTCCGGTTTCGTAGCTTTTAATAAGAATTTGCTCTGCATCTTTAGCTTGTTTTAGGTTTTTTGTTGCTGTTTCATGACTTATTCTTGCTGAAATTCGGTCGTTTATAGCTTTATCTAACAGTGTTTTTAAACTGTTTAAACGCTCTTGTTTTTGATAATTGATTTCTTGTTGTTCCAATTCGTTTTGTTTGGTAACCGACTTGTATTTTTTATTAAAAATGGGAATTGACACCGATAGCATTGGCATGATAATATCTTTACCATTGTCTGAAAAACTCATATCTGGTCTTTCTTCTACATTGATATAATCTAACCCAAAACCAATCATGGGACTACTTTCTTTTTGGTTGAGTAATTCTAATTTTTCTACGGATTGATAGAGCTTATCAAACTTCAATAATTCAGGATGAACCGATAAATTTTCCGAAGTGATTTCAAAATCTTCCAAAGGAATAGTTAAACTATCTACAACTGAAATTTTCGTTTTATTGTCTCTATTTAAAAGATTATTGAAATTAGTTTGTTCTGCTAAAAACTGTTGTTGCAATACATCTTTTAGTTGTTGTAAATCGTTTTGTCGCATTTGAAGACGCAATACATCTACTGCAGACGCTTTACCAACCTCAACAGATGTTAACGCCATAGTTTCGTAGGTTTCCAACAGTTTGATATTCTCGCTTATCACTTGTTGTTTGGCTCTGTTTGCATACAGATTATAATACGATTGCGACACCGAAGCCATCAATTTACGCTTAGCAATCACAATGTCTTCATATTTCGCATCTGCCAAAGCGGTTACATAATCTTGACGAGAAGTGATGGCACCAAACCACGGTAGCATTTGTTTTACAGATACTTTAAACCGTTGTGCGCCTGTTCTTGTTTCAGGTTCACTTACAAAGTAGCCAACGCCAAATTCAGTATTTGGAATGGTATTGACTTCGTTTACTTTTTCTGAAGCTCTTTTGTATTGAAGTTCAAATTTTTGAATTTCAGGATTGTTTTCTAATGCTTCGTTAATTAATGTTTCTAATTGTTGTGCATTTGCAAAAAGACTCATGAAACAAGAACCAAGAGCCAAGACGAATTTTATATATATTGATTTATATTTCATTTTGATGCTCTTTTAAGTTGAACTTCAGCTTTCCAGCTATACAAAACTGGCACTACAAATAGGGTTATTAAAGCGATTAACATTCCGCCGAAACTTGGTATTGCCATAGGAATCATAATATCGCTACCTCGTCCTGTTGATGTTAACACTGGTAACAATGCTAAAATGGTGGTTGCTGTAGTCATTAAACACGGTCTGATACGCTTTTCACCAGCTTCTACAATTGAGGCTCTAATTTCCTTTTTTGTTTCAGGTGAATTTCTATTGAAGGTTTGCGTTAAATAGGTTGCCATTACGACACCATCATCGGTTGCAATTCCAAATAGTGCAATAAAACCAACCCAAACGGCGACACTTAAATTAATGGTATGCATTTGGAATAAATCGCGAAGATTTTCGCCAAATAAACTGAAGTTTAAGAACCATGATTGTCCGTACAACCAAATCATTAAAACCCCGCCAGCAAAAGCAACTGCAATACCTGAGAACACCATTAAAGATGTACTAACCGAACGGAATTGAAAATACAGAATTAAGAAAATGATTGCCAATGCTAAAGGCACAACGACTGACAAAGTTTTTTCGGCACGTAATTGGTTTTCGTAACTACCTGTAAACTGATAGTTAATGCCTTTTGGTACAATTAATTCACCTGAATCAATTTTATTTTGAATCATTGCCTGCGCATTTTCAACTACATTAACTTCTGCATAACCATCCTTTTTATCAAATAGAACGTAGCCTACTAAAAAGGTGTCTTCACTTTTTATTACTTGTGGACCTTGCTCATAACGAATGGTTGCCAATTCACTTAAAGGTACAGGACTGCCTTTTTCTACAGGCACGTAAATTTGCTCTAAATCGGTTGGATTTGCTCGTAACTCTCTTGGGTAACGTACACGAACACCGTAACGCTCTCGACCTTCAATAGTTTGGGTTAAAGACATACCGCCAACTGCGACTTTTAATACATTTTGTACCTCTTCAATACTTACACCGTAACGTGCAATTTTCTCTCTATCAATATCGATTAACAAATAGGGTTTACCAACAATTCGGTCTGCAAAAACAGCTTCATCTTTTACACCTTCGGCTTCTTTTAAAATGGTTTCTAATTGCATTCCAAAAGCTTCAATTTCTTTTAAATCTTGCCCTTTTATTTTAATCCCCATTGGCGCTCGCATACCTGTTTGCAACATTACTAATCGCGTTTCAATAGGCTGAAGTTTTGGTGCTGATGTCACACCTGGAAGCTTGGTTGCTTTTACAATTTCGTTCCAAATATCGTCAGGTGATTGAATTTCTGGTCGCCAATTGCGGTAGAATTTGCCATCGTTATCTTCAATCAATTGAGACTTTTCAAATGTGTTAAAGGTGGCATTTTCAGAGTTATTTGGGTTTGCAATAAAACGTTCATCTTTCAATTCAAACAATCCGTCTTCATTGACTTTATAACGTTGACGTTCACCTTTATCATTCAACATATATTCTGATTTATATTGAATAATATTTTCATACATCGATAATGGCGCAGGATCTAAAGCAGATTCTGTTCTACCAGCTTTACCAACAACGGTTTTTATCTCTGGAATACTGGCTACAGCCATATCCAATTGCTGTAAAACACGCTTATTTTCTTCTACACCAGAATGCGGCATTGACGTTGGCATTAACAGAAAAGAACCTTCGTTTAATGATGGCATAAACTCTTTTCCTGTGTTTTTCATAATAAAAAATCCTGCAATAACGATAGCTGTTGGGATAGACAGAAACAGTAATTTATTACCTAAACACCATCTTAAAATACGTGTGTAATATTTTATGAATAATGAAAATATGCCCAATAAACCAAAGCAAACAATAGCTACAAAAAAGAGGTTTAAAAAGAAGCTTTCGGTAACACCTAAAGGTCGCCAATATTCTGCCAGCAAGAATACTATAGCCGAAGCTGAAATGATGATGTTAGCGAGATTAGCTTGTTTATCTGAAATCTTTTTTTGAAGATTTAGTAAGGCTATTACACCAAAAGCGATGAGTATGATTCCTAACCAATACCCATAAATTATCGCAGCTATTCCTAATACTATCAAAACACCATTTAAAGCATATTTAAAATGTTTTTGAATGTTCTTTTTTCGGAATAAAAAAGCTGCAAATGGCGGAATTAAAAACAACGCAACAATAATAGAAGCTGTTAATGCAAAGGTTTTGGTAAACGCCAATGGACGGAATAATTTTCCTTCGGCACCAATCATTGTAAACACAGGAATAAAACTGATAATTGTTGTCATCACTGCAGTTACTATAGCTCCAGAAACTTCAGCTGTAGCGTTATAAACTACTGTGTTTATTGGTAACTTTTTATGAGATTCCTCGTCACTCGTTCCTCGTTCTGTCGGAATGACAACTTCGTTTTCATCTAAATGCCTGATGATGTTTTCTGAGAGAATGACACCAACATCTACCATAGTTCCGATAGCAATAGCTATTCCGGATAGCGCTACAATATTAGCATCGACATTAAAGAGCTTCATCGCAATAAAAACCATTAATACCGCAACAGGTAATAAACCTGAAATTAAAACAGAAGCACGAAGATTAAACACCATGATGACAATGACCAAAATGGTAATAAGAATTTCTAAAGTTAAGGCTTCATTTAGCGTACCAAGCGTTTCTTGAATAAGTTCCGTACGATCGTAAAATGGTACGATGGTGACTTGTGATGTTCTACCATCTGATAATTTTTTTGTAGGTAAACCAGCGCTTAATTCGTTTATTTTAGCTTTTACATTGTTAATCACTTCCATTGGGTTAGCACCATAACGCGCTACGACAACGCCACCAACAACTTCTGCACCTTCTTTGTCTAAAATACCACGTCTTGTTGCAGGACCTAAAGACACTTTTGCAACATCTTTTATTTTGATAGACGTGTAATTTTCAGATGTTACAACTGCGTTTTCGATATCTGCTATTGATTTCACATAACCTAAACCACGCACAAGATATTCGGCTTGATTAATTTCTAAGGTCTGCGCACCAATATCTTTATTACTTTCTTTAACCGCTTTTACAATTTGGTTCAAACCAATATTGTATTGACGCATCAGTTCTGGGTTAACATCTACTTGATATTCCTGAACATATCCACCAATGGATGAAACTTCAGAAACACCACTTGCTGATGATAAGGCATATTTTACATAGTAATCTTGAATGCTACGTAATTCGTGTAAATCCCATCCACCAGTAACGTTTCCGTTTTCGTCACGACCTTCAAGTGTGTACCAAAATATTTGACCTAAGCCTGTAGCATCTGGACCCAATGAAGGATTTACGCCTTCTGGCAATAATCCATTTGGTAAAGAATTGAGTTTTTCGAGAATACGACTTCTACTCCAGTAAAATTCAACATCTTCCTCAAAAATGATATAAATGCTTGAAAAACCAAACATTGAAGAACTGCGGATGGTTTTTACGCCTGGTATACCTAATAACGAAGTGGTTAACGGGTAAGTAATTTGGTCTTCAATATCCTGAGGTGAACGACCATCCCATTTGGTAAAAACAATTTGTTGATTTTCACCTATATCTGGAATAGCATCTACTGCTACAGGATTGCTTGGTAAAAAACCTGTATCCCAATTAAAAGGTGCATTTACAGTTCCCCAACCTACAAAAAGAACAAGTAACAATACTGCTACGAGTTTATTTTCTATTAAAAATTTGATGCTTTTGTTTAGCATTGATTTTGATAATTAAACAGTTAGACATTGGTATTAGAACAATACCGAATACAGTAAATTATCCGCATAGCAAAGCCATAGGATAACAACCTCTAAAAGTTTAAAAATCAAATTAAATAAGTCTCGTCAATCTTGAAGATTTGCCTGACGACGAGTGGCGGTTTGTATGCTTCAAAAGAAGAAACATTTTTATCAATATTTTCAAAAAGATTGATATAAGTATAAACAAAGGAAGCGATAAATATTTGTTGCTCAAAAGAAATTTTATCAACGGTCAATTGTAACTCGTCTTGTCCTTCTACTGATAATTGCTTATCATCACAACAACTTTTTTTTGTAATTGAGCAGCTTTTGGTTGAAGGTTTTTCCATTTCCATACCACAACCTTTTGCTTTATGAAAAAATGCGGTTTCAACTAAAGTATCTCCGCAATAATGCATATTAACCGTAAATGACATTGTAGAAAACAACACTACAAATGCCATAGCTAATGATACTATTTTATGGAAAACTTTTTTCATACGTTATGCGAAGTTACGAAATTTTAATTATTAGCCTATTTTTTAATTAATCCTTAACGATTAAGCTTATAATAGTAAAATGCTGGTAATAGCAGTATTAAACCTATAGGCTGAATTAAAAACCGTCTTACATTAAAGAATAAATAATAATCTTCTTGCCTTGGGTTGATGACAAAATACAGAAAAGGAATTAGTAATAAAACATAAGCGATGATATACAACAATACAGAAAATTTTATCATCACTTTATCATTAAAAACAAAGTAAAGGATTCCTAATGATGCTAAAGTATTTAGTAAATATCGTAGACTGGTGTAGAATACTAATTTAGCAACTTCTCGTCTTGGATTATCCATATAGAGATAGTCATTTTCAAAAAACGTGAGATAAGGATCGTAAAACAAATCATCCTCAAAGCCTCTAATTGCCACCAAAACAAGTAACAATAGAGCAGCCAATATGTAGCGTATAAGTTTAGGCATTTGCTTTTACATTTTTAGAAAACCTGTTGACCCAAAACATCCAAAGTAAAAACACTGTACCATAAATCAACATTGGGAAAATAACATTGTGCAATACCTCACGTCTCCATGGGTAATGGTACAATCCTGCCGATAAAATAACTATTCGAATAAGATTAAAGGCATATATGATTATACTACCTGCAAAACAATAGAGAAATGTAGTTTTGAGCTTCCCAGCAAAAGCTACAATAAATGATAGAAACAAAATGATAATGCTCACAGCATTACAACCTTCTATAACTCTGGCAACAAATTTTCCGTTAATAATAATTTTCATCGAAGCCTCATCTGGATGTGGCAAAATCTTAGCGTCATAGCCTACACCATTAAGTAAGGAATTGGTCTGTCTAGCAACCAAATTGGTCATATAATCTGGATAGTATATAGAACCAATGGATAATTTTAAATACACATTATAACAAACGGTTAATACACCATAAACCAATAAAAAGGTGATAATAAATCTTATAACGAGTTTATATTTTGTTAAGAGTTCTCTCAAATAAAATTTGTTATTAGTACGCTGTTAAATTTATGAAAACCCTAATTTAAAAGTTCACGCTTTTGGATATTTTTGCCAAAAACTTGCAATTATGACTTTTGAAACCCTAAAACCTGAAATAAAATCAATAGTATCAAACACAAACTTTAATATAGACGAGCGTCTTTTAAAAATTTGTGAGCTTCTTGAAGCTAATATAGACTATTACAATTGGGTTGGTTTCTATTTTAAAAATGGTGATAAAAACGAATTAAAATTAGGGCCTTATGTTGGTGAACCAACCGACCACACTATTATTCCATTCGGAAAAGGGATTTGCGGCCAAGTTGCCGTGAGTAACAAAAACTTTGTAGTGCCAGATGTCTCTGCCCAAGACAACTACATAGCATGTAGCATTACGGTAAAAGCTGAGATTGTAATTCCGATTTTTGTGAATGGCGAAAATATTGGACAAATAGACATAGACTCTAACACACCAGATCCATTTACGGAAGCTGATGAACGCTTTTTAGAATTTGTTTGTGTAGAAGTAGCAAACTTGCTTTAAAACCCAAAACTAAGACTGCTTACTGCTTACTGCTTACTGCTTACTGCTTACTGCTTATAAAATACTACATTCCAGTTCTAATAGCCTCAACAGGATCTAATCGAGATGCTGAAAACGCAGGTATTACCCCAGAAATTAAACCAATAAGTGTAGAAAGTGCAAAACCTAAGAACATGTTTCCGAAAGAAAGCACAAACTCAAAACTATCTCCTACTACACCATTCATTATTAAAGCTGTTATATAAACAAGTAGTAGACCAATTAAACCTCCAACAACCGCTAAAATTACAGCTTCAAACAAAAATTGAAATAGAATAAAACGATTCTTGGCTCCTAAAGATTTCTGAATTCCAATAAGGTTAGTACGTTCTTTTACACTAACAAACATAATATTGGCAATACCAAACCCTCCAACTAAAAGTGAGAACCCACTAATAACCCAACCAACAAGATTAAGTGTACCTATAATTGCATCGACAAAAGATACCAATCCAGATAATTTATTTATAAAAAAATCATCATCCTCATCAGCTTTAAGCCCTCTGTAGGTTCTGAACTTTTGTTTTAAAACACTTTCAAAAGCACCAATATCTACATCTTCTTTTGGCTTTATTACCACAGCACCTGGCAAGCCATCTACTCCACCATTTCTAAATTGTCTAACGAAATTTGCCGGTACAAATCCCTTAACATCTGGTGAATCACCCAATCCAGAGCCATATTTTTTAAGTACACCTATGACTGTGAGTTTTCTTCCATAGACCCTAACTACTTTACCTATTGGATTAGTTTGATCAAATAAATTTTCAGCCAACTCAGAACCCAAAACAATAACTGACGAACCTGTATCTGACTCGAGCTCAGAATAAAATCTGCCTTTTTCAATTTTCAAATCATCTATAGTATAAATACCATGTGAAATAGGTGTAATTTCAATGTTAGTTAATGTTTCTGCTTGATAACGTATGGTTTCTCTTCCTCCAAAAATCACATAAGCAGACTCTTCAATATCTGGCACATTACGTCTTATAAATTCGTAATCGTCATAGTCTACCTGAGGAAAATTATCGCGTTTCCATCTAGGCACATCTGTTGGTCCAAATGAAAACTTAGTAAGGTACATTGTGTTTTTGTCTAATCCTGATAGGTTTTCTTTAATATTCCTATCTAAAGAATCTACAGCCGCCAAAACTGCAATAATTGAAAAGATACCAACCGTAACCCCTAAAAGCGACAAAAAGGTACGTAACTTATTATTCCTAAGGGCATTTAGTGCAAACGAAAAGCTCTCTTTGAATACTCTTAAATAGACAAGCATGTGTTGGTTGTTTTAAAACAATTTAAAGATAGGACGTTTTCAACAATTTATTGTTACAAAAAACTTAAAGAAACTAATATAAGCCCTAAGATTATACTATTGTTTATTTTATTTTTGCAGCATCAAAATCACAACACAACATTATGAGCAACAAAACCATATCCTCAGCGCTAATTTCGGTATTTAGTAAAGACGGATTAGAACCAATCGTAAAAAAATTAAACGAGCTTAACGTTACTATTTATTCAACTGGTGGAACAGAAAAATTTATTAAAGACTTAGGCATTAATGTCGTGCCTGTAGAAGATGTTACATCTTATCCTTCAATCCTAGGTGGAAGAGTTAAAACTTTACATCCAAAAGTTTTTGGTGGTATTTTAAACCGTCAAAATCACGAAGGTGACGTAGCAGAGCTTGCTGAGTTTGAAATTCCGCAAATAGACTTGGTAATTGTTGACTTATATCCTTTTGAAAAAACGGTGGCTTCTGGTGCCAGCAATCAAGATATTATTGAAAAAATTGACATTGGAGGTATTTCACTCATTAGAGCTGCCGCTAAAAATTATGCAGACGTTACCTGCGTATCTTCTGTAGATGATTATGCTGAATTTTTAGAATTACTCGAATCTAAAAATGGAGAAACTTCTGAAGAAGACCGTAAGCGTTTTGCTGCAAAGGCTTTTAATGTATCTTCTCACTATGATTCTGCTATTTTTAACTATTTCAATAAAGATGAAGAAGAAACAGTTTTAAAGATTAGTGAGACAAAAGGAAAAGTTTTGCGTTATGGCGAAAATCCACACCAAAAAGGCTTTTTCTTTGGTGATTTTGATGCGATGTTTACAAAACTTCATGGTAAAGAATTGAGCTACAACAACCTTTTAGACGTTGATGCTGCTGTAAATCTTATCTTAGAATTTAAGGATGAAGATCCAACTTTTGCTATTTTAAAGCATAATAACGCTTGTGGTTTTGCTCAAAGAGATACTATTCATCAAGCCTATGTAGATGCTTTAGCTGGTGATCCTGTTTCTGCTTTTGGAGGTATTTTAATTTCAAATACAGAGATTGATAAAGCAACTGCAGAAGAAATTCACAAGTTATTCTGTGAGGTTGTAATTGCACCTTCATTTAGTGACGACGCTTTAGAGATTTTAAAAGGAAAGAAAAACAGAATTCTTTTAATCTTAAATGATGTTGAACTATCTGAAAAAACTGTTAGAACCTGCTTGAATGGCGTTTTAGTTCAGGACAAAGACAACAAAACTGACAGTTTAGAAGATTTAAATACTGCAACAACAAAAGCACCTACTGATGCTGAAAAAGAAGATTTAATTTTTGCTTCAAAACTATGTAAGCACACAAAATCTAACACCATAGTTCTTGCAAAAAACAAACAACTTTTAGCAAGCGGGACTGGACAAACAAGTCGTGTAGATGCACTAAACCAAGCTATTCACAAAGCAAAATCTTTTAATTTTGATTTAGAAGGAGCTGTTATGGCAAGCGATGCATTTTTCCCTTTTCCAGATTGTGTAGAGATTGCAGACAATGCTGGTATCACTGCTGTGATTCAACCTGGTGGCTCTATAAAAGACGAATTAAGTATCAATTATTGTAATGAAAATAATGTTGCTATGGTCTTTACGGGAACACGTCATTTTAAGCACTAAAAAATATATTGAGTTAAAACATCTATAAAGGCAGAAATAACGTATAATTTATTACATTTACGCTTAGTCATAAACTTATGACAAGAATAACCCAAATAATATTATAAACGCGCATGGGATTTTTTGATTTCCTAACGGAAGAAATAGCCATAGATTTAGGAACCGCAAACACACTAATTATACACAACGATAAGGTTGTTGTAGATAACCCTTCTATAGTAGCAAGAGACCGTATTAGTAATAAAATAATTGCTGTTGGTAAAGAAGCCAACATGATGCAAGGTAAAACACACGAGAACATTAAAACGATTAGACCTCTAAAAGATGGTGTAATTGCAGATTTTGATGCCTCTGAGCAAATGATAAGTATGTTTATAAAAAACATACCTGCGCTCAAGAAAAAGTTTTTTAATCCTGCGTTGAGAATGGTTGTTTGTATTCCCTCTGGTATTACTGAAGTTGAAATGCGAGCGGTAAAAGAATCTTGTGAGCGTGTTAATGGCAAAGAGGTCTACCTTATCCATGAGCCAATGGCAGCAGCTATTGGTATTGGTGTAGATATTATGCAACCAAAAGGTAATATGATTGTAGATATAGGTGGTGGTACTACCGAAATTGCAGTTATAGCACTTGGAGGTATTGTTTGTGACAAATCTGTTAAAGTTGCGGGTGATGTATTTACCAACGATATTATCTATTACATGCGTACACAACATAACTTGTACGTTGGAGATAGAACTGCCGAAAAGATAAAAATTCAGATTGGTGCTGCTACTGAAGATTTAGAACTACCTCCAGAAGACATGAGTGTTCAAGGACGTGATTTATTAACTGGTAAGCCTAAACAGGTTCAGATTTCATATAGAGAAATCGCGAAAGCATTAGATAAGTCTATCTTAAGAATCGAGGATTCTGTAATGGAAACCTTATCTCAAACTCCACCAGAATTAGCTGCAGACATATACAACACAGGTATTTATCTTGCAGGTGGTGGATCTATGCTACGAGGATTAGACAAGCGTCTATCTCAAAAAACTGATTTACCTGTTTATATTGCTGAAGATCCTTTGAGAGCCGTAGTAAGAGGTACAGGAATTGTACTGAAAAACTTACCAAAATTCAAAAGCGTATTGATAAAATAAAAGAGAAATAAATGCAACAAATCTTCAATTTTGTTATTAGAAACAAAACCTTTCTGTTGTTTTTATTCCTCTTTAGTATTGGCTTAGCACTTACCATACAATCGCACTCTTACCACAGAAGTAAATTTATAAATTCTGCAAACGCCTTGTCTGGTGGTGTATATGGCACAGTAAATTCTATTGATAAATATTTTGATTTAGAAAAGGAAAATGAAATTCTGGCAGAAGAGAACAAACGTTTAAAAGAACAACTTTTTAATTCTGTAAACTCAGAAAACAATGCTGTTATAGACACAACAATCTCTAGAGAAAACTACAGAATAACAACTGCAGATGTCTATAAAAACAGTTATTCTTCAACCAATAATTTTCTCACCATCAACAAAGGTAAAAACGATAGCATAAAACAAGATTTTGGTGTTATTACATCAAAAGGCATTGTTGGTATTATTGATAATACCTCCAAAAATTATGCGACTGTACTTTCTATTCTAAGTAAAAAGAGCAGAATTAATGCCAAACTGAAAAACTCAAACCATATAGGTTCTTTAACTTGGAACGTTAAATCACCTGAATTTGTTCAGCTAATCGATGTATCTAAATTTGCGCCTGTAAAAGTTGGAGATACTATTGTTACTGGTGGTCAATCCTCAATTTTCCCAAAAGGAATTAACATAGGAAGCATTGAGAGTTTTGAAACCGACATTAGCGGAGATACGTATACGATTCAGGTAAAATTGTTTAACGATATGACCAATATCGGAACCATTTACATCCTCGAAAACCGAGATAGAGAGGAAATTTTAAAATTACAAAACACAAATAATGAATAGTGTACTTGGTATAAATAGTATTCGTTTTATAGTGTTACTTTTAGTACAGGTTGTTATTTGTAGCCACATAAATTTTATGGGCTACATTAACCCATACATCTATATTATTTTCATCTTTCTATTTCCAATTAGAGAAAATCGACTTATTTTATTGATAACAAGTTTTTTATTAGGCATGTTGGTTGATATGTTTTTGGATTCTGGAGGTGTACATGCAGCCGCCTCTGTTGTATTAGCTTATGCCAGACCAGTATTCTTAAAAACTTCTTTTGGTATGCTCTACGAGCATCAAAGCATAAAATTTAGTAATACAGAGTTAGGTAGTTTAATTACATACATTACTCTCGGTACTTTTACTCACCACCTCATTCTATTTTCGTTAGAAGTTTTTAACATTTCTGGCATACTTTTAATCTTGAAAAAAACGTTATTCTCCAGTATTTTTACTATAATACTTTGTATCCTAATCATAGTTCTATTTAGTCGAAATAAAAAATGAGAAAACTTTTACTCTTAACCACTGTTATACTTGTTGGTCTTGTTTTTATAGCACGTCTGTTCTATCTACAAGTCTATGGAGGTTATGAGTATGACATCTTTGAAGATACAGCAATAAAGAAAGAGTACACTTATCCTAAGCGTGGTTATGTCTATGACAGAAACGGAAAATTACTCGTGGCCAACCAACCATCATACGATGTTATGGTTATACCAAGAGAGGTAGAACCATTAGATTCTTTAGAGCTTATTGAATTTTGCAATCTTCTGAAGATTACAAAAGAAGACTATGACAAAAAACTAGAACGCGCCAAGAACTACTCTCCACGATTACCATCACCTTTTGTTCCGCAGTTATCAAAATCTGATTATGCTGTACTTCAGGAAAAAATGCGAAAGTATACAGGTTTCTATATTCAGAAGCGTTCATTAAGATCATACCAAACCACAATTGGAGCAAATGTATTAGGCGATATAGGCGAAGTTAATCGAAGTATTATTGAAAAACAGCCCTATTACAAGTTGGGAGATTTAATCGGTAAACAAGGTGTTGAGCAATCCTATGAAGACATCCTTAGAGGAACAAAAGGCATAAAATTTATTCAAAAAGATAGATTTAATAAAAATATTGGTCCTTTTAAGGAAGGAACTCTAGACACATTACCTGTTCCTGGCAAAGATATCACCATTACTATAGATTCAGAATTGCAAGCTTATGGAGAGCTTTTAATGAAACATAAACGAGGAGGTATAGTCGCTATAGAACCTAGTAGCGGTGAGATATTAGCTATGGTTACAGGTCCAAGTTACAACCCAAATATTCTCGTTGGAAGAAACCGCTCTGAGAATTATAATAAATTGCACTACGATACTATTGCAAAACCATTATATGATAGAGGATTGCTAGCACAATATCCTCCTGGTTCACCTTTTAAGGTTATAAATGCACTAATAGGCTTACAAGAAGGTGTTGTAGATGAACACGACACTTTTAGCTGCAAAATGGGTTATTATTATGGCAGCAGACGTTTAACCGGTTGCCACCACCACAGAAGCCCTGTTGATATGAACATGGGAATAGCACAGTCGTGTAATGCTTATTTTGTAAATGTCTACAGACGCATTGTTGACAAATATGATGATGCTGGAGATGGCATGAACGTTTGGGCTAAGCATGCTAAAAGTTTTGGCTTAGGTGACTTTTTAAATAACGATTTATCTGTTGGTCGTCCTGGTCGAATACCAGATGGAAATTATTATGATAGAGCATACGGAGATAATCGTTGGGGCTCAACCTATATTGTTTCTAATGCGATTGGTCAAGGAGAAGTTGAAGCCACTCCAATTCAATTAGCCAATATGGCTGCTGCTATCGGAAATCGCGGCTATTACTACACTCCACATATTATAAAAACTATTGAAGGCGATACCATTCCTTCAAATTTCACCACACCAAAATATACAACGATAGACAGAAAACATTTTGAACCTGTAATAGAAGGTATGTTTGATGTATATAACGATGGTACCGCAAAAGCTCTAAGAGTTGAGGGTATCGAAATTTGTGGAAAAACAGGTACAGCCGAGAATTTTGCTATAATTGATGGTAAAAAAACACAACTAACCGATCATTCTATTTTTGTGGCTTTTGCACCAAAAGATAATCCTAAAATAGCTATAGCTGTTTTTGTTGAAAACGGATATTGGGGAAGTCGCTTTGCTGGTCGAATGGCAAGTTTAATGATTGAAAAATACATTAAAGGTCATATTACCAGAACAGACTTAGAGAATTGGATTCTAACGCATAGCCTTGAAGATGAATATGCAAAACCTTTGTCTGGAGAACCTTTTAAGATCAATAAAGAAACAACACTTCAAGTTATAGATAATTACGCTATAAAACCGGAGGAACAAGAGACCTTAAAACAATAGTTAATGCTTAGAGAAAATCAAAGACGTTTTAAGTTCGACTGGATTACAATTATCCTTTTTCTTTTATTAGTAGGTTTTGGCTATATTAATATTTTATCCGCATCTCATGATGGAGAGGTAACGAGTTATCTTAACATGACTGAACTTTATGGAAAACAATTGGTTTTTATTGGATTAACCTTTGTAATCATTATTTTGATTCTATCTCTTGAAGCCAAGTTTTATGAACGTTTTGCTAGTATTATATATTTGGTCGCCATTTTAGCGTTAGTCGGTCTCTTTATTTTTGGTAAAGATGTAAATGGAGCACGCTCGTGGTATGGCATTGGTAGTATGACTATTCAACCTAGTGAGTTTGCTAAGTTTGCCACAGCCTTAGCCGTAGCGAAGTACATCAGCGATATACAAACCAACATGAAGACCCTAAAGGATCAAATACGTGTTGCCGCTATTATTTTTATTCCTGCTCTATTAATATTACTACAAAATGATGCAGGAAGTACTATTGTTTATACTGCCTTTTTCTTTGTTTTTTACAGGGAAGGTTTGCAACAAATTTATTTAATCGCTGCCTTATCTCTTATCTTTTTAGCAGTTCTATCTTTAAAGTTTGGCATTATAGCTACCACAATCGTTGCAGCAATTGTACTCACAATACGCTATTTTACAAGAAAAAAGAAACGTGCTTCAAAACTTCAATATGTACTTGTATTATTTTTAGCTATTGGATTTGCATATGGTGTAAAACTATTCTACAACCATGGCTTACAAACCCATCAACAAAATAGAATTAGTCTTTGGTTGCGTTTAGAAAAAGATCCTGCAAAACTCGAAAAAATGAGAAAATCTGAGGCTTATAATCTTATTCAATCTGAAGAAGCTATAAGCTCAGGTGGACTAACGGGAAAAGGATTTTTACAAGGCACAAGAACAACAGGAAAGTTTGTTCCGGAACAAGAAACAGATTATATTTTTAGTACAGTAGGCGAAGAATGGGGCTTTGTAGGAAGCAGTATTGTAGTTTTCCTGTTTGTATTTTTAATTATTAGAATCTTGTATTTAGCTGAAGCTCAAAAATCACAATTTAGTCGTGTCTATGGCTATGGTGTCGCCTCTATTCTTTTTATTCACTTTACCATTAATATTGGCATGGTAATGGGCTTAATTCCTACTGTGGGTATTCCTCTTCCTTTCTTTAGTTATGGTGGCTCAGGACTTTGGGGCTTTACCATTTTACTCTTCATTTTTGTGAAGTTGGATAGTAATAAAATTAATGAATGGTAAAAAAAGAAAAGACCACTTTAACAGTAGTCTTTTATTATCGTTTTATTTAAAAATTTGAATTAATTTAAACTCGCTAAACTTGCTTTGATTGTTTCAATTTTAGCTAAAGCATCTGCTTCCTTTTTCTTTTCAGAAGCTACAACTTGCTCTGGCGCATTGTTTACAAAACGCTCGTTAGACAACTTCTTTTGAACCGATTTTAAGAAACCTTCAGTATAATTTAATTCTTCTGTCAACTTTTTAACTTCTGCTTCAACATCAATACTTCCTTCCATTGGAATAAAGTATTCATTAGATTTTACTCTAAAAGTTAAAGCACCATCTACAGGTTCATTAACATAATCGAAACTACTTAAATTACCCATTTTGGCAATCACCTCATTAAAAGCTGGTTCAACGTTTTCGTTATTTACAACTGAGAATCCTATAGCATCTTTGAATGCAATATTCTTTTGTTTTCTGATGTTTCTGATACCAGAAATCACTTCAGATGCAAAATCGAACTGAGAAATTAATGCTTCATTAGCATCCTTTTGAACTGGCCATTTTGCTATGATTAAGGCTTCTTCTGGTGTTCGCGATTTCATAGTTTGCCAAATTTCCTCAGTGATAAATGGCATAAATGGATGCATAATTTTTAAGTTATCTTCAAATAATGCGATTAACTTAGTGTATGTTATTGCATCAATTGGCTCTCCATAAGCTGGCTTTACAATCTCTAACAACCATCCACAGAAATCATCAAAAATTAATTTGTAAATAGCCATTAACGCATCACTAAGACGGTATTTACTAAAATGATCTTCAATCTCTACTAATACCTTTTGAAATTTAGCTTCGTACCACTCCAAACCAATTTTGCTAGATTGTGGTTGCTCTATTTTATCAGATACTCCCCAAAGTGTTGTTAGATAAAAAGCACTCCAAACTTTGTTTCCTAAACCTTTACCTTGTTGACATAAAGCTTCATCAAACATTAAATCATTTCCAGCCGCTGAACTTAATAACAAGCCCACTCTTACACCATCAGCACCATATTCTTCAATCAATTTTAAAGCGTCTGGTGAATTTCCAAGTGACTTAGCCATTTTTCGTCTTTGCTTATCTCTTACCAATCCGGTTAGGTACACATTTTCAAATGGTCTTTCTCCTTTGTACTCGTAACCTGCAATAATCATGCGAGCTACCCAAAAGAATAGAATGTCTGGGCCAGTTACTAAATCGTTGGTTGGGTAATAGTATTTTATTTCTTCGTTTTCTGGATTTCTAATACCATCAAAAACGCTCATTGGCCATAGCCAAGATGAAAACCATGTATCTAGTGCGTCAGTTTCCTGACGTAAGTCTGAAGTTTGAAGCTCTGAATTAGATGTTTTTTCTTGAGCAAGTTTTACAGCGTCTTCAATAGTTTCTGCAACAACAAAATCTTCTTTTCCATCACCATAGTAATACGCAGGAATTTGTTGTCCCCAAAGTAACTGACGCGAAATGTTCCAATCTCTGATGTTTTCCATCCAGTGACGGTATGTATTTTCAAACTTTTTAGGAAAAAGCTTCACATCTCCATTTGTAAGAACAGCATCTAAAGCTGGCTTAGCCAAATCTTCCATTTTTAAGAACCATTGGTCGCTTAAACGAGGTTCTATAATCGCTTTTGTACGCTCAGAAATACCAACTCTATTGGTGTAATCTTCAATCTTTTCAATTTGACTTAAAGATTCTAATTCCTTCACAATAGCTTTACGAACCGCAAAACGATCTTGTCCTTCGTAATGCATACCATAACTATTCAGCGTAGCATCTTCGTTGAAGATATCTATAACTTCCAAGTTATGTTTATCGCCTAACACCTTATCATTTTCATCGTGTGCAGGTGTTACTTTTAAGCAACCTGTACCAAACTCTACATCTACATAGTCATCTTCAATAATTGGGATAACTCGATTGCAAATTGGCACAATAGCTTTCTTACCCTTAAGATTTTGATGTCTTGGATCTTCTGGATTAATACAAATTGCCGAGTCGCCTAAAATAGTTTCAGGTCGCGTTGTGGCAATCGTTAAGGTATCATCAGAACCTTCTATTTTATAGTTTACATAGTAAAGTTTTCCTTGCTTTTCAACATATTCTACTTCTTCATCAGAAAGTGTTGTCTTAGCTTCAGGATCCCAGTTTACCATTCTGTAACCACGATAAATCAGTCCTTTATTATATAGGTCTACAAATACCTTTATTACAGCTTCAGACATATCATCGTCCATTGTAAACTTGGTTCTATCCCAATCGCAAGAACACCCTAACTTCTTTAATTGCTCTAAGATAACGCCTCCATATTCGTGCGTCCAATCCCATGCATGTTTTAGAAATTCATCACGTGTTAAATCGTTTTTATCTATGCCTTCAGCTTTTAACTTGGCAACAACTTTAGCTTCTGTTGCGATTGAGGCATGGTCTGTACCAGGAACCCAACATGCATTTTTTCCTAATAAACGTGCACGACGAATCAACACATCTTGAATGGTATTATTCAACATATGCCCCATATGTAAAATTCCTGTAACGTTTGGTGGCGGAATTACTATGGTGTATGGCTCTCTTTCATCTGGTGTAGAGTGAAAATAATTGTGCTGCATCCAGTAGTCGTACCACTTCTTTTCTACTGACAATGCGTTATATTTTGATGGAATTTCCATATTTGGTATCGTTTTTGCTAAGTAACTGACAAAAGTACTTATATTTCTTTTTTTGAAAAATTATTAGATGCTTAAAGTGCATATTATGCTTCAAATTCTGTTAAATAGCATGTATTACGTCTAATTAATTTTGATGGGAATTAAAAAGTAAGTAGTTTTGGTAGTATCAATTTAAAAATTTAAATGATGAAAAATTTAATAGCAATTCTATTTGTAGGTTTAATCAGTTTTGGATCTTTTGCTCAAGAAAAGAAAGTAGCTAAGATAGAGTTTAAGACCACAGTTATTGATTACGGAACTATTGAAAAAGGTTCTAATGGTGTAAGAACATTTGAATTTACTAATACAGGAAACGCTCCTTTAGTGATTTCTAATGTAAAATCTACTTGTGGATGTACAGTACCTAAAAAACCAAAAGACCCAATTATGCCTGGTGAAAGTGGTGAAATTGAAGTAAAATACGACACTAAAAGAGTTAACCCAATAAGAAAAACCATTACAGTTTTTTCTAATGCTGAAACTCCTACAGTTGCTCTAAAAATTAAAGGATTAGTTATAGATCCTGATAAAACAAGTGTTTTAGACAAAAAGGAAAAAAGTATGATTGAGCAATAAACTCAATTGTTTTATAAAATTTAATGAGCTCTCAATTTGAGGGCTCATTCTTTTTAAAGGCATTGTCTAACTTAAATTTAAATACTTTTACCTCACCATAACGCTCAATTTTCAACTTTATCGGCCTGCCTGTTTGACCATGTAAAATTTCATTGATTTGATTTAATTTTAGATTATAAACCTCTTTTCCGTTTATACTTAACAAAATGTCACCAACTCTCAGACCCGAGGCATATGCGTTTGAGGATTTACGTAATTCAACAACACTATACATTGGTTTCAACAACATTCTATGGCTAATTGAAAGGTCAATTTTCACAGAATTCATGTCATCATTCAAAGTGTAGCTATCGGTTTTGGGCATTTTAATCTGTTCTTTCACAAACATGCTTCCGTTGTGCTCCAATACTATTCCACTGTTATTATAAGTGAACGGCTTTTTATAATAATGGTTCTTCTTAAAATGTAACTTCTTATTAGTGTAATCTACGTATAAATTAAAGCGTTTTAAAATATCACCACCTAGACTACCATTTCTTTCTTTGTAAATCTTATTAATATCTACCGAAACTGAATCAGGATAGGCAACATTGACATTTTCTAGATTAAAACTACTCAACTGAAAACTCTTAACCTTAGATCTTTTTCCATATACAGAACCACTTAATCCTTTACCTAAATAATCTTTAAAAAAAAGTGAATCATTTGGTACTATGCCTCTTTTTATATCTTCAAACAACCATAAAGCATCACTGCTACCAGTATCCATAAGTAACTTAACTCCTTCAGAATTGTCACCTATAGCAATTTTAGCATCTAAATAAGGTTTGTTTTTATGCACCTCTATAGGAATAGATTGCCATTGTCTTGATGTTTTAGGACGAAAAGATTCCGGTTTATGCAATCTTATATATTTAGAACTGTAATTAATTTCTACTACAAAATCTTTAAACACATCATACCCAATAATACCATGTACAACAACTCCCAATCGAGGTGTAAAGTTTATATCTGTATCAAAAACCACATATAGATCTTGGTTACTACCTACAGCATCACCAATCTTAAATCTGTTATAGCTAGACTTTAAAGCTTCAATCTTACCTTCTGCACCTAAACCATGTAAATAAAACGTTTTTGTGTTTTTTAAACCTAGGGAGTCATTTGCAGTTAAATTAAATAATATAGGTTTACTAACACCTGTATCTAAAACAAAAGATAATTCTACTCCATTGATTTCTATTGGAATTATGATAAGATTGGCAGCAAATTCAAAATTTATTTTTTCACTTACTTTATCCTTCAAAAAGAACTGACCTTGACTAAATAATAGCCAACTATTACCATAAAAAAAAAGTATTATTATATGTACGGGCCAACGTTTCAAATCAAATAGATTTTATTGAATTTACAAATCTTTATCCAACTTTGCATTTTCAGTGTTATTTTTTGTAGAAACTTTAAGAAATTTCAGAACTTAGCACTTTAATTTTTTTATCATGCCGAAAATTTCTGAGAAAGGTATTAATATGCCAGAGTCACCTATTAGAAAATTGGTGCCATACGCTGAAGAAGCTCACAAACAAGGAAAAACTGTTTACTACCTAAATATAGGACAACCAGATATAAAAACACCTACAATTGCGCTAGATGCCGTTAAGGTGCATTCTCTAGATATCCTTGCCTATTCTCGATCCGAAGGATCAGAAGAATACAGAAAGAAGATTGCTAAATATTATTTGCGCAATAATATTGAAGTAACACATAACGACATTATTGTTACCACAGGTGGTAGTGAAGCTTTACTATTTGCTTTTGGAAGCATCATGGATGAGGACGATGAAATTATTATTCCAGAACCATTTTATGCCAATTACAATGGGTTTTCAACCGCTTCTAGCGTTAAGGTTGTTCCTGTTATTTCAAAAATTGAAGATAACTTTGCCTTACCTCCAATTGAAGAGTTTGAAAAATTGATCACACCAAAAACCAAAGCGATTCTTATTTGTAATCCAGGCAACCCAACAGGTTATTTATATTCTAAAGAAGAAATAAGCAAACTAGCTGCAATTGTTAAAAAACACGACTTATTCTTAATCGCTGATGAAGTTTACAGAGAGTTTGTTTACGATGGCATAGAGCATTATTCAATTCTTCAAGAACCTGGCTTAGATGAGCATGCCATAGTTATAGATTCTGTATCTAAACGCTACAGCATGTGTGGTGCTCGTATTGGATATTTAGTTTCTAAAAATAAAGAAGTAATAAAAACGGCATTAAAGTTTGCGCAAGCAAGGCTAAGCCCTCCGACCTTGGCACAAATTGCCAGCGAAGCCGCATTAGATACTCCGCAAAGTTATTTTGATGACGTAAAAGAAGAATATGTAAAACGTAGAAATACATTGATTGAAGGTTTAGAAAAAATTCCTGGTGTAAAAGTTGCCAAACCAAATGGTGCATTTTATTGTATTGCAGAATTACCAGTTAAAAACTCAGATGATTTTGCACGTTGGCTATTAGAATCCTTTGATTATGAAAACAGTACAATAATGGTAGCACCAGCTGCTGGCTTCTACTCTACTCCTGGTGTTGGTCGCAATCAGATTAGAATTGCCTACGTATTAAATGAAAACAGTCTAAAAACTGCTATTAAAATCTTAGAAGAGGCTTTAAAAGTTTACAAAGACTAATGGATATAGAGCACAATGTTTCATTACAACCTTACAATACCTTTGGCTTAAACGCTAAGGCTAAATCGTATTGCAACATTACAAATGAAACTACTCTTACCGAAGTTTTAAAAACTGAAAACAATCAACCTTTATTCATTCTTGGTGGCGGAAGCAACATGCTACTCACCAAAGATATTGAAGCTTTAGTACTTCATATTAACTTAAAAGGTATTGAGGTTATAAACGAAACTGAAGATGTTGTTTTTGTTAAAGCTATGGCTGGCGAAAACTGGCATCAATTCGTCCTATGGTGTATAAAACAAAACTATGGAGGTATTGAAAATTTGTCCTTAATTCCTGGTAATGTTGGCACCTCTCCTATTCAAAATATAGGAGCATATGGTATAGAGCTAAAAGATGTATTTGAAAGTTGCGAAGCCATTAATATTAAAAATCAAAACGCTAGAGTATTTACAAAAGAAGATTGCCAATTTGGGTATAGAGAATCTGTTTTTAAGCAAGAGTTAAAAGGCGAATATATAATTACAAGTGTTACTTTTAAACTAACTAAGCAGAATCATAAACTTCATACAGATTATGGTGCTATAAAACAGCAACTCGAAGCATCTAACATATCAAAGCCAACAATTAAGGATGTGTCTAATGCTGTAATAGCCATTAGACAAAGCAAATTACCAGACCCAAAAGAAATAGGAAATAGCGGCAGTTTTTTTAAAAATCCTGTTATTACCATAGCGCAATTCAAAACATTACAATCTAATTTTCCTGATGTGCCTTCATATAAAGTTTCGGATAGCATGGTAAAAGTTCCTGCAGGTTGGCTTATAGAACAAGCTGGTTTTAAAGGCAAACGTTTTAATGATTATGGAGTACACAATAAACAAGCTCTAGTATTAGTTAATTATGGAAATGCTAATGGGAGTGACGTATACAGACTAGCACAATTAATCCAAAAAACCATAAAACGAATTTTTGATATTTCTATTGAAACCGAAGTAAACATTATATAAAAACAAAAGTCGTAATAAGGGTTACGACTTTTGAATTTAGAATAATCTTATAAATATGCTATTAACCAATCTCTCTGAAAAATGATTATTCTAACTTTATAATACTAAATACTTATATTACTGTATTTAACTATATTTACGTTTATAAATCCATTTTGGATGTCGTAAGAATCTAAAAACTAAGATTTTAACATTTTGAGTGTTACACCAACCGAACAGAAAATAATCGATTTACTAGGCAAAGGCGACAAACGTGCGTTAGATTTATTATACGAAAACTATTCTAACAGTCTCTATGGTGTTATTTTAAAAGTCACCATAAACGAAGAAATCGCTCAAGATGCCTTACAAGAAACTTTCATTAAGGTCTGGAAAAATGCTCATAAGTATGACCCAAAAAAGGCAAAATTATTTACATGGCTGTTTAGAATAGCAAGAAACACAGCTATAGATAAACTAAGAAGTTTTAATAACAGATATCAGAAAGAAGTCCAAATCGACACTTCAAACGTATATATCTTACCTTCAAGTAATTTAAACCAAGATGTATTGGACATTAAAGAGCATGTTGGACGACTCGAAGAAAAGTATCAAATTGTGTTAGATGCCTTATTTTTTCAAGGCATGACACAGCAAGAAGCCAGCGAAGAGCTAGACATTCCGCTTGGTACTATAAAATCGAGATTAAAAATAGGGTTACGTGAGCTCAAAAAAGTTTACGATCCAGAATAACAGAATTATGGAAACAAAATTACATACCTTTTTAAATTCTAACTTACTAAACAAGTACTTAGTAGGTGAGGCTTCCTATGAAGAAACAAAGGAGGTAGAATTTTTCATTAGTAATTATCCTGAGGCTGCCGAAGCATACGAAAAGCTTCAGAATAATTTAGAGATTATTGCCAAAGCTGGTGCAGTAGATGTTCCTAAACATATATTAGGAAATATTTTAGATGCTTTAGATGAAACCAACGAGACTAAAGTAATTCAACTAGTACAACACAGTAAGACATCTTGGTATACCATTGCTGCAACTGCTGCCGCTGTTTTATTTGCTGTGTCTTCATTTTTCTTATATCAAAAAAATCAGAATCTTTTAGAAGAGAACAATGTAGTAATCGATGAGATTTATGACCTAAGAAGTGACATTGAAAAGAATAATGCTATGTTATCTGAGATGTCCTCTGAATTAAACAAATTGAATGATCCAGATGCAAGAAAATATATTTTTAGTGGTAACGACAGAGCTAAAGACCTTAAGACTGTTGCCTATATAAATCCGGTAGAAAGAACATCGATGATAGACGTTATTAAGCTACCTGAATTACCTGAAGACCAGCATTATCAAATATGGGCTGAGCTACAAGACAGAATGGTAAATTTAGGTATACTAGATGAGTCTGACCGTAAGATGAAACAAATTCCGTACATGGAAGATGCTTTAGCACTAAGTATTAAAATTGGTAAGAATGGTGATGACACCAATGAAAATAATACTGAGGTTGCTGAAATCTCTTTAAAAGATTAATTTTTCAAATCACACATAAACAAAAAAGACGCATTTATTGCGTCTTTTTTTATGCATATTAATCATTCATACCATATTTGACTGATATTTTCAATTGATTTATTCATAAGTAAAGCTTAATTTTTGGAAGTTTCACTCTTTTTATACACCCATTCAATTATAAAACAAAAAAGAATAATACCACCTGAAACCATTGCTCCCGTTAGATTATCACTCACCTGCTGCTTTATAAGAATTACCAATGCCAATGCACAAAGTACAAAGCCAAGCAGTGGAATTATTTTATTAGTCTTCATTTGGGCTGCCAACTTATAACCAACATAATTAACAATACCAAAAATGAGTATAAAGCCAACACTACCTGCTGTAGAAATGCTTTCGAGATTGAGCAAGTTTACTAAAACAAGAGTTGCTATTGCTGTGATCATTAAACCTATTGGCTGACCCCAAAGTTTGGCAAGAAAATGGTGTGATAACTCATCATCCTCTGCAATTTCATAATTCACCTTGCTTCCTCCATAGAGCGAGGCATTAATTGCTGAAAATGTTGAAATAAGTGCTGCAATAGTAATTATGGTAAAACCTACGTTTCCTAACATAGGTTTAGCTGCCTCTGCTAATACATAATCCTTTGCTTTAGCTATATCTTCAAACGGAAGTGAACCAACAGTAACTAACGCAATTATAATGTATAATAAAATAACAAAGATTACCGAAAAATAATAGGCCTTAGAAATATTCTTCTCGGGATTTTCTATATCTGGTGCTGCGTTTGCAATAAGTTCAAAACCTTCATACGCTACAAAAATTATCATTCCGCCTGCAAATAATTTCAATGGGCTTTCCCAATTGGCAGCAGATAATTGGGCAAGATTGGGATTACCCATTAATCCATATACTCCAATTCCTATAAACCCTATTAGTATTATTAATTTTATGATTACTGCATAGGCTTCAATTTTACCAACAACTGCAATACTGTAATAGTTTATTGCCGTAGCCAGTAAAATTATGGCACTAGCATAGATGTGAAAGTCCACTGTTTTATTTTGTGTAATTTCCCAGAGATTGGGTGCATAAGAACCAAATGCAGAAGCGTAAAGCGATAACATTACAATATAGCTCACCCACAACAAATTATTAATAGCACCACTAAAAACAGTTTTACCAAACCCTTGATTGATAAATTTCACGGTACCTCCTCTGTCAGGATATTTTTTTGAAAGGTTAACATAACTGTAAGAGGTAATAAGTGCTAAAATACCAGCAAATAAAAAAGAGATTGGAGTTCCGCCTTTTGCCAGCGAAACAGCCAATCCCAATACTGCAAAAATTCCTCCACCTACCATTCCACCTATTCCAATAGAAATAGCATCTTTTAGAGTAATTTTTTTGTTAGTTGACATATTAATATAAGCTTATACTAACTAAGTTAATACTTTATTACACCTTATCAAAAAATGTTTTGTGTATTAAGCCTGCCACTACAGCTCCTGCGATAGGTGCTAACCAAAACAACCATACCTGTGACAAATATGCGCCATCTGCAAAAATTGCCTGACTCATTGAACGTGCTGGGTTTACCGATGTGTTAGATATAGGAATACTAATTAAGTGAATTAAAGTCAATGCCAAACCAATAGCAATACCAGCAAAACCCTCTGGTGCCTTAACATAAGTACTTCCCAATATTATTAACAAAAAGAACATTGTTAGCACAAACTCTGTAATTAAAACAGACATCATAGAATAACCTTCTGGAGATAACTCTCCATAACCATTGGCAGCAAAACTACCAACAGATTCAAAACCTGGTTTTCCAGAAACAATCTAATACAACACAACTGCTGCTGCAATTGCTCCTACGACTTGAGCTATAATGTAACCCAACAAATCCTTAGACTCAAACTTACCTCCTACCCAAAGACCTATAGATACAGTAGGATTTAAATGTGCTCCAGAAATATGACCTATAGCATAAGCCATCGTTAACACTGTGAGGCCAAAGGCTAAGGCCACACCTACAAATCCAATTCCTAAATCTGGAATTCCGGCAGCAAATATTGCGCTACCACAACCACCAAAGACCAACCAGAATGTTCCAAAAAATTCAGCAAATAATTTTTTCATAATTGATTATTTAATTAGTTAGAAGACAAATATTTAATGTTTATAAGACACACAAAAAGCAGATTAAGTCTCAGCTATACATTTATAAAAATAAATGTAAAAACCTTATCTTTGTACTAAATTTTTAAGTAAAATGAAATTATTACTCCTCACTTTAGGAATGTTAGCTTTGGCCGTTGCCGGAATTGCAATAAAAATCTGGGCAAAAAAGGATGGTAAATTTGCTGGTACTTGTGCTAGTCAAAACCCAATGTTAAATAAAGAAGGGGAAGCTTGTGGTTTTTGCGGAAAAACTCCAGATCAATTCAAAGATTGTAACGAACCTCAACACTCATAAGTTTTAATGAGCTTAGCCTCTATACTATTTATAGTATTCGTAGTTATAGTTGGTTTACAGCTTATTTATTATTCAGCATTTCTTTTTTCTTTTGCAACACAGCGTGCAGAAACAAAGCTTAAAAAACACATACCGCTTTCTGTAATTGTCTGTGCCAAAAATGAGGCTGAAAACCTAGAAAAAAACCTTCCATTTGTCCTGAAACAGGATTACAAAAATTTTGAAGTTGTTTTAGTCAATGACAGTTCGTCTGACGAGACTCTAGAAGTTATGAAACGTTTCGAAGCCGAAAGTGATAACATCAAAATAGTAGATGTAAAATCTAATGAAGCTTTTTGGGGAAATAAAAAATATGCATTAACGCTTGGCATAAAGGCTTCAAGCAACGATTTTCTTGTTTTTACTGATGCCGATTGCAAACCAAATTCTAATAAATGGCTTGCTCAAATAAGTAGTAAATTTTCTAACCAAAAAGCCATTGTCTTAGGTTATGGCGCATATTCCAAAAAGAAATATTCAATCTTAAATGCCCTAATACGGTTTGAAACCATTATTACCGCACTACAATACTTTTCATACGCAAAATTAGGTATTCCCTACATGGGAGTTGGAAGAAATATGGCTTATAGAAAAGAATTGTTTTTTAATAACAATGGTTTTAACGGCCACATGTCTATAAAATCTGGAGACGATGATTTATTCATAAACGAAGTTGCTAATGCAAAGAATACAGACTTCTGTTTTACAAAAGAAAGCTTCACAATCTCAGAACCTAAAAAAACATTTAAAGAGTGGATACTACAAAAACGTAGACACGTAAGTACAGCCTCATTCTATAAATCAAAACACAAAATCCTTTTAGGTTTGTTTTACACATCTCAACTATTGTTTTGGATTTTAGGAGTAACTTTAGTAATCCTTGGATACAATATTCAATGGTTATTAGCCATTATTGCCCTGCGTTTCTTGATTCAACTATTATGTTTTGGGTTTACCGCAAAAAAACTAGACGATGCTAATCTTATCTTTTTTGCACCTTTTCTAGAATTATTTTTAGTTACCACACAATTAAGTATCTTTATTGCTAATCTTATATCTACACCTAAACATTGGAAATAACAGACGCAATTAACAAAGCCAAACAAAATGACCAGATTGCGTTTAATTTTCTTCTTGATACATTCTGGAATGACGTGTATTCCTTTCAGCTAATGCGCACTCAAAATGAAAATGATGCCGAGGATATCACCATACAGACCTTTTCTAAGGCTTTTGACAAAATAGGTACTTACGATGACAATTATAAGTTTAAAACATGGCTTATAACTATTTCTAAGAACATACATATAGATCTAGTAAGAAAGCAAAAAAAGACTATTCAGAATACTTCAAAAGACAGCGAAGACAACTATTTAGAGATTATTGATGACTCTCCAACACCAGAAGATAAAATCATCACCGAACAAAATCTTGCCAAACTACTCAGAGATATTAAAAAGCTGAAACCGCATTACCAGGAAGTTATTAATCTAAGGTATTTTCAGGAATTGAGCTACAAAGAAATCTCTGAGGAACTTAACGAACCTATTAACAATGTTAAGGTAAAACTATTACGAGCAAAAAAACTATTAGCTGCTATTATTACTAAAACGTAATGCTACCTCATTTAAAAAAATTAGGTCCTGGTTTACTATTTGCTGGTGCAGCAATTGGTGTTTCGCACTTGGTACAATCAACAAGGGCTGGTGCTGATTTTGGTTTAGGTCTTTTATGGGCATTATTACTTGTTCACTTATTCAAATATCCATTTTTTCAATTTGGCCCGAGATATGCTGCAGCAACAGGAGAGAGTTTACTAGCAGGTTATCATAAATTGGGTAAGCCCATTTTAATAGCCTATTTCATTTTAAGCTTAGCTACTATGTTTACAATTCAAGCTGCTGTAACGATTGTTACTGCTGGTTTGGCTAATTCGCTCTTTGGTGATATTTCATTTTTAAATTTTGGTATTGAAAGTATAAGCAGTGTAGAAATCTGGACGATTATCTTACTTTTTATTTGTCTATTTACTCTATTAATTGGGAAGTACAACATCTTAGACAAGCTTATTAAAGTGATTATAATTACACTTACCCTAAGCACTTTGGTTGCTGTCTATTTTGCTTTTACTGAATTTGATAAAACCATAGATTTCAATCAGGTATTACCAAACAATAAAATTGAAATTGCTTTTTTAATTGCCTTTATGGGATGGATGCCAGCACCTTTAGATATTTCTGTATGGCATTCTATTTGGGCATTAGAAAAGAAAAAAGATGAAGAGTCGTTTAATCCAAAAAATGCGTTGTTAGATTTTAACGTTGGCTTTTTTGGCGCCATACTTTTGGGTGTTGCTTTTGTTTTTTTAGGTTATTTTGTAATGCACGATTCTGGAAATAGCTTTAGTAATGAAGCTGGTGTATTTTCTAACCAACTTATAGAGTTATACACCAAAAATTTAGGTGATTGGGCTAAAATTCTCATAGGCATTGCTGCCTTTACTACTATGTTTAGTACTACCATTACAACACTAGATGCTTCTCCAAGAGCTATGAACAAAAGTTTAGAAATACTAAATAATAAAAGCTACAAAAAAGGCTACCTCAACTGGACACTAATTTTAACCTTCGGAACCATAATTATCTTTTTAATTCTAGCTTCTGAGATGGGATTACTCATTAAAGTAGCAACAATTCTGTCTTTTGTAACAGCACCCTTCTATGCTATTATAAATTACAAACTGCTCTGTAGTAAACATACACCAAAAGTCTGGAGACCGAGTTTAGGCTTACATATTTTGTCTTGGTTGGGTATTGCTTTCTTAATAGGTTTCAGTATTTGGTACCTAAGCACGCTGTAGATTGAAATCATCTTTAAATTCATAATCAAACAGAGAACTACAATCCATAATATTTTTAACACCATCCAACTCACATAAAGTTGAAACAACTGCATTTAAACCATTAAATAAAATGTCTTGATTTTTATAATAATCTGGCTTATGGCAATAGGTTTTGCCCAAACGATAACCACAACCTTCTAAAAAGGAAGTTTCAATTTTTAATAATTCTATTGGTGAATAGCCATTAAAACGTCTTCCTAAATTTTGGTGAACTAAGCCGACATAGTTTAATCGATTAGAGCCATGCAAATCCGTCATATGCCTCCAACTGTCATTATTATCAAGAATATTTCCAACAGCACATTGTTTACAGTCTTCAGGATTTAGAGTATCGTTATGAAAGGCAACATAGAGCTTTTTCAAAGCTTCATCAAATCTTTTAGTTGTAGAACTCATAGCATTTCTTTTTCGCTATAAAAGATACCAATAATTTAATTTACTTGTACTCTACAATCAAAAAAACAGCTGTGGTTTTACCAATATTTAGCACTTCATGAATAGTTTTAACATCATTAGAAAAATGGTAACCTTTTGGCACATCTACTTCGCGAGTGCCTGTAGTATCTGTAATTCTGAATTTACCTCCTGATAACGTATAACCAAAGTGTGGTTTATGATAATGTTTCTCGTGACCAACATTTGGCGGAAATGTACATTTTAAAACACGTAGAGATTTGTTCTCTTCAACAACTTCGCAAACTTTCTTTCCCTTCCATCCTGCTTGTAATGGATCCGGTAATTTTTCTACTGACTTACAGCCTAAAAACAGTAAGAATAGAATCAAAATATTTACAACACGTATTGGTTTTACAGTTTTAAAATTCATAATTTAATCTTTTAAAATATGAGTGGCAGAATATACTGAAACATTAAAATCAATAAGATTACAGAGATAAGATTTAATATCACTCCTACCCTTGCCATTTGATGCACTTTTACAAAACCACTTGCAAAAACAATAGCATTTGGAGGTGTTGCCATTGGTAACATAAACGCACAACTACTTGCCATAGTTACAGGTATTAGTAAATACAATATTGGCACTTCTAAACCAATAGCAATCCCAGCCACTACTGGTGCTAAAACGGCTGTAAGTGCTACGTTACTCATCAACTCCGTCATAAACAACATTAAAAAAATAAGTAAAGAAGCTGTAAACAAAATACTCACTTCGCTTTTAGAAATCGTTTCTGCAACAATATCTACAATACCACTTGCAGACATGCCTTTAGCTAGAGCCAGTCCTCCACCAAATAGTATTAAAATTCCCCAAGCTAATTTTTGAGTGTCTTTCCATTCTAAAATAAATTCGCCTTTATTAAACTTATGCGGTACTGTAAACAGTGCTAAAGCACCTAAAATACTAATCATGGTATCTGTTAGTCCAAGTTTTGGAAATATACCGTTAATGACTGTTCTAAAAATCCAAAGCGATACTATTACAGCAAATGTTACTAACACCTGTCTTTCCTTGGGTGAGAGTTTACCTAACTTATTCAACTCGTCTACAATTACTGTTTTTGAAGCACCAAATTCTAATCCCTTATTCGGGAATAATTTTATCAGAACAAAATAAATTATAGTGATTAAAATGACAGAAAAAGGTAAGCCGACAATCAACCAATTCAAAAAGGATATCTCCATATTGTATTCATTCTCTAGTAAACCTATTAGAATAGAGTTTGGTGGTGTACCAATTATTGTTGCTATTCCACCAGCATTGGCAGAAAACGCAATACCAAGCATTACACTTAATGCAAAATTTTGATCTTGCTTTGTAAAACCATCAGCATCATTTATAAGCAAGTTTATTACAGACATGGCTATTGGCAACATTACCACAGCACTAGCCGTATTACTTATCCACATGCTCATAAAAGCTGTAGCCAGCATAAAACCTAATATAACTTTATTGGGAGTTGTACCTATAAGTCTTATTATGTTTAGAGCTATTCGTCTATGTAGATTTACTTTTTCCAAGGCTAAAGCCAAAACAAATCCACCGAAAAAGAGAAATACAATTGGACTTCCGTAATTGGCACCAACCTCATCTATTGACATCACTTTAAACAAAGGAAATAGGAACAGAGGCAATAATGCAGTAACCGAAATAGAAACCGCTTCTGTGATCCACCATATTATCATCCATAATGCAACTGCAATGACAATATCAGCTTTGTCTGAAATTAGGTTAAATTGAAAAACTTGAAGGAGAATAAACAATAAAGGACCTAGTATTAAACCCAAACGTTTTGATAGTGGATACATATTCATGTTAAATAAAGTAGGAATATAATACGAAATCTTTAAAAAATAACGTTTATCAGTTATGAAGAAACTAATACTCCTCTTACTTATTATCGGTTTAATTTTTGTTGCCTTTCAATTTAAACCTGTAGAAAAAGCTTACGACACGGTAAAAGCTGTAATTGAAACTCCAAGTTTAATCAACAAAGATAGCTTGACTATAAAATCCAGAGTCAACATACCTGAAGGTTATAAACGTGTTGAATATCCTAAAGGTAGTTTTGAAGCATACCTCAGAAATTACAAACTCAAAGCCTTTGGCAGCAAAATCATAAACTATGATAATACAGAATACTTTTGGCAACGAGGACACATTGGCATACTAGAAGTTCCTGTACCTAAAAATGGTTTGCAACAATGCGCAGATGCCCTTATTAGAATACGAAGCGAATATCTTTGGGATCATAATAGAAAGGATGACATTGGTTTCAATTTTACATCTGGTCATTATTGCTCCTGGAAAAAGTATGCAGAAGGCTACAGACCAAAAATCAGCGGAAACAAAGTCTCTTTTCACAAAACAGCAAGTGCCAATCATACAAAAGACAATTTTTATAAGTATCTAAACCTCATATATACCTACTCTGGTACATTATCACTTTACAATGAACTAAAATCTGTAAAAGCTAAAGATTTAAAAATTGGAGATATGCTAATAAAAGGTGGTAGTCCTGGGCATATTGTTATACTTTGTGACGAAGTTATTAATGATAAAGGCGAAAAATTGTTTCTTTTATTTCAAGGCAATACACCTGCGCAAAGTGTACACCTCGTTAAAAACTTAACCGATTCTTCTATTTCTCCATGGTATAAATTAGAAGATGATGCTATTACACCTGTTTCCAATTACACGTTTAGTAGCGCGAAATTTGTTAGATTTAAGTAAGCATCTTTGTATCTTTGCCACATGAGCAAAGCACTTACAAAACAAGAATTACATAACTTAGCCATGAATCATGTTGGTAAAGATTTAGAATCTCGTGGTTTTGAATTTATTGCCATAAATAGTAAGCTAAAAAGACATCCTCAATTTGTTTGTATTGATAAAAACAGCCAATACTATTTTGTAATTGTAAGAGCGGTAATGTTACCCGAAAACCCTAATAATTATGATGTAGTTTGGATGGAAACTTTCAAAAAACATGCCTTCGAAAAAAACGCTAAGGTTTTATATGCAGGTGTTGGATTAGGAAATCCTGATGGTGAAAATTTACCAATCTACCTTAATGAAGAATATCTTATTGAATACAATGGTATTCAGGTTATTGAAATGAATCTTAATTAATTTAAATGAAGAAATTTTATTTTATAGCACTTCTTATTACAATATTTTCATGTCAAAAAGAACCTAAGAATACCAAGGTTTCAGGGCCTGTTTTTGGCACTAGTTACAATATTCAGTTTTATTCTGAAGATGGTAAGAATTATCAAAAACAATTTGACAGTCTTTTTAATGTGGTGAATAAATCGCTTTCAACCTACATTCCAGATTCAGATATTTCAAGAATTAACAAAAATGAAGATGTAGATGTTGATGAACATTTTAAGCGTGTGTTTAAAAAATCTAAAGAGGTGTATCGTTTTACAGAAGGAGCTTTTGACCCAACCATAGGAAATGTAGTTAATGCTTGGAATTTTGGTGCTCATACAAACAAATTTCTAACAGATAGCACTACAATAGATAGCCTTATGAAATTTGTAGGTTTAAATAAAATAGGTTTAAAAGCTTCTAAAATCATAAAACAAAAAACGTCGTATTTAGAGTTTAATGCCATTGCTAAAGGTTATGGTGTAGATGTCATAGGTGAATTTTTAGAATCAAAAAAAATTACAAATTATTTGGTTGAAATTGGTGGTGAGATTAGAGTAAAAGGTATAAATCTTGAAAAACAATCTCCTTGGAAAGTTGGACTAGATGAACCTCGCTTTGATGGTGAACAATCTGTTTTTAAAGCCTTAGAGTTAAAAGATGAGGCCATGGCAACTTCTGGTACTTACAGAAAATTTAAACTAGATGAAAACGGAAACAGATATGCACATATCATCAATACAAAAACAGGTTACCCTACAAAAACAAATGTATTGAGCGTTTCTGTCATAGGACCAGATTGTATGACAGCTGATGCTTATGCAACTGCTTTTCAAGCTATGGGAATAGAAAAGGTAACTAAATTCCTAGAATCTCACTCTGAACTTAAAGCCTATTTTATCTACGAAGATAATGACAAGACCTTAAAAACTTTAAACCTGAATAATTTTCCTGAATAATATGTGACCTAAATATTATAAGCGTGTCTTATAATAGCTATTGATCACTATTTATATAATTTAGCCGCATCTTTGTTCGTTTTTTGGTGCGGCTTTTTTTATTACCAAGCTCTTAATACTATAAGCAACCAACCTACAACAAAAAGCAAACCACCAATGGGTGTGATTGGTCCTAAAAATCGTAATTTCTTTCCTTTAGCATCACTTAAAACCAAACCATAAATACTAAAAGAAAATAGTAGAATTCCGAACGTAAAACACCAATACATTGCAGAGGTTGAAAACTCAAAATTAAATCCTAATACTAGCAAAACAATAGCGTGATACATCTGGTATTTTACACCAGTTTCAAAACTTTTAAGTTGATCTTCGGATAGGATTTTCTTTAAAGCATGTGCACCAAATGCACCAAAAATTATAGCCAACATTCCAAATAATGCTCCTGTAATTATAAATATCTGCTGACTCATCATAATTTAATTTTTATAAACAACCGGAATAATCTCACCTTTTGCCAATCGGTATTTATCAATCTCAGAATCTGATAAGGTTGCTGTATAATCTACTTCTTCTACCTTAAAACCAATACGTCTAAGTTTATCAAAATAATCACGACCGTAAACTCTAACATGATCATATTGCCCAAAGATTTTAGTTCGTTCTACTTTATCCGTAATTGAGTCGTCTTCAAAAGTGGTGGCTCTATTTAAGTCTTGAGGAATTTGAAAGATGCCAAATCCTCCTGGTTTCATAACACGATATAATTCTTGCATAGCCTTAGTATCATCTGGAATATGTTCTAATACATGATTGCAAAAAATAACATCGTAACTATTATCTTCAAACGGAAGATTACAAATATCAGCCTTTACATCAGCGATTGGAGATAATAAATCTGTAGTGGTGTAGTTTAAATTTTTAAGATTTCTAAACCGTTTTAGAAAGCATTGTTCTGGTGCAAAATGAAGAACTTTGAAGTTGCTTGAAAAAAACTGTGTTTCATTTTTAAGATATAACCAGAATAAACGATGCCTTTCTAACGACAATGTTGAAGGTGACAATACATTTGATCGCTGCCTACCATAACCATAAGGCAAAAAAGCTCTAAAGCTTTTTTCATCTATTGGATCTGTATACTTATTGCCTCTTAAAAAAAAAGCTAAAAGAGGTCTAACAACATAGCTTAACCTAATTAATAAAGGTCTAGGAAAAAGATTTAGAAAAAATTTAAAAATTGTTTTCATTAGCTATGACACTTCTCCAATAGCCTTATTTTTTATTATCGAATAGTAGATACCATCCCACAAAGCAATTCTATGTTGTAATGCTAATTTAGAAATTTCTAAAACTTCATTCCATTTTTTTGAGTCGTCACCACATAATGCTTCTATCATCTTTAAGGCTAAAGGCCCATGCTCATCACCATCTAGTTCTATGTGCCTGTTGAGATAGTAAGTTAATTTACTAAAAGATGCCTCCTTGCTTTTAGATTGGTTGATAATTTGAAAAAACATATCTGGTATTACGTCTTCTCTTCCAAATGTAAATGCAGCTGCTATTTTATGAATTTCATTAGAATCTATAACAGAAAAAGTAAAGTTTACAAAATCTTTAGTCTGCTTATTTATAGTAACATTATTTAACGCGTCAGCTATATTACTTCCTTGTTTTACATCCTCTAATAAGAACTGTATATCTTTAATCTCAGCTCCAATTTGGCGCATAGCATCCAAATACATTTCAAAATGACTCATTGGTTCTCCCAACTCATTGACATCGCTTTCTTCATCTAGAACAATTTCATTTATAAAGCGTGAAATATTAGGATTAGCAACAGGCAACCAAGGTACAGAAGTACAAGTTAAATTATTTTGTAAAGCTTTGAGCAAAGACATAAAATCCCATACTGCAAAGACATGTTGTTGCATAAAGGCTTTTATATCTTCAACCGTATTTAAAACACCATATAGTTTATGGTTGTTTAGTTCTTCTCGCAATAAAGATAGCTCTTGCTCCAATTGATTAATTTTCATGTATACTTTTTATATTGAGAGTGCATTTTGTCTAAACCTGTCTTCTTCATCTGATGTTATACCTAAAGCTTCATGCACATAAGTAAATGTTGATAGAATTTCAGGCTTACCATCTACAATAGCAATATCGTGCTCAAAATGCACACTTGGTTTACCGTCTAGTGTTACAATCGTCCATCCATCTTTAAGTTGTTTCACTTTATGAGTTCCCATGTTAATCATAGGCTCAATAGCTACAACCATACCCTCTACAAACTTTTTACCACGTCCTCTCCTACCATAGTTTGGCATTTCTGGATCTTCGTGCATTTTTCGTCCCAATCCATGACCAACAAGTTCTCTCACCACACCATAACCTTCGGCTTCGCAATATTGTTGTATAGCAAAGCCAACATCTCCAACGCGATTTCCTACTCTCAGTTGTTCTATACCTACGTATAAAGACTCTTTTGTGGTTTTTATTAATTTTTTGGTGTCTTCTGCAACGTTACCTATCTCAAACGTATAGGCATGATCTCCATAAAAACCATTCATAAGCGCTCCACAATCTACAGAAACAATATCTCCATCCTTCAATGGTGCATCTGTTGGTAAACCATGTACTACAGCCTCATTTACACTACAAAGTAATGTTGAAGGACAATCGTACAACCCTTTAAAACCTGGTAAAGCACCATGATCTCTTATAAATTCTTCGGCAATTGTATCTAAATGATTTGTTGTTACTCCCTCTTTTATCTCCTTTGCAAGCATTCCTAAAGTTTTAGAAACAATAAGAGCACTTTGACGCATTAACTCAATCTCTTCCTTGGTTTTTACTATTATCATGGTCTTCTAAATTAAGGTGCAAAGATAGGCATTTATAACATTAAATAATTTATGAAAAACATGATAAAAGACAGTTTTTTTCTACCTTAGGAGCAGTAAGTTTGTAATCTAAAATTCAACAAATGTTCAAAAGAGTAAGCGCTGAAGAAGCGGTAAAAGTCATTAAATCTAACGATAGAGTATACATACAGGCAGCAGCAGCAGCACCACAACAATTAATCAATGCCATGTCTGCAAGACATGAAGAATTACGAAACGTTGAAGTATGCCATTTACATATTGAAGGTGAAGCTCCGTATGCCAATCCTGAATTAAAAGACAGTTTTCATGTTAACTCTTTCTTTATTGGCAAAAATGTAAGACATACATTGCATGCGGGCAATGGTTCTTACACTCCTGTTTTTTTGAGTGAGTTACCAACCTTATTTCAACAAAACATCTTAGATTTAGATGTTGTTCTAATTCATGTTTCTGAACCAGACAAACATGGTTACTTATCGCTAGGTGTATCTGTTGAAGCTACTTTAGCTGCAATTGATAATGCTACAACAGTTATTGCACAGGTTAACAAAAACATGCCGCGCACACATGGTGCTGGTATTATACATTATACCGAAATAGATTACTTTGTGGAAGCTGATGACGAGATCCCTACTATGCATGCTTCTGAACCATCAGAAATTGAAAGCAAAATAGGAGATTATGTAGCAGGTTTAATTGAAGACAGAAGCACACTTCAAATGGGAATTGGAAATATCCCTAACGCTGTTTTATCTAGACTTACAAACCATAAAGACTTAGGCTTACATACCGAGATGTTTTCTGATGGTGTTATCGATTTAATATTGAGCGATGTAATTAATGGTAATTATAAAAAAATAAATAGAGGTCGCGCATTAACGACGTTCTTAATGGGCTCCAAACGTTTGTACGAATATGTAGATGACAATCCTTTTGTAGAAATGAGAGCCTCTAATTACACCAACAACACATCTTACATAAAGCAAAATCCGAGAATGGTAGCTATAAATTCCGCAATTGAAGTGGATGTTACCGGACAAGTTTGTGCTGATTCTATAGGATCTAAAATGTACTCAGGCGTTGGTGGACAAATGGATTTTATTAGAGGTGCATCTCTAAGTAAGGGCGGAAAAGCTATTATTGCTTTACCTTCTGTTACTAAAAAGGGGATTAGTAGAATTGTACCGTCATTAAAACCAGGTGCTGGTGTTGTTACAACAAGATCGCATGTACATTATGTAGTTACTGAGTATGGTATTGCTAACTTATTTGGAAAGACTATTAAACAACGTGTTAAAGCCTTGGTAGATATTGCTCACCCAGATCATAGAGAAGAGATTGACAAAGCTTATTTTGAATTGATGTAAGTATAACCTTTATTTAAACCAACCAAACAATCCACCTTTGCGTTTAGATTGTTTCATTTTTGGTTCTTCATTGGTTATCATTTGGTAGATTTCTCCCCAACCGAGAATACCTCCAATATTCCTATCGTCTATAAATAAGTCGGCATGGATTTTTCGGCTTCGGCTGTAGTCAAACTTTTCTTCAGGAAAACTAGCATTAACAGCATAAAATTCTATGCCGTTTTCTTTACAGAAATCTACAGCTTCTTGTAGCCTAGTACCATTTCTATATGTCCAAAGTATAAGTCTGTGACCATCTTGCTGAAGGCGCTTTAGGGTTTCAAAAGCAAAGATTCTTGTTTTCCCTACTTTAGGGTAAGCATCTTCAACTATAGTTCCATCAAAATCTACTGCTATTATTAATCTATCCTGAAAATTCATGTAATCAATCAATTAGAGGTCAAAGTTAAAACAATGTACCATTTATACAAGACTATGTTGCGTCATTGCTTCTGGTTGCGCTATGCCCATTAATTTTAATATAGTTGGAGCTATATCACCTAAAATACCATCCTTAATTTCTTTCAGCTCTTTATCAATTAAAATGATTGGCACAGGATTAGTGGTATGTGCTGTATTAGGTGTTCCATCAGGATTTATCATGGTTTCACAATTTCCATGATCTGCTATTAAAATAGTTGTGTAATCATTTTCTAGAGCAGTAGTTACAACATCTTTCACGCATTCGTCAACAGCTTCACAGGCTTTAATAGCAGCTTCCATAACACCTGTATGACCTACCATATCTCCGTTGGCAAAATTTAGACATACAAAGTCTGTTTCTCCTTTTTTGAGTTCTGTTACTAATGCATCTCGCAATTCATAAGCACTCATTTCTGGCTTTAAATCGTAGGTAGCAACTTTAGGTGAATTTCTTAGAATTCTTGTTTCACCTTCAAAAGGTTTTTCCCTTCCTCCTGAGAAGAAAAAGGTAACGTGAGGATATTTTTCCGTCTCGGCTATTCTTATTTGCTTTTTGCCATGCTTTTCTAAAACCTCACCTAAGGTTTCTGATAAATTATCTTTATTAAAAATAACATTTATGCCCTTGAAATTATCATCATAATTCGTCATGGTTACATAATAAAGATTTAATTTATGCATGTTGTATTCATGAAAATCTTCTTGCGAAAGTGCTTGTGTTAACTGACGTCCACGATCTGTTCTAAAATTGAAGAAAATAACAACATCTCCATCTTTTATTGTTGCTACGGGTTTGCCATTTTCATTAACCACAAGTGGTTTTATAAATTCATCTGTAACATCGTCTTCATAGCTTTGTTGAATATCTTTTAGAACATTAGTTGTTTGTGTTCCTTGGCCATGTACAACAGCATCATATGCCAGCTTAACACGTTCCCAACGTTTGTCTCTATCCATGGCATAATAACGCCCTGTAACTGTTGCCAACTTGCCTGTTGATTTAGCTAAATGTTCTTCTAAATCTGAAATAAAACCGTATCCAGATTTTGGATCTACATCTCTACCATCTGTAAAAGCGTGCACATAAACATTGTCTAAGTTATTCTCTTTGGCTGCATCTAACAATCCAAAAAGATGATTGATATGAGAGTGTACTCCACCATCACTAACCAAACCTAGGAAGTGAACATCTTTCTCGTTAGCTTTTGCATATTCAAAAGCATCTTTAAGCACTTGTTCGTCCTGAAGTGTTTTATTTTCTACAGCAAGGTTAATCTTCACTAAATCCTGATACACAATTCTACCAGCTCCAAGATTCATATGCCCTACTTCGCTATTTCCCATTTGCCCTTCTGGCAAACCTACGTGCAAACCATCGGTACGTAAACTAGCATTAGCGTATTTTGTATACAACGAATCTATAAACGGAGTCTCTGCATTATCTATAGCAGAAACTTTTGGATCTGGTGATTTTCCCCAACCATCTAATATCATTAAGATTACCTTCTTATTCATGTTTTTCGGTTTATTACTTCAAATATAAGGCATAGAATACGACTATAATTCTGTATTCAAAAAATTTTGAATGTTATTTAATTTTAAAACTATATAATTCTGATTGTTAAACAAATACAAGTTTTTATGAAAGCCTTAACAGATTTGTTTTCAAAACGTTAAATGTATGTTATATAAAATTTTATAGTGTAACATAATAGAATTTATGTCGTCTCTTTAGTATAATCAAAAAACAAATCAATTAATTTTTAAATCTTTCATCATGAAAAAAACAGTAGTAGTTTTAGCCTTAGCATTGGGCTTTTCAATCACAAATTTAAATGCATCAAACGATCTTTTAACTTCAATAGATAGTGAAGTAATTGTAAAAACTTTTGAAGTAAGCCCTCTTTGCAAGGCTGTAGCTACAGGCAATATTGAGCTTACAAAAACCTTAATAGAACAAGGTGCCGATGTTAATGCTAAATCTAATGGTATGAGACCTATTCACTATGCAGCAAAGTACAACCGAGTAGAATTAATTAAAATATTAATAACAGCTGGCGCTGACGTTCATGAATCTTGCGACTTAGGATACACTGCTTTAAACCATGCAGAACTATCTAAAGCCAAGGAAGCAGCACAATTTTTGAAACGCTTTAAAAAAAAACAGTCTAATTAAAGACAATTATTTGAGTTAGTTAATTAAAAAATGCGTCTTAATATCTAAGACGCATTTTTGTATTTTTTAATGGCTTCTTGAATTTTTTCAATACGGTTTTCTGGATCTGGGTGTGTGCTTTGAAACTCTGGAACACGATTGGGGCCAGCTGCCGCTTTAAGTATTTCCATAACTCCAATCATTTCCTCAGGGTTGTAACCTGCATCAATCATAAATTTTACACCAAGCTCATCACTTTCCAATTCATCTCCTCTTCCATTTTTAAGCAATTGACCTTGTCCATATTGTTGTGCTATACCACCTGCATCAATTACCGAACTTCCCATAATTAAAGTCTGCCAATACTTAGAATCTGTAATTCTTTCATTTGAGTGCTTTCCTAAAACATGACCTATTTCGTGTCCTAATACACCAGCCAACTGATCTTGATTTTCTAGTTTTGAAAACAAAGCATAGGTTATAAAAATTTGTCCTCCTGGTAATGCAAAGGCATTTATAGTATTCTCATCTGCTAATAAATGAAACTCATACTGGTAAGGTGTCTCCTTAGCAATACTACTATTCACAAGCTTATTACCAACATTGTCTACCAAAGCCTGATATTGGTTGTTTGGATACAATCCACCATGTTGTTGCTTCATACCAGGCGCACTCTGCAAACCTATGGCTATTTCTTCTTCAGGTGATAAGGAAATCGCTTGTTTTTTTCCTGTGTAGGGATTAATTTCTTCCTGACTACATTTTCTCAGATAAGCAAATGCTGCAATGGCTATGAATATAAAAATCCTAACTTTAAAATTACCTCTTCTCATAATGATGGTCTTAGTATGCTAAATTTACAAAAGTTTGACACATAATTTCCAAAAAAGTCATTGCTGGCGATTTTCAAATTTTCAAAAACATTAATTTTACATAGCAAAAAATTAAGATGAACTACAGTTTTAAAATATTACCAAATTCTGAATTAGAGTCTATAGTACCTTTAGTTTTTGACCTAAACCAAGGTAAAGTTGATAAATCTGTTTTATCATCACGATTTAACGAAATGAAGAATCAAAACTATGAATGCGCTGTTGTAATAAATAACAAAGCAATTGTAGGTGTTACAGGCCTGTGGTTTTGCACAAGACATTATTCGGGAAAATCTGTAGAAATTGACCATGTTTATATAAAACCAGACCATAGAAATAAAGGTCTAGGTAAGCAGTTTATGACTTGGATTCATACTTACTGCAAGAAAAAAGGTTTTGAATCTATTGAACTAAACACTTATGTTCAGAATCATCCTTCACATAAATTTTATTATAATGAAGGCTTTAAAATTTTAGGCTATCACTTCCTAAAGAAGATTTAAATTATTTTAAAAAACTCAAATCAGAATTCGTTGGCACTTCATAAGGTTCCTTTCCATATTCAAAAATTCTGGCATCTAAATTACCCTTTAGCGTTAAGCTATATCCTTTCACCTCTACCCAACTTCCTTCTCTAAGACCAATAACAGGCTGAGTGTTAAATGCATGAAACTCTTTAATACGTGTTTCTCTGGTTTCACCCATATGTGTACTGCTTGGATCTGGATCTAAATAATGCGGATTAATATTAAATGGCACCAAACCTAAAGTCTTAAAACTTGGAGGATAAACGATTGGCATATCATTGGTAGTATTCATGGTAAGTCCACAAATGTTGCTTCCAGCACTTGTACCCAAATAAGGTGTTCCATTATTTACAACCTCTTTTATTGAAGATAACACATCATTTTTATATAACTGATTCACCAAAACAAACGTATTTCCTCCACCTGTAAAAATACCTTCAGCCTCTTTAATGGCTTTCTTAGGATCATCAAATGTATGGATACCTTTTACTGTCTTACCAATTTTTTTAAAGGGCTCTGCTACCTTAGCGGTATAATCATCGTGCGATATACCTCCTGGTCTTGCATAAGGAATAAATAATATCTCATTTGCAGATTCAAAGTGACCTTTCAACTCTTCTAAAAGATATTCTAAAGGACCACTTCCGTGAACTGTTGATGTACTTGCTATTATAATTGATTTCATATTACAAATTTATGATTTAAAGTTTTAATAAATAAAACAGTACCTCATCACTTTAACAAAGATTTATTAAGCCTTTTTTATGAAAATTGATGAATAAGCACGAACTTTATATATCAATACCACCAACATGAAACACATACTAATTATAATAAGTTGTTTTTTAACTCTTTCAATCTATGGGCAAGATGTTGAAAGGATTTCGGTAAACGGAAGAATTTCGGTTGCATCTGAGGATAAAGAAGGAGTCACTGTCTTTAACACAACAACCAATAAAGGCACAATCACAGATGAAAATGGTGAATTTACCGCTATGGTAACTCTAAATGATGTTTTAGAATTTAGCGCCATTCAGTTTAAAGATTTTAAAGTTACCATAACTGAAGACATTATTAAATCAAAAAAATTAACCGTTATTCTTGTTGAAGAAGTCAATAAACTAGACGAAGTAGTTATTTTACCTTTTGGCTTAACTGGTAATATTAATGTCGACTTAGAAAATGTTAGAACCTACAATGTAAGTTTAGATTATGTGTATCTAGGACTAGATAATATAGAGGATTTTGAATTCTCTGCCGATTATAAAACAAAAGCAGACAATTTAGCATTTAATGAAAACAATCCTCATGTAGGCAACATGCTCAACATTGTTAATCTTGCCGGATTTATTGTAAGCCAGGTTGTAGACATAGAGAAGGACAATAAAACCAATGCAGAAAAAGCTATTAACAAAACACCTTTTAAAGAGGCGTTAGATAAATACAGTGTTAACTACATTCACAATAATTTCGACATTCCATTAGAGCAAGTAGACGCTTTTATAGATTACATCGAAAACGAAGGCATTGATGAAGATTTATTAGCCGAAGATAAGGAAATGCAGTTTTTAGAACGCATCACCCAACTAAGCAAATCTTTTCTTAAAGATAAAAGTGAAAAAGACTAAGCTCTTATTTAGTCTTGTAGCATCATTGTTTGCTTTTTTGTTGCAAGCCCAACGATCAGAAATTAAAGGTAAGCTCATTGCCAGTGATGATGTTGAAGGTATTCATATATTAAACAAAACGGCATCAAAATTTACCATATCTAATGATAAAGGCGAATTTACAATTGTAGCCAAAGCCACAGACACCTTATTTATTTCTAGCTTAGTTTATGAGAATAAAGAAATCATAATTACAGAAGAGCAGGAAAACTCTAACTCTATTAAAATTAAATTAGAAGAAAAAGTAAGCGAATTAGACAAAGTTGTTGTTGGCAAAATACTAACAGGAAGCTTACAATCTGATTTAGAAAACTCGGATGCTAAAACCGAAATTAATTTCTACGATCTTGGCATACCAGGCAACACTAAACTACCACTTACTCAAAACGAAAAAAAACTACACGATGCAGATGGTGGACCAACAGGCTCTATAATGGGCGGACCTTTTGGAGGAGGTATTGTTCTTAATTTACATAAAATACTCAATAAAATAAGTGGCAGAACCAAAAAGCTAAAAGGTGTTGTTGAGTTAGATGACAGAGACAAATGTATTAATAGACTCAGAATTGATTACGAATCAATTCTATTTGAAAACGACACACTCGCCAAAAACCTAAGAAACGAGTATTTTTTGTTCTCTCAAGAAGATGAAAACTTTCTCAGCTTATGCAAAGAAGATAATGACATTAAACTACTAGAATTTTTACAGCAAAAATTAAAAGCTTACCGAGAAAACCTCAATAGTTCTAATAATGATTAACTTTGGAATACTTTTTGGTTTTAGAAAAACAATTAGACATTACACATGAAATCGATATACCTTATTTTTACATTATTAGTAGGTTTAACACTAACCTCTAGCAATACCAAACACGATTATTACGTTAGCGTCACCAATGTAGAATATGCCAAGGAGCAACAATCTGTTCAGATAATTAGTCAGGTTTTTATAGATGATTTTGAAACATTAATACGTCAACGTTACGACGAAACCATAACACTTGCCGAAGATGACGAACCAAAGGTTGTAGATGAATACATGAAGCGATATCTAGAAGACAAACTAAAAATTTCAATTAACGGCAAAGCTTATAATTTTAACTTTTTAGGCAAGGAATATAAAGACGACATCACGTATTGCTATCTCGAAATAGAAAACATAAAAGACATAAAATCAATAAGCGTTGTCAATCGCATACTTTTTGATATTCTTCCAGAACAACAAAATATAGTAAGGCTAAAACTATTAAACAAAAACAAGAGTTTTTTACTCATCCCTGAGAATGATGAGTGCATGTTAAACTTTAACTAAAAATTCTGTTAAAACGCCTTAATTTCTCTATTTTCGGAATCATTTTTAAATAACACTAATTGTAATGAAATTTTTCAAGTACTTCTTTGGTGCTATGCTTTTTGTTTCGGCAAGTACTTTTGCACAAAACGACATTAAGCCAGAGCGCAAACCTGGTCACACTAACCAAAACAAATTCAAACAGTTATATGATGAATTTGCAACTCCAAACATGTTTAGAACCGGTTCTGGAGCACCTGGTCCTGCTTACTACCAACAACAAGCAGACTACAAAATGGATATAGAAATAGATGATGTTAATGCCAAACTGTATGGTAACGAAACTATTACTTACACCAACAATTCTCCAGACGAGCTTACATACCTTTGGGTACAATTAGACCAAAACATGAGAGCTAAGGATTCTAAAACACCTTTAATTAACAGCTCTGGTATAGCTCCTACCACAACTGCATCTAGAGCTACCAGCACCTACTTAAAAGAAAGTTTTGACGGAGGTTTTAATATAGAACAAGTAAAAGATGTTAACGGTAAAGATATACCTCACACCATTAACCGTACTATGATGCGTGTAGAATTACCAAAGCCAATGAAAACAGGAGATCAATTTTCTTTCAAAATAAAGTGGTGGTACAACATTAACGACCATGTTAAAGATGGTGGACGCTCTGGTTACGAGTATTTTGAAGAAAATGATAATAGATCTTATGTTATAGCACAATTTTATCCTCGTATGGTAGTATACAGCGATGTTGAAGGTTGGCAAAACTCTCAGTTTTGGGGAAGAGATGAATTTGCTTTACCATTTGGCAACTTTGATGTTAACATTACAGTACCAGCAGATCATATCTTAGACGGAACAGGTTATTTAACCAACAGAGAAGAAGTTTTTACCAAAGAGATGATGAAACGTTACAAAAAGGCTAAAAAATCTTACGACAAACCTGTAATGATTGTAACAGAAGACGAAGCTCGCAAAAACGAAAAAACAAAAAGTAACAAGAAAAAAACTTGGAAACTTTCTGCCCAAATGGTTAGAGATTTTGGTTTTGCAACCTCTAGAAAATACATCTATGATATGATGGCCGTAAAAATTGGAGACAACGATGTTATGGCTGTTTCTTTATACTCTAAAGAAGGTAATCCACTTTGGGAACAGTGGTCTACAAGAACTGTAGCAAGTACGTTAAAATCTTATTCTCGTATGACCTTTGATTATCCGTACCACAAAGCTATTTCTGTACATGCACAAAGACAAGGAATGGAATACCCAATGATTTGTTGGAATTATGGCCGTCCTGACGAAAATGGAAACTATTCTGATAGAACTAAATACGGAATGATAAGCGTTATCATTCATGAGGTTGGACACAACTTCTTCCCTATGATTGTAAATAGCGATGAGCGTCAATGGACATGGATGGATGAAGGTTTAAACACCTTTGTTCAGTATGTAGCAGAGCAAGATTTTGGTGAGTGGAATCCAACAGCTTTATCTCCTGGACACGACAAATACCCTTCACGTAGAGGACCTGCTCAAAATATTGTAAGATATATGGGAGGTGACCAAGATTTTATTGCACCTATCATGACCAAAGGATTAAATACGTATCAATTTGGAAGCAATGCCTACAGCAAACCTGCAACAGGTTTAAACATACTTCGTGAAACGATTATGGGACGTGATTTATTTGATTATTCATTTAGAGAATATGCAAGACGCTGGATGTTTAAACACCCAACACCTGAAGACTTTTTTAGAACTATGGAAGATGCCTCTGCTGTAGATTTAGATTGGTTCTGGAGAGGTTGGTTTTATACTACTGACTATACAGATATAGGTGTAAAAGAAGTTAAGAAATTTGCCGTAACAAACAATCCTAACGAAAACGGAAGACAATTAGCTGAGCGTTACAACATGGATCCTAATGCACTAGTATACTTTATTGGCGAAGGTGATGAAGGCTATGAAGATGCTGTAAAAAATGGTAAGTCTGTAGAAGATCTTCCAACAGTGAAAGAATATATTATGGATAATTTCACTGCAGAAGAGCAAAAGAACATGAAGAAATCACCAAAGTATTTCTATCAAGTAACTTTTGACAAACCTGGTGGATTAGTAATGCCTTTAATTGTGGAATATGAATATTCAGATGGTTCAAAGGAAAAAATAACCTATCCTGCACAAATATGGAGATACAATGACAAAGAAGTGAGCAGAGCTGTAGCAACAGATAAAGAAATTGTTTCAATAACTGTAGATCCAGACTTAGAAACTGCAGATATCGACACCTCAAATAACTCTTGGCCAAGAGAAACTAAAGAAAGTGATTTCGACAAGTTTAAGAACAAAATAAAAGATTAAGAAAAATTTATTTAAAATTAAAGCCGACTTTAACGAGTCGGCTTTTTTTATTACATAAAGTCACTCTATATTTGCATCGTGATACAATTAGCAACATTATTATTTATCGGAGGAACCGAAATTGTTTTTATACTATTCATTGTAGTATTAGTTTTTGGTGCAGATAAATTACCTGAAATTGCAAGAGGTTTGGGAAAAGGTATGCGTACTTTAAAAGATGCTACCAACGATATAAAGCATGAAGTTACAAAAAGCGCTAAAGAAAGCAATATCATAGATACTGATGCTGCAAAAGAGATTCAACAAGAAATTAATAAGGTAAAAGACGATCTTGAAGACTTTACCGGCTCTGTAAAAAGAAAAATGTAAAGTACAATATTCTTTATTTTTACATTAATTTTTTAACACATCTTCATTATTTAATCTATTTTTTGAAGAATTATTTAATATATTTAGACAATTACTAACCGTCTAAATCATATCAAATGAAAAGAAACTTTTTCAAACTATTACTATTAGTAGTAATGGTATTGGTATCATGTTCTAAAGATGAAACCAATATTGAAAGCCAATCAGAAACTGTTCAATTTCCCAAAAACCCACTTACCATTGAACAAATTAATTCTAGAATTTCTGAAACCATAGAAAACACAGGTGATTTCGATTGGAATGCCGTAGACGAGCATTTTTTATGGAGTGCTGTTGTTCATGGACAAAATGTATTAACCATCGGTTATGGAAATCCTGGTCAAAGCTTTAGCGAAACAGAAGATCCTGTTTTACAATCTAAAAAAAGCGCATTAATTAGTATTGTATTAAACACCGAAGCTGTTGAAAAAGAAGATTTAAAGTTGGTAGAGCACGAAATTATTAACGTAATAGATGTAGAAGTTACAAAAATTGAAACCATAATTGAATTGAGAAAGAGTGACTTTGTTCGCTATCTAGAACCTAATGGCTACAATCTCTACTCAATTACAGCTAAAAGCAGTTCAGGTTGCGACAAAAACCCTGACACTATAAATTCAGCACATTACTCAACTGTAAGCCCTAACAATGCACAGGTTTCATGGCATTTTAGTGAGCATAATATTCCTCAAGCATGGAATTATAGTACAGGATCTGGTGTAACCATTGGTCTTATAGACACTGGCGTTTCTGCATCTCAATATCTATTAAACTCATCTGGATTTAATGATGGAGCTTCAACAGGTCGATTTGTTCAGAAATATGGAACTTTTATTGACTCTTCTTGGTGGTGGAGCAGCAACTATGATGGTCCTCACGATAAATGCGGACATGGTACTGCAATGGGTTCTACAATGGCAGCTCCAAGAAACAACGACGGAATGCCAGTTGGTGTAGCATATAATGCTAACCTCGTTGCTTATAGAGCTACGGAAGATGTCCTTTTAAACGATTACCACGAACGCAAAGGTGTATCTATGGCACTAACACAGTTAGGCAACAGAAGCGATGTTAAAATCATCTCCATGTCAATAGGTTATGTTTGGTCTATAGGTAATATTAAAGATGCTGTTAAATATGCATATAGCAAAGGAAAATTAATCTTTGCAGCAGGTGGAACTTCAACAAGCTTTACTAATGGCTTTGGAGTCATCTTCCCTGCAACAATGAGTGAAACAGTTGCTGTTACCGGAGTAGACGACGGATCTAATTATGAAAGATGTGATACATGTCATAGCGGAAGTAAAATAGACTTTACCATTATTATGGAAGGAGACAACAACACTAGCAAAGCACCTCCTGTTTTAGGGTTTAACACAGGTCAAAGAAGATATACTGGTGGCTCATCTGTAGCCACAGCAACAACAGCTGGTATAGCTGCCTTAATTTGGTCTAGATATCCAAGTTGGTCTAGAACTCAGGTATTAAATAGATTGAAGCAATCGGCCGAATTCTACCCTAATAAAAATGGTAGTTTTGGCTATGGAAATATAGATGCTTTACAAGCCGTTCAATAACAATATAACCAATCAAAAACTGAAAAGAGCTTTGTGAATTAATACAAAGCTCTTTTTTATTTCTTCCTACTAATTGTTAATCCGTCTCGTATTGGTAACACTACAGTTTCAATACGTTCGTCTTCCTTTAAAAGTGTATTATAGTCTAAAACAGCTTTTGTAGAAATATCTTTTTCGTTAAGTTCTTCTACGACTTTTCCGTGCCATAACACGTTATCAGAAAGTATAATACCTCCTGAATTTAGCTTATCAATAATTAAATGGAAATAATTGCTATAATTGGGTTTATCAGCATCAATAAAGACCAAATCAAATGAAGTATCTAAATCTGGTATAATATCTAATGCGCTTCCTGTGTGTTGTATAATTCGAGATCCATAATCAGATTTATCAAAATACTTTCGCTGAAAATCGTGCAGTTCTTCATTGATATCAATAGTATGAATAACTCCATCTTTTTGCAACCCTTCAGCTAAGCACAATGTAGCATAACCTGTAAAAGTTCCTAATTCTAAAATAGATTTTGGATTTACAAGTTTAGAAATCATACTCAGCACTCTGCCTTGGTATGGACCACTGAGCATGATAGGTTGTAAAATTTTCTGATACGTTTCTCTTGTTAATTGTTGTAACAACTCTGGTTCTTGCTCAGAATGTGAAACAACATAATTGTCTAATGCCTCTGGCAAAAAATACATATCAATAAAATTTAAAATTGAATTTTTATTCTGCTTTTGGTTCTTCCGGAAGCTCTAATTCAACCTCTTCAGCCTCTGGCTTACCTAGAAAAAACAACACAGCTCCTACGACTACCAAACCTATTTTTATAGCCCAAGCGACCCCTTCGCCCCAATTATAAATCCAATCTGTGAATCTAACAGTTAAACCAATAAAAGGTAATAAAATCAATGCAATACCAATAATTGCCATGTAAGAACCTACTTTTTTCATAATTTATAGTTGATGATTAGATTTTAAATATAGACAAAAAAATGAAGTTTAGTTCTCTATGAAGTTATTCTTGCTACCAAATCTTTTTTTGCCTGCTCATCATCACCACACAACCACTGTATAACATTATCTTCCCAAATGGCATCTCGCTCGGTTTCATTTATAATTTTTCGCTCTATTGCTAAGTCTAGTATTTTACCTGGATAGGATGATTGTTTTTCACTTTCCATTTCACCAAGTGGATAAGGATCGTCCAATCCCATTAAAACCTGTTTTGTACCTTGGTTTTTTATTAAAAGATCTAATCCACCAGTATCATGCACCAAAGTATCAAAGAAAATATTTTTATGTCCCACAGCTTTTCTTGGGTGTACCTTACCTTCAAACAAATCTGGCCTACCATCAAAACCTTGAATACGTCGTCCTAAATTAATTTGTGCCACTTGCCCTCCGTGAGCAAAACAAATACGCATATTAGGATACTTCTCGTAATAACCATTTAAAGTCAAAAAATGATAAGCATCAGCACATTGTGCCAGCATCCAAATTAAATGAAAACGCCAAGATGTGTTTTCAAGTTTTATAAATTTTTCACCATCATAAGGATGGATCTCAACGGCTAGATTGTATTTATCTGCAAGCTCAAAAATAGGCTCATTTTCCTCATCAAAAATACAGCGCCAAGTCCCTATTGTATCCATATAATGTGTTGGCAAACACAACAAGCGCATGCCCAAAACCTCAACACAACGCTCTATTTCCCAACAAGCACCACGCACAAAGCCAGGATGCACAACAAAACCTGTAGTAAATTTGCTCGGATTTTCGTGCTGAATACGAGCATTAAAATCATTTTGAAAACGCAACGCTTGCTTCATCTCTTCTAAACGAAGACCGTTACCATAAAGTTGAGATAAATTCAAAACAACTGCATGATCTATTTTAAAATGCTCCATCCAAGCCAATTTCTCATTTAAGAAAAAACTTGAATCTGTAATTGGTCTGTTCCAATCTTTTTGAAGCATGAATTTTCGATCTTTATCGACCCAGAAAATCCCTTTGTCTTTCATGAATTCAGGAATTTCTTCAGGATAAGGTAGTAAGTGCGAATGGCCGTTAATTCTAAGTTTTCGTTTGCTCATGGGAGAAATCACAACAAGATAATAGTCTTGATTTTTTTATTTCACAATAGATTGTTTGCTTTGTTATGTTAACAACTAGTCTTCTAACTGTACCTTTTTAGGTGGTTCCATTATAGACCCACAATTAGGGCAAGTACGTTTTACTTTATCACCATAGTAAGCGTCAAAAATTTTAGGCATATCGGTTTCGATATTGTCCAAGGTAAAATCTTCTTCATATAGCTTCGTAGTACAGTTTTCGCAATACCAAAGTAATGCATCTTGCACACCTTCTTCACGTGGATACTCTATCACCAAACCAACCGTATTTGCACCACGCTGAGGTGAATGTGGTACTTTTGGTGGCAATAAAAAGATTTCACCTTCTTTTATATGAATGTCCCTAGGTTCACCACCATCAATAACTTTTAAAACAATATCACCTTCTACTTGATAGAAAAACTCTGGTGTTTCGTTATAATGATAATCTTTACGACTATTTGGTCCACCAACAACCATTACGATGAAATCACCATCTTTCCAAACCACTTTATTACCAACTGGTGGTTTAAGTAAATGACGGTTTTCTTCAATCCATGCTTTAAAATTAATTGGAGGATATAATTTACTCATAGTATAATATTTTGGGCGTTACCCTATCGGGTCAGGCTTTCAAGGCTCGCTCTCTGCGAGGAGCTCAAACAAACCTTTCAATCCTTAACGCAGATTCATCAATTCAATAAAATTAAGAATAATATTTTTGAAATATTAGGCTTATAAACTTTTTGTTCTTCCGCCATCAACTGGAAGATTAATTCCGTTTATATAACTCGCTTTTTCGCTTGCTAAAAAGGTGATTGCAGCAGCTAATTCTTCTGGTTTAGCAAAACGTTTTGCTGGTACAGCACTTTTCATAGCGTTAGCAGATTCTTCTTCTGTTTTACCAGTTTTAGCGCTTTTGTTTTTAATGATTTCGGTTAAACGTTCTGTTCCTGTTGCGCCAGGTAAAACATTGTTAACGGTAATACCAAACTGTCCAAGCTCATTAGCTAGCGTTTTACTCCAGTTGGCTACAGCGCCTCGAATGGTATTACTTACACCAAGTCCATCTAATGGCTGTTTTACTGACGTTGAAATTACATTAACAATACGTCCAAATTCTTCAGCTTTCATAAACGGAACAATAGCTTGTGCTAATACATGATTACATTTTAAATGCTGTGTAAAAGCGCTTTCAAATTCTTCAATTTTTGCATCAAAAACTGGTCCACCAGCTGGTCCGCCTGTATTGTTTACCAAGACATGAAATCCGTGATTGTTTTTAATATAGCTTTCAACTTTTTCTTTCAATTCCATCGGATTAGAAAAATCAGCAACAATATAATCGTGATTTCTGTGTTTTGGTAATTCGGCTAAAACTGCCTTTAGCTTGTCTTCGTTTCTTGCTACTAGTGTGATATTTGCACCTTCTTCAGCTAAAGCTAAAGCAGTTGCTTTACCAATACCTGCTGTGCTACCACAAACTAGCGCATATTTGTTGTTTAGTTTTAAGTCCATAATAACTTCCTGCGTAGGCAGGAATCTTTTTGAAATTATTTGTCATCCTGAACTTGTTTCAGGATCTTTTACTTTATATAGGTTTGTTTGAGATGCTGAAATAGATTCAGCATGACAACAAACGGTCAATACTTTATACATACATTTTTAGCTTCAGTAAAAAAGCGTAAAGCTTCAAATCCACCTTCGCGACCAACTCCGCTAGCTTTAACACCACCAAAAGGTGTGCGTAAATCGCGCATCATCCAAGTATTTACCCAAACAATACCTGCTTGTAATTGGTTGCTCATTCTCATCGTGCGTTTTAGGTTATTCGTCCAAAGTATTGCTGATAATCCGTATTTTACTTTGTTAGCCATGTTTAACACGTCGTCTTCAGTTTTAAATGGCATAATAGTAACTACTGGACCAAAAATTTCTTCTTGGTTTACGCGACAATCGTCTGTTTTTACTTCGATAATTGTTGGTTGTAAATAGTAACCGTTTTCATAACCTTTAACAGTAACTTCGTTTCCGCCACATAAAATAGTTGCACCTTCTTCTTTAGCAATTTCGATGTAGCTTTTCACCTTTTCAAGATGCGGTTTTGAAACTAAAGCACCAATTTTAGTGTCTTTTTCAGAAGGATGACCAACTTTTAAACCTTTTACTTTTTCTACAAAGTCTGTTTTGAATTTCTCGTAAATAGTTTCTTCTACAAAAATTCGGCTTCCGCATAAACAAATCTGACCTTGATTAGCAAACGACGAACGTACAGTTGTGTTCAGCATATCCTCGTAATCGCAATCGGCAAAGATGATATTTGGGTTTTTTCCTCCTAATTCTAAAGACAATTTTTTAAACATTGGTGCGGCAACTTTGGCAATATGTGCTCCAGTTGCTGTTCCGCCAGTAAAACTAATGGCTTTGATACTTGGATGCTCTACAATAGCTTGACCAGTCGTTGTGCCTAAACCATGAACAATATTCAACACACCTTTTGGTAAACCAGCTTCGTTACAAATTTCGCCTAATAAATAAGCTGTCATTGGTGTGACTTCGCTTGGTTTGGCAACGACGCAATTACCTGCGGCGATTGCGGGTGCTATTTTCCAAGTGAACAGATACAAAGGTAAATTCCAAGGACTGATGCAACCAACAACACCAATAGGTTGGCGTAGTGTATAATTTACAGCGTTTTGACCAACGCTTTCGTGGCTTTCGCTTGCAAATTGGGTAATGGCATTACCGAAAAACCTGAAATTACTTGCTGCTCTTGGTATATCTACCATTTTAGCGAGACTTACAGGTTTTCCATTATCCTTACTTTCGGCTTCTGCAAAACGGTCTAAATTAGCTTCTAATAATTCTGAAATCTTAATTAGAATTCTGCTACGTTCTTCTAAAGTGGTTTGACTCCAGCTAGGAAAAGCAGATTTAGCAACTTTGTAAGCTTGCTCTACGTCTTCTTTTGATGAGTTTGGAATTTGTCCATAGACTTCACCATTTGAAGGATTGTAGTTGTCAATCCACCCATTAGCAATGGGAAGCGAGAAATCTCCGTTTATGTAGTTTTTGATGTTCATTTAATTCCAAAATTTATTAAATAGCTTTGGACAAATAGCTTCCATTGTTTCGGGCTTTTCTTCACTCCACGTAAATTCAAAATTAGGATAATTTCCTTCTTTAGTACTGAAGTTTTCATCGTCAATATAATCATACAAATTTTTACCTGTCTTATTCTCAAAAGCCTCTAAAGCAACATACCAAAAAGGTTCAAATTCATAGTAACCATAAACTATTTTATCAACTTCGTTTATTAAATAATCTGGATCTTCTTTAGCATAGTAGTATGTCTTTTTTCCTCTTGAGATTATCCAATTTCTAAAATATTCAAAGCCATCGTCTGTGCATCCTTGATTCATAATATAACCTGCACACCACAACTCAGAACTGTATGTATCATAAAGAAGCTTATCTGTTCTTAATCTAAAACCTATTATTTGATTAGGACTAAGTTTTGAAATTTTACTAATTAAGTATTTTTCTTGAGCTTCTGGCGTATTTGTTTTACTAACAGATTCATCTACAATTTCCCAGTAAATGTCTTCATCTAACATTTCAGAAACCTTTTTCAATTGAGAAATATCTACCAACTTTTGTTCACTTTTAGATTTTATCCTTTTTGAGCTATTCGAACAAGAGTTCTGAATAATTAAAACAGAAAGGATTACAAAAAACCTCATAATTCTATTTTCTATACGCCATCACCTTAATCTCAACCAATAAGTCTGGATGCGGTAATTGGTGTACAGCTACTGTTGTTCTTGTTGGACCTGTTGCTTTTTCAAAAAACTCAGCGTAGGCTTTGTTATAACCTGCAAAATCGTTCATGCTTACTAAAAAAGTGGTCACATCAACCACGTCTTTTAGACTTGCACCAACGGTTTGTAAATTTTTATCGATGTTTTTTAAAACTTCTCTAGTTTGAATTTCGATATCTAATTTTTTGGTGTTCATTTCGTCAATAAGTTCTACACCAGCAATTGTATTGTCTGCGCGTCTTGAACTGGTTCCTGAAACGAAAATGAAATCACCTACCACTTTAACATGTGGATATGCACCTCTTGGTGTTACTTTAGTTCCTGCGTTTGTATTCATATTGGTTGTCA
>MDTG01012617.1_pt1 | contig 121704 bp, 119 predicted proteins | sample 811421 | NCBI WGS metagenome assembly MDTG01 (sample SAMN05326645, study PRJNA326480) | marine metagenome | isolation source: seawater | place: Pacific Ocean: South East | collected 2011
CACGAGATCGTCGTAGGGGATCTTGCGCCCGTCGGCGATGATGGTCTGCGACTCGGTGTCGACCGCGGTGACCGGCGTGCCGAGGATCAGCTCGATGTCCTGGTCGTCGTAGAAGGCCCGGGGGCGCAGGAAGAGGCGGTCTTCCTCCATGTCGCCCAGCAGGTAGGCCTTGGACAGCGGCGGGCGCTGGTAGGGCGGCACCGGCTCGGCACCGATCATCGTGATCCCGCCCTCGAAGCCCTTGCCACGCAGGCGTGCCACGAGCGACGCGCCCGCCTGTCCGCCACCGATCACCACCACGTTGCCCATCTCTGCTCCTCCGCTTTTCCGTTGGCCTCGTCGGCGCGCAGCCTATATCCCGGCACGACAGGAACGCAATTCAGGGAGACGCGTGAAAATGTCTATTTCCGCAGGTGACAAGCTGCCCGGCGCCACGCTGGTTCAATTCGGCGAGAACGGCCCCGAGCAGGTCGCACTTCAGGACAAGCTCGAGGGGCGCAAGGTGGTGATCTTTGCCGTGCCCGGCGCCTTCACCCCCACCTGCCACTCGGCCCACGTGCCGAGCTTCATGCGGACGAAGGGCCAGTTCGTCGAAAAGGGCGTGCACGAGATCATCTGCCTGTCGGTCAACGACCCCTTCGTGCTGAAGGCCTGGGGCGAGTCGACGGGCGCGTCCGAGGCCGGGATCACCATGCTGGGAGATCCCGAGAGCGCCTTTACCTCGGCCATCGGGATGGACTTCACGGCGCCGCCGGCGGGGCTGATCGCGCGCTCGAAGCGCTACGCGATGGTCGTCGAGAACGGCACCGTCACGCTGATCCACGCCGAGTCGAGCCCGGGTGAATGCGAGATCTCGGCGGGCGAGGGGCTCCTCGCCGCCATGTAAGGCCCGTTTCGGGCCACGGGAGCGCGCCGGTCAGCCGGCGCGCTTCAGGTCGGCGATCATTGCATCTATGTCGCCGCGCCGCCTGTCGAGCATCGCGCCGATCTCGGTGCGCTCGGTCAGCAGCATGTTCACGCCCTCGATGTACATGTTGTAGAACCGCCCCGATTTCTCGCCGACGAAGAAGGTCACTTCGAAGGGCGATTCCCCGCGCAGGTAGGCGGTGGTCGAGACCTGGTAGGCGTTCTTGATCTTCCTTGCGCCGTTCACCTCGATCTTGCCGCCCACGAACTTCTGGAAGCGCCGGCCGTACTTGCGCGACACGTAGGTCGCGAAGGCAGCCGAGAACGCCTTTTTCTGGGCCGGGGTCGCGCGCCGGGCTTCCACGCCAAGCGCATAGGCCGCGACATAGGGCATGTCGCCATAGGTGCGGAAGATCCGCTCGAAATCGCCATACATCGCGCCTTCGGACTTGCCCGAGTTGATGACCGCGTTGACGTCGTCGACCAGCCCGCGCACGAGGTTTTCCGCCTGCGCGGCGGTGGCCGAAAGCGCTGCGCCCGGCAGCGCCGCGAGCAGCCCCGAGGCGCAGAGCCCGCCAAGCATCCCGCGCCGGGAAAGAAATTGCAGCGTCATCAGAAACCCTCCGTGTCCAGTGCTTCGGGGTCGATATAGGCCGCGCCCCCGGTGCTTTCATCTCCCAGCTCGAAGCGCCGGTTCTGCAGCCAGATCATCCGCAGTTGCGCGTAGCTGTCGGCGCTGTCGTAGAGCAGCTCGTCGATGGTGTCGCCGTACTTGGCGCGGTCCAGCACCTTGTCGGCGACCTTCACGCCGGTCGCGTAATAGCGCTCGGGCGGATCGAGCAGCTGCCCGAGCGGGTTGGTGAAGAAATCCACGAACTTGCCGGTGGCCTCGCGCTCGGTCGAGGGGCCGAGGATCGGCAGCTCCATGTAGGCGCCTTCGGGGAAGCCCCAGACGTAGAGCGTCTCACCGAAGTCGCTGTCGTCTTCCGGCAGGCCCATCCCCGCCGCGACGTCGAAGAGGCCGACAAGCCCCACGGTGGCGTTGACGCCGAAGCGCAGCGTATTCCGCGCGGCACTGCCAAGGCGGGCCTGCAGAAGCTGGTTCATCACCGTCTGGGGCAGCGACAGGGTGTCGGCGACATTCGCGACTCCGGTCGCGACGGGCGCGGGAATGGCGGCGGCCATGTCGGGTCCGTCGCCGCCGGAAAGGGCGCTGTCGACGGACTTGTTGAAGGCATGCACCCGCCGGTTGGCGCCCTCGTAGGGGTCGTAGACTCCATCGACCGCCTCTCCGGGGCCGGGAACGGTGCAGGCCGACAGCGCGAGACCGACGATCAGGGAAATTCCGGTACGGTATTCCGGACCTCGGTGGCGCTTCGGCTCAAAAGACATTGGAAATTCCCTGTCATGGTATAGAAAGGCCATATTGCAGCCTGCATCCGTGGAAACAACTCTCCGGAGCCGGGCACGAAGACACGATTTGATTTTTGCGATATTTGAGGGTCCCCCTGCACCTTTGCAGGGAGCCGGGAGACGAGGGAGGGCCCGTAGAGGCATGCAAAACCGTTCCAAGGAGCCTGGACGCGACGAGTTGCGGGCAGCACGTCGGCAAAGCCGACCCTATTTCTGGTTCGTGGCGATCTTCAGTTTCTTCGTGAACCTGCTGATGCTCACAGGGCCGCTCTACATGCTGCAGATCTACGACCGCGTGCTCGGCTCGCGGTCCGAGGCGACACTGCTGGCGCTCTCGGTGCTGGTGGTCTTCCTCTACGGCATGATGGGCATTCTCGACTATGCCCGTGGCCGGGTGATGGCGCGGGTCGCCGCCCGGTTCCAGGCGGCGATGGACGTGCGCGTCTTCGAGGCGGTGATGCGCCGCTCGGCTGTGAAACCCGACGAGCTTGCCGCGACCGGTCTCAAGGATCTCGAGTCGGTGCAGCGGCTGATGTCCTCGCCGGTGCTCATGGCCTTCTTCGACATCCCGTGGACGCCCTTCTTCATCGCCGGGATCTTCGTGTTCCACCCCTGGCTTGGCGTGCTCGCGCTGACTGGCGGGCTGATCCTCGTGGCGGTCACCGGGCTGAACCAGCTGCTCAGCCGCAAGCCCACGCTGAAATCGAACCGCGCCGTCATGCAGGCCGAGCACACGTCGGAGCAGATCCGCAACGAGGCCGAGATGGTGCAGTCGCTGGGGATGCGCGATGCCGCATTCCGGCGCTGGTACAAGGCCCGCGCGGCGGCGCTCAAGGGCACCATCGGGTCGGCCGACGTGATCGGCACCTTCACCGTCATCACCAAGACCTTCCGGCTGTTCCTGCAGTCCGCGATGCTGGGGCTCGGCGCCTATCTCGTGCTGCAGAACCAGCTGACGCCCGGCGCGATGATCGCCGGTTCGATCCTCATGGGCCGCGCGCTCGCGCCCATCGAGCTTGCCATCGGCCAATGGCCCATGGTGACCCGTGCCCGCACCGGCTGGGACAACCTCGCGCAGCTGCTGTCCGAGGTGCCGCCCGAAGAGCCGCGCCTGCCGCTGCCCAAGCCCAAGGCGCTGCTCGAGGTCACGCAGGCCACCATCGTGCCGCCGGGCGAGCATCAGGCCTCGCTGCGTCTCGTCAGCTTCAACCTGATGCCGGGGCAGGCGCTGGGCGTGATCGGTCCGTCGGGCGCGGGCAAGTCCACGCTGGCGCGTGCGCTCACCGGGGTCTGGCGTCCGGCGGGGGGCAAGATCCGTCTCGACGGGGCGACACTCGATCAATACGGGCAGGATCTCGGCAAGCACATCGGCTACCTGCCGCAGCGCGTGACGCTGTTCGACGGCAGCATTGCCGAGAACATCGCGCGGCTGTCCGAGGCGCCGGATTCGCAGGCCATCGTCGAGGCGGCACGCAAGGCCGACGCGCACGAGATGATCCTGAAGCTGCCCGACGGCTACAACACCCGTGTCACAGCTGCCGGCGGGCGGCTGTCCGGCGGCCAGATGCAGCGGATCGGCCTCGCTCGGGCGATGTACGGCGACCCGGTCATCCTGGTGCTCGACGAGCCCAACTCGAACCTCGACAACGAGGGGTCGGAAGCGGTGAACGAGGCGATCCGCCGGATGAAGGCCGAGGGCAAGTCGGTCATCATCATGGCGCACCGCCCCGCGGCCATCCGTGAATGCGACATGCTTCTGATGCTCGAGAACGGCGCCCGCGCGGCCTTTGGCCCCAAGGACGAGGTTCTGCGCTCGCGGGTCAAGAACCACGATCAGATCGCCCGCAACGCCGGGCCGGGAGGCGTGAGATGAGCGATTCCGAAAAGACCTTCCCGTTGCGCACGCCGATGCTCTTCGGCCTCGTGGCGTTGGTGCTGCTGGTCGTGGGCTTCGGGACATGGGGCGCGACGACGCAGATCTCGGGCGCCATCATCGCTGGCGGTCAGATCCAGGTCGACCAGAACCGGCAGGTGGTGCAGCACGCCGACGGCGGCATTGTTGCCGAGATCCTCGTAGACGAGGGCGACTTCGTGGAAGAGGACGCGGTTCTGATCAAGCTCGATCCGACCCTCGTGCGATCCGAGCTGAAGATCGTCGAGGACCAGTATTTCGAACTCCTGGCGCGGCGCGGCCGGTTGATCGCCGAGCGCGACGGCGAGGACGAGATCGTCTTTTCCGACGAGGTTCTGGCCAAGGCCGAGACCGATGAAGAGGTCGCCGAACTGGTGACCGGTCAGCGCAACCTGTTCTTCGCCCGCCGCGATTCCATGGCCCGCGAGATCGAGCAGCTGAACAAGCGCAGCGAGCAGATCGGCAACCAGATCGACGGGGTCGATGCGCAGATCTCGGCGATGGGCGAGCAGCTTTCGCTGATCGAGGAGGAACTGGCCGACCAGCAGACCCTGCTCGACCGCGGATTGGCGCAGGCAAGCCGGGTCCTGGCGCTCCAGCGTGAGGCGTCGCGCCTCGCCGGGCAGCGCGGGGAACTGGTCGCCAGCAAGGCGCAGGCCGAGGGACAGATCACCGAGATCGACATCCAGATCCTAAAGCTCGGGACCACGCGCCGCGAAGAGGCGATCACGACCCTGCGCGACATGCAGTATCGCACCCGCGAGCTTGCCGAGCAGCGGCAGGCGCTGCTGGAGCGGCTCAAGCGGCTCGAGATCACCGCGCCGGTCTCGGGGGTGGTCTACGGGCTCAGCGTCTTCGCGCCGCGCTCGGTGATCCGGGCCGCCGAGCCGGTGCTTTACCTCGTGCCGCAGGACCGGCCGCTGGTCATCAGCGTGCAGGTCGAGCCGATCCACATCGACCAGACCCACGTCGGGCAGGAGGTCGCCCTGCGGTTCGCCTCGCTCGACCAGCGCGTCACGCCCGAGCTGTTCGGGACGGTCACGCAGATTTCGGCCGACGCCTTTACCGACGAGAACACCTCGGTGAGCTTCTACCGCGCAGAGATCGTGCTGAACGAGGGCGAGACCGCGAAGCTGCCCGAGGGCGCGGTGCTGATCCCCGGGATGCCGGTCGAGGCGTTCCTGCGCACCGCCGACCGGACGCCGTTCAGCTACCTGATGAAGCCGTTCACCGACTACTTCCGGAAGGCCTTTCGCGAAAGCTGAGCGGCGGGTTCGCAGGGTTCTTTCCATTGCGGCGCGGGGCGGATAGCCTCGCGCCGACTCACATCCGGAGGTTCCCATGACCGATATCGACGCCCGCCTGTCCGAGCTTGGCCTGACGCTGCCCGACGCGCCCGCGCCCGCCGCCAACTACGTGCCCTTCGTCAAGAGCGGCGACCTCGTCTTCGTCTCGGGGCAGATCAGCCAGGGCCCCGACGGGCTCATCCTCGGCAAGCTCGGCGCGGACATGGATGTCGCCGCAGGGGCCGAGGCCGCGAAGACCTGTGCGCTGGGTCTTCTCGCGCAGGCGAAAGCGGCCTGTGGCGGTGACCTGTCGAAGCTCAAGCGGGTGGTGAAGCTGACCGGCTTCGTCAACTCCACGCTCGACTTCACCGACCAGCCCAAGGTTGTGAACGGCGCCTCCGATCTGCTCGTCGAGGTCCTTGGCGACGCCGGCCGGCATTCGCGCTCGGCGGTTTCGGCGGCCTCGCTTCCGATGGGCGTCGCGGTCGAGATCGAAGGCATCTTCGAGATCGCCTGATGCCCGAGCTGCCCGCGGCCTTCCTCGACCGGCCCATCGCCCACCGCGCCCTGCACGACATCGCGCAGGGGCGGCCCGAGAACTCGGTCGAGGCGATCCGCGCCGCCATCGACGCCGGCTACGGCATCGAGATCGACCTGCAGCCGTCGTCCGACGGCGAGGCGATGGTCTTTCACGACTACGACCTCGCGCGGCTGACGGTTCAGGACGGCCCGGTCTGCGGCCATGACGCCGCCGCGCTCGGGGCGCTGCCGCTGCGTCACGGCCAGTCCGGCATCCCGACGCTTGCCGAGGTGCTGGCGCTGGTCGACGGGCGGGTGCCGCTGCTCATCGAGGTCAAGGATCAGGACGGTTCCATGGGCCCCGACGTCGGCGCCCTCGAAGCCGCCGCCGCGCGCGCCCTCACGGGATACCAGGGGCCGGTTGCGCTCATGTCCTTCAACCCGCACTCGGTGGCGGCGCTTGCCCGGCTCCTGCCGGAGATACCGCGCGGGCTGACCACCTGCGATTACCGCGCCGAACATTATCCGGGACTGCCGGCCGCCACGCGTGACAGCCTGCGCGGTATCCCGGATTTCGACCGCTGCGGCGCGAGCTTCATCAGCCACAACTGGCGCGATCTCGACAGCCCGCGGGTGGCCGAGCTGCGCGCCGCGGGCGTGCCGGTGCTGTGCTGGACCGTGCGCGCCCCCGAGGACGAGACGCAGGCCCGCCGCGTGGCGCACAACATCACGTTCGAGGGATACCCGGCTTGAACCGGGGCACCTGCAGGCCAGATTAGGGACAGGCAGGGAAACCACGCATGACAGACCAAGATCCCGGCGCGACCGTCGCCGTAAACGTCCTGACGTCTCTGGACCAGATCGCCCCCGAGGACTGGGACGCCTGCGGGTGCCCCGAGACCGCGGACGGCGGGCGCCCCTTCGATCCCTTCACCACCTGGCGCTTTCTTCACGCGCTCGAAGAGTCAGGCTCGGTCGGGCGCGGCACCGGCTGGGAGCCGCGCTACCTTGCCGCCGAGCTCGGGGGCGAGGTGATCGCCGTGGCGCCGCTCTACGCCAAGGGCCACAGCCAGGGCGAATACATCTTCGACCATTCCTGGGCCCATGCCTACGAGCGCGCGGGCGGCGACTACTATCCCAAGCTGCAGGTCGCGGTGCCCTTCACGCCGGTGACAGGGCGGCGCTTCCTGACGAAGCCGGGTCACGAGGGCACCGGCCTCGCAGCGCTCGTGCAGGGGGCGGTGCAGTTCGGTGCCGAGAACGAGCTGAGCTCGCTGCATGTCACCTTCTGCACCGAGGCCGAGGCCATCGCCGGCGAACGAATGGGGCTTCTGCGCCGGGTCACGCAGCAGTTTCACTGGGAAAACCGCGGCTACGCGGATTTCGACGAGTTCCTCGCGGGGCTCAGTTCGCGCAAGCGCAAGAACATCCGTAAGGAACGGCGCACCGCGCAGGACTTCGGCGGCACCATCCGCACGCTCACCGGGGACGAGATCACGGCCGAGCACTGGGACAGCTTCTGGCATTTCTACCAGGACACCGGCGCCCGCAAGTGGGGCACGCCCTATCTCACCCGGGCCTTCTTCGAGATCGCGCATGAAACCCTGCGCGACGACATCGCGCTGGTGATCTGCGAGCGCGACGGCATGGATGTGGCGGGCGCGTTGAACTTCATCGGCCGTGATGCGCTCTATGGCCGATACTGGGGCTGCGTCGAGGATCACCCCTGCCTGCATTTCGAAGCGTGCTACTATCAGGCCATCGACTATGCCATCGCGCACGGGCTTGACCGGGTGGAAGCGGGCGCGCAGGGGGAACACAAGCTGGCGCGCGGCTACCTGCCGGCCGAGACCCACAGTCTGCACTGGATGGCCGACCGGGGGTTTTCCGAGGCCGTGGCGCGCTATCTGGAGGAGGAACGGCAGGCGATGGGCGAGGAGATCGAGATCCTCACCGCCTACGGGCCGTTCCGAAAGGAAGAAAGGGAAGAGCAGCAATGACCGAGAAACTCTCAGACACCGGCCGCGAGACCGTTCTGGCGCCGCTCCTGGCGAACGGCTGGGAGATGACCGAGGGCCGCGACGCCATCAAGAAGACCTTCAAGTTCGAGGATTTCACCGAGGCGTTCTCGTGGATGACCCGCGCCGCGATGTGGGCCGAGAAATGGGACCACCACCCCGAGTGGTTCAACGTCTACAACACCGTCGAGGTCACGCTTTCGACGCATGACGTGGGCGGCCTGTCGTCGCTCGACGCGAAGCTCGCGCGGAAGTTCGACGCGCTTTGAGCGCGGCCTGACGGCGAGTTGACTGAATGTCCTGCCGGGCGGACCATCAGCCCGGCAGGATCGTCGAGGGGTCCATGCCGCGCTTTTCGGCGCTGGCGCGCACCGCCTCACGCAGCCGCTCACTGCGCTTGAGCAGGCGGCGGAACCGCGCTTCGTCGAGCGACAGCAGCGTCGTGGGCACGATGACACGGGCCTCGAACCGGCGCGGCTTGCGGGTCAGGATCGCGAGCTGTCCGAACATCTCGCCACGCCCCAGCCGCCACGTTTGCCCCGCGCGCTCCAACTCGATCGCGCCGGTGGAGATGAAATAGACGCTGCGGGCCACTTCTCCCTCGCTCAGAATCACCTCGCCCGCGTTGACGTAGCGGGTCGAAAGGCCGCGCGCGAGCCGTTTGGCCGCCGCCTCGTCGAGGTCGGTGAAGAGCGGGAACTGGCGCACCAGCTCGGTCCGTTGCAGCGCGACGTCGAGCCGGGGCCGCGCCTCGCTTTGCGCACGGCGGGCGGTGATGTCCTGCATCAGGGCGGTGTGCAGCTCGTCCCCGATCAACCCGTCTGCGCGCATGGCGTTGTATTCGCGTTCCTCCAGCCGCAGCTGGGTGCGGCGGATGAACTGCCGCTCGAGCATCTCGGCATAGCCGGGATACTGCAGCCGCAGCCCGTCGAGCGCGGTATCCACCATCTCGACCCGGCGGGTCAGCAACTCGTTGAGCAGGTCCGACACGCGGCGCCCGTGAATCCGCCGGATGCGGCCGTGGATGAACCCGTCGAGGTCGCGCAGGATCAGCTTCTGCGACAGCAGCAGCTCGAAGCGGTCCGCCGTGAGGCTTGCCAGCGGCGACGACAGCCCGAAGCGGTTGTGCAGCAGGGCGGCGAAGCGGAAGGTGCGCCCGTAGGCCACGATCCGGCGTGAGGCGTGGCGGTAGCCCGCGCGCCCGCTCGAACGCGTTGCTTCGATCAGCCGGTCGGCGTCGGAAATCAGGGTCTCGGACAGGCGGGACGAGATCGAGTGATCCCGCACCCGGGCAATGATCGTGTCGCGCTCGGCGCCGGCCAGCGCGATCAGCCCCAGCGTCACGCGGTCCTTGTCGAGCACGGCGGTGTCTTCCTCGGCGGCGCGCACGGCGGACTCCAGCCGGTCGCCGAAGAGCTTGGCCTCGCTGCGGACGATCTGGCGGTCGAGCTCGTAGTTGGTCGTGGTGCGCGACACGTCCTCGCGCACCGTCTGCAGCGAGACGGCGACGACCTGCCGCGACAGCGCCTGATCGAGCGCCGAAAGCTGGTCGAGCCCCAGCTTGCGGATCACCCAGCGCAGGGTGGTGCCCTGCACGATCAGGGTGAACAGCGTGAAGCCGGTGGCGAGGATGCCGACCAGCCGCTTGACCTCGACCGGCACGCGGAAGCTTTCCGTGACCGCCAGCGCCAGCGCCAGCGTGACCGCGCCCCGCAGGCCACCCCAGAGGATCGCCACGCGGTAGGGCCGCTCGACCGCCGGAGACATGCGCAGCCGCGTGAGCAGCGGCAGCACGCCCCACAGGATCACCGCGCGGGCGACGATGGCCGACAGCACCACCACGAGCACCAGCCCGGCGTCGCTCAGCCGGAATTCCTCGAGCATCCGGGGGATCAGCAGGGCGGCGAGAATGAAGATGAGCGCCCCGGCCCAATGTGCGAGCAGTTCCCAGACCTCGCGCATGTTGGTCCACGCTTCCGGCGGCAGGCGCCCCGGCCCGACGATGTTTAGCGTGAGCCCGGCGGCCACGACCGCGATCACGCCTGAGGCGCCGATGGTCTGCTCGGCAAGGATGTAGGCGAGATAGGGCAGGGCGACCGACAGAGACTGCTGCGCCAGCTCGTAGCGCCAGAACAGCCCCATGAAGCGGATCATCACCCGCGCGACGATCCAGCCCGTGAGCACGCCGCCGATGATCAGCATGGGAAAGCGCGTGAGCGCGTCCTGCAGCGTCGGGTCCGGCAGGCCCATCATCACGAAGCCCATGAAGAACCCGAAGAGCGCGATGGCGGCGGCGTCGTTGAGCAGGCTTTCGCCCTCGATGATCCGCGCGAGGCGCCGCGGCGCCGACAGCGACCGGAAGATCGAGATCACCGCCGAGGGGTCCGTGGTCGAGACGATGGCGCCGATGAGCAGGCAGGCCACCAGCGGCAGGGACGACACCCAGCTGAGCGCCAGCCCCACCCCGAGCGTCGCGACGAACACGGCGATCACCGCCAGTACGAGGATCGGCACCCAGTCGTCGAGCATCCGGCGCACGTCGACCCCCAGCGTCGCCTGGAACAGCAGCGTGGGCAGGAACACGTAGAGGAACACGTTCGACCGGATCGGCAGGTTGATGATCGCCTCGGCCACCGGGTTCAGCGCGTCGGTGAGAGTCGTGCGCAGGAAGAAGATCGCGGCAAGGCCGATCAGGCAGCCGAGCACAGCGAGGATCACGCTGTAGGGCAGCGAGAGCCTTGCGGCGAGCGGCTCGGCCATGCCGATGATGACGAAGAGCGACGCGATGAGCGTGGTGATCAGAACGATGTCCATGGGCAAGCAGATAGAGGCAAATCATGCGGTTGCAAAAGCCTGCTTTTGCACCGGCGGGCGGGGAAATGCCGGTGTGCGCGCGAATGCCGGGCAGCCGGGCGGAACGGGGTGTCTCTGACGGTGCCGTGAAGCGCCGCCGCATTGCGTGGCCGCCTGTCGCGGGCTAGGGTTCGGGAACCCTGAAAAGGAGACACAGGCATGGCAGGCAAGGCCTTCGGGTTTCTTCGCAACACGGCAATCGCGCTGACACTCGCGGCGGCGACGGGCGCGCCTGTCCCGGCGGCAAGCCTCGCCGGGGACTATCTTGCCGGTCGGCAGGCCAGTTTCCTCGGCGATTTCAAGGCAGCGGCCGAGTATTACGGGCGCGCGGTCGGCTATGACCCCGGCAACGCCGCGCTGCTCGAGCGTGCGACGCTTGCCAACCTGGCGATGGGCGATGTCGAACATGCCACCGAACTGGCAGACCGGCTGTCCGAGCAGGGCTTCAAGAGCCAGGTGGGCCAGATGGCACAGATCGCGGATCTCGCCGGCCGCGAGGACTACGAGACACTGCTTTCGAGGATCGAGGAAAAGACCGCCGCCGGACCGCTGGTCGACGGGCTGGTCGGCGCGTGGGCCGAGCTCGGACGCGGCGACATGACTGCGGCCTCCGCCGCCTTCGACAAGGTGGCCGAGGAAAAGGGCCTCGCGGGGTTCGCCCATTACCACAAGGCGATGGCGCTGGCCTCGGTCGGTGACTTCGAGGGCGCCGAGGAGATCTTTGCCGAGCGCAAGGCCGGCAGCCTGCAGTTCACCCGGCGCGCGGTGATGGCGCGGTCCGAGATCCTCAGCCAGCTCGGCCGGCAGGACGAGGCCGTGGCGATGATCGACGAGGGCTTCCCGCCGCCGATGGACCCGGGGCTCGCGGCGATGCGGCAGGCGCTTGTCGAAGGCGAGACGCTGCCCTTCACCTACGTCAACTCGGCCAAGGACGGCATCGCCGAGGTATTCTACACGCTTGCCGGCGCGCTCTCGAACGAGGCGAACGACGATTTCACGCTGCTTTACGCGCGGATTGCCCAGCACCTGCGCCCGGATCATTCCGGCGCGATCCTGATGTCGGCGAGCCTGCTGGAGAATCTCGGGCAGTACGACCTCGCGGTCGCCGCCTACAAGAAGGTCACCCGCGAAGACGATTCCTACTACGCGGCCGAGCTCGGCCGGGCCGAGGCGCTTCGCGCGCAGGGCAAGGTGGATGCCGCGGTCGAGGTGCTCGAGCAGCTCGCGAGCAGCGACCAGGGCGCGGAAGCCGCGGTGCAATCGGCGCTGGGCGACATGATGCGTCAGCTCGAGCGCTACGACGAGGCGATCCGCGCCTATGACGTGGCCATCGAGAGCTTCGACGAGGACAACCCGGGCCAGTGGTTCCTTTACTACGCACGGGGTATCAGCAAGGAGCGGCTCGGTCGCTGGGAAGACGCCGAAGAGGATTTCCGCGCCGCGCTCGACATCAATCCGGGCCAGCCGCAGGTGCTGAACTACCTCGGCTACTCGATGGTCGAGCACGAGGTGAACCTCGACGAAGCGCTCAACATGATCGAGCGGGCCGTCGCGTCGCAGCCGCAGAGCGGCTACATCGTCGACAGCCTTGGCTGGGCGCTCTACCGCCTCGGTCGCTACGAGGAAGCCGTCGAGCACATGGAGCGTGCCGCCGAGCTGATGCCGGTGGACCCGGTGGTCAACGATCACCTCGGCGATGTGTACTGGGCCGTCGGCCGCGAGCTCGAGGCCGAGTTCCAGTGGAAGCGGGCGCTGAGCTTCATCGACTGGGAAGACGCCTCGGACGAGGTCGACCCCGAGCGCATCCGCAAGAAGCTGGAGGTCGGGCTCGATCAGGTGCTTGCCGAGGAAGGCAAGCCGCCGCTGACGGTGGCCAATGGCGAGTAAGGTTTTCGCCCCGGCGAAGATCAATCTGGCCCTGCATGTCACCGGACGGCGCGACGACGGCTATCACCTGCTCGATACGCTGGTGAGCTTCGCGCCGGTCGGCGACTGGCTGACGATCTCGGACGCCGAAACGCTGTCGCTGACGGTCGAGGGGCCGGAAGCGGCGGGCGTTCCCACCGATATGACGAACCTCGCGATGAAGGCCGCGGCGCTGCTGGCGGGCCGCCGTGGTGCGCGGATGGTGCTCGACAAGCGGTTGCCGGCGGCGTCGGGCATCGGCGGCGGCTCGGCGGATGCGGCGGCGGCGCTGCGGGGCATGGCGGCACCGGCACTGGACGCGGACGCCCTGCTGCGGGCACATGCCGACGGCATTCTCGGGCTCGGGGCGGATGTGCCCATGTGCCTCGCCTCGAAACCGCTGCGGGTGCGCGGTATTGGCGAGGGACTGGAGCCGGTTGCGCTGCCGGATATTCCGGCGGTGCTGGTGAACCCGCGTCGACCGGTTTCGACCCCTGCGGTATTCAAGGCGATGACCAGGCGCGAGAACACCGCCTTGCCGGAGGTGCTGCCCGCACTTCCCGACGCCGACGCGCTGATCGCGTTCCTGCGCGGCACGCGGAACGACCTCGAGGCGCCGGCGCGCGCGGTCGAGCCCGTGATCTCCGCCGTTCTCGATGCGCTGTCCGCGCAGGCCGGCTGTGGACTCTCACGGATGTCGGGATCGGGTGCGACCTGTTTCGGGCTCTTCACCTCGGAGGACGACGCCCGCGCGGCGTCACGGGCGATCGCTAAGGCCAACCCGGCGTGGTGGGTCGCCTCGGGCGTTCTCGGAGATCAGTCGGGCGCCGCGATGCCGCGGCTCTGCGAAAGCGAAGAGGCGCGGGCTCAGTAGAGCCGCGCCACCACGAAATTCGCCAGCTCGATCAGCACGTCGCGCAGTTCAGATTGCGGCAGGCTGCCAAGCGCCGTCTTGGCCTTCTCCGCCCATGCGAGCGCGTCGTCGCGGGTCGCCTCGAGCGCCCCATGGCGGTCGAGCAGCGCCAGCGCGTGCTCGAGATCGCCATCCTGCTGGTCACCCTTCTCGATGGTGCGCTTCCAGAAGGCGCGCTCGTCTTCGTCGGCCGCCGCGATGGCCTTGATCACCGGCAGCGTCAGCTTGCGCTCACGGAAATCGTCGCCGACGTTCTTGCCGGTCGCCGCGCTGTCGCCCCGATAGTCGAGCAGGTCATCGGCAATCTGGAAGGCGATGCCGAGCGCGTCGCCGTAGTCGAACAGCGCCTTGATCTGCTCTTCATCCACCTCGGCGATGACGCCGCCGACCTCGGTCGCGGCCGAGAACAGCGCCGCGGTCTTGCCGCGCACCACCTGCAGGTAGATATCCTCGTCGGTCTTCAGGTCCTGCGCGGCGGTGAGCTGCAGCACTTCGCCCTCGGCGATGGTGGCGGCGGCGTTCGACAGGATGTCGAGCACGCGCAGGTTGCCCGGCTCGACCATCAGCTGGAAGGAGCGCGCGAAGAGGTAGTCGCCCACCAGCACGCTCGACTTGTTGTCCCACAGCAGGTTTGCCGTGGGCCGGCCGCGCCGTTGGCTGCTTTCGTCGACGACATCGTCGTGCAGCAGCGTCGCGGTGTGGATGAACTCGACGGTTGCAGCAAGGTGAACGTGGAACGGCCCGTCGTAGCCGCACATGCGCGCCGAGGCGAGCGTGAGCAGCGGGCGCAGGCGCTTGCCGCCGGCCTCGACAAGATGCGCCGTGACCTCGGGAATGCGCGGCGCATGTTTCGACGCCATCCGTTCCCGGATCAGGGCATTGACGCGCCCCATGTCCTCGGAGAGCAGCGTGGCCAGCCGGTCGTGCGGCTTTTCTTTCGGCGTATCCAGACCCATCAAACCCTCGGTCGCAGGCTCGACAAGGCGGCTGCCCTGTCCTTACATCACGTTCATGGAAGAGCTTTTACGCACCACCGACATCACCCTGATCCCGCTGGTAAAGACCCTTCTCGACGAGGAGGGTATAGATTGCTTCGAGCTGGACGTAAACATGAGCGTGCTCGAGGGCAGCTTGGGCATTCTGCCGCGCCGCCTGATGGTCCGGGCGGACGAAATCGACGACGCGCGGCGCGTCCTGAGACTGAACGGAGTGAAATTTGAGGGATGAGCCCTTCGCGGCTGACGCACTTGTGAAAAACGCCTTTCTCGGCGGTCGCGTGCAGCTCTGGCAACCCCGTGACGGCTACCGGGCCGGCATCGACCCGGTGCTGCTGGCGGCGAGCGTGCCGGCACGCACCGGCGAACGGGTGCTCGAGCTTGGTTGCGGGGCCGGGCCGGCACTCTGCTGTCTCGGGGTGCGGGTGCCGGGGCTTTCGCTCACGGGGCTCGAGATCCAGCCGGGCTATGCCGCGCTGGCGCGTCGGAACCTTGCAGGAAACGGGCTCGAGGGCGAGGTGATCGACGGCGACATCGCCGCGCCGCCCGAGGCGCTGAAATCACGCGACTTTCACCACGTCATCGCCAACCCGCCGTATTTCGAGGAGGCGCGTCGCAGTGCCGCCCCGGACGAGGGCCGCGAGCTGGCGCTGGCCGGCCCGGTCGCGCTGTCTGTGTGGGTGGGTCTCGCGGCAAGGCGCCTGCGGTATCGGGGCAGCGTCACGGTCATCCAGCGGGTCGAGCGGCTGCCCGAACTGCTGGGCGCGATGCAGGAGTGCCTCGGCGCGCTCGAGGTCTGGCCGCTGGCCCCCCGGGCCGGACGCGCGCCCCGGCTGATTCTCGCCCGGGGTCGCAAGGGCGGAAGGGCGGCTTTCCGCCTGCATCCGCCGCTCGTCCTCCATGCGGGGGCGGCGCATATTGAAGACGGCGAGGACTATACCGATGTCGTAAGGGCGGCGCTTAGGGAGGGGCAACCGCTCAATTTCCCGACGTGACCGCCCAGTGCTGACGCGAGGTAAGGTATTCTTCATCATGTTCGCACCTGCGGCGTGACTTGAATCACCTGATGTGCTGCACTGGAGGCTCAAACCCAGCACAGGAGGAAAGTATGAGCTTGAGTTCGCATCTGCAGGAACTGAAGAAGAAGCACCGGAGCCTCTCGACCGCTGTGGAAGAAATGCAACGCAGTCCCAGTTCGGACGGCTTGCATGTTGCCGAGCTTAAGAAGCAGAAACTGCGTCTCAAGGAAGAGATCTCGCGGCTGAGTAGCGAGCTGCACTGATCCGGCACCACTCCTAGCAAGAACGCCCGGCCCGGTGCGCCTGCGGCACCGGACCGGAGTTTGTAAATTTTCCCATGGGTTTACTTTTCAAGGTGCCGAACCCGAGGGCGCATATTTCCGCGCCTCAGTCGGTGATCGACTCCAGCGACGCTTCGAGCGTGTCGCGCAGATGCGCATGCTGTTTCGGCAGCATGAGCACTTCACCCAGATGCTCGGGCGCCTCGTCGCGGTCGAAGCCGGGTTCGTTCGTGGCCACCTCGAACAGCACGCCTCCGGGGCTGCGGAAATAGATCGCCCAGAAATAATCGCGGTCGATCTGCGGCGTCACGCGGAAGCCCGCGTCGGTCAGAGCCTCCTGCACGCGCGCCTGTGCCGCGCGGTGGGGCACGGCAAACGCCACGTGATGGACCCGCCCGGCGCTCTGCTTCGCTGGTGCCGCGTCGCTTTGCCATAGATCGACGACATCGGCGCCATTGCCGGCCGGATGCCGGTAGCGTGTGACGTCGCCCGCCCGGTCATCCTCGGTGTAACCCATGAAGCGCAGCAACTCCGCGGTCGGGCCGATATCGGCAAGATGCATCTCGACGGAATGGAACCCGCGCAGCGCGGAGTCCTCGGGAACCTCTCCGCCGGTCCAGGGCGCGCGGGCATCCTCGGTCTCGACAAGCGCCAGCCCGTCGCCGTCCGGACCCTCGAACCGCAGGAGCCGCTCACCGAAGCGATCCTCGACCGCCGCGGCGCCGTGCCCGGCCAGCCGTTCCTGCCAGTAGGGCAGGCTGCCCTTCGGAACCGCAAAGGCCGTGGTCGAGACCTCGCCGGTGCCGGGTGTGCCGCGCCTTGCGTGCGGGAAGGGGAAGTAGGTCATCACCGTGCCCGGCGTGCCTGCCGCATCGCCGTAGTAAAGGTGATAGACGTCGGGCGCGTCGAAATTGACCGTCTTCTTCACTCGCCTGAGGCCGAGCGTCTTCGTGAAGAACGCGTTGTTCTGCTGGGCCCCGCTGGCAAGCGCGGTGACGTGGTGCAGCCCTGTGATGTCGCTGAGCATGGCTCTGATCCTCTCTCCGCCTGACCCGAAGATAGGGCAGGGCGGCGGATCGGCATACCGTCATCGCCGCGCCGTGTCTGTGCGGGCGGGCACGAAAAGACCCCGGCGCGGGGCTGCGCCGGGGTCCGTGCCGTCATCGAAACGATATGCGGATCAGACGAAGAACTGGCCGCCGTTGGCGGAGATCGTCGAGCCGTTGATGAAGCCCGCGTCGTCGGACGCGAGGAACACCACGCAGCGCGCGATTTCCTCGGGCTCGCCCAGACGGCCCGTCGGGATCTGGGCGATGATCGAATCGCGGACCTTCTCGGGCACGGCCATGACCATCTCCGTGGCGATGTAGCCGGGGCAGATCGCGTTGGCGGTGATGCCGGCGCGCGCGCCTTCCTGTGCCAGCGACTTGACGATGCCGAGGTCGCCAGCCTTGGTCGCGGCATAGTTCACCTGCGCGAACTGGCCCTTCTGGCCGTTGATCGAGGAGATCACGATGACCCGGCCGAACTTGCGCTCGCGCATGCCGGGCCAGACCGGGTGCACGGTGTTGAACACGCCGGTCAGGTTGGTGTCGATCACCTCGTTCCACTGGTCCGGCGTCATCTTGTGGAAGGGCGCGTCACGGGTGATGCCGGCGTTGGCGACGACCACGTCGATCGGGCCGAGATCGGCCTCGACCTTTGCGATGCCCTCTTTCGAGGCTTCGTAGTCGGCCACGTTCCACTTGTAGGTCTTGATGCCGGTTTCCTCGGTGAACTTCGCGGCCTTCTCGTCATTGCCCGCGTAGGTCGCGGCGACCTCGTAGCCCTCGGCCTTCAGTGCCTTGGAAATTGCCTCACCGATGCCGCGGCTTCCGCCCGTGACCAGTGCTACTCGTGCCATGATGTCCTCCAATCTGGCTGTCCTCTCTCAGGTAACGTTGTTACTTGTTAAACTTATTGTGAGCAACATTATTGCCGAGAATTTTTATTAATCTTCGCAAAGATATCGTTCCGCGTCACGTGTGCCCTGGGCCCATGTATCGCGCAATTTTTGCGGATCCGTGAAATCGATCTTGTCGGCGGGCGTTTCCTTCGACGGCGCGATGTAATGTCGCCCCTCGACGTCGGGCAGGCGCTTGTAGTCGCGGGTGAGCAGGACCATCGTCACGCCTTCGTCCGGATCGGGCAGCGGCGCCTGATCGGCCATGCCGCCATCGACGACACGGCGATCCTGCCAGAGTGGCGGCTCGAACACCGGGGGGATAACCGCTGCGGCCGAGATCAGCTCGACCAGTGAGCCCTCGCGTGCCGCCTGGTTGGCGTCGACGAGATGCGACGTAAGCCCCATCTTCTCCGCCCAGTTGAAGTGCGGAGAGTTCACCGTGTGCAGTTCGGCCTCGTAGGCGGCGGCCATGGCCATGCCGCTCAGGGTCGGCACCGAGGTTTCCGGCGGATGGGCAATGAGTATCTGGAAGTGCGGACCGTTCGCGATGGCCTCGGCCGCCTTGGCATCGATCACGTCACCGACCACGCCGCAGTAGAGTTCCTGGTGCGGCGTGATGCCGTTCTCGTTCGGCGCGAGCAGGTCGATGTTGCTGTCCTGCTTTTCGAAGGCGGCGCACATGGTTTCGAGCAGCCGTTCCTCGTTGCCAGACAGGAAGGCGGCGCCGGCCAGCGCGCCGCCGCTGACACCGGTCAACCGCTGCGGCGACAGTGTGCGGTGCTTGCACAGGGTGGTCAGGAAGCCGCCTTGCCAGAAGCAGCGCAGGCCGCCTCCGGAAAAGACGATCTGGGCGGGGTTGTCCGGGATGATTGGCATGCTGAAATGGGGCCGCGCGCGGCGCGGCCCCGTCCGATCACGGACGCTCGAGGCACATGGCAACGCCCATGCCGCCGCCGATGCACAGCGTCGCGAGGCCTTTCTTGGCGTCGCGCCGCTTCATCTCGAACAGCAGGGTGTTGAGCACGCGCGCGCCCGAGGCACCGATGGGGTGACCGATGGCGATGGCGCCGCCGTTCACGTTCACGATCGACGGATCCCAACCCATGTCCTTGTTCACGGCGCAGGCCTGCGCGGCGAAGGCTTCGTTGGCTTCCACCAGGTCGAGGTCGCTGACGCTCCAGCCGGCCTTTTCCAGCGCCTTGCGCGACGCGGGGATCGGGCCGGTGCCCATGATCGACGGGTCGAGACCGGCGGTCGCGTAGGAGGCGATGCGCGCGAGCGGCTCAATGCCGCGCTTCTCGGCTTCCTCGGCGGTCATCAGCAGCACGCCGGCCGCGCCGTCGTTGATGCCCGATGCGTTGCCCGCGGTGACCGAGCCGTCCTTGGCGAAGGCCGGGCGCAGCTTCTGCATGTTCTCGATGGTGGCGCCGTGGCGGATGTACTCGTCCTTGTCGACGGTGGTCTCGCCCTTGCGGGACTTGATGGTGAAGGGAATCACCTCGTCATCGAACTTGCCCGCGTTCTGGGCGGCTTCGGCCTTGTTCTGCGAGGCGAGCGCGAACTCGTCCTGCATCTCGCGGCTGATCTGCCACTGCTCGGCCACGTTCTCGGCGGTCTGGCCCATGTGGTAGCCGTTGAAGGCGTCCCAGAGGCCGTCCTTGATCATTGTGTCGATGTATTTCACGTCGCCCATCTTGTGCGCGACGCGCAGGTTCTGGGCATGGGGGCTCATCGACATGTTCTCCTGGCCGCCGGCGCAGATGATCGAGGCGTCGCCAAGCAGGATGTGCTGGGCCCCGAGCGCCACGGCGCGCAGGCCCGAGCCGCAGACCTGGTTGATGCCCCAGGCCGCGCTTTCCTTGGGCAGGCCGGCGTTGATGTGGGCCTGGCGGGCCGGGTTCTGGCCCTGGGCCGCGGTCAGCACCTGCCCGAGGATGGTTTCCGAAACCTCTCCCTTGTCGATGCCGGCGCGCGCGATCAGCGCTTCGAGCACGGCGGCCCCGAGGTCATGCGCCGGGGTGTTGGCGAAGGCACCGCCGAAACTGCCGACGGCGGTACGGGCCGCGGATGCGATGACGACATTGGTCATGGATAGCTACTCCTCCAAGCAGAGCGTGGTGCGGAGGTCGCGTCAGTCTGGCGGCCCCCGCCATTGATCTTGCGCTCTTTTGATAACGCGGGGAAACGACATGGGACAGAGAAACTGTACCGAAAAGACAGATTGATAGCGCAAAATTCCGCAACGCGGCGAAGCCGGGTGCTGCCCTCAGGCCTCGGCGCGCTGCGCAGGCGTATCGCGCCAGGCCGGTCGAACGGTGGGCGCACCGAAGAAATAGCCCTGCAGGCAATCGACCCCCATCTCCGTCAGGACCTGTGCATCGGCTGCGGTTTCAACGGATTCGGCGACGGTGAACATGTCGAACTGCTCGGCCATCGCGAGGATCGCGCGCGTGAGAACCTGGTTGTCAGGGTCGGTCGCGATGCCGCGTATGAATGGGGCTGCGATCTTCAGGACGTCGAAGCTGAAGGTCCTGAGATGGCGCAGCGCGGTATAGCCTGCGCCGAAATTATCCATGGCAAAGGAAACCCCCTGTCGCTGCATCTCGGCCATGAAGCTTGTCACGAGCTCGGGCACGAGCATGGCGGATGCCTCGGAAATCTCGAGAATCAGGCGCTCTGCGACGGTCGGGTTCCCGCAGATGGTGTCGGTGAGGCTGCGTCTCCAGCGCGGATAGCCGATGGACCGCGCCGACATGTTGATCGCAAGGCGAAGCCCGGGTTCCTGCGCGAGCTCATCCAGCCCCATCTCGAGCGCGAGGCAGTCGAGGATGCGCCCCTCTTCCAGCTCTTCAACCTGCACGATGAACTCGGCGGCCGGGACGACGCGGCCGGTCTCGTCCAGCACACGCACGAGGCCCTCGTGAAACGCGATGCTGCCGGGCCGCTGCGCCTGGACGACAGGCTGGAAGGCAAGCAGCACGTCTTCATGCCGGATCGCCGCGCGCACGGTATCGACGATCCGCGCATCGCGCGCGGCGATCGCCATGTCGAGGGCGTTGTGGTTGTGCATGTCGGTCCGCCCCCTCTTCATCCGGATACTCCCGATTCCCCCGGTGTCGGCAGGCCATGCTCCGGGGTCCGAACATCTTGCTGCAGCGGTGTTAACCCGGTCTGAAGCGGTGTGGTGCCGAATATGGACAAGTGGAGGAGATGCGTTGTTGACTCCGGGGCGCAAAGCCATATAAGCGCCCGCTCATTGGTGTTGGTGGCCCCCGCAAGGGGATGCCTGTCAATCCGGGGCGCCGGCTTGCCGGTCCGGAGAGAGGACAACGCCCTTTGCAACGGCACGAGGCCCTGTCCGGGTCCGGCCCGCGGATCCTCCGACGCAGCCGCGTCATGGGATCGAACCGCGGAACCGGCTTTCGGAGAGACGCCGAAGCGCCAGTATAAAGGAGATCAGCCGTGACCAAACGCACGTCTGCCAAGTACAAACTCGATCGCCGCATGGGCGAGAACATCTGGGGCCGTCCGAAGTCCCCCGTCAACCGCCGTGAATACGGCCCCGGCCAGCACGGCCAGCGCCGCAAGGGCAAGATGTCCGACTTCGGCCTGCAGCTCCGCGCCAAGCAGAAGCTCAAGGGCCACTACGGCGACCTGACCGAGAAGCAGTTCCGCCGCATCTTCGCAGACGCCGAGCGTCGCCGCGGCGACACCGGTGAGATCCTCATCGGCCTGCTTGAATCGCGCCTCGACGCTGTCGTCTACCGTGCCAAGTTCGTTCCGACCGTCTTCGCGGCGCGTCAGTTCGTGAACCACGGCCACGTGCTCGTGAACGGCAAGAAGGTGAACATCCCCTCCTACCGCGTGAAAGAGGGTGACGTCATCGAGGTTCGCGAGAAGTCGAAGCAGAACGCCGCCGTTCTCGAGGCCGTCCAGCTGCCCGAGCGCGACGTGCCCGACTACATCGAGGCCGACCACTCCAAGATGACCGCGACCTTCGTGCGCACCCCGGCCCTCGCCGACGTGCCCTTCGCGGTCCAGATGGAACCGAACCTCGTCATCGAATTCTACGCGCAGAACTGATCCGGTTCAGCGCATCGCATCGGGAAAGGCCGCTCCTTCGGGAGCGGCCTTTTTCGTTGCTGCATTCTTGTGCAGCCGCCACGTCATCCGACGCCTTCCGATATTTTACCGATTGATAAAAAAATCGACCTGTGGAAGCCTTTTCGAAATGACAAAAGGCAGCGGGAGGCCACCAATGGATACCAGGACGCTGACCCCGGGCATCGTGCCGGGGCGCTTGGACAAGGACAGGATCGAGGCGGGGTTCGCGGACCTGCATCCGCCGCTCGATGATCACGAGGCGCTGGTTGCGGCGGATCGCTGCTACTTCTGCCACGACGCGCCCTGCGCGACGGCCTGTCCCACGACGATCGACATTCCCCTCTTCATCCGCCAGATCGCGACGGGTACCCCGGAGGCGGCGGCGAAGACGATCCTCGAGCAGAACATCCTCGGCGGCATGTGCGCCCGGGTCTGCCCGACCGAGACGCTCTGCGAAGAGGTCTGCGTGCGTGAGGTGGCCGAGGGCAAGCCGGTCGAGATCGGCCGGCTGCAGCGCTATGCCACCGACACGCTGATGGCGCAGGGGGTGCACCCCTTCGAACGCGCAGCCCCTACCGGCAAGCGCGTTGCCGTGGTCGGGGCCGGTCCCGCGGGTGTCTCCTGCGCGCATCGGCTCGCGATGAAGGGGCACGACGTGGTGCTTCTCGATGCCCGCCCCAAGCCCGGCGGCCTCAATGAATACGGCATCGCCGCCTACAAGAGCACCGAGGATTTCGCCGCGCGCGAGGTTGACTGGCTGATGCAGATCGGCGGGATCGAGCTGAAGACCGGCGTGGCGCTCGGGCGCGACACGACGCTCGACGCCCTGAAGGCCGAATATGACGCGGTGTTTCTCGGCATGGGGCTCGGTGGCGTGAACGCGCTTGGCGTCGCCGGAGACGACAAGGGCGGGGTTGCCGACGCGGTGGATTTCATCGCCGAGCTGCGGCAGGCATCCGACCTCGCGGCGCTGCCCGTGGGGCGTGACGTGGTGGTGATCGGCGGCGGCATGACCGCCGTGGACGCGGCGGTGCAGTCGAAGCTCCTGGGCGCGCTCAACGTGACCATCGTCTACCGTCGCTCGCGCGAGCGGATGGCAGCCTCTGTCTACGAGCAGGAGCTCGCGGCAGCCAAGGGCGTGCGGATCATCTGCAGCGCAACGCCGGTCGCGGTGCATGGCAACGGGTCGGTGCGCGAAATCGAGTTCGAGTTCACCGACGACGAGCTGACCGCCACCGGCGAGCGCTTCCGGCTGCCGGCCGACCAGGTGTTCCGGGCCATCGGTCAGACCCTCACCGGCGACGGGCTGCCCGACCTCGAGGGCCGCAAGATCCGGGTCGACGGCGTTGGCCGGACCTCGGTCGCGGGCGTCTGGGCCGGCGGCGATTGTGCCAGCGGTGGCGATGATCTCACCGTGACGGCGGTGGCCGAGGGCCGCGACGCAGCCGAGGACATCCACGCGCAACTCATGGGGACGGCAGGCTGAGGCCGGCTGACGGAGGACAGGAACATGGCTGATCTGACAAGCAATTTCATCGGGATCAAATCCCCCAACCCCTTCTGGCTCGCCTCGGCGCCGCCGACGGACAAGGAATACAACGTGCGCCGCGCCTTCGAGGCCGGCTGGGGCGGCGTGGTCTGGAAGACCCTTGGCGAGGCGGGCCCGCCGGTGGTCAACGTCAACGGGCCGCGCTACGGCGCGATCTATGGCGCCGACCGTCGGCTGCTGGGACTCAACAACATCGAGCTCATCACCGACCGCCCGCTCGAGGTGAACCTGCGCGAGATGAAGGCGGTCAAGCGCGATTATCCGGACCGCGCGCTCATCGCCTCGATCATGGTGCCCTGCGAGGAAGAGGCCTGGAAGGCGATCCTGCCGCTGGTCGAGGAAACCGGCGCCGACGGGATCGAGCTGAACTGCGGCTGTCCGCACGGCATGTCCGAACGCGGCATGGGCGCGGCGGTGGGGCAGAACCCCGACCTGATCGAACAGATCACCCGCTGGTGCAAGCAGACGACCCGGATGCCGGTGATCGTCAAGCTGACCCCGAACATCACCGACGTGCGGCTGCCGGCGCAGGCCGCCAAGCGCGGCGGGGCGGATGCGGTCTCGCTGATCAACACGGTCAATTCCATCACCTCGGTGGATCTCGATCTCTTCGCACCGGAGCCGACCATCGACGGCAAGGGCAGCCATGGCGGCCTCTGCGGCCCGGCGGTAAAGCCGATGGCGCTGAACATGGTGGCCGAGATCGCCCGCAGCCCGGAGACCGCTGACCTGCCGATCTCGGGCATCGGTGGTGTGACCACGTGGAAGGACGCGGCCGAGTTCATGGCGCTGGGGGCCGGAAACGTGCAGGTCTGCACCGCGGCCATGACCTATGGCTTCAAGGTGGTCCAGGAGATGATCTCGGGCCTGTCGCAGTATCTCGACGAGAAGCAGATCGGGCTTCCCGACCTGGTCGGCCGTGCGATCCCGAACGTGAGCGACTGGCAGCACCTGAACCTCAACTACGTCAGCAAGGCGGTGATCGATCAGGATGCCTGTATCAAGTGCGGCCGTTGCTACGCGGCCTGCGAGGATACGTCCCACCAGGCCATCGCCATGTCCGAGGACCGGGTCTTCACGGTCAAGGACGAGGAGTGCGTCGCCTGCAACCTCTGTGTGAACGTCTGTCCGGTCGAAGATTGCATCACCATGGAACGCATGGCGCCGGGCCAGACCGATCCGCGCACCGGCAAGGTGGTTCAGGCCGAGCCGGCCGACTGGACCACGCACCCGAACAACCCGATGGCGAAGGTCGCCGCGGAATAAGATTTTTCGTCCGAAAAATCTTGCCCCAAGAAAATTCGTCCGAATTTTCTTGGGGTCACGACTGGCTGGTCTAGCAGTGCACCAAGAGGTGCGCGTCGTCGCAGATGATCAGGTACTGGTCGCCGCATTCGACGAGGTGAAAGCCCCGCGCTCGCACCTCTTCGAGCAGCGCTGCATATCCCAACTCGCGGTGCACATCCCGCTTCCTGCGGCGCACGATGCCGCCGGTCTTCACGGCCTTCGCCGAGAACAGCTGATTTTGCCATGCGGGGTTGTGCGGGGCGCTTCGGGAGGTGAGGGGTAGGACTTTCATATGCCCAGCGTTTCCCGATTCTGGTCAAGCAGACGTTGTTTCCGGGGTAAGAAGCTTGCGGAACAGCGTCTCGACATGGGCGTTCGCCGCATCCCAGCCCGAGGCTTCCCCGGGCACCAGAACGCGGATCTGGGCATCGAAGTCGGCATAGTGCTGGGTGATCGCCCAGATCGACAGGATCAACTGCGCGGGGTCCGATTTCGCCAGCCGCCCCTCGGCCATCCATTCCGCGATCAAGGCGCATTTCTCGTCGAACAGCGGCTTGAGGTCGCTTTCGAGATGCGGCCGCATCCGCGGCGCGCCCTGGATGATCTCGTTGGCGAAGAGCCGGCTTTCGCTGGGGTAGGCGCGGCTCATTTCCATCTTTCGCCGGACGTAGCCGATCACTTCCTCGAGCGGGATGCCGGCCGGGTCCATTTCGGCGAGCGGCGCCAGCCATTCCTCCATCAGCTTGCTCAGCAGGGCGACATGGATCGCCTCCTTGCCGTCGAAATAGTAGATGAGGTTCGGCTTCGACATGCCGGCCGCCTCGGCGATCTGGTCGAGAGTCGCGCCGCGATAGCCGTGCCGGGAAAATACCTCGAGCGCCGCCTCCATGATCCTTTTGCGGTTGCGCAACTGGATGCGACTGGGTTTCCTGACGGTGGTTTCTGGCATCTGGTTTCCTGTCCTGCCCGTTTTTCGGGCAGTGTCGCCCGCGATCCGCGCAATCGCCCGGCTGGCCCGGGACGTCAATTCTTGACTCGATCCGGACCGGTTGCAATCGTGCCTTTACCAAATGGTAAAAAACCGGCGTGCACCCCGGATGGGCTGCACAGCAGGCAAGCGACACAGGGAGAGCAAGATGGCGGCAACGGGCGAAAACCTCCGGATCGACGGTGACCGGCTTTGGGACAGCCTGATGGAAATGGCGAAGATCGGCCCGGGCGTGGCGGGCGGCAACAACCGCCAGACGCTGACGGACGAGGACGCCGAGGGCCGCGCGCTCTTCAAGCAGTGGTGCGACGACGCCGGGCTCAGCATGGGTGTCGACCAGATGGGCAGCATGTTCATGATGCGCGAGGGCACCGACCCGGACGCGCTGCCGGTTTACGTCGGTTCGCATCTCGACACGCAGCCGACCGGTGGCAAGTATGATGGCGTGCTGGGCGTGCTGGGCGCGCTCGAGGCGGTTCGGTCGATGAACGATCTCGGTATCAGGACGAAGCATCCGATCTGCGTGGTGAACTGGACCAACGAGGAAGGCGCGCGCTTCGCGCCGGCGATGATGGCGTCGGGGGTGTTCGCGGGCGTTCACACGCTCGACTACGCCTACGGGCGCACCGACCTGGACGGCAAGGCCTTCGGCGAGGAGCTCGAGCGCATCGGCTGGAAGGGCGAGGAAGAGGTGGGCGCGCGCAAGATGCATGCCTACTACGAGCTGCACATCGAGCAGGGCCCGATCCTCGAGGCCGAGGACAAGGACATCGGCGTGGTCACGCATTGCCAGGGCCTCTGGTGGCTGGAATTCACCCTGACGGGCCGCGAGGCGCACACCGGCTCGACGCCCATGGACATGCGGGTGAACGCGGGCCTCGCGGCGGCGCGGATCTTCGAGATGGTGCAGGAGGTCGCAATGGCCGCGCAGCCGGGGGCCGTCGGCGGCGTCGGGCAGATGCAGTTCTCGCCCAACTCGCGCAACGTGCTGCCGGGCAAGGTGGTCTTCACCGTCGACATCCGCTCGCCGGACCAGGAGAAGCTCGACGGGATGCGCGCCGAGATCGAGAAGCGCGCCGCCGCCATCTGTGACGAGATCGGCGTCGGCTGTGACGTCGAGGCGGTGGGCCATTTCGACCCGGTGACCTTCGATCCGGAGCTTGTCGGAAACGTGCGCAAGGCGGCCGAGGAGCTGGGATATTCGCACCGGGAGCTGATCTCGGGCGCGGGGCACGATGCCTGCTGGGCGGCCAAGGTGGCGCCCGCCACCATGGTGATGTGCCCCTGCGTGAAGGGCATCTCGCACAACGAGGCCGAGGAGATCTCGAAGGAGTGGGCGACCGCCGGCGCGGAGGTGCTCTTCCGCGCGGTGCTCGAGACTGCCGGGATCGTGGAGTGAGGCCGGGCCGGGTGGGGGCGCTGCCCCCACACCCCCGGGATATTTGAAGCCAGAAGAAGACCAGGGACACCCTGGCGCAGGGAGCAACAGAATGAGCAAAGTCATCAAGAACGGCACGGTCGTCACGGCCGATCTGACCTACAAGGCGGACGTGCTGGTCGAGGGGGGCAAGATCGTCGAGATCGGGCCCGACCTCGCGGGCGACGAGACGCTCGATGCGACCGGATGCTATGTCATGCCGGGCGGGATCGACCCGCATACCCATCTCGAGATGCCCTTCATGGGGACCTATTCCTCGGACGATTTCGAAAGCGGCACCCGTGCGGCGCTTGCCGGGGGCACCACGATGGTGGTGGATTTCGCGCTGCCGTCGCCGGGGCAGGGGCTGCTCGATGCGCTGCAGATGTGGGACAACAAGTCGACCCGCGCGCATTGCGACTACTCGTTCCACATGGCGATCACCTGGTGGTCGGAGCAGGTGTTCAACGAGATGGAGGCGGTGGTGCGCGATCGCGGCATCACCACCTTCAAGCACTTCATGGCCTACAAGGGCGCGCTGATGGTGAACGATGACGAGCTCTACGCGTCGTTCCAGCGCTGCGCCGAGCTGGGCGCGATCCCGATGGTGCATGCCGAGAACGGCGACGTGGTCGCGGAGCTTTCGGCGAAGCTGCTGGCGGCCGGCAACAACGGGCCCGAGGGGCATGCCTATTCGCGGCCGCCGCAGGTCGAGGGCGAGGCCACCAACCGCGCGATCATGATCGCCGACATGGCGGGCGTGCCGCTCTACGTGGTGCATGTCTCCTGCGAGGACAGCCACGAGGCCATCCGCCGGGCGCGGATGCAGGGCAAGCGCGTCTGGGGTGAGCCGCTGATCCAGCACCTGACGCTCGACGAGAGCGAGTATTTCGACAAGGACTGGGATCATGCCGCGCGCCGGGTGATGTCGCCGCCGTTCCGCAACAAGATGCACCAGGACAGCCTCTGGAACGGGCTGCAGAGTGGCTCGCTGTCGTGCGTCGCCACCGACCACTGTGCCTTTTCCACCGATCAGAAGCGCTACGGCGTGGGCGATTTCACCAAGATCCCCAACGGCACCGGCGGGCTCGAGGACCGCATCCCGATGCTCTGGACCTACGGCGTGGGCACCGGGCGGCTGACCCCGAACGAGTTCGTCGCGGCGACCTCGACCAACAGCGCGAAGATCCTCAACTGCTACCCGCGCAAGGGGGCGATCCTCGTCGGCGCGGACGCGGACATTCTCGTGCTCGATCCCGAGAAGACCAAGACCATCAGCGCTGCGACGCAGCAGTCGGCGATCGACTACAACGTCTTCGAGGGCAAGGAGGTCAAGGGACTGCCGCGCTTCGTGCTGACCCGCGGCCGTGTCGCGGTGATGGACGGCGAGATGCAGCCCGAGGAGGGCCACGGCCAGTTCGTCAAGCGCGAGCCCTCGGGCGCCGTGAACAAGGCGCTGTCGTCCTGGAAGGAGCTGACCGCGCCGCGCCCCGTCGAGCGCAGCGGCATTCCGGCAACCGGCGTTTGAGCCAGAACAGCAGATGCGGGAGCGCGGCACCGACCGCGCTTCCCACAACAAGAGAGAGCATGGCACCATGACCGGAAGCGCCATCATCGACGCGCGCGATGTCAGCCTGACCTTCCAGACAAACGACGGCCCCGTTCACGCCCTGCGCGACGTGAACCTGCAGGTGGAGAAGGGCGATTTCGTCTCCTTCATCGGGCCGTCCGGCTGCGGCAAGACCACTTTCCTGCGGGTCATGGCCGATCTCGAGCAGCCCACCGGCGGAGACATCCACGTCAACGGCGTCAGCCCCGAGGAGGCGCGCCGGCAGCGCGCCTACGGCTACGTCTTCCAGGCGGCGGGACTCTACCCGTGGCGGACCATCGGCGGCAACATCCGCCTGCCGCTCGAGATCATGGGCTACGACCGCTCGGTCCAGGCCCAGCGAGTGAAGGAGGTTCTGGAACTCGTCGACCTTGCGGGGTTCGAGAAGAAATATCCCTGGCAGCTGTCGGGGGGGATGCAGCAGCGCGCCTCGATCGCGCGGGCGCTGGCCTTCGAGGCCGACATCCTGCTGATGGACGAGCCCTTCGGCGCGCTCGACGAAATCGTCCGTGACCACCTCAACGAGCAGCTTCTGGCGCTCTGGGCGCGCACGCAGAAGACCATCTGCTTCGTGACCCACTCGATCCCCGAGGCGGTCTACCTGTCGACCAAGATCGTCGTGATGAGCCCGCGTCCGGGTCGGATCACCGACGTGATCGAGAGCCCGCTGCCGAAAGAGCGGCCGCTCGACATCCGCGACACGCCGGAATTCCTCGAGATCGCGCACCGCGTGCGCGAGGGGCTGCGGGCGGGGCATGCCTATGACTGAGGTCATGACGCCCCGCGCGGCCGGGCCCGGCGACGTGCCGGGCATTGCCGCCGTACTCAACCGCTGGATCGACGAGACGCCCTGGATGGAGCGGGCCAATGACGCGGAAACGCTCGAGGGATTCATCGCCGCCGCGCTGCCGGATCGCGAGATCTGGGTGCTCGGAGAGCCGATCGACGCCTACCTGTCGCTGAACGCCGAGACCGGCCAGATCGGCGCGCTCTACTGCACGCGCACCGGCGCGGGCTGCGGCAAGGCGCTGATGGACGAGGCCAAGCGCGGCCGCGACAGCCTGTGGCTGCACACCCATGTGCCGAACCGGCGCGCGCAGGCGTTCTACCGGCGCGAAGGCTTTGAGCAGGTGGGCGGCGAGATCGCTCCCGAGCCGCCCGAGACCGTTCCGGAACTGCGGATGGAGTGGCACCGATGAGAAACATCCTGCCTGTCCTGACCGTCATCGCCGCCATCGTCGTCATCTGGTATGGCGCCGCGGTCTGGCTCAACGCGCAGTGGGTACTTGACACAGCCGCGCGGCAGGACCGCGAGGTCGGCGCCGCCGAGCTGGTCATGGAGACCTGGAGCCAGGACAAGCCGCAGCTGCCGGCGCCGCACCAGGTGGTGACCGAGCTGTGGCAGACCACGGTCGAGAAGAACATCACCTCGAAGCGCAGCCTTGTCTACCATGCCTGGGTGACGCTCTCGGCGACGCTCGCGGGCTTCGGGCTGGGCACCGCGCTGGGCTTCGCGCTGGCGGTGGGGATCGTCTACATGCGGGTGATGGACATGTCCGTCATGCCGTGGGTGATCGCCAGCCAGACCATCCCCATCCTTGCCATCGCGCCGATGATCATCGTCGTGCTCAACGCGATGGGGCTGTCGGGGCTGCTGCCCAAGGCGATGATCTCGATGTACCTGAGTTTCTTCCCGGTCGTCGTCGGCATGGTGAAGGGCCTGCGCGCCCCGTCGCGGATGCAGCTAGACCAGATGCGGACGTGGAATGCGTCGAAGACGCAGGAGTTCTTCAAGCTGCGGCTGCCGTCGTCGATGCCCTATTTCTTCACCTCGCTGAAGATCGCCATGGCCGCAAGCCTCGTGGGGGCCATCGTGGGCGAGCTTCCGACCGGCGCGGTCGCGGGTCTTGGCGCCCGGCTGCTCGCGGGCAGCTACTACGGGCAGACCATCCAGATCTGGTCGGCGCTGTTCATGGCCGCCGCCGTCGCCGCGGCGATGGTCGGGCTCATCGGCTTCGTGCAGCGGCTGACCCTCAAGCGCATGGGAATGAACTGATGTGGATCGTGCTTGGCATTCTTGCATGGGCCGGCGGCTGGGCGCTGAACGTCTGGCTTGCGGGCCGCGCCCGCAGCCGGGCCACGGCGCTGGCCGTGCCGGTGATCTTCGGGCTGACCCTGATCTTCGTCTGGGAAGCGGCGGTGCGGGGCTTCGGCATCTCGCCGGTGCTGCTGCCGCCGCCCTCGGCGATCGTGGCCGAGATGGGCACCTCGAGCCATATCCTTTGGGAGGACTTCGTCCAGACCGTCATCAAGGGCGCGCTGACCGGCTTCGTCATCGGCTGCGCCGCGGCGCTCGGCACCGCCATCGTGGTCGACCGCTTCGACTTCCTGCGCCGGGGCCTGCTGCCGGTGGGCAACTTCGTCGCCGCGCTGCCGATCATCGGCATCGCGCCGATCCTCGTCATGTGGTTCGGGTTCGACTGGCAGTCGAAGGCGGCGGTCGTGGTGGTCATGGTGTTCTTCCCGATGCTGGTGAACACCGTCGAGGGGCTGCGAGACACCTCGGCAATGCAGCGCGACCTGATGCGGACCTACGCGGCGGGCTACTGGACGACCCTGCTGAAGCTGCGGCTTCCGGCGGCGATGCCCTTCATCTTCAACGGCTTGAAGCTCGCCACCACGCTGGCGCTGATCGGGGCCATCGTTGCCGAATTCTTCGGCTCTCCGATCAGGGGAATGGGCTTTCGCATTTCCACCAGCGTCGGGCTTCTTGCGCTCGATCTCGTGTGGGCTGAAATCGTGGTGGCGGCGATTGCCGGTTCGGCGTTCTATGGCGGTGTGGCACTGCTCGAGAAGGCCGTCACCTTCTGGCACCCCTCGCAACGGGGCCAAGGATAACAAAGACAACAGGACCTACGAGAAGACCAACATGGAGGTAACAATGAAAACCATCACCACACTGTCCGTCGCGGCAGGCATGGCGCTGGCCGCAGGCGCGGCGCAGGCGGCGGACGAGCTGTCGCTGCAGCTCAAGTGGGTCACGCAGGCACAGTTCGCGGGCTACTACGTGGCCGCCGACAAGGGCTTCTACGAAGAGGAAGATCTCGACGTCACCATCAAGCCCGGCGGTCCCGACATCGCCCCGGTGCAGGTGCTGCTGGGTGGCGGCGCCGACGTGATGGTCGACTGGCTGCCCTCGGCGCTGGCCGCACGCGAGAACGGCGCACCGATCGTCAACATCGCGCAGCCGTTCAAGTCGTCGGGCCTGATGCTCACCTGCCTCAAGGAGTCCGGCATCGAGAGCCCCGAGGACTTCCCGGGTCACACGCTCGGCACCTGGTTCTTCGGCAACGAGCTGCCGCTCTACAGCTGGATGTCGAAGCTCGGCTATCCGACCGACGGTTCCGAGGGTGGCGTCACCATCCAGAAGATCAACTTCAACGTCGATCCGCTGCTGCAGAAGCAGGTCGATTGCGCCACGACCATGACCTACAACGAGTACTGGCAGGTCATCGACGCAGGGCTCACGCCCGATGACCTCGTGGTCTTCAAGTATGAAGACGAGGGCATCTCGACGCTCGAGGACGGTCTCTACACCACCGAGGAGAACCTCGAGGACCCCGAGATGGTCGACAAGCTCACCCGCTTCGTGCGCGCCTCGATGAAGGGCTGGAAATATGCCGAGGAGAACCCAGACGAGGCGGCCGACATCGTGCTCGAAAACGACGCCACCGGCGCACAGACCGAGAAGCACCAGAAGCGCATGATGGGCGAGATCGCCAAGCTGACCGCCGGTTCCAACGGTGCGCTCGACCCGGCAGACTTCGAGCGCACGGTCGAGGTGCTGATGTCGGCGGGGGCCGCTCCGGTGATCACCAAGGATCCGGGCGATGCCGCCTGGACGCACGAGATCACCGACGAGGCGCTCGACTGAGCCAAGGCCCTGTGGGCGGGCTCACGCCCTGCCTGATGGCGAAGAAATACGGGGTGGCCTGAATGGGCCACCCCGCTTTCGTTCTGAAATGCGATATCGAAACGTCGAGGCGGTCGGGGTTGGGGACATGCCTTACCGGACCTGACACTTGCTTCTCAATGAACGGGGCGACTCGTAGCCCGGAGCTGTGACAGCCCCGTGACGTCCCGATGAAGAGTTCTCCCCGGACAATCCTCAGCGCGAGATAAGTGCGAGCAGATCCTCTGTGCGGAAGGGGCGGTGCAGCACCTCGTAGCCGTCTGCCTCGCCATGTTCCTCGGCGTCGAGGCCCATCAGCACGAGCCGCGCGCCGGTCTGGCGCAGCGCCTGCCCGAAGTCCGAGCTCACCGCATCTTTCGGCGACAGCGAGACCACCGCCAGCGCAAGACGCGGCATCTGCGCAAGCAGTGCCTGCGCGGACGGGCGATCTTCTGCAGTCGCGATCCTTGCGCCGGGATGCGCCTCTCCGAGGGTGGTCGTGATGTCCAGAGCCACGAGAGGGTCATTCACGGCAACGAGAAATGACGGATGCAGGCTTGTGCTATCTTCCGGGGTCATGGTGTCCTTACGATGATGCAAGGCTGCGTATGGAACAGATCGGGGCGTGCGGCATTAAACCATGACGTATCAAGCTACGGATTTTTGAACATGAAGGCGATTTCCTGCAAAACCTGCCCGCTTCAGGAGTGCGAGCTTCTATTGCCGCACGACCATGAACGAAAGTCGTTTCTCGAGGACTTCAAAGCCGGCGAGATGACCGTGGAGCCGGGCACACAGATCCTTCTCGAAGGGGCGATGACACCCAATCTCTACACTGTCCTCGACGGTATGGGGTTGCGCGACAAGACGTTGCGGGATGGGCGCCGGCAGGTCATCAACTTCGTGATGCCCGGCGATTTTCTCGGGCTTCAGGCCGGCGTCATGGGAGAAATGACCAACTCGGTCGAGGCGGTGACGCCGATGCGGCTCTGCGTGTTCCGGCGCGATGACCTGTGGACGCTGTTCCGCAACCAGCCGGAACTGTCCTATGCGCTGACATGGATCGCGGCGGCTGAGGAGCATTTCCTCGGAGAGACCATCGCGACGCTGGGCCAGCGGGATGGCAAGGAGCGAATCGCCTGGGCGCTGCTCAAGCTGTTCCAGCGGATGCAGGGTCTGGGTCTGGGCGAGAATCGCCGCGTGCCGCTGCCCTTCCGGCAGCAGGATCTCGCGGATGCGCTGGGGCTGTCACTGGTCCACACCAACAAGACCCTCGCGCGCCTGCGTTCCGAAGGCGTGGCGAACTGGAGCAACGGCCACCTGACGGTGCCGGACGCAGAAGCACTCGCGACGGTGGCCGTCACCGACCCGGAGCCGGTGCAGAAGCGGCCGTTCCTCTAGGTCAGCGACGCAGCGTGTCGCCGTAGGTGATCTTGGGCGTCATCTCGATGATCTTGTCGAAGGAGGCATCGGCGTCCTCGACCCGGGCCGCGATGATTTCGGCAGCCTTCCTGCCGATCTGGTCGCGGCAGGCATCCATCGTGGCCAGCTTGCGCGGCAGTCCCTGCAGCAGCTCGACCCCGTTGAAGCCCGCAAGGCCGATGTCGGCGGGAATGTCGCGCCCCTGTTCGAGCAGGTAGAGCAGGCCGCCCGCGCCGATCATGTCGTTCGAATAGTAGAGGAAGTCGAGCTCGGGCTCGCGCTCGAGGATGTCGCGGGTCATCTCGCGGCCTTTCGCAAGCGCCGATCCGCCGGAGTAGAACTCCTGTTCCATGACCTCGACGCCGCCCTTGGCGAGCGCCTCGGTGAAGCCTTCGAACCGCTTCCGGGCCCGGTAGTCGAGCGGCATCTTGGTGCCGAGAAAGCCGATCTTCTGGTAGCCCGCCTTGAGAATGGCCCGGGCCATCTCGCGGCCGGCGCGGCGATGGCTGATGCCCACGGCGGTGTCGATCGGCGTGCCGTCGGTATCCATGATCTCGACAACGGGGATGCCGCTGGCCTTGAGCATCGCCTTCGACGCCTCGGTGTGCTCGATCCCGGCAATGATCACGCCCGAGGGGCGCCACGACAGCATCTCGTAGAGGACGCGCTCTTCCTTCTCCGGCAGGTAGTCGGTCACGCCGACTACCGGCTGAAGCTCGGTGTCCTCGAGCACGCCCGAGATGCCGGCCATGACCTCGGGGAAGACCATGTTGCGCATCGAGGGGATGATGACCGCCACGAGGTTCACCCGCTGGCTGGCGAGCGCACCGGCGATCTTGTTCGGGACGTAGCCCAGCGTCTTCGCGGCCTCGAGCACCTTGGCACGGGTCGCCTCCGAGACGTCCCCCCTGTTGCGCAAGACCCGGCTGACGGTCATTTCGGATACGCCGGATGCTTCGGATACATCCCGAAGGGTCAACGGGCGGGGATCGTCATCTGCCACGGACTGGGCCTCCTCAACGCAGTAAACAGTTGCATTGTTAGCCTTTTGTCCGGGACAGGCAAGCCGCGTGTGCTGCCTGCGGGAAATTCGCGCAGGGAGATGACAAACTGTGCGGCAGGCGTTAAGGGGAGCAACAGCGGTCCCGTGGCTCAACTGGATAGAGCAGCCCCCTCCTAAGGGGCAGGTTGCAGGTTCGAATCCTGCCGGGATCGCCAGCCTCCGCTCCGAGCTGGACGCGTCAGGGGGGTCCCGGGAACCGCGCGCGGGTGCGGTTGGCGAAGGCGACAAGCGAAAGCATGACTGGCACTTCCACCAGCACGCCGACGACCGTCGCGAGCGCCGCGCCCGAGTTCAGGCCGAAGAGGCTGATCGCCACCGCGACGGCCAGTTCGAAGAAGTTCGACGTGCCGATCATCGCGCAGGGGGCGGCGATGCGGTGCGGCACGCGCAGCGCCCAGGCTGCGCCGTAGGCCAGCGCGAAGATGCCGTAGCTCTGGATCAGGATCGGCACGGCGATCAGCGCGATGACCATGGGTCGGGCGAGGATCACGTCGCCCTGTAGCCCGAAGAGAATCGCCACGGTGGCCACGAGGCCGATCATCGACAGCGGCTTGATCCGCGCCGAGAAGGCCTCGATCGCGGCGTCGTTGCCAAGCGCGCGCCGGGTGAGCAGCCCGGCCCCGAGCGGCAGCGCCACGTAGAGCACGGTGGCCAGCACCAGCGTCTCCCACGGCACGGCGATGTCGGTCACGCCAAGCAGCAGGGCGACGATCGGGGCGAAGGCCACCACCATGATGAGATCGTTCACCGAAACCTGCACCAGTGTGTAGGTGGCGTCTCCACGGGTGAGCTGCGACCAGACGAAAACCATCGCGGTGCAGGGTGCCGCGCCCAGCAGGATGAGGCCGGCGGTGTATTGCGCGGCGTCCTCGGGCGAGATCAGCGGCGCGAAGACATGCTGGAAGAACAGCACTGCCAGCAGTGCCATGGTGAATGGCTTCACCAGCCAGTTGACCACCAGCGTCACCAGCAGCCCCTTGGGCTGGCGGGCGACCCCGGCCACCGCGCCGAAGTCGACGTTGACCATCATCGGGTAGACCATCGCCCAGATCAGCACCGCGACGACGAGGTTGATCGAGGCCACCTCGAGCCCGGCGATGGCCTGCATCAGGCCGGGTCCCATGGTGCCGATGGCGATACCCGAGACCATCGCGAGCGCGACCCAGAGGCTCAGAAGGCGTTCGAAGGTGCTCATGTGGCAATCTCCCCTGTGTCGGTGGTGAGGCGGCCCGAGGTCAGCGCCGCCACGCCGACCATCGCCGAGGCGGTGCCCAGCACGAGGGGCAGGCCGCCGAGCTGGTAGGTGAGCCCCGACAGCAGCGTGCCCATCAGGCGACCGCCGGCGTTGGCCATGTAGTAGAAACCCACGTCCATCGTGACCCGCTCGGAGCGGGTGAAGGCCAGGATCAGGTAGGAGTGCAGTGACGAGTTCACCGCGAAGATCGCGCCGAAGACCAGCAGCCCCGCCACCAGCGTTGCGGTCAGCCAGGGCTCGGGTCCGGGGGCGAACAGTACGGCCAGGGTGAGCGCGGCAGGGATGACGAAGAGCGCACCCGCCCAGCCTCGGGCGGCGTGGATCAGCGCGCTCTCGGGGCGGGTCGCCGCGCGCAGGATCCGGGGCGCGCCGGCCTGCACCATGCCGTAGAGGATGATCCAGACCGCCATGAAGGTGCCGATCAGGAAGAAGGCGGCGCGGTTGCCCGTCTCGCTGCCGTCCGACAGCACGGCGTAGAAGTAGATCGGGATGCCGACGACGAACCAGACGTCGCGCGCGCCGAACAGGAAGACCCGCGCCAGCGACAGCCAGTTCACGTTCGGCGACTTCGAGAAGACTTCGGAGAATTTCGCGCCCTTGCGCCCCCGGGGCAGCCCCGAGGGCATGAAGAGCGCAACGGCGAGAAGGATCGCGGCAAGCACCGCTGCCATCGCGAGCACCGCCCAGCTGAAGCCGAGCGTGCCGAGCAGCAGCGCCCCGAGCAGGAAGCCAAAGCCCTTCACCGCGTTCTTCGAGCCGGTCAGCACCGCGACCCAGCGGAACAGCCCGCCGTGACCGGTGGGCGCCAGCAGCTTCACCGCCGATTTCGAGGACATCTTGGCAAGGTCCTTGGCGACGCCGCTTGCGCCCTGCACGCACATCACGAAGGCCACCGAGGCGCCAACCGCCCAGGAGGGATCGAGCTGCGCCAGCGCCAGCAGCGCCACCACCTGCAGCCCGAGCCCTGCGTAGAGTGTCGAGGTCAGCCCGAAGCGCGCGGCGATCCATCCGGCGGCGAGGTTGGTGACCATGCCGGCGATCTCGTAGAGGACGAAGAGATAGGCCAGCTGCACCGGCGAGAAGCCGAGCGTGTGGAAGTGCAGCAGCACCAGCATCCGCAGCGCGCCGTCGGTCAGCATGAAGGCCCAGTAGGCGGCGGTTACGGCGATATAGGCCGAGAGACCCTCGGGGCGGTGGGTCAAAGCGCGGCTCCGACCATCAGCGCCACGTCCACCAGCCGATTGGCGTAGCCGAACTCGTTGTCATACCACGCGTAGACCTTCACCTGCGTGCCGTCCACGACCATGGTCGAGGGCGCGTCGATGATCGAGGAGCGGGCGTCGTTGGTGTAATCCGTCGATACCAGCGGCCGGGTCTCGTAACCGAGGATGCCGGCGAGCGGGCCGTTGGCGGCGGCCTCGAAGGCGGCGTTGACCTCTTCGGCGGTGGTTTCGCGGGCGACCTCGAACACGCAGTCGGTGAGCGAGGCGTTGAGCAGCGGGACCCGCACGGCGTGACCGTTGAGTCGCCCCGCGAGCTCGGGGTAGATCAGGGTGATCGCAGTGGCCGAGCCGGTCGTCGTCGGGATCAGCGAGTTCAGCGCCGAGCGGGCGCGGCGCAGGTCCTTGGCGGGCCGGTCGACGATGGTCTGCGTGTTGGTCACGTCGTGGATCGTGGTGATCGCGCCGTGACGGATGCCGAAGGTCTCGTGGATCACCTTGACCACCGGCGCGAGGCAGTTGGTCGTGCAGGACGCGGCGGTGACGATGTCATGTGCGGCGGGGTCGTAGGTGCCGTCGTTGACACCGTAGACGATGTTGGCCGTCGGACCGTCCTTGACCGGTGCCGAGACCACCACCTTCTTCACGCCCGCCGCGAAGTAGGGTGCCAGTGCCGCCTCGGTCTTGAAGACGCCGGTGCAGTCGATGACCACGTCGACGCCCTCGAGCGGCAGTGCCCCGATGTCGCGTGTGCCGACGAAGGGCAGGCGGGGGCCGTCGATGGTGACGCTGTCCCTGTCATGCGCGAAATCCGCCTGCCAACGACCGTGCACCGTGTCGAACTCCAGCAGGTGGGCGTGCATCTCCGGGTCGCCCACGGCGTCGTTGATCCACGCGATCTCGGCGCCGCGGTCGAGCAGCGGTTTCAGCGCGAGCTTTCCGATGCGGCCAAGGCCGTTGAGCGCGTAGGTGGTCATGCAAGTGCCTCCGGGGTGGTGCGTCCGATCTCGTCGACCGCGGATTGCAGCGCGATGCGGTCGAGGCTTTCCACCGGCAGTGCGACGAAGGCCTCGATCCGGCTCCTGAGCGCGCCATAGGCATGCTGGAAGGCAAGCGCCTTCTCGGCGTCGGTGCCCTCGGCCTTCACCGGGTCAGGCATGCCCCAGTGGCCGCTGACGGGCTGGCCCTCCCAGGCCGGGCAGTCCTCGTTGGCCGCCTGGTTGCAGACGGTGAACACGAAGTCGAGCCCGGGCGCTTCGGGGCCGGAGAATTCCGAGACGTTCTTGGCCCGCAGCGCCGAGATGTCGTGGCCCTTGTCCTGCAGCACCTTCAGCGCGAAGGGGTTCAGCTCGGAGGAGGGGCGGGTGCCGGCGGAGTGCACGTTGAACCGGTCTCCGGCAATGTCGCGCAGGATGGACTCGGCAAAGATCGACCGTGCGGAATTGCCGGTGCAGATGAAGAGGACGTTGAACTTGCGATCAGGCATGGGGGCAGGTCCTGTGCTGAGAGGCATGCAGAGCTCGGGGCGGCCACGGCAGCAATCGGTGAGCAGGTGGCTGAACATCCGTTGCACGTTGGCCATGTCGATGGCGTAGAGAAGCGAGGTTCCCGCGCGCTCCTGTCCGACCAGCCCGGCCCGCTGAAGCGCCGCAAGATAGGTGGACATGGTGCTTGCCTTGATGTCCAGCGTCGCCGCAAGCTCGCCGGCCGGCACGTGGTCGGGATACCGGCGCATGAGCAGGCGGAACAGCGCGAGGCGCTGCGGGTGGCCCAGGGTGGCCAGCTGGTCAGGAATCTCTTTTTCCATATTTCATGTATTTTTGAAATAATCGTCCGGCGCAAGTGAATGTTCTGTAACAGCCCGGCCGGGAGCACCGGCCTGGCCGGGCTTTTTCTCTCACGAGTGCCGCATGAGGCGGCATCGGAATGCGACTTTTCAGGGCGCTCGCAAAACCTGACAAAATTAGTTTGATTCTGTTTCGGCGCTGTGAAAGAAGCGAAGCGGGACAGTTAAGGAGACATTGAAATGCATGTATCGCGTTTGGCCATGGCCATCGCGCTCGGCAGCGCTGTGCCTGCGGGCGCGCAACAGGCTGACGGGCTGGCTCTGGGCACACTTGTCCTGGAGGCGGAAAGCGACACGACCCTGCTTCAGGACGGCTACGTCGCCGAAGCCGGCCGGGATGCCACGAAGGTCGACACGCCCATCGCCGACATCCCGCAGGCGATCAGCACCATCACCCAGGATCAGGCCGAGGACCAGCAGCCGCGCACGCTGCTCGAGTCGCTGAGCTACTCCTCGGGTGCGAGCGTGACGAACTTCGCCTTCGACACGCGCTATGACGCGATCTACCTGCGCGGTTTCCCGGCCTATTACACCGGCCTGTTCCGGGACGGGCTGCGGCAGGTCAACGGGCCCTCGGCGTGGTATCGCAACGAGCCCTACACCTTCGAGGGCGTCTCCGTGATGAAGGGGCCGGCGTCCTCGCTCTACGGTGTGAGCGGCCCCGGCGGGATCGTCAACATCGTCTCGAAACGACCGAAGGAAGAGCAGTTCCGCGAGCTGAAGCTCACCACCGGCACCGACGACCGGGCAGAACTGGCCTTTGACTTCACCGGACCGCTCGACGACGACGGTCGGCTGCAATACCGGCTCACGGGCCTGCTACGCGATGCAGATACGCCGCTCGACGGCTACAAGGACGACAAGACGCTGATCGCGCCGGCGCTGAGCTGGCAGATGACGGACCGCACCCGCGTCACCTTCCTCGGGGAATATTCCAAGTCCACCGTGGGCGGCACGGCCTCCTACTACAACCCGAGCTACGGCGAGGCGTCCGAGATCTACAACGGCGATCCGGACTACAACGATTTCGACCAGGAGCAGTACCGCCTCGGCTACGAGATCGAACACGAGCTCACCGACACGATCACCCTGCGCCAGAACCTGCGCTATTCCGAGATCGACGCCGATCTCGAATACAGCGGCTTCTATGATGGCGGGTCCGCCGGGCTGCTGCGCTACTGGGGGCACTACCTCGAGGACATGGAGGTTCTTGCCGTCGACACGATGGCCGAGGCGGTCTTTGCCACCGGCGCGGTGGATCACACGCTTGTTGCGGGGATCGACTATTCGCATTCCGACTACGACGCCTACTCGGTCGTGGGATACGGGTCGGCGGCCGAGACCGACGCGATGGACGTGCCCTATTCCGATGGCCAGGAAACCGACCAGCTTGGGGTCTACCTGCATGACCAGATGGTGGCGGGGCCGTGGACGGTGTTCCTCAGCGGCCGCTACGACTGGGTCGACATCACCTCGCGCGCGGCCTCCGGCGACGAGACCGACACCTCGGACGAGGCCTTCTCGGGCCGTATCGGTGCCTCCTACCGGATCAACCCGCAGCTCAGCGTCTTCGCAAACCTGTCGAGCTCGTTCTCGCCGAACGTCGGCGTGGTCTATGACGACGTGACCTCGGACGAGAGCCGTCCGGCCGAACCGACGCGTGCCCTGCAGAAGGAGATCGGCGTCAAGTACGAGGTTCCCGGCACCGAAAGCCTGATCACCGCGTCGCTCTTCGACATCGCCCAGGAAGACGGGGTTGTGTTCGACACCTCGACCGGCATCAACAAGCAGCGCCAGCTCGACCTGCGCTCGCGCGGGGTCGAGATCGAGGGGCAGTTCAACTTCGCGCACGGCCTGCGGGTCGTCGGCTCCTACACCTATCTCGACATGGAGATCGAGGAGGGCGCGGCGGGCACCGATGGCAACACGCTGTCGGCCACACCCAACCATACGGCCTCGCTCTGGGGCTTCTGGGAGCCGCAGACCGGCCCGCTCGAAGGCTTCGGCTTCGGCGGCGGCCTGCGCTACGTCGGCGAAAGCTGGGGCGACGACACGAACACGTTCGAGAACGACGCCTACGTGTTCACCGATCTCGCCATGTCCTACGACTTCGGACAGCAGGGCTTTGACGGGGTGCAGCTCCAGGTCAACGTCAAGAACGTCTTCGACGAAACCGGACAGACCTGCAGCGCCGGCTACTGCTACCGTTACGAAGGCCGCACGGCGACGGCCAGCGTGCGCTACCGCTTCTGATGACGGAGCGGCGCCAGACCCTCGGCACCGTCGGCGCGATCGGCGGTGTCTACGTCGCCCAGAGCGTCCTGGGCGGCGTGACCTGGACCGGGCTTCCCGGCGTCCTGCGGTCGCAGGAGCTTCCGCTCGACCGGATCGGGCTGGTGTCGCTGCTGGTGCTGCCCTGGGCGCTCAAGTTCCTCTGGGCGCCCGCGGTCGAACGCTTCCGGCTGCCGGCGATGGGGCGTGACCGGTCGGGGGCCATCGTGCTGCTGGGCGTGGCGGTTGTGATCGCCATGCTCGTCGTCGCGGGCCTTGTCGGGCCGTCGCCGGTGCTGCCGGTCCTGGCGGTGCTGATGGTTGCCGCCTTCGCCACGGCGACGGTGGATATCGCCTGCGACGGCTACGTGGTCGCCGCGCTCTCGGGCACGCGCTACGGCTGGGGCAACGCCGCGCAGGTGGGCGGTGCCTATCTGGGCTCCGCCATCGGCGGCGGGGTCTTCCTGATCCTCGTCGACCATGCCGGCTGGACGGTCGGGACATGGGCAATGGCCGCGACCATTCTCGCCATCTGCCTGCCCTTCGTCTTTGTCGCGAGCCGTGCGACCCCGGCGCGGCGCAGCCACGTGCCGCGACTTCGCAGCGCGCTTGCCCGCCCCGAGGTTCGGCGCGGCCTCGTCATCGCGGCGCTCTACGTGGTGGCGCAGAAGACCGCCATGGGGCTATTCGGCCCGTTCTTCATAGATGCCGGCTACGATCTGGGCGCGCTCGGCCTGCTGAGCGGGCTCGGCAGTCTGACGCTCGGCCTGGTGGGGGCGCTGGGCGGCGGCGCGCTGGTGCGACGCTTCTCGGCACGGCCGGTGCTCGTTGGGGCGGTGATCGCGCAGGCCCTGCTGCTGCTCGTGGTCGCCCTTTCAGCCGGAGCCGTCTGGCTGCAACCCGCCACCGTCGCCCCGGTGGCGATGGTCCTGAGCGCGGCGGTCATGGCGCTCGGGTTCGTGGCGCTCTACGGCCAGTTCATGTCCTGGTCCGATCCGCGCCAGGGCGGGGTCGACTTCACCCTGTTCCAATGCATGGACGCCGGGGTGAGCATGGTGGCCGGGCTTTCGGCCGGGGTCGTCGCCGAGCATCTCGGCTACGCGGCATTTTTCGGCATCTCCTGTGGCCTCTCACTGGCCGTTCTCCCCGCGATCTGGCGCGCAACCGCCAGACATTCCACGACGGAGGCTTCGCTTGCCTGAACTCAAGACCTCTACCCCGATTGACAGCGCAGCCTTCGCGCCGCTTCGCCAGGCCGCGCTAGAGCAGGCGCAGTCCTTCGATCTGCCCGTGCTTCACGATGATGCCTCGGGCGTTTCGGTGCAGAGCGTCTACGGACGCATGACCCTGCGCGTCGACCGTCGGGGCGCCTGCGCCGCCGAGATCATCGCGGAGCGGGCAGATTTCCTGCAGACGCTGAAGGACAGTCTCGTCGGTCAGCTCGACGCGGCCTGCCCGGGGGCCGCGCGTGCCCTGCGCTGGTCCGACGGTGCAGGAGAGGGGGCGCTGCCGGCAAATGCCCGCCTGATGACCGTGCACGATGTGTCCGACCTCGGCTGCGGCTTTCTCCGGGTGACGCTTTCCGGCGACGTCTCGCGCTTTTCCGAAGATTCGATCCATTTTCGGCTCGGCCTGCCGCCCTCCGGCGCGCATCGCCCGGTCTGGCCACAGGTTGGAGCGAACGGGGCAACGGTCTGGCCGAAAGGCGAGCAGGCCCTGCACCTGCCGGTCTACACCGCCCGCAAAGTCAGCAAGGACACAGGGCTGCTCGAGATCGACATCTTCAAGCACGAGGGAGGGCGCGCGACCGAATGGGCGTCCTCGGCCGGCCCCGGCGAGGAGGTTGTTGCCGTCGGCCCCGGCGGAGGCGGCTCGACGGTGACAGGGCCGATCGACGGTTATGCCGACGACACGGCGTTTCCGGCCGTCGCCCGCATCCTCGAAGACAACCCAGACCTTTCCGGTAAAATTCGCCTGTATCCGAGCGGGCCGGAGAGCCGGGACTATGCATTCCCGGCGCATCCCGGGGTTGCGATGGAGATGCACGCCCCGTCGCGCCGGGAGGCCATGGCCGAAGACGCCTGTGCCGGGATGGAGGCAGGCGACGACATGTTCCTCTGGTTCGCGGGCGAACGCAGGCAGGCGGACAGCGTGCGCAAGGCCTGGAAACAGCGCGGCGGCGATACGGGGCGCGCTTACGTGGCGGCCTACTGGCAGGACAACAGGCCTCTTTAGAAGGGCTTTGCTTCTTGCTGGCGCCGGAAGCTCTCGAATCGATCGGCGCGATGCCCGGCTGTCCCGGGCCGTCCTGCCGAGATGCCTCAAGGTGGGAAGTGCCGTCCACCCGTGCCGGGCCGCGGCGGTGACCTCCGCACGCTGTGCGATGTCGATTGGTGGGAGCTCGGTGATCGCGTATCCCGGCGCGGAATGGGTCCCACCCATGACTGCGCTGGCCGCTTACCGGCCATCCTCGGGTTTGACATGGGATAAGGGCGGCGAGGCCCTCAGTGCACCAATGGCTTGGGCCGCGGCAGCACGAGATTTGTAAGGGAAAACAGCACCCGCCTGCGCTGTAGAAGCAAATCCTCTGACGAAGAGGGCAGAGCTATCTGGTGCTTTTCATTGGAGTAATGGTGGAGCCTAGGGGGATCGAACCCCTGACCTCTTGCATGCCATGCAAGCGCTCTCCCAGCTGAGCTAAGGCCCCATCATGTTGCCGTCTCCGGCGTCGTGCGGCGTGATCTACGCAAAGCCGCGGGCGGGTTCAAGAGGAAATTTCACCGCCCGCGACAGAAATTCCGAGAGCTCAGCTCTCGTCGTCCTCGTTCGAGACATCGGCGATCTCGTCGAGCGAAACGTTGTCGTCGTCATCGTCCTCGAGGACATCGTCATCTTCGAGATCGACGTCGACGTCGTCTTCCAGAACTTCCGATTCCTCGGTGTCCTCTTTCGAGGCCTTGCGCTTCGCGCCGTCGGCCGCGTCCGCAACGAGCATCGCGCGCTTGCCGGTGTCCAGCTCCAGAACCTCGCCCGTGTAGGGGCTGACGATCGGATCCTTGTTCAGGTCATAAAAGCGCTTGCCCGTCGTCGGGCAGACGCGCTTCGTACCCCATTCTTCCTTGGGCATGGGTGATCCCCTTCCGCTTGTCCGGTCATGTCGACAATCCGCGCCCTCTGCCATATCACGGGCACGCTGTCAAAGGCATAAGTCATCTTGGTTCGAGGCTGAGGATATGGGGCAGATCACGCTTCCTGGCAACCCGCCGATCGCGGTCGTGCTGCGCCGCTCGGCGCAAGCGCGGCGGCTGTCGCTGCGGCTCAGCCAGATCGACGGGCGGGTCACGCTGACCATGCCGCGCCGGCTGCCCGAGCGCGAGGCCCTGGGCTTCCTGCGCGAAAAGGAGGCCTGGCTGCGCGGCCACCTCGAGGCGCGCGGTGCCGATGTGGCGGTGGGGCTTGGTGCGGTGCTGCCTGTCGAGGGCGTGGCGCGGCTGCTGAAACCCGGGCAGGGGCGTGCGGTGACGCTTGGTACGGACGCGATCGAGGTGCCGGGCGCGGCCGAGCGCGTGCCGGCGCGGGTGCAGGGCTGGCTGCGCACGCTGGCCCGCGACCGGCTGGCAGAGGCCTCGGACCGCCATGCCGCGGCGCTCGGGCGGCCCTATACCAAGCTCACGCTGCGGGACACGCGGTCGCGCTGGGGGTCCTGCACCGCCGACGGCGCGCTGATGTATTCCTGGCGGCTGGTGCTCGCCCCGCCCGAGGTGCTCGACTACGTCGCGGCCCACGAGGTGGCGCACCTGGCCGAGATGAACCACAGCGGCGCCTTCTGGGCGGTGGTGGAACGGCTCTACGGCGACTGGCGCCCGGCCCGGAACTGGCTGCGCGACGAAGGCGGCGGGCTGCACCGCTACCGTTTCTCGGATTGACAGGCTCGTGATTTGTGATCACATCAGCGCACCATGAGCGCCGCTGTCCGTCCCGTCGAAATCGTCTCCTCTGCCCATGACCGTGTCTACCGCGGTCTGCGCAGCCGAATCATGCTGGGCCAGATCGCCCCGGGCGAGGCGCTGACGCTGCGCGGCATCGGCAAGGAGTTCGAGGTCTCGATGACCCCGGCGCGGGAAGCCGTGCGCCGGCTGGTCGCCGAGGGCGCGCTCAGCATGTCGTCTTCGGGGCGGGTGCAGACCCCCGAGCTGTCGAACGAACGGATCGAGGAGCTGGCCGCGCTGCGGGCGCTGATCGAGGTCGAGCTGGCCTCGCGGGCGCTGCCGCGCGCGCACATGGCGCTGATCGACCGGCTCCAGACCATCAACGGCACGATTGCCGAGGTCGTCCGGAACCGCGACGCGGTGGGCTACATCCGCTCGAACCTCGAGTTCCACCGCACGCTCTATCTGCGGGCACAGGCCCCGGCGATGCTGGCGATGGCAGAGACCGTCTGGCTTCAGCTCGGCCCTACGATGCGTGCGCTTTACGGGCGGCTGCGACGCTCGGAAGCGCCGCAGTTCCACCGCCTGATGATCGCCGCGCTCAAGGCCGGCGACGAGCCCGGCCTGCGGCTGGCGGTGCGCTCGGACGTGACGCAGGGCCTGCGGATGCTCACCAGCTGAGCCTAGTCGGAGGTGCGCGGCGCGATGCGTGCCCCGTCCATCATGTCAGCGGCGGGGTAGAGCACGACCGTATCGCCGTCGGAGAGCCCCGAGCGCACCTCTGCCGCCGTGTCGTTGCCCGGCCCGAGCGTCACCGGCACCTGCACCGCGCGGCCGCCCTCGACCCGGAAGGCGGCCCAGCCCTCGGCATTGCGGAACAGCGCGCTCTGCGGCACCCGGAGCGCCTCGGCGTTCTCCCAGGTGACGATGCGCACCACGACCCTGTAGCCGTGCCCCAGCGCGGCGCGGGCCTCGGCGTCTCCGACGAAGCGCACGGTCACGCCGACGCGCTGCTCCTCGACCCCGAGCGCCGAGGTCTTGGTCACGCCGAGCGGCGCGATGCGGGTCACTTCGCCGGCAAGCGGGGTGGCGCCGCCCCAGTCGTCGATGATGACGCGATCCCCCAGCCCGACCTGCACCGCGTCCGACGAGATCAGTTCGACCGTCACTTCGAGGTCGCCTGCGATGTCGCCGATCTCGAGCACGGCAGCGCCGGCGGGCAGGATCGTCTCGGACTGTTGCAGCACCCGCAGGATACGCCCCGAGACGGGCGCGACCAGCGCGATGTCCGAGGCGGCATTGCCGGCCACGGCAGCGGCCAGCCCGAGGTCGTCGAAACTGATGAGCTGGGCGCGGGCGTTGGCGAGCTCGGCCTCGCGCATCGACACGGCGGCCTTGGCGGTCTCGAGCCGTGCGGTGGCGGCGCGCGTCTCGGATCGGGCGCGGTCGAGCGCCGCCGTGCTGATCGTGCCGCGCGCGGCAAGCGTCTGGCTGCGGTCGTATTCCGAGGCGGCAAGCTCGGCGTCCGCGTCTGCTGCGTTCACCTCGGCCTCGGCGACCTTGAGCGCGGCCTGCGCGGCGGCGACCGCGGCGGTGGCCTGCTCGCGGGTGCGGATGTCGAGCGCGTCGGGGTTGGTGGGGCGCATGTGGGCGACGGGGCGCCCCTGTTCGACCGCGTCGCCGGCGATGGCCTGCACCCGCAGCAGCCGCCCGGCCACCGGGGTCGAGACGACGTAGACGTCGTGCACGCGGGTGCGGCCCTCTTCGTCGATGGTGACCGTCAGCGGGCCGCGCGTCACCGTGCCGAGATCGACCAGCACCGGGCGCGGCCAGAACGCGGCCAGCAGGGCGCTGCCCAGCAGCAGCGCGAGCAGGCTCCAGAGGATCAGGCGGGTGCGGTTGCGCGGGTTTGCCATGGCATCAGTCCACTGTCTTGAGCGCCGTGACCAGGTCGGCCCGGTCGACGTCGCGTTTGACCAGCAATCCCGACACCACCGCCCCGCCGATCACCACCAGCGCCGCAGCGCCGAAGGTGGCGGGGTGGAAGACGACCGGGATCGTGTAGAGGTCGGAGGAATAGGCGGTTGCGAGCAGGTAGGCGAAGGCCGCCCCGAGCCCGGCGCCGAGCGGCAGCGCCAGCAGCGTGACGAGCCCGAGCTCGCCGAGCAGCACGTAGGCGGCCTCGCCACGCGAGAAGCCGATGACCCGCAGCGAGGCAAGGTCGCGGCTGCGTTCGGCCAGCGCGATGCGCGCGGCGTTGTAGACGATGCCGAAGGTGATGACGAAGGCCACCGCCGACATCACGAAGCGCGACCAGCCCGCGCCCTCGTTCATGATCCGCTCGAAGGAGTCCCGCGCCTCCTGCTTGAGGGTGACGCCCGCGACCGTCGGCAGCCCCTTGAGCCAGGCATAGACCTCGGCAGCCTCTGCCTCGTCGATCAGCAGCGCCGCGCCCGAGACGCGGCCCGGTTCGCCCAGCACGCGGTTGAGCCCGGCAAGCGACATGTAGGCCGGGGCGCCCAGCAGGGTTTCCGAGATCGCCAGGACCGGCAGCGACAGCACCGGCTGCGCGCCTTCGCGGACGTCCACGGTCATCCGCTCGCCGACCTCGAGCTTCAGCTTCGAGGCCAGCGCCCGGGACAGCACCAGCCCCTCGCCGCGCATGGCGATGGGGTGCAGGTCCGGGGTGAGCGCCCGGAACAGCTCGGGGCCCTCGGGTAGCGCGGTTATGCTGCCCCGGTGGCTCTGCAGCCCGTTGCGGAGGATCACCGGCACGTCGCGCCGCCCCTCGACCCGGGTGATGCCGGGATGCCGGGCCAGCTCGAAGAGCGTCTTGTCGGACACCGCGTGGGTGAAGCTCACCGTGGCCTCGGAGCGGTCCATCACGTCGAAGCTGAGCGCGATGGCCTGCGCGAAACCGGCGTGGATGGTGATCATGCCGACCGACAGCGCCATGCCGCAGGTGATGCCCACGACGGCGCCGGCCATGCGGAACGGTGTGCGGGTGAAGCGCCGCAGAACCATGCGCGTGGGCTGGTCGAAGAGCCGCATCAGCCCACGCCAGCGCCCGGAGCCCGAGTAATCCGGCGGGGTGGGCGGGCGCATGGCCTCGGCGGGCGCGAGCGCGAAGATCCGCCGCAGCACGATGGCGCCGCCCGCCGTCGCCGCCAGCACGCTGACCGCGATGCCGGTGGCAAAGGCCGCGGGCTCCAGCCGGAACACGAGGAAGGGGAACTTGAAGAACTGCAGGTAGAGCTGGACCATCGCCCGCCCCGCGGCGATCCCGGCAAGGCAGCCCAGTAGCGCGCCCAGCAGCGCTATGGCCAGCACCAGCTTCAGGTAGTGCGCGCCGATCTCGGCCGAGCGGTAGCCGAAGGCCTTGAGCAGGCCGATCTCCTCGCGTTCGGCCTGGACCATTCGGGCGATCACGATGTTCAGCAGGAACGCCGCGACCGCCATGAAGATCGGCGGGATGGCGCGGGCGGTATCGCGCAGCCCGTCGATCTCTTCCGAGACGAAACGGTTCGAGAACATGTCCTCGCGGCCGTAGGCGCCGGTCGAGCCGTAGGGTGCGAGCGCCCTGTCGACCGCGTCGAGCACCGCCTCTTCCCGCGCGCCGCGCGCGAAGCCGATCAGCGCCTGGTTGAAGGCCCCCTCCATGTCGTAGGCCGCGGCCATGGTCTCGGGCGACAGCCACAGCACGCCGAAGCGACTGTCGTCGGGGACCATCTCGCCGGGGGCGGCGGAATAGAGGAACTCCGGCGCCCGGGCGAGGCCGACGATGCGGAACACCCGCCGCGCGCCGTTCATGGTGGCGGGCAGCCGGTCGCCCGGCCGCAGGCCATGTGCGATGGCGAAACTGTCGAGCAGCACCGCCTCGTCGGTGTGTCCGCGCTCGAACAGCCGCCCGGCCTCGAGGCGGATGGCGTTGAGCCGCGGAGTTCCGTCGTAGGGCAGCGACAAGGCCTGCGCCTGAAGCGGCACGGCCCGGTCGGGCAGGTCGATCAGCGCGGCGCCGCTGGTGCGGCCCTCGACCGAGCCCACGCCGGGCAGGGCCGCCAGCCGGTGCAGCACGTTGTCGGGGGCACGTTCCACCGGGGCGATCGCGTCGGCCAGCCGGTAGCGTTCGTAGTAGCCGCGCCGGGTCTCGTCGAGCGACGAGACGAGCCCCGACATCATCACCTGCATCATCACACCGAGCCCCATCACCACGGCGATGGCGAGCCCCTGTCCCTTCATGTGCCACAGGTCGCGGGCGAGTTTGCGGTCGAGGGGGCTCACCATTCGATCTCCCGCGCGGGGCGCTTCCCGGGGTTGCGGTCGACCGTGCGGATGGCGCCGTCTGCGAAGCGGATCACCCGGTCGGCCATGGCGGCGGTGGCGGCGGCGTGGGTCACGATCAGCACGGTGGTGCCGAGCGTCTCGTTGAGATGCTGGAGAACGCCCAGCACCTCGCGGCCGGTGGTGCTGTCGAGCGCCCCGGTGGGCTCGTCGCAGAGCAGCACGTCGGGCTGCTTGGCGACCGCGCGGGCGATGGCGACGCGCTGCTGCTCGCCGCCCGACAGCTGGCTGGGGAAATGCCCGCGCCGTTTCTCGAGGCCGACCAGCTCGAGCGCCTCGGAGGGGGTCATCGGGTCGCGGGCGATCTCGGTGACCAGCTCGACGTTCTCCTCGGCGGTGAGCGAGGGCATGAGGTTGTAGAACTGGAAGATGAAGCCGAGGTGGTCGCGCCGGTAGCGCGTGAGCTGCCGGTCGGTCATCGCCGTGAGCTCGGCATCGCGGAACCACGCGCGACCGGAACTCGGCCGGTCGAGCCCGCCGAGGATGTTCAGCAGCGTCGACTTGCCGCTGCCCGAGGGCCCGAGCAGCACCACGATCTCGCCCGTGGGCAACGACAGATCGACCCCGCGCAGCGCATGAACTGCCGAGGCGCCTTCGCCGTAGGTGCGTGTGAGCCCTTCGGCCCGGTAGGCGGGTGTCGCCATGGATGATCCCTCCATGGCGGCAACTTTACTGCCTTTCGCGGGTCCGCGACTTGCGCCGGATCAAGCCTCGGCGGCGGGGGCGCGGATCCTGCCGGCGGCGTCGATCACCAGCGGGTGCAGCCCCTTGCCGCCGTCCTCGATGTAGGACAGCAGCTGCGCCCGCATGCGGGGCTCCCAGAAGTCGTTGATGTGAATCGCGACGCCCTCGCTCCCGTCGCCGGGCTGGCTGGCGAAGAAGGTGGCGATCTGGTTCGCCATGGTGACCATCTTTTCAGGCGACATGCGCATCTCCATCGACGATCCGCTCGGGCGCGGCGTAAAGATCGAACCCGCCGGAGCGGGCGAAGGCGGCCAGCGTGAGCCGCGCCTCCTCGGCCATCCGCAGCGCCAGCGCGGTCGGCGCGGACACGGCGATGAGGATCGGGCAGCGGGCCATGACGGTCTTCTGGACCATGTCCACCGACACCCGGCTGGTGAGCACGAAGGCCCCCTCGGCAGGGTTCACGTCCTGCCGGACCAGGGCCCCGATCAGCTTGTCGAGCGCGTTGTGACGGCCGACATCCTCGCGGGCCATGACGATGCCGCGCCCGGGCAGCAGGAAGCCCGCCGCGTGCACCGCCCGGGTCTGGTCGTGCAGCGGCTGGTGCGCGCGCAGCGCGTCGGTCGCACGGGCAACCTCGGCCCGTTCGAGGACGGGGCCGCCCTCCGGCAGCGCGTCGAGCGGACGCAGTGCCTGGTCGAGGCTGTCGATACCGCACAGCCCGCAGCCGGTCGGGCCCATCATGTTGCGCTGCCGCTCCCTGAGGGCGGCGGCACGATCCTCGCGCAGCCAGAACCGGGCCTCAATGCCGCGCTCATGCGTCACGGCCTCGAATTCCTCGACCTCGGAGGGGTGGGAAATCAGCCCCTCGCTGAGCGCGAAGCCGTGGGCGAAATCGGCGATGTCCGCCGGTGTCGCCATCATCACCGCCTGGGTGCTGCCGTTGAAGGTGAGCGCGACGGGCACTTCCTCGGGGAGCGAGCGCACCACCGAGCGCGTGCCCTCGCGGTGCATCGCCACGCCGGGCCGGCTGAGGCTGCGCGCCCGCACCGCCATCATTCCGCCGCCGGCAGGATGCGGCGGGAGCGCGCGGCCTGCGCGGCGTAATCCTCCTGCCAGTCCGTCGGCCCGTTGCTCGGCGAGACCTGCACCGCCGTCACCTTGTATTCCGGGCAGTTCGTCGCCCAGTCCGAGAAGTCGGTGGTGACCACGTTGGCCTGCGTGTCGGGGTGGTGGAAGGTGGTGTAGACCACGCCGGGGCTCACCCGGTCGGTGATCTTCACCCGCAGCGTCGTCTCGCCCGAGCGGCTGGCCAGCCGCACCCAGTCGCCGTCGCGCAGGCCGCGGTTCTCGGCATCATGCGGGTGCACCTCGAGCAGGTCGGCCTCGTGCCAGACGCTGTTGGCGGTGCGCCTCGTCTGCGCACCGACGTTGTATTGCGACAGGATGCGCCCGGTGGTCAGCAGCAGCGGGAAGCGCGGGCCGGTCTTCTCGTCGGTGGCGACATACTCGGTCACGATGAACCGCCCCTTGCCGCGCACGAAGCCGTCGACATGCATCATCGGCGTGCCCTCGGGGTGGTCCTCGTTGCAGGGCCACTGGACCGAGCCCTTCTCCTCGAGCAGGCCATAGCTCACCCCGGCAAAGCTCGGCGTGGTCGCCGCGATCTCGGCCATGATCTGCGCCGGATCGGTGTAACTCCACCCCGCGCCCATCGCGTTTGCCAGCAACTGCGTCACCTCCCAATCCTCGTAGCCGTTCTTCGGGGCCATCACCTTGCGGACCCTGTTGATACGACGCTCGGCGTTGGTGAAGGTTCCGTTCTTCTCGAGGAAGGACGAGCCGGGCAGGAAGACATGCGCGTAGTTGGCCGTCTCGTTGAGGAACAGGTCGTGCACGATCACGCAGTCCATCGCGCGCAGGCCGGCGGCCACGTGATGCGTGTCCGGGTCCGACTGCAGGATGTCCTCGCCCTGGCAGTAGAGCCCCTTGAAGCTGCCCTCGACGGCGGCATCGAGCATGTTCGGGATGCGCAGCCCCGGCTCTGGGTCGATCTCCACGCCCCAGGCATCCTCGAAGACCTTGCGGACCTCGGGCAGCTTCACGTGCCGGTAGCCCGGCAGCTCGTGCGGGAAAGAGCCCATGTCGCAGGAGCCCTGCACGTTGTTCTGCCCCCGCAGCGGGTTCACGCCCACGCCCTCGCGGCCGATGTTGCCGGTCATCATGGCAAGGTTGGCAAGCGCCATCACCGTGGTCGAGCCCTGGCTGTGCTCGGTCACGCCCAGCCCGTAGTAGATCGCCCCGTTGCCGCCGGTCGCAAAGAGCCGCGCGGCGGCGCGCAGCTCGGCCGCGTTGACGCCGGTCAGCAGGGCGGTGCTCTCGGGGGCGTGGCGCCGGTCCGAGACGAACTCGGCAAAGGCCTGGAACTCGTCCCAGTCGCAACGCTCGCGGATGAAGGCCTCGTCGTAGAGCCCCTCGGTCACGATCACATGCGCCAGCGCGGTCACGACGGCGACGTTGGTGCCCGGGGTCAGCGGCAGGTGATGCGCCGCCTCGATGTGTGCCGATTTCACCAGGTCGATGCGACGCGGGTCGATGACGATGAGCTTCGCGCCCTGCCGCAGCCGTTTCTTCAGTCGCGAGGCGAACACCGGGTGCCCGTCGGTCGGGTTGGCGCCGATGACCACTGCCACGTCGACCTTCTCGACGCTGTCGAAATCCTGCGTGCCCGCCGAGGTGCCGAAAGTCTGCCCCAGACCGTAACCGGTGGGCGAATGGCACACCCGCGCGCAGGTGTCGGTGTTGTTGTTGCGGAACACCGCCCGCGTCAGCTTCTGCACGAGGTAGGTTTCCTCGTTGGTGCAGCGGCTTGAGGTGATCACACCGACGCTGCGCCGTCCGTGCGTCTCCTGGATGCGCTTCAGCCGCCCGGCCGCGAAGTCCAGCGCCTCGTCCCAGCTCACCTCGCGCCACGGCTCGTCGATGCTGTCGCGGATCATCGGGTTCAGGATGCGGTCCGGATGCTCGGCGTAGCCGTAGGCAAAGCGCCCCTTCACGCAGCTGTGGCCCCGGTTCGCCTTGCCGTGCTTCCACGGCGTCATGCGCACCAGCTGGTCGCCGTTGAGCTCGGCCTTGAACGAGCATCCGACCCCGCAATAGGCGCAGGTCGTCACCACCTCGCGATCGGGCGTGCCCAGTTCGGCCACGCTCTTCTCCTGCAGGGTGGCGGTGGGGCAGGCCTGCACGCAGGCGCCGCAGCTCACGCAGTCCGAGGCCAGGAAGTCGTCGCCGGAAGCCCCGGCCGAGACCCGGCTCTCGAAGCCGCGGCCCTGAATCGTCAACGCAAAGGTGCCCTGAACCTCCTCGCAGGCGCGCACGCAGCGCGAGCAGACGATGCACTTCGACGGATCGTAGGTGAAATAGGGGTTGCTCTCGTCCTTCGGCATGTAGCGCGGGTTGGCCTCGCCCTCGGGCATCCGCAGCCGCGCCTCCGCCTGCGACCGGGCGCCGGTGCCCGACGGGTCGTAGTGGTTCTCGCCGGGCGTGTAGCGCACGTCGCGCAGGCCGACCATGCCCGCCATGTCCTGCAGCTCGCAGTCGCCGTTCGCCGCGCAGGTCAGGCAATCCAGCGGATGGTCCGAGACGTAGAGCTCCATCACCCCCTTGCGGATCTTCTTCACCTTCGAGGACTGGGTGTGCACCTTCATCCCCTCGTGCACCGGCGTGGTGCAGGAGGCCGGCGTGCCGCGCCGCCCCTCGATCTCCACGACGCAGAGCCGGCACGAGCCGAACGCGTCGAGGCTGTCGGTCGCGCAGAGCTTCGGGACGGTGATCCCGGCCTCAGCCGCCGCCCGCATCACCGAGGTGCCGGCAGGCACCGTCACCCGGATGCCGTCGATGGTCAGGTGAACCGGCTTGCCCGATGCCGCGGGCGTGCCCTTGTCCCGGTCGTCCCAGGGAATGATGAAGTCCTTCATCTCAACTCCTCCCGCATCTTCTTCGGTTCGCAAATACCTCGGGGGTTCGGGGGCTGGCCCCCGACCGGTCGCCTCGCGCCAGCAAGGCGAAGCCGCTCATTCCGCGGCGTCCTGCACCGCCCCGAACTCCTCGGGGAACAGTGTCAGCGCCGACATGACGGGGTAGGGCGTGAAGCCGCCGAGCGCGCAGAGCGAGCCGTCCTGCATGGTCTCGCAGAGATCGGTCAGCAGCGGGATCGCCGCCGCGTCGCCCGCCGCGATCCGGTCCAGCGTCTCGACGCCGCGCACCGCGCCGATCCGGCAGGGCGTGCACTTGCCGCAGCTCTCCACCGCGCAGAATTCCATCGCGAAGCGCGCCATGCCGAGCATGTCCGCCGTGTCGTCGAAGACCACCAGCCCGGCGTGGCCGATCAGCCCCCCGGCGCCGTCGAATTCCTCGTAGCCGAAGGGGGTGTCGAACTGCCCCGGTCCCATGTAGGCACCGAGGGGGCCGCCAACCTGCACCGCCTTCACCGGCCGCCCCGAGGCGGTGCCGCCGCCGAGATCCTCGACGATCTGCCCCAGCGGCATGCCGAAGGCGGTCTCGAACAGCCCGCCGTGTTTCACGTTCCCGGCGATCTGCAGCGGGATCGTGCCCTTCGACCGGCCGAGCCCGAAGTTGGCGTAGTGCTCGGCGCCCTTCTCGAAGATCACCGGCACGGTGGCGAGCGAGATCACGTTGTTGACCACCGTGGGCTTGCCGAAGGCGCCCTCGAGCGCCGGCAGCGGCGGCTTGGCGCGCACCACGCCGCGCTTGCCCTCGAGCGAGTTCAGCAGCGAGGTCTCCTCGCCGCAGACGTAGGCCCCTGCGCCCACGCGCACCTCCATGTCGAAGCCGCGCCCCGAGCCCAGAACGTCAGGCCCCAGAACGCCTGCCCGCCGGGCCAGCTCGATGGCGCGGGTCATCACCGCGATGGCGTCGGGATACTCCGAGCGCAGATAGACATAGCCCTGCGTTGCGCCGACACCGAGGCCGGCGATCGCCATGCCCTCGATCAGGCAGAAGGGGTCGCCCTCCATGATCATCCGGTCGGCAAAGGTGCCGCTGTCGCCTTCGTCGGCGTTGCAGACGATGTATTTCCGGTCGGCATGGGCCAGCCGCACCGTGTCCCACTTGATGCCGGTCGGGAACCCCGCACCGCCGCGCCCGCGCAGGCCCGAGTACTTGACCTCGTCGATGATCTGCTCGCCGCTCATGGCGATCGCCCGGCGCAGCCCCGCGAGTCCGCCGTGCGCCTCGTAGTCGGCAAGCGACAGCGGGTCGATCACGCCGCAGCGGGCAAAGGTCAGCCGCGTCTGGCGCTTCATCCAGTCAAGCGCGTCGACCGGGCCGAGCGCCTTTTCGTGGCCTTCCTCGAAGAGCGCGCCCACGTCGCCGGGGGTCATCGGGCCGAAGCCGATGCGGCCGGCCTCGGTCTCGACCTCGACCAGCGGCTCGAGCCAGATCATGCCACGGGTGCCGTTGCGGGCGATCTCGATCTCGACCCCGCGCCGTTCGGCCTCGGCACGGATCGCGGTGACGACCTCTTCGGCGCCAAGCGCCTTTGCGGCGCTGTCCATGGGAACCCAGATCTTCACGCCACGCCCTCCAGCTCGGTCGAGAGCCGTGCGGCGTCGGCGCGGCCGATGAGCCGTCCGTTGATCATCGCGGCAGGGGCGCAGGCGCAGAGCCCGAGGCAATAGACCGGCTCGACGGTCACGCGGCCGTCCGGCGTGGTGCCGCCCCAGTCCAGCCCGAGCTGGTCCAGCACCGCCTGCGACAGGGCATTCGCACCCATCGACTGGCAGGCCTCGGCCCGGCAGATCCTAAGCACGTGGCGCCCGGCCGGCGCCTTGCGGAAATCGTGGTAGAAGGACATCACGCCGTGCACCTCGGCGGTGGTCAGGTTCAGGCTGCTGGCGATCAGCGGCAGCGCCTCTTCGGGGACGTGATCATAGGCCGCCTGGATGGCGTGCAGGATGGGCAACAGGGGCCCCTCGCGATGCGTTTCCGCGTCGATGAGCGCCTGGATGTCGTCGGCCGTCGGGTGCGAGTGGCGCATGCGGGCTTCTCCTCCCTTGAAGTTGCCCGTTTGTGCCAGATCGGCGATTGCTCATTCAATATCGTTGTTCCGTCAATTGATAGGAATATCCTATCAAGAGAGCGGGCGCGTCAGCCCCTCCGCCTCGCCGAGAAGCGCTTGCAGAACGGGGGTATAGGGCTCCTGGTGCGGGGCGATGAGGCCCACAGCCGGCGCCGCGCCGCGTTCCGCCAGCGGCACGACGGCCAGCGGCTTTCCCTCGCACAGGAAGCGGGCCAGGTCGGTGGGCAGGATCGTCACCCAGTCGCCGTGCAGGACATTGGACACCAGCACCACGGTCGAACTCGATTCGATCAGCGCCGTGGGGGCCACCCCGGCCTCCATGAACTGGCGGTTTATGATCCGCCGGTTCTGCATGTCCGGGGTCAGCAGGCAGAGCCGCGCGTCGCCGAGCGCATCCCAGCTGAGCGGGCCGCCCTGCGCCAGTGGATGCTCGGGGCGACAGACCAGCGTGTAGGCTTCGCGGTAGAGCGGGCGCGTGGTGACCCTGCCGAGCGGCTCGTTGTCGAGATACGAGATGCCGGCGTCGATCTCGAGGTCGTCGAGCATCGACAGAATCTCCGCGGACGCGCGCGAGAGCACCGTGAAGCTGACATTCGGATGCCGGGCGGTGAAGCCGGTGACCAGTCGCGAGGCCCATGTCAGCGCAGTGGGGATCACCGCCAGCCGCAGGTGACCGGCAAGCCCCTCGCGCGAGGCGCGCATCTCCTCGCGCAGGCGGCGCGTGTCACCAACGATCTGCCGGGCCCTTATCAGGGCCCTCTGGCCCTCGGGCGTGAGCCCCCCAAACCGAGACCCGCGACTGACGAGCTTTACTCCAAGTTGTTCTTCAAGCTGCCGAATCCCGGCCGAAAGGCTGGGCTGGGTGATGCCGAGACTCTCGGCCGCGCGCCCGAAATGGCGCTCGCGTGCCAGCGCGATGAGCATCTCAAGCTTGGCGATCATGGGAGGCACCGAAAAAAATCATGGAAAATCGATAGCAGGACTCGCGCGCGTATAACAATAAGAGCGGCCTTCCTTGTCCGGGGCCGAAGCGGCATTCGCGGGGCAGGTTTTCCGCTCGCGAAACATTGAAAATCTCTGCAAAAATCATACTAAATTGCTTACAACGAAAACTGGAAACCTCCGCGATGGCCCCGACAAGAGGCGCCAGCGGACAGGACGAAGGAACAGGGATGGTTTCAGCCAGCGGACTTCTGCCCGTCATGGTTCTGTTGCCCTTTATCGGTGCCTTGGCGCCGGGGCTGATGATCCGCGCGGGGCGCAACGCATGCGCGACCTTTGCCGCAGTGCCGACGATCCTGGCGCTCGTGTTCCTTGGCGTGATGGCGCCCGACGTGATGGCCGGCAACACCGTCACCGCGCAGTTTTCCTGGCTGCCGCAGCTCGGGCTGAACGCCAATTTCTTCCTCGACGGTCTGGGGCTGCTGTTCGCCGGCATGATCCTCGGCGTCGGGCTGCTCGTGATCATCTATGCCCGGTTCTACCTGTCGGGTGACGATCCGATGGGGCAGTTCTTCACCTACCTGCTGCTGTTCCAGGGCGCGATGCTGGGCATCGTGGTGTCGGACAACATCCTGCTGTTGCTGGTCTTCTGGGAGCTGACCTCGCTCTCGTCGTTCCTGCTGATCGGCTACTGGAAGCACCTGCCCGAGGGCCGACAGGGCGCGCGGATGGCGCTTGCCGTGACCGGGGCAGGGGGGCTTGCGATGATCGCGGGGATGCTGATCCTCGGCAATATCGCCGGCAGCTACGATCTTTCGGTGATCCTGCAGCATGGCGACGAGATCCGCGCCTCGGATCACTACCTCACCGCGCTGATCCTGATCCTGCTGGGGGCCTTCGCCAAGTCGGCGCAGTTCCCGTTCCACTTCTGGCTGCCACACGCGATGGCGGCGCCGACACCGGTGTCGGCCTACCTGCACTCGGCGACGATGGTGAAGGCGGGTGTCTTCCTGATGGCCCGCATGTGGCCGGTGCTGGCGGGCACCGAGGCGTGGTTCTACATCGTATCGACCGTGGGCCTCATCACCATGGTGATCGGCGCGCTGATCGCGCTGTTCAAGGACGACCTGAAGGCGCTGCTGGCCTATTCGACGGTCAGTCACCTTGGCCTGCTGACCATGCTGCTCGGTCTCGGGACCAGGCTCGCGGCGGTGGTGGCGGTGTTTCACATCATCAACCACCTGACCTTCAAGGCGGCGCTCTTCATGTCGGCTGGTATCGTCGACCACGAGGCCCACACCCGCGACATCAAACGGCTCGGCGGGCTCGCGAGCCTGATGCCCGCGACGGCGACCATCGCCGTGGTGGCGGCGCTGTCGATGGCGGGTATCCCGCCGCTCAACGGCTTCATGTCCAAGGAGATGATGCTCGAGGAAGTCGCCCACGCCGACTGGTTCGGGGGCGAATGGCCGATCATCATCCTCGCCACCGTGGGGGCGCTGTTCTCGGTCGCCTATTCCTTCCGCTTCATCGGCCACACGTTCTTCGGGCCGGTTCGCGACGACTACCCGCATCACCCGCATGATCCGCCGGTCGGCATGCTCATCTCGCCGGCGCTGCTGACGGTGATGGTGGTGGCCATCGGCCTCGCGCCGGGGCTTCTGGCCGAGCCGATCGTTCGCGTCGCGAGCGCCGCAGTGATCGGCGGAGAGCTGCCCGAGTTCCACCTCAAGCTGTGGCACGGCGTGACCCCGGCGCTCTTCATGTCGATCGTCGCCGTTCTGGGCGGGGCGCTGTTCCTTTGGCAGCACAAGCGGCTCGACCGTGCCTGGATCGCGACGCCGCGGCCCGAGGCCAAGCCGATCTTCGACGGGCTGGTGAGCCGCGTGGCGCTGGGTTCGCGCCGGCTGACCGAGGTCGCGCACAATGGCGCCATCAGCCGCTACCTTGCCATCTTCACCGCCGCGACGATCCTGCTGGGGCTTGCCGCCTACCGGGGCGGCGGGCTGGCGGCGCCGACGCGCGAGATGCTGCCCGTGCCGCCGCTCGTCGGCATCGGCTTCGTGCTGCTGGTCGTCGCCACGGGCGCAACCGTGCTGATCCACCGCAACCGCTTCCTCGCGCTGATCCTGACCAGCGTCGTGGGCCTGATGGTCTCTTTCGGCTTCGTCTACCTGTCGGCGCCCGACCTCGCGCTTACGCAGATCACCGTCGACACGGTTACCGTCATGCTGATGCTGCTGGCACTGCACTTCCTGCCCAAGGAAACCCCGCGCGAAAGCCCGATGGGCCTGCGGATCCGCGACGGGATCGTGGCGCTGGGCGCGGGCGCGGGCGTCGCGGCGCTGTCCTTCACCTTCCTGCTGCGCGACGTGAGCACGATCTCCGACTACCACCTCGAGAACTCCTACAAGGGCGGTGGCGGCACCAACGTGGTCAACGTGATCCTCGTCGACTTCCGGGGTTACGACACCTACGGCGAGATCATCGTTCTGGGCATCGCCGGCCTCACGCTTTTCGCGCTGATGGAGGCGCTTCTGAACGGGCCTGCCTCGCGCCGGCTGCGCAACTTCACCTTCCCGCCCGACCGCTCGCGCGACCGGCACCCGCTGATGATGGTGATCGCGACGCGGGTGATGATGCCGATCGCGGCGATGGTGGGGGTCTACATCTTCATCCGGGGCCACAACCTGCCGGGCGGCGGCTTCGTCGCGGGGCTGGTGATCTCGATCGCGCTGCTCATGCAGTACATGGCCTCGGGCTTCGCCTGGGCACAGGAGCGCAAGCGCTTTGCCTATCACGCGATGATCGGCTGGGGCGTGGTGATCGCCGGGCTGACCGGCGCCGGGGCGTGGCTCGCCGGCGAGCCGTTCCTCACCAGTGCGTTCGGCTACTTCAAGGTGCCGCCCTTCGAGGAATTCGAGCTGGCAACCGCGTCGCTCTTCGACTTCGGCGTCTTCCTGACCGTGCTCGGGGCGGTGATGCTCATGCTCTACAGCCTGTCACGGCTGGCCCGCTACGCCGGGGAAACCGTCAACGAGGAGCCCATGGATTACGACCCGTCCCGCCGCGTGGAAGTCGCGCGGATCGAGGAACAGGAAAAGAAGGACGAGGCCTGACATGGAACTTGTGGTAGCTCTTTCCATCGGGGTGCTGACCGCCGCCGGGACCTACCTGGTCCTGCGCCTGCGGGCGTTCCCGGTCATCGTCGGGCTGACGCTTCTGTCCTACGCGACCAACGTCTTCGTCTTCTCGTCGGGGCGGCTGGCCGTGGGCGTCCCGCCGGTGCTCAACGACAGCGCGTCGACCTATACCGACCCGCTGCCGCAGGCGCTGGTGCTGACCGCCATCGTGATCTCGTTCGGGATGACGGCGGTGCTGGTGCTGATCGCGCTCGGGGCGTTCCTCGAGTCGGGAGACGATCAGGTCAACGTCGAGGACAAGACGACCGGGGAGGGCGACGCGTGAACCACTGGATCATCGCCCCCGTCGTGCTGCCGGCCATGCTGGCGCCGATCCTTGCGTATGTCATGCGGTTCGACATCCCGCTGCAGCGCGCCGCCTCGATCACCGGTGCGGTCCTGCTGACCGTCATCGCGGCCGGGCTGTTCATGCTGACCGCCGACGGCAGCGTCGAGGTCTACCGTCTCGGCGACTGGCCCGCGCCCTTCGGCATCGTGCTGGTGCTCGACCGGCTGTCGGCGATGCTGGTTCTGCTGACCGCGGTGCTGGGGCTCGTGGTGCTGGTGCACGCCTCGGCAACGGGCTGGGACCGAAGCGGCCGTCATTTCCATGCGCTGATGCACTTCCAGATCATGGGGATCAGCGGTGCCTTCCTGACCGGCGACGCCTTCAACCTCTTCGTGCTGTTCGAGATCCTGCTGATCGCCTCCTACGGGCTGGCGATCCACGGCGGCGGCAAGGCCAGACTGAAGGCCGGCCTGCAATACGTCATCATGAACCTCGCCGGCTCTTCGCTGTTCCTGATCGCGCTCGGCACGATCTACGCCACCACCGGCACGCTCAACATCGCCGACCTCTCCGAAAAGGTCCGCGAGATCCCTGTCGAGGATGCAGCACTGGTGCGCGTGGCGGCGATGCTGATGATGATCGTCTTCGCGGTGAAGGCGGCGCTCTTCCCGGTTCAGTTCTGGCTGCCCGGCACCTATGCGAGCGCCCCCGCTCCGGTCGCGGCACTCTTCGCGATCATGACCAAGGTCGGTGCCTACGCGATCCTGCGGATGCACACGGTGGTCTTCGGGCCCGATGCCGCGGCGATCGGGGCGCTTTCCGGCGACTGGCTGAAGCCCGCGGCGCTCATTACCGTCGCGATCGGCGCTTTCGGCGTCATCGGGGCGCGCCGGCTGCTGCCGCTCGTGTCCTTCGCAACGCTCAACTCGACCGGGACGCTGATGCTGGCCATCGCCGCCTTCACGCCCTACGCCGCCGAGGCCGGCCTCTACTACCTCGTGCATTCGACGCTTGCGACGGCGGCGCTGTTCCTTGTCGCGGACCTGGTGCTCGCCCGGCGCGCTGGCGGAGACGCGCTGGCCGCCGCACCCGCGACGCAACAGAACGGGCTGCTCGCGGCGCTGTTCTTCATGGCGGCTATCGCCATCGCGGGGATGCCACCGCTGTCGGGCTTCCTCGGCAAGCTGTTGGTGCTCGATGCGCTGCGCGTTGCGGAATACACCCCGCTGATCTGGACCGTGGTTCTCGCCGGATCGCTGCTTGTCATCGTGGGCTTCGTGCGCGCCGGCAGCCAGCTGTTCTGGAAGTCGACCTCGGTCGATCCTGCGCCCAAGGCCGAGGCCGGGCTCGCCCCCGACCCCGCGCTCGCTCCGGCGGCGCCCACCGATCGTCTCGGCCCGCTGCAGGTCGCGCCGACCATGGTGCTGCTCGCGGGGCTGGCAGCCCTGACGATCTTTGCCGGTCCGATCTCGCGCCACATGAACGCCACGGCCAGCCAGCTTTTCGATCCGAGCGCCTACATCGAGGCGGTGCTCGTCGACCAGCCGATGACCAAGGACCTCGAGGAGCACCACTGAGCCATGCTGAGACGCCTGCTTCCACACCCGATCCTCAGCGTCACGCTCACCATCGTCTGGCTGGCGCTGGTCAACACCGTGACGCTCGGCAACCTGTTTCTCGGTGCGGTGCTCGGGGTGATCATCCCCTACATGACCGCGCCCTACTGGCCGAACCGGCCGAAGGTCGGCGCGCCGCTGCGGGCGGCGGAATATGCGCTGATCGTGCTCTGGGACATCATCGTCGCGAACGTCGTCGTGGCGGGCATCGTGCTTTTCAAACCCAGGAGCCGGATCCACTCGCAATGGGTCGTCGTGCCGCTCGAGCTGACGTCGCCCGAGGCGATCACCGTGCTGGCCGGCACGATCACCATGACCCCCGGCACCGTGTCGGCGACGCTGTCCGCCGATGGCGCCGCGATCCTCGTGCACTGCCTGCACACCGATGACCCGGACGGGGTGCGGGACGAGATCAAGTCCCGTTACGAGCGCCGCTTGATGGAGATTTTCAAATGATCACATACGCGCTGATCTTTGCCTTCGGCTGCTTCGGCTTCGGGCTGCTGGTGACGCTCTGGCGGCTGCTCGCGGGGCCGTCGCCGGCGGACCGGATCCTTGCGCTGGACACGATGGTCATCAACTTCATCGCGCTGCTGATCCTCTACGGCGTGTGGCGGGGGACCGCGATCTACTTCGAGGCCTCGATGCTGATCGCGATGGTCGGCTTCGTTTCGACCGTTGCCTTCTGCCGCTTCATCCTGCGCGGCGACATCATCGAATAAGGAGGGACCGAGATGGAACAAGAGCTGACGATGCTTCCCGAACTCCTGGTCTCGGCCTTTCTCGTGATCGGCGGCATCTTCGGACTGGTGGGCGCGATCGGCATGATCCGCCTGCCGGACCTGATGCAGCGCCTGCACGCTCCGACCAAGGCGACGACGCTCGGGGTAGGGGGGGCCCTGATCGGGTCGATGCTCTATTTCAACATGATCGAGGGCGAGATTTCCTTTCACGAGCTGCTGATAACGCTGTTCCTGTTCCTCACGGCTCCGATCACGGCGAACTTCATCGCCAAGACCTACATGCAGGCGTTCGTGCGCAATAGCGACCTGCCGGAGACAGGCCGCCGATACGGTTGGGCGGTCTACGACGATCCGCCGAACGAGGACAACATCAACTGAAGACGACGCGCTCAGTCGGCGTTTTCCTCGAGCAGTTCCCGTGGAATGACGAAACCGCGGGCGATACCGGTGCCTTCACGCAGCTCCGACCAGTCGGATATGTCGAACTCGGCCACCAGCGTGGCCCCTGTCGGATAGTCCGCGAAGCGCGCATGCCCAACCGGGTCGGCAAGCACCTCCTGCGCGAAGGCGCCGATCCCGGGGTTGTGCCCCACCACCAGCACGGTCTCGCCCTCGGCCTCGCTCAGGCATTTCAGCATGGCGACGGGGCCGGCGTGGTACAGCCGCTCTTCGTAGCGCGTCGGGATGTCGAGACCCAGCCGCTCAAGCGTCTCGCGGGTGCGCGTGGCGGTCGAGCAGAGCGCCTGGTCCGGCAGCAGGTCCTGGCGGCGCAGCCAGTCTCCGAGCGCCGCCGCGCTGGCCTGTCCCCGCTTGTTGAGCGGGCGCTCGTGGTCGACCATGCCCCTCGACCAGTCCGACTTGGCGTGTCGCATCAGGATAAGCCGTTTCATCCGTTCCCTCCCTCGGTCCCGGGCCAGTCTTCCATGAAGGCGGCCATGTGAAAAGATGCCTGTGCGGCGTCGCGATGAAGGTTTGCCGAAAGCGGACAGGCCCGCTGGGCCAGGCAGCCGCGCAGACGACACTCGCGGCCCTCGGGGCGGCGGAGATGGTGCTGGCAGGCCGGGACGTCGTAGGCCGCGCCCTCGCGCAGTGCACCCACCGGGCAGGCCGAGGCGCAGGGGCGGTCGATGCAACCGGGGCATGGGGCTGGGCCAGTCGTGGGAAGCGCGAGCCGCTGGGGCAGGGCGATGGCACCGCGATAGCTGATCATCAGGCCGACGCGGTCATGCACGAAAAGGCCGATCGGCGAGGGGAAGGCGCGCCCCGAGCGGCGCGCCCAGGTCAGGAACGGCGGCCACGGCGGACCGTCCGACGGCAGGATCGCGGTGCCGCCCCATCGGGTAGCGAGATCGCCAAGCACGCGGGCGGACCAGCGGTCGAGCGGATCCGGAGCCTCGTCCGCGTATTCATCGGATGCGGCGAAGATCGGCCAGAAACCAGGCTCGTCGGGACCAAAGAGCAGCAGCGTGCCCGTTCCCTCGGGCAGGGCATCGCCGGGCCGCGGATGGAAGGCGCCGCGCAGGATGAGCCCGTGGTCTGCCGCCCGGGCCTCCAGCGCAGCCAGGGGCATGCGCTAGGTCCGCACCGGCGGCAGTTCGGCCGAGCGGATGAGCGAGCCGGCCCCGTGCTCGGTGAAGAGTTCGAGCAGACAGGCATTGGGCACCCGCCCGTCAAGGATGACGACGGCGCGCACGCCCTCCTCAATGGCCTTGAGCGCGGTTTCGGTCTTGGGGATCATGCCGCCGGCGATGACGCCGTCGGAGGTCATCTGGCGAACGTCCTCGGGGGTCATCGCGGTGACGACCTCGCCCTCGGCGTTCTTCACGCCCGACACGTCGGTCAGAAGCAGCAGGCGGTCGGCCTTGAGCGCCCCCGCGATGGCGCCGGCGGCGGTGTCGCCGTTGACGTTGTAGGTCTCGGTCGCCTCGGTGCCGGTGGCGACGGGAGCGACCACCGGGATGATGCCGGCGGAGAAGAGATCGCGCAGCACCTGCACGTTGAGCTCGGTCGGACGGCCGACGAAGCCCAGCTCGGGGTCGTCCGCCTCGCAGACGATGAGATCGTCGTCCTTGCCGGAAAGCCCCACGGCGCGGCCGCCCTCGTCCATGATCGCCTGCACGATGCGCTTGTTGACGAGCCCGGTCAGAACCATCTCGACGACCTCGACGGTGGCCTTGTCGGTAACGCGCTTGCCGCGCACGAAACGGCTTTCGATGTTGAGACGCTTGAGCATGTCGTTGATCATCGGCCCGCCGCCGTGCACGACGACGGGATTCACGCCGACCTGACGCATGAGGACGATGTCACGGGCGAACTCGGCCATGGCCTCGTCGTCGCCCATGGCATTGCCGCCGAATTTCACGACGACGACGGCGCCGGTGTAGCGCTGCATGTAGGGAAGCGCTTCGTTCAGCGTGCGGGCGGTGGCGATCCAGTCTCGATTCATCTTCTGCTGCTTCATTCTGTGAGGCATCCTTCCGATGCGAACGGGCGTGTCCTTCTGTCGGCAATGCCTGCGCGGGACGCAAGATTTTTCGTACGAAAAATCTTCACGCGGGTGGAGGGGCCGAAAAATCTTCGGTCGAAGATTTTTCAGTCGAGCCCGGCGATGATCGCGCGGAGGGTGGCGATGCCGTCGCCCTTCTCTGAACTCGTCAGGACGATCTCGGGGTAGGCCGCGGGGTGGGTGGCCAGCCGGCTGCGGACCTGCGCGAGCACCTTTTCGCGGTCCTTCTCCTTGACCTTGTCGGCCTTGGTCAGCACCGCCTGGAAGGTGACGGCGGAACGGTCGAGCAGGCTCATGATCTCTTCGTCGACGCTCTTCACACCGTGGCGCGCGTCGATCAGGACGAAGGCCCGGCGCAGCGAGGCGCGACCGGACAGATACTGTTTCAGCAGGGCCTGCCACTTCTCCACCACGCTCAGCGGCGCGTTGGCATAGCCGTAGCCGGGGAGGTCGACGAGATACCGTTCGTCTCCGAGGGTGAAATAGTTGATCTCCTGCGTGCGGCCGGGGGTGTTCGACGCGCGGGCGATCGCCTTGCGCCCGGTGAGCGCGTTGATCAGCGTCGATTTTCCGACGTTCGAGCGCCCGGCAAAGCAGACCTCGGCGCGATCATCCGGCGGCAGGCCCGACATGGCGACGACGCCCTTGAGGAAGTCGACCTCGCCGGCGAAGAGTTTCCGGCCCTTCTCGCGGGTGGCGTCGTCGGGTTCGGGCGCAAGGGGAAAGGGAAGGGATGTCATGGTGTCGTGACCTCGTAACCGGTGGCGACCAGTCCGCCGTGGGTGACCTTCGCGTAGACCCCGAAATCGCGGTGACCGAAACCCGTGTGCAGCGCGCGCAGGACGTTCGCGTCGCGCTCGCCGGTATCCGGATTGGCCTCGGTGGCGCGGCAGCGCTGGATCCGCTGCGTGACCTCGAGTGTCGTCCGGCCGATTTGCAGCGTTTGTCCGATCCAGTCGAATTCCTGCCACGGCTCGAGCCCGTCCAGGATCAGGTTTCCGCGGAAGCGCTCGATCTCCAGCGGCTTTCCGATGGCCTCGGACAGCGCACGCAGGCTGGCGAGGTTCAGGATCGACAGTTCGGCGCGGCCGTTGTCGGCCATGCCCTGCGGTGGCGCGGGCACGAGCGCGCGGGGGGCGGGGCTCGTCTCGGGCCAGAGCGGTTTCACCCAGTCGATCAGCGCCGGTCCGTCGGTGCCGGGCGAAATGACGAGATCGGCACGCTCGGGATGGGTCAGGGTGATCCGGCCGTCACGCCCGGTCGTCGCGCGCACCGGCGCGAGTTTCGGGCCGTTCGCCACCACGAGGAAGTTTCCCCGTGATTGCCAGGTCGGTGCCGCTTCGGCGTTCTCATGCTGGAGCGCCCATGCCCGGTCTCCGGGCATGGGCGCGTCCTGATCCAGGATCACCTCGTCAAGGGGTTCGCTGCCGATCCCCTTGATCGGGTGCCGTCTTATCTGGGCAAGCCGCACCGTCATTTGGCGGGCTTGTCGTCCTTGGGCGTGCGCTTGAAGCCCGACCTGATGTTGCCGAACACGTCCGGCTTGTAGCCCTGGCTGCGCATGATCAGGTACTGCTGCGTGAAGGTGATCGTGTTGTTGGTGATCCAGTAGACCACGAGGCCGCTGGCGAAGCCGCCGAGCATGAACATGAACACCCAGGGCATCCAGGCAAAGATCATCTTCTGGGTCGGGTCCGCCGGGGCGGGGTTCAGCTTCTGCTGCAGGAACATCGAGATGCCCAGCAGGATCGGAAGGATGCCCACGAAGACCAGCGCCAGCGTGCTGCCCGGGTCCGGTGCCGCCCAGGGCAGCAGGCCGAACAGGTTGTAGATCGACGTCGGGTCGGGCGTGGAGAGATCCTGGAAGGGGCCGAACCACGGTGCCTGGCGCAGCTCGAACGCGACGAAGATCACCTTGTAGAGCGAGAAGAAGATCGGGATCTGCAGAAGGATGGGCAGACAGCCGGAGGCCGGGTTCACCTTTTCCTTCTTGTAGAGCGCCATCATCTCCTGCTGGAGCTTCTGACGGTCATCGCCGGCGCGCTCCTTGAGCTTTTCCATCTCCGGCTGGAGTTCCTTCATCTTCGCCATGGAGACGTAGGACTTGAACGCCAGCGGGAAGAGGATTGCCTTCAGGATCACGGTCAGCGCGATGATCGACCAACCCATGTTGCCGATCAGCTGGTGCAGTTGATGCAGCAGCCAGAAGATCGGCTTGGTCAGGAAGAAGAACCAGCCCCAGTCGATGCTGTCGATGAAGCGGTCGACGCCCTGCTGCTGGTAGTCGCGGATCGTCTCGTATTCCTTGGCGCCGGCAAAGACCTGCGTGGTGACCTCGCGGCTTTCGCCCGGGGCCAGCGACATGGTCGGCATCACGGCCTCGGTCTGGTAGATGTCGCGGCTGTCGTCATACTTCGAGACCTGCTTGAAGCCGGTGTCGCCGGGGATCAGCGTGGTCATCCAGTAGTGGTCGGTGAAGCCGATCCAGCCGGTCTCGGAGACCTGCGTCACCTCGGCGCGCGCGCCCTCGCTCGGGAGCATGTCCATGTCGGGCATGTCGGAGTAGTCGATCTCGTTCAGCTTGCCGTCGGCCATGGCAACCACGCCTTCGTGCAGGACGAAGAAATTCTTGAGGTCGACCGGTTCGCCATGGCGCGCGATGATGCCGTAGGGTGCCGCCGAAATCTCGCTCTCGCCGGTGTTCTCGACCGACTGGGTGACGGTGAACATGAAGTCTTCATCGACCGAGACGGTGCGACGGAAGACGAGCCCCGCGGGGCTTTCCCAGCTGAGCGTGACGGGGCTGTCGCTGGTCAGCGTGTCGCCCTCGGCGACCTGCCACTCGGTGTTCGGGCCCGGCACGTCGGAGGCCGACAGGCCCGAGCCGGGGGCCCAGCCGAACAGCGTGTAATAGGCATGGCCCGTCCCGACCGGCTCGAGGATCTCGACATTGGGCGAGTCCTCGTCGATGTCGACGGTGTAGTCCTTGAGGGTGAGCGCGTCGATCCGGCCGCCGGCGAGGGCGATCGAGCCCTCGAGGCGCGGCGTGTCGATCGGCACGCGCGGTGTGTCGGTCGCGGCGGTGTCTGGCGCCGGGCTGGCTGTGTCGCCGGACGCCGAGCCGGGCGCCGTTGACGGGGTCGTCGCGGGCTGGCCCTCGGTCTGCGTGATGGCGGCAGGGTCGGCCTGATCCTGGGCCGGCTCTTCCGGTGGAGGGAAGAGTACGAACCAGATGAGGATCACCACGAAGCTCAGCCCGGTTGCGATGAGCAGGTTCTTGTTCTGATCGTCCATGCGTGACCGCCGCCCTGTCCTTGGAAAGTCACCGCGGGTTCAACAGGCAGGGCCTGCAAAGGTCAAGCCGATTCCGGGTGAATCGGGCTTTTGTGACCATGCTGCGCAGGGTTTTGCGGGCTTTCGTCAGCCGGCGCCGCGGCCGATGTTCTGTGCAGAGGCGATCCGTTCAGCATGGCGGTGCGCCCAGTCGACGAGCTGCTCCTGCGGCATCGGGCGCGCGATGCCGAAGCCTTGGACGTGGTCGCAGCCGAGCTGTGCCAGAAGTGCATGCTCGGCCACGCTTTCGACACCCTCTGCGACCGTCTCGAGCCCCAGTCTGTCCGCCAGACCGAGCACCGCGGCGAGCATTCTGCGCTGTTCCTCGTCGCGGTCGACGCGGGTCACGAAGCTTCGGTCGATCTTGAGCCGGTGGACCGTGAAGCGCCTGAGCGCCGTGATGGAAGCATGCCCGGTGCCGAAGTCGTCAAGGTCGATCTGGCAGCCAAGCCGGGACAGTGCGGTAATATTCTGGGCGACGCGGCCCGCCGGCGAGTCCGCGATGACCGTTTCGAGCACTTCGACGCCGAGGCGCTCAGCCGGCATGTCGAAGCGGTCGAGCTCCCACCGGATCCGGTCCACCAGCTTTGCGCTGCGCAGCTCCACGTCCGACAGGTTCATGCTGACCCTGGGGATCTCGAGGCCCTGCCGGTCCCACTCGCGCAGGGCAGTCAGGCTGTGTTCGAGGATCACTTCGCTCAGCCGGTCCATCTGGCCGGCGTCCTCGAGCGCGGTCAGGAACTCGAGCGGGGGGACGATTCCCCGTTCCGGGTGCAGCCAGCGGGCCAGCGCCTCTACGCCGCTGATTGCACCGGTGGAGGTGCAGAGCTGCGGCTGGAACCACGGTCGGATCTGGCCCTTGGCCATCGCGCGCTCGACCTCGCTCATCAGGGATTTCCGCGCGTTGCGTTCCGCCTGCATGGTGTCCGACCACGCCCGAATCGACGAAGGACCGTTGCCGAGCGCCTCGGTGAGCGCGGTGCGGGCGGCTTCCGTGAGGGCATCCCCGCTGGCCTTGCCACGCAGGCGGTTCGAACCACAGAACCCGATGGCGACCGATACGAACTGGGTGCCGGCGTCAGTCTCGACGGGTTCCTCGAGCGCGCGCTGAATCCGGTCCGAGAGCGTAAGCAGCGCCTCGAGATCAAGCCGTACGGAGGGGCCGAGAAGCACCATGAACCTTGCGTCTCCCAGCCGGGCAACACGGTCGCCGCGGCGCAGCAGACCCTGCAGGCGGTGCAACATGACCGCCCGAAGGGCTTCGATCACGTCATCGCCGGTGCGGCGGCGGAGGTCGTTCAGGCCTTCCGCCTCGACCATGACGCAGGCGGTGGCAAGTTTCGCGTCTGCCGCGTTCTCCAGCATCTTCTGGGCGAGATCCCCGGCAGTGGCGCCGTCGATGAGGTCGGGAAGGGGCCGATCGAGGTCAAGCAACCCGCCCCCCGGGGCCGAGCCCAGCGCGTAGAGCACTGGTATCCCGAGCGCGATGGCGACCAGAGCCAGTTCGCCACCGATCCAGAAGCCGGAGAGCGTTATTGCCGGCAGGAAGGCGATCATGTGGGGCCCGTGCAGCCAGCGCGAAAGGCGTGCCCGCTGGCGGATGAGATCAGCCCGTATCCGTGATGTCATCGTCCGCCCCCATGCTGCCGTTGCAGACGGGAACAGGACTAGAACATGGAGGTAACCCGAAACTTAACGCAGGTCGGGAATATCGGACTTCTCGCCCGCTGCCTCGCGCATCAGGCCGACGAAATCGAAAAGCTTCGGATCGAGCATGTGCGAGGGCCTGATGTTCATCAGCGACCGGAACATCACCTGACGGCGGCCGGGGCTGTTCTTTTCCCACTGGTCGAGGATCTGCTTCACCTGCTGGCGCTGCAGCCCGTCCTGCGATCCGCAGAGATCGCAGGGAATGATCGGGTAGTTCATCGCACGCGCGAATTTATCACAGTCGACCTCGGCCACATGGGCAAGCGGACGGTAGAGAAAAAGGTCGCCCTCTTCGTTGACCAGCTTCGGGGGCATGGTCGCGAGGCGTCCGCCGTGGAAGAGGTTCATGAAGAAGGTCTCGAGGATGTCGTCGCGGTGATGCCCCAGCACGACCGCCGAACAGCCTTCCTCGCGTGCGATGCGGTAGAGATTGCCGCGGCGCAGGCGTGAACAGAGCGCGCAGAAGGTGCGCCCCTGCGGCACCTTGTCGACGACGACGGAATAGGTGTCCTGATACTCGATGCGGTGGGGCACCTGCATCCGCTCCAAGAACTCGGGCAGAACCGTTGCCGGAAACCCCGGCTGGCCCTGGTCGAGGTTGCACGCCAGAAGCTCGACCGGCAGCAGCCCGCGCCACTTCAGCTCGTGCAGCACCGCGAGCAGCGTGTAGCTGTCCTTGCCGCCGGACAGGCAGACGAGCCACTTCGGCATGCTGCCATCCTCGCGACGTTCCACCATGCCATACTGCTCCACCGCCTCGCGCGCGTTCTGCACGATGCGTTTGCGCAGCTTCTTGAACTCGGTGCTCTTGGGAGCGCCGTGAAAGAGCGGATGGATGTCGTCGCTGTCGTCGAGCATGGGCTGCGCAATACGCGCGGATCACGGAATCGGCAAGAGCCGGCAGGAACGTGATGCCGTGGCCGCACGTTTGACGGGAGATTGATAGAGGAGATACCCATGAAACAGGCAACCGCTCTCATCGCCGCCGTGTCCGCAGCATGTCTCGCCGGACCCGCGCTCGCGCAGTCGGACATGACGGAGAATCCTGCCGCAACCGCCACGCTGGCCAACTCGGATGGGCAGAACGTTGGCGAAGTGAAGGTCTTCGAGGCGGCCGAGGGCGTGCTGATCCGCGTCACCGCCGAAGGTATCGACGAGGGCTGGCACGGCTTCCATCTGCATGAGACCGGCGACTGCTCGGCTGTCGATTTCTCGTCGGCAGGAAGCCACTACGCGCCGGACGGCAAGGCGCACGGCACGCTGACGGACAACGCGCCCCATGCCGGTGACCTGCCGAACGTTCATGCGGATGCCGAGGGCAAAGTTGCCGCTGACGTGACGAGTGTTGCGCTGACCGTTGATGGAGATGCGGCGCCGATGATGGACGACGACGGCTCGGCCTTCATCATCCACCAGGGCCCCGACAGCTACGGTGAAGAGGCCGGCGCGGGCCCGCGCATCGCCTGCGGCGTGGTCGAGGCCGCATCCTGATAACGGCCTTGAAGCCTCAGTCCCGGGAGCGCCTCTTGTGCTCCGGGACGTTGTCTATGCCGCTGCCGCCCCAGGGGTGGCAGCGGAGTATCCTGCGGGCGGCCAGCCAGCTGCCCCTCAAAGCACCGTGTTTTTCCAGCGCCTCAAGCGCATAGGCCGAGCAGGTCGGCTGGAAGCGGCAGCCGTGCCCCACCCACGCAGATCCCAAGAGCCGGTAGGCACGCACCGGCAAGGCCACGACATGCGCGAGCGGGCTCATGTCCGGGGTTTCCGGGGCGCGTGGATCTTGCGCAGCGCGGTCTCGAAGTCTTCCCGCAGAAGTTCGAAGGGTCGCGCGGCGGTTTCATCCCGGCGACCGATCAGCACGTAATCCCAGCCCGGCCGGCCAAGGCCCTGCAGGCTGAGCCGCGCGACCTCGCGCAGGCGGCGCTTGGCACGATTGCGCGCAACCGCATTGCCCACCTTTTTCGAACAGGTGAAGCCCACGCGAATCGTCGGATCGTCGTCATCGCGCCGCCGCGCCTGCACGAGCATAGAGCCCGCGGGCTGTCGGCGCGCGCGGGCGGCTGCGAGGAAATCCTTGCGCTTGCGCAGGGTCACGGGCATCGGACGGCCATGAGGAAAGGCCGCCTCGGACGTATCCGGGGCGGCCTTTTCATGGGTATGCGTGTCCCGCTCCGCCATGGGCGAAGCGCGCAGCTCAGGCGCTGAGCTGCTTGCGGCCGCGGGCGCGGCGCGCGTTCAGGACCTTGCGGCCCGCTTTGGTCGCCATGCGGGCGCGGAAGCCGTGACGGCGCTTGCGAACCAGGTTCGACGGCTGAAAGGTGCGTTTCATCGCGCTCTACTCCGTTTTCGGGCAGCCCGGGACGGATTCGCCGGGCCGGTGTCATTCGAAGCCCGTCCTATAGGGAGGCATGGGCCTCATGTCAAACCTCTTGTCGCAGGAAAGGCTGTCGTGCCCCGCTGCAACATTTCCGGGCAGGTTTGCGGGCGCATTGTTACAGGAGGCCTTGCCGGAAGGGCAATGCGGCCCGAACGCGTCACCTCGGATCAAGGCCGCGTGATAGGGCTGTTGCGATGCCGCGCGCTCGCGCATCTTGGAAGACATGACCGATACGCACCACGATCTTTCCCGCCCGCGCGAGACGGGCCAGCCGACCGACCGGCCCGGTCGCGGCATCGTCCGGCATCTGCCGCTTGCCGTCATCCTGCTGGCAGCCGTCGCGGGGTTCGTGACCCTGCGCGACTACATCAGCTTCGAGACGCTTGCCGAGCACCGCGAGGCGCTGCTGGCGTTGCGAGACGCGCACTACGTGCTGATCGCGGGCGCCTTCCTGCTGATCTATGTCGCCATCGTCGCCTTCTCGCTGCCCGGTGCCGCCGTGACCTCGGTGACCGGGGGCTTTCTCTTCGGTCTTGCCGCCGGCACGGTGTTCAACGTGGTGGCGGCCACCGTGGGGGCGCTGCTTATCTTCCTTGCCGCGCGTGCCGGTCTCGGCCAGACGCTTGCGACGCGCATGGACGCCTCGGAGGGGCGGCTGGGCAAGCTCAAGGCCGGGCTGCGCGAGAACGAAGTCAGCGTGCTGCTTCTGCTGCGGCTCGTGCCCGTGGTGCCGTTCTTCGTGGCGAATCTGCTGCCGGCGCTGGTGGGCGTGAAGCTGCGCAGCTTCCTCTGGACGACCGCGCTGGGAATCATCCCGGGCGCACTGGTGTTCACCTCGATCGGCGTCGGTGTCGGCGAGGTCTTCGACCGGGGCGAAACGCCCGACTTGAGCCTGCTCTGGGCGCCGCAGGTGCTGGGGCCGTTGCTCGGCCTCGCGGCGCTTGCCGCTCTGCCGATGGTCATTCGCGCGATCCGTGGCCGGCGGGAGATCTGAGCCATGCAGACCCTCAAGACGGATCTTCTCGTGATCGGTGCGGGCTCCGGCGGGCTGTCGGTCGCGGCCGGAGCGGCGCAGATGGGCGCCCGCGTGGTGCTGCTCGAACCCGGAGAGATGGGCGGCGATTGCCTCAACCATGGCTGCGTGCCGTCGAAGGCGCTGATCGCGGCGGGAGAGCGGGCGCACGGCATGACGGGGGCGGCAGCCTTCGGCGTTGGCCCGAACGCGCCGCAGGTCGACTACGCGGCGGCGCAGGACCACGTCGCCGAGACCATCGCCCGCATCGCCCCGATGGACAGCCCCGAGCGCTTCGAGGGCTTCGGCGTGACCGTCATCCGCGAGGCGGGCCGCTTCATCTCTGCGCGCGAGGTGCAGGCCGGTGCTCATGTCATCAGGGCGCGGCGAATCGTGGTGGCAACCGGCTCGTCGCCCTTCGTGCCGCTGATTCCGGGGCTGAGCGAGGTGCCCTATCTCACCAACGAAACGCTCTGGGATCTGCGCGAGCGGCCCGAGCATCTGCTGATCGTCGGCGGCGGTCCCATCGGGCTCGAGATGGCGCAGGCGCACCGGAGGCTCGGCAGCAGGGTGACGGTGATCGAGGCAGAGCGCGCGCTTGGCCGCGAGGATCCCGAGATGGCGGCCATCGTGCTCGAGGATCTGCGAACCGAGGGCGTCGAGATCCACGAGGACACGCCCGCCCGCGCTGTGCGCGGCACCGCTGGAGCCATCGAGATCGAGACGGCGGATGGCCGCTGTCATCGCGGCACGCATCTTCTCGTGGCGGTCGGGCGGCGCGCGAACACGGACGGTCTCGGGCTCGAGGCCGGGGGCATCGCCGCGACCGGGCAGGGCATCACCGTCGACGCGGGGCTGCGCACGAGCAACCGCCGGGTCTATGCCATCGGCGACGTGGCGGGCGGGCCGCAGTTCACACATGTCGCGGGCTATCACGCGGGGCTGGTGGTGCGGAACGCGCTCTTCGGGCTGCCGGTGCGGGTGAAGCCGCAGATCCTGCCGAGGGCGACCTACACCGCGCCGGAACTGGCACAGGTCGGCCTGACCGAGGCCGAGGCCCGACAGGTTCACGGCGACCGGCTCGAGGTCATCCGCCAGCCCTGGCAGCACAATGACCGCGCCGTTGCGCAGCGGGCGACCACCGGGTTGCTCAAGGTGATGGTGGTGCGCGGGCGGCCCGTGGGGGCGTCGATCGTCGGCGCGCAGGCGGGCGAATTGATCGCGACATGGGCGCTTGCCCTGTCGGCTGGCCTGAAAATGAGCCAGATCGCCGGCATGGTCGTGCCGTATCCGACGATTGCAGAACTTAACAAACGCGTTGCGGGAACCTATTTCAGTCCACGTCTGTTTGAAAACGAAACAGTGAAGAGAATTGTAAGAGTGGTGCAGCGCTGGCTGCCCTGACGGGACAAGACTGAATCCGAATGCTCAACTCGCTATCCGGCCGTTTCCTCATCCTCACGACCGTCTTCGTGATGCTGGCCGAGGTGTTGATCTTCGTGCCCTCCGTCGCGCGGTTCCGTGCCGACTACCTGAACGACCGTCTCGAACGGGCGCAGATTGCCTCGCTGGCGCTTCTGGCCGATGACATGATCGACCCCGATCTGGAGCGCGAGCTGCTGGCCAACGCGGGCGTCTACAACGTCGCACTGCAGCGCAACGCCGCGCGCGAGCTCATGCTGTCCTCTCCGGTGCCGGGGCAGGTGTCGCACAGCTTCGATCTGCGCGAGGCCGGGCCGGTGACCCTGATCCACGACGCGCTTCGTCGGCTGCTCGATCCGGAGCCGCGCACCATCCGGGTGCTCGGCTATCCGTCGCGCGAGGCCGGGCAGCTCATCGAGGTCACCATGGACAGCGCCCCGCTGCGCAATGCCATGCTGGAATACGGGCTGCGTGTGTTCCTGCTGTCGGCGGTGATCTCTGTCATCACCGCGCTGCTGCTCTTTCTCGCCGTCCGCCGCCTGCTGGTGAAGCCGATCAAGCGCGTGGTCGGGCAGATGCAGCGCTACGCCGAGGCTCCCGAGGACGCCCGGCGCATCATCAAGCCCTCTGCCGGCGTGCGCGAGCTGCGCGAGGCCGAGGAGGCGCTGCAGTCGCTCGAGACGCAGCTCTCCGCCTCGCTGCGGCAGAAGGAGCGCCTTGCGCAGCTGGGGGGGGCAGTGGCGCGGGTCAGCCACGACCTGCGCAACATCCTCACCTCGGCGCAGCTCTTCACCGACCGCATCGAGGTGTCCGAGGATCCGGCCGTGAAGCGCATGGCGCCGAAGCTGGTCGGCTCGATCACCCGCGCGGTGTCGCTCTGCGAGAACACGCTGGCGTTCGGCCGCGCCGAGGAGCCGGCGCCGGTGCTGACCCAGTTCAACCTCGCAGCGCTCGTCGGGGAAGTGCTCGATGCTGAGCGGCTGGCAATCGGCGACCACGATCTCAGCCTGTCCGAGGACATCCCGGGCGGCATGCAGATTCGCGGCGATCCGGAACAGATCTACCGGATGATCGGGAATCTCGTGCGCAACGCGCGGCAGGCGATCATCGGCTCGGGCGAAGCGGGAGAAATCAGTGTCTCGGCCCGTATCGAGGACGACGACTGGGTGATCGACGTGACCGACACCGGGCCCGGTCTGCCGCCCAAGGCGCGCGACCACCTCTTCCAGCCGTTCCAGGGCGGTGTCCGCAAGGGCGGTGCGGGGCTCGGGCTCGCGATCGTGGCGGAGCTGGTGCGCAATCACGGCGGCACCCTGCAGCTTGCCCGCTCCGATGCGCAGGGCACGTGCTTCGAAATCCGTTTGCCGATGGGCGAGAACGCCTGATTGAAAAAACTGCGAAAAAGTCTCTTGCAACTCCCGGCGCCAGAGTCTAGATCACGCCTCAACGGACCGATAGCTCAGCTGGATAGAGTACTTGACTACGAATCAAGGGGTCGGGGGTTCGAATCCTCCTCGGTCCGCCAGAATTTCCAAGGCCCGATGCAAATTGCATCGGGCCTTATTCTTTTTGGCGCGAGTTTAATCGAAACCATGTTGGGCCTGTGCAATCGGGCCTTGGTGGTCTCTGCGAGATTTCGATAAACGGGGAAGGATGGCCGCAGAGCGTGCCTGAGTGCGCGGGTGAAGCGCGGGGGCGCTCCGGAGGCGTGTTGCCCCCGGAGCTGTCCGATCAGTCGTTCTGCGCGATGCGTTCCGTGCCCGCCTCGATCGCGGCGCGAAGGCGGCGCTCCAGCGTCTTCTGCTTCGAGGGCGTGTAGAACTTCAGGCCGAACATGTCCTTCACATAGAAGGTGTCGACCACCTGCTCGCCATAGGTCGCGATAACCGCGCTCGCGATGTAGACGTTGCTTTCGGACAGGGTCCGGGCAAGGTCGTAGAGCAGCCCCGGGCGGTCGCGCGTGTCGACCTCGATGATCGTGTAGATCTCGGAGCCCTCGTTGTCGAAGGTGACCGAGGTCGGCACGTTGAACGCCTTCTCGCGCTTCTTGAGCTTGCCGCGCGACAGGATCGCCTCGCGCGGTTTCACCTCGCCCAGCAGGGTCTTGCGGATCGTGTCACGCAGACGGGGCAGGCGGCTTTCCTCGTAGGGCGAGCCGTCACCGTCCTGGATCCAGAAGGCCGCGGTGGCATAGCCGTCCTTGGAGGTGAAGGTGCGCGCGTCGACCACGTTCGCCCCCACCAGCGACAGCGCCCCGGCCAGCCGGGCGAAGATGCCCGGATGGTCCGACAGGGCAAAGCAGACGCGGGTGGCGTCGCGGTCCTCGTCGGGGTGGATGTCGATGCGGATCTCGTCGTCGCGAATGTCGCGCAGGAGTTCCGCAAAGACGGCGTGGGCGGTGACGTGCAGCCCCTGCCAGTAGGGCGGGTAATGCCGCTGGGTCTCGGCGCGCAGCTCTCTGGGCTCCCAGTCCGAGAGTGCCTCGCGCAGGGCCTTCTTGGCCTCGGCGCCGCGGTTCTCGCGGTTGAGCGCTTCCATGCCGTCTTCGAGCGCGCGGCGGGTCTGGCGGTAGAGCGCCCTGAGTAAAGCGGCCTTCCAGTTGTTCCAGACGTTGGGGCCCACGCCCCGGATGTCGCAGACGGTCAGCACCGTGAGCAGGTCGAGCCGCTCCTTCGTCTGTACCGCCTTGGCGAAATCCCGGACGGTGCGCGGATCGGCGATGTCGCGTTTCTGCGCCATGTCCGACATCAGCAGGTGATAGCGCACCAGCCATTCGACGGTCGCCGTCTCGGACTTGTTGAGACCGAGCCGCGGCGCCACCTTGCGCGCGATGCGGGCGCCAAGAACGGAATGATCCTCGTCGCGGCCCTTGCCGATGTCATGCAGCAGCAGCGCGACATAGATTACCTTGCGGTTGACGCCTTCCTTGAGGATCGTCGAGGCAACGGGCAGTTCTTCGACGAGATCGCCGTGCTCGATGTCGCTGAGGTGGCGAATGCACTGTATGGTGTGCTCGTCGACCGTGTAGCTGTGATACATGTTGAACTGCATCATCGCCACGATGGTCTCGAACTCGGGGATGAAGGCCCCGAGAACGCCCAGTTCGTTCATCCGGCGCAGCGAGCGTTCCGGGTTCCCGTGCTTCAGAAGCAGGTCCATGAAGATGCGCCGCGCCTCGCGGTTGGTGCGCAGCTCATCGTCGATCAGGTGCAGGTTGGCCTTGACCAGCCGCATGGCATCGGGGTGCAGGAGCAGGCCGGTGCGCAGGCCTTCCTCGAAGAAGCGCAGCAGGTTCACCTTGTCCGAGAGAAAAGCGGTCTCGTCGACGATGGCGAGCCGGTTGTGGACCACCTCGTAACCGGGCTTCACCTTGGGGCCACGCTTGAGCATCCGCACGAGCAGCGGTGCATCCTTGCGGTGTTCGGCCTCGAGCGACGTCAGGAAGATGCGGGTGAGGTCGCCCACGGCGGTGGCGTGCCGGAAATAGTCCTGCATGAACCACTCGACCGCGCGGCGGCCGCCACGGTCGACGTAGCCCATGCGCTCGGCCACCTCGACCTGCATGTCGAAGGTCAGCTGCTCGACCGCGCGGCCGGCGGCCAGGTGCAGGTGGCAGCGGGCGGCCCAGAGAAACTCCTCGGCACGGATGAAGGTGTCGTATTCCTCGCGCCGGAAGACACCCAGCGGCACGAGCTGTTCGGCGTCATCGGTATGGTGGATGTATTTCGTGATCCAGTAGAGGGACTGGAGATCGCGCAGGCCGCCCTTGCCCTCCTTGATGTTGGGCTCGACAACATAGCGCAGCCCCTGCTTGCGGTGGCGCTGATCGCGCTCCTCGAGCTTGGCGGCGACGAAGGCGCGCTCGGAGCCCTTGAAGAGGTCTTCCCACAGGCGGTTTTCCAGCTCGCGGGCAAGCGGCTCGTGACCGGTGATGTAACGGGTTTCGAGCAGCGCCGTGCGGATGGTGTAATCCTCTCCGCCGAGCCGCAGGCAGTCCTTCACCGTGCGAGAGGCATGGCCGACCTTCAACTTCAGGTCCCACAGGATGTAGAGCATCGACTCGATCACGCTCTCGGCCCAGGGGGTGATCTTCCAGGGCGTCAGGAACAGCAGGTCGACGTCGGAGTAGGGCGCCATCTCGCCGCGACCGTAGCCGCCGACGGCCATCAGCGTGAGGCGTTCGCCCTCGGTCGGATTGTTGAGCGGGTGCAGGCGCTGCGTCGCCAGGTCGAAGACGAGCCGCACGATGCAGTCGGTGAGCCAAGCGTAGGCTTCCGTCGTGGCAAAGGCTGCGCGCGGTTTCTCGTTGAAGGCGCCTGCGATGACCTCGCGGCCGTCCTTGCGGGCCGCCGACAGCATCTTGACCGCGATCGCGCGGACTTCGGCTTCGGTCGTGGCCTCTGCGCAGGCCGCGAAAAGGGCGTCGCGCAGGGCCGGGAGGTCGATGATGCGCGAGGCCGGGGCGATCAGGTCGTCCGGCATCGCGCCTGTCGTCAGTGGCTCAGAAGCCTGCGCCTGAGAAGCTGGAGGGTGCAGGGTCAAGGATCACCATCTGGTTGTTGCGCACGGTTGCGACGGCGAGCCCACGCTCGTTGGTGCCGTCGGACTTGAGCCGGAATACACCGCCCGTGCCTTGGAAACCAGCGGATTGCGTCAGCGCGCGCCCGGTCAGCGCGTCGCTGCGGCCCCGTTTCACCAGTGCACCGACGGCGGCGATGCCGTCAAAGGCGAGCCCGGCGAGCGGGTGCGGGGACGTGCCGTAGGCGGCGCTGAAGCGCGACGAGAAGTTCTGCTGCATCGACTGGTTCGGCAGGGTGAACCAGGCGCCCTCGGCCCCCGGGTAGCCGAAGAGCTCGGGCTTCACGTCCCAGCGCGTCAGGCCGATGTACTGGGTCTGCGCCGGGTCGACGCCGTTCTCGGGCATGACCTGCAGCAGGATCGGCATCGCCGCATTGGTGGCATCGGTGGTGATGAACACAGCGTCCGCACCGGATTCGGAGACCACGTTGCCCATGTTCTGCGCCGCCGAGGTCACACCGTCGATGCTGAGCGGGTAGGGTTGCGTCGTGGCGACGTCGATGCCGTTGTTGGCGGCGGCCTGCTGGATCGCCGAGCGGCCGAACTGGCCCGGCACGTCCTCGGAATAGAGCACGGCGACGCTGTCGAGACCTTGCCGGCGACCGTAGCCCATCAGGCGGTCGGCGGTGTTCACGAAGGTCGGCCCGAGCACGAAGAGGTTCCCGCCGGCAATCGAGGGGTTGTTCGAGAACGACAGCACGTTGACGCCCTCGTCCGCGACAACCTTGCTGGCCTCGACGGCGACTTCGCCGCGCAGCGGCCCGAGAATGATCTTGGCGCCCTCGTCGACGGCACGCTGGGCCGCGGAGGCCGCGGTCGCCGGTGAGCCGGCGGTGTCGTAGACCGCGAGGTCGATGTTCACCCCGTCGAGATCCGCGATGGCGAGCCGCGCGGCGTTCTCGAGATCGCGGGCGATGGTGCCTGCGCCCGAATCGCTGCGGGGCACGAGCAGGGCGACGCGCACGGGCTGCTTGGGGTCGATCTGCGGGCCGCCGCTGCCGGCGCCTCCGCCGCCCAGATCGGACATCATCGGCGCGCCGCAGGCGGCGACGAGACCTGCACTTGCCACGACGGCAGCGGTGCGGAGCGCCTTGCGGGCGCGGGACAAAACGGCGAACATGCTGGTGGAACTCCCTCGAGATCAGGCGCGGGTTCGATCCCGCGCGGGTTTGAGGCTGATCATAGGCCAGCAGGAAGGCGGGTCCAGAAATGAATCCGGAAAGGGGCGGAATGGCGCCGGGACTCTACATGGTGGCGGTGCCGATCGGCAACGCGCGCGACATTACGCTCAGGGCGCTGGACATCCTGCGCGACGCCGACGTGCTGGCCGCGGAAGACACGCGCAGCCTGCGACGGCTGCTCGAAATCCACGGCGTGCCGCTCGGGGACCGGCCGTGCCTCGCCTACCACGATCACAACGGCGAGCGCGTGCGGCCGCGCCTGCTCGACGCGCTCGCGGCGGGCCAGTCGGTGGCCTATGCGTCGGAAGCCGGGACGCCGATGATCTCGGACCCCGGCTTCGACCTGGTGCGCGCCGCCCGCGAGGCCGGCTACCCGGTGACCACCGCCCCGGGCGCCTCGGCGGTCATTGCCGCGTTGACGGTCGCGGGATTGCCGACCGACCGCTTCTGCTTCGGGGGCTTCCTGCCCAATGCCGGGGGCGCCCGGCGCCGCGGGCTCGAGGAAATGCGTGGCGTGTCCGCGACGCTCGCCTTCTACGAATCGCCGAAACGACTGGGCGCGATGCTGCGCGACGCCGCCGACACGCTTGGCGCTGACCGGCCCGCGGCGGTCTGCCGGGAACTGACAAAACGTTTCGAGGAATGCCGGCAGGGCAGTCTTGGGGACCTTGCCGACCACTACGCCGACGCGCCGCCCAAGGGTGAAATCGTGGTGCTGATCGGGCGGGGAGGTTCGGAGAAAATTAGTGAATTGGATATAGACCGTTCGCTGTCCGAGGCGCTGCAGACGATGTCGGTGCGCGACGCGGCCGATACGGTCTCGGCGATGTACGGAGTAAAGCGACGGCCTGTCTACCAGCGCGCAATGGTGCTGTCGCGCGAAGACGGGCAGGGCGGCTGAATCAGGTAAGGTGAGGATGGGCGAACAGCTTGCATTCGACTTCCGCGCGCCGGCGCCGCCGATCCCGGCGGTTGTGCTGCGCCCGCACGAGGACGGGCGTCGCGCCCGGCAGGATCGCGGCGCCCTTGGGTATCACGCGGGGCTGTCTGCCGAGGCGCAGGTGGTGCAGGACTACGAGCGGCGCGGTTACGCGGTGCTGCGCAAGCGCTGGCGGGGCGCCTGCGGCGAGATCGACCTTATCCTGCAGGACGGTGACGCCCTGATCTTCGTCGAGGTCAAGAAAAGCCGCAGCTTCGACCGGGCGCTCGCACGGCTCTCGCAACGTCAGATCGGCCGGCTCCTGCGGGCCGGGGAAGAGTTCGCGGGAACGCAGCCACGCGGCTCGCTCACCGACATGCGGTTCGATATCGCGCTCGTGAACGCCAGCGGCGTGATCCGGGTGATGGAGAACGCGCTCGGCCCCTGAGCGGGCATTGCCTCGCCCCCGTCTCTGGGCCATGTATGGCGAAAGCCAGAGCGGGAGATCCCATGAAAATCGCCTTTCAGATGGACCCGATCGGTCCGATCGACATCGACGCCGACAGCACCTTCCGTCTCGCGGAAGAGGCGCAGGCGCGCGGTCACGAACTGTATTATTACCTGCCGGATCATCTCTCCTATCAGGAGGGCAGGATCATGGCGCGGGCCCGGTCTCTCAAGGTGCAGCGCGTGCGCGGCAACCACGCGGAGATGGGGCCGCTCGAGCTGCTCGATCTAGCCGATGTCGACGTGGTCTGGCTGCGGCAGGATCCGCCCTTCGACATGCACTACATCACCACGACGCACCTGCTCGAGCGGCTCGGGCCGGAGACGCTGGTGGTGAACGATCCGTTCTGGGTCCGGAATTCGCCCGAGAAGCTGCTGGTGCTGAACTTCCCCGACCTGACACCGCCCACGACCATCGCCCGCGACCTGCAGACCATTCGCGAGTTCAAGGAGCGGCACGGCGACATCATTCTCAAGCCACTCTATGGGAACGGCGGGGCCGGCGTGTTCCGGCTCGACGAGAACGACCGCAATCTCAGCTCGCTTTACGAGCTGTTCACCGGATTTTCGCGCGAGCCTCTGATCGTGCAGAAATACCTGCCGGCAGTGACGAAGGGCGACAAGCGGGTGATCCTCGTCGACGGTGAGCCGGTCGGCGCGATCAACCGGGTTCCGGCAGCCAACGAGGTGCGGTCGAACATGCACGTGGGTGGCCGCCCCGAGAAGGTCGCCCTGACCGAACGTGACCGCGAGATCTGCGCGCGGATCGGACCGGTCCTGCGCGAGAAGGGGCAGGTGTTCGTCGGCATCGACGTCATCGGCGACTGGCTGACCGAGATCAACGTGACCTCGCCCACCGGCATTCAGGAGCTCGAGCGGTTCGACGAGGTGAACATCGCCGGCAAGATCTGGGAGGCGGTGGAAGCCCGACTCGGATGAGCCGCCGGCTCGCCGCGCTCAACTTCGTCCTGCGGGTCGCGGTGAAGCCGCGACTGGCCCGGACAAGGGGCCCCGAGCAGGCGGCGCGCGAGTTCGAAAGGTCGGCGGCGCTTTTCCTGCGCCGCCCGCCCTACCTGCGCCGACTCGAGCGGCCGCGCGGGTTGCACTGGATCAGTGCCGGCCCCTGCCGGGTGCGCAAGGTCATCCTCTATCTTCACGGCGGCGGCTACATCACCGGCAGCGGCCTCACCCATCAGGGCGTCATGGGCCGGCTTTCGAAACTGTCGGGGATCGAGGTCTGCGCCCCGGACTATCCGCTGGCTCAGGACGCGCCCGCGCCGGCGGCCTTCGATGCGGCCTGCGCCGCGTGGCGGCATTGTCGGGCGCTGGGCTATGCTCCGGGCGATATCCTTCTTGCCGGGGATTCCGCCGGAGGCGGGCTCGCGCTGGCGCTTCTCGCCCGCTGCTGCGCCTCGGGGGAGCCTCCGGCGGCGGCGGTGGCGTTCTCGCCCTGGACCGACCTCGCGATGACCGGTGCAAGTCTCAGGGACAATGCGAAAGCGGATCCGTTCCTGCCGGTCGGCCGGATGGAGGAACTGGTGCAAATCGTCCTTGGAGACCTTCCTGCCGATGATCCGAGAATTTCGCCTCTTTTTGCCACCTTTCCCGGCTGCCCACCCGTGATGATCCAATATGCGCGGACCGAGATCCTTGCCGATGACGCGCGGCGCATGGCCGAGCGGCTTCGCGACGCAGGCGGCCGAGTCGAGATTGTCGTGCATCCGAACGCACCCCATGCGTGGCCGGTCTTCGACGGATGGATTCCCGAGGCCCGCCACAGCCTGAGGCAGGCGGCGCGATTTCTTCAGGATTCGCTCGACGACACCAATCGGTAGCTCAGCGCCTCGGCGATATGCGGGCGCCGCAGCTCGGGCTCGCCGGCAAGGTCGGCGATGGTGCGGGCAACACGCAGAATGCGGTGATAGCCACGCGCCGACAGGCCGAAGCGGTCCGCCGCGCGCAAGAGCAGTTCCCGGCTTTCGGCGTCGGGACTCGCGACCTCCTCGAGCAGTGCACCCTCGGCATCGGCATTGGTGCGCAGGCCCGGATACGCTGCGAAACGCTCGGTTTGCCGTTGGCGCGCCTCGGCGACACGCCCGGCCACGGCGGTCGATGTCTCGCCCGAGGCCGGAAGGTCGAGGTCGGTGAAGGCGACGGGCGGTACCTCGATCCGCAGGTCGAAGCGATCCATCAGCGGACCCGAGATGCGGCCAAGGTAGTCTTCGCCACACACCGGGGCCCGTGAGCAGGCCCGCGCGGGCTCGCTCAGGTAGCCGCATTTGCAGGGGTTCGCGGCGGCGACCAGCATGAAGCGGCAGGGATAGGACACATGGGCGTTGGCGCGAGACACCATGACCTCGCCGGTCTCGATCGGCTGGCGCAGGGTTTCGAGCACGGCGCGGGGAAACTCGGGGAACTCGTCCATGAAGAGCACGCCGTTGTGCGCAAGGCTGACCTCGCCGGGTTTGGCGCCGCGCCCGCCGCCGATGATCGCCGCCATCGAAGCCGTGTGATGCGGCTGGCGAAAGGGCCGGCTACGCGAGATGCCGCCTTGGTCGAGCAGGCCGGCAAGCGAGTGGATCATCGAGGTTTCGAGCGCTTCCCGCGGGGCAAGCGGCGGCAGGATCCCGGGCAGCCGCGAGGCCATCATCGACTTTCCAGAGCCGGGCGTGCCGACGAGCATCAGGTGATGCCGTCCGGCAGCCGCGATCTCGAGCGCGCGCTTGGCGCGTTCCTGCCCCTTCACGTCTCGCAGGTCCCGGAGGGCGGGCCCATCGGTGGCCTCGCCCCGCGTGGCGGGCAGGATCGGCGCGTCGCCGGTGTAGTGCCGCACCACCTCCGCAAGACTGTGCGCACCAAGCACGCGGCAACTGTCGACCCAGGCGGCCTCGGGTCCCGAGGCGGCGGGGCAGAGCAGCGTGCGATCTTCCTCGGCGGCGGTCATCGCGGCGGGCAGGGCGCCCGGCACCGGGATCAGCGTGCCGTCGAGCGCCAGTTCGCCAAGCGCCATGGTCTGCGCGATCTCGTCCCGTGGCAGGATGTCGAGCGCGGCGAGCAGGCCGATGGCGATGGGCAGGTCGAAATGTGAGCCCTCCTTGGGCATGTCGGCCGGGGAAAGGTTCACCGTGATCCGTTTCGACGGAAGGGCGATGGCCATGGTGGTGAGCGCCGCGCGCACCCGTTCGCGCGCTTCCGAGACCGCCTTGTCGGGCAGGCCGACGATGGCAAAGGCCGGCACCCCCGCGCTGACGGCGCATTGCACCTCGACCGGGCGTGCCTCGACCCCCTCGAACGCGACCGTGTAGGCCTGAGCGACCACCCTTCACCTCCCTGTCGTCCCCTTGTCCGACTGTCTGCGCAGGAGGTTAGCGAATGGTTAACTCCGGTCCGGGATGCGGCTCGGCGTGCGGTCCGGGGTGCTCCGGCCTTTACCGTCAAAGAGGGCCGCGAAGGCTGGCCAGGCCAGCGGATCGGCCACGGTCTTGTCGCGGCAGAAGGCGTTGCAGAACCCGAAGACGCGCCCGTCAATGTTCATCAGGTGGGTGATCGGCTTGCCCGAGTAGGGGCAGAGGTCATTCTCCGGCGTGCCGGTCTCAATGGCGCGCGCAGGCAGCGGCGTTGGGCCTGGCCAGCCGATCTGCCTGAATGGCCGATCATAGCGCGCGAGATGCTCTGCCTTCGCGATGCCCATGGCGCGCCAGCGGCGAAAGGCCGGATCGGCGAGATGCGCGGCAACGTAGTCCTGCGCCGTGGAAGAGACCGGCAGGCCGTAGCCGGCGATGCGTGCGGCGACCGGGGCGTAGAAGGCGTCGGCGGCCGTGTAGGCGCCGAAAAGCCAGGGGCCGCCATCGCCGAAACGCGTGCGGGCATGAGCCCAGAGCGTCTCGATCCGGGCGACGTCGGCGAGAACGGCGTCGGACGGTGCGACATCGGCATAGCCCGTCTGCAGGTTCATCGGGCAGTCCGACCGCAGCGCACCGAAGCTGGCGTGCATTTCCGCGGCGATGCTGCGGGCGGTGGCGCGGGCGATCGGGTCGAGCGGCCATAGGCCCGCGTCGGGATGGCGGCTGGCGAGCTCTTCGGCGATGGCGAGGCTGTCCCAGATCACCGCGCCGTCCGCGGTGACGAGGCAGGGCACCGTTCGGGCCGGCGGGATCACGGTTAGTTGATCCGCGACCGGTCCTTCGCTGAAATCGACCCTCACGGGATCGAAGGGCAGGCCGAACCGCACCATGAGAAGCCAGCCGCGCAAGGACCAGCTCGAGTAGGTGTAGTCGCCGAGATACAGCGTGTCCGTCATAGAAGTCTCCGGAAACAAAGGGATTTCGGGCAGATTACAACGGCAGGGGCGCGCGGGGAAATTCCGGTTTGTGCGCCATCAAATCACAACATGTCATGGCGCTTTTGGCCCGCTCGACAAGCGAGCGCGCCCGGCGTCGGCCAGCTTTTGCCGCCTGCGGAAAAAACTGCGCGTTCGCGAGAAACCATTCCCGGATCTCGCGCGTTAACTCGCCGAATGACTGTGCGAAGAAGGCGGGGACACCCCGTCCAAGTTCGATGGGGAGTGTTCCATGACACCAGAGACCTTCAACGACCAGACCCTCTCGCGGCGCGCCATGAAGGCCGAGCTGCTCGATGCGGATACCGAGCTCAAGCTCGCCTACGCCTGGCGTGATCACCGGGACGAGGCTGCGCTGCATCGGCTCATCAACGCCTACATGAGGCTAGCTATCTCGATGGCGGCCAAGTTCAAGCGTTACGGTGCGCCGATGGGCGACCTGATCCAGGAAGCGGGTCTTGGCCTGATGAAGGCCGCGGACAAGTTCGACCCGGATCGCGGTGTGCGGTTCTCGACCTACGCGGTCTGGTGGATCAAGGCGAGCATCCAGGATTACGTGATGCGCAACTGGTCCATGGTCCGGACCGGCTCGACCTCGTCGCAGAAGTCGCTCTTCTTCAACATGCGCCGCGTTCAGGCCCGGCTCGAGCGCGAAGCCGCCGCCGAGGGTCGCTCGCTGGAGCGTCACGTGCTTCAGGCCGCCATCGCAGAAGAGATCGGCGTGCCGCTGACTGACGTGCAGATGATGGAAGGGCGCCTTTCGGGTTCCGACTTTTCGCTGAACGCGACGCAATCCACCGACGAGGACGGTCGCGAGTGGATCGACACGCTCGAGGACGACGGCGAGCAGAGCGCCCAGCTTGTCGAGGGCCGGCTGGACAACGCACAGCTGCGCGAGTGGCTGGTGACGGCGCTGACCGCGCTGAACGAGCGCGAGCGCTTCATCGTGCGCGAACGCAAGCTGCGCGAAGAGACCCGCACGCTGGAAAGCCTCGGTCAGGAACTCGGCCTGTCGAAAGAGCGCGTGCGCCAGCTTGAAGCGGCTGCCTTCACCAAGATGCGCAAGTCGCTTGAAGCGCAGTCGAGGGAAGTGCAACACTTCCTCGCATGATGCGCCTCAGTTTCCTCGCCCCGCTTCTCGCGCTGGGCCTTTACGCTCCCGCCGCCTTCGGTCAGGGGAGCGTTTTCGATGAGGCCGAGGTGATCTTCCTCGGCGAGACCCACGACAACCCGGCGCACCATGCCCGGCAGGCAGAACTCGTGCGTGAGCTGCAGCCGACCGCGCTGGTATTCGAGATGCTGACCACGGACCAGTCCGCGCAGATCCGCCCCGGCGACGTCGAGGACGAGGTCGCGCTGGCCGAACGGCTCGACTGGGAAAACACCGGCTGGCCGGACTTCTCGATGTATTATCCGATCTTCGCGGCGGCCCCCGAGGCGGCGATCTTCGGGGCAGAGCTGCCGCGCGCGGAAGCCCGCGCGGCGCAGGACAGGCCGCTCGACGCGATTTTCGGCCCGAGTGCGGGGTTCTATGCGCTCGACAAGCCTCTGCCGCCGGAGCAGCAGGAAGAGCGCGAGGCGCTTCAGGCGGCGGCGCATTGCGACGCGCTCCCTGACGACATGCTGCCGGTCATGGTCGGCATCCAGCGGCTGCGCGACGCGCGGCTTGCCGAGACCGCGCTCGAAGCGCTGGCGATGCACGGCGCGCCGGTCGTCGTCATCACTGGCAACGGCCATGCCCGCACCGACTGGGGGGCTCCGGCGCTGGTCGCTATGGCGGCCCCCGAGGTCAAGGTGGCGGCGCTGGGGCAGGGCGAGGACGGCGGCGATCCCGGCGGCAGCTTCGATGTCGTCGAACAGTCCGAGGGCGTGGCCGACCGCGAAGATCCCTGCGCCGCCTTCGAGGACAGCACGGGCAATTGAGTTTTCCCCGTCCGCGCCGTAACACCGTGACCACGGAGGCGAGGGAGAGACGCGCGACATGCTGGCCGGCAAACGTATCCTGCTGATCATCGGTGGCGGTATCGCCGCCTACAAGGCGCTTGAGCTGATCCGGCGCCTGCGCGAGCGCGGCGCGGCGGTGACGCCGGTGCTGACGCGCGCCGCCGGCGAATTCGTGACGCCGCTCTCGGTCGGCGCGCTGGCCGGCGAAAAGGTCTACACCGACCTTTTCGACCTCACCGACGAGGCCGAGATGGGCCACATCCAGCTGAGCCGGGTGGCCGATCTGGTGCTGGTCGCTCCTGCGACGGCGGACCTGATGGCGAAGATGGCGCAGGGGCTGGCCGGGGATCTCGCGACGACGCTTCTGCTGGCCACCGACACGCCGGTGATGATCGCCCCGGCGATGAACGTGCGGATGTGGGACCACCCCGCGACGCAGCGCAACCTTGCGACACTGCAGGGCGACGGTGTGCGCGTGGTCGGTCCTGCGTCCGGTGACATGGCCTGTGGCGAATACGGGCCGGGGCGGCTTTCGGAGGTGCCCGAGATCGTCGCGGCGGTCGAGGCCGCGCTGGCGGACGGGCCGCTCAGGGGGCGCCGCGTGCTGGTGACTTCGGGGCCGACACATGAACCCATCGACCCGGTGCGCTACATCGCCAACCGGTCCTCGGGGGCGCAGGGCTCGGCCATTGCCGGGGCGCTGCGCGATCTCGGGGCCGAGGTGATCTTCGTCACCGGTCCGGCCGAGGCGCCGCGACCGTCGGGCGTTCAGGTGGTCGAGGTCGAGACCGCGCGCGAGATGCGCGATGCGGTGATGGCCGCGTTGCCCGTGGACGCTGGCGTCTTCGCTGCCGCGGTGGCCGACTGGCGTGTCGAGAACGCCGCGACGTCTAAGATGAAGAAGGTCGCCGGTGCGCTGCCGACGCTCGGGTTCGCCGAGAACCCGGACATTCTTGCCGAGGTCTCGCGGCTCGAGAACGGTCGCCCGTCGCTGGTCGTGGGCTTTGCCGCCGAGACCGACGATGTCGAGGCCCACGCAACGGCCAAGCGTCTGCGCAAAGGGTGCGACTGGATCGTCGCCAACGACGTGAGCCCTGCGACGGGGATCATGGGCGGCAGCGAGAACGCGGTGGTGCTGATCTCGGGCGAGGGCAGCGAGAGCTGGCCGCGCATGGGCAAGCGCGAGGTGGCAAAGCGCCTCGCGGCGCGGATCGCCGAGGCGCTGCGCGCGGACTGAGTGCTGTGTGGATAGCGGAAGAGAGCAAGAGGGGCAGACGTGGTCGAGATTGCGGTGATGTGGGACGAGGGCGCGGACAGGGCACTGGGGCTTCCGGCCTATGCGACCGAGGGCGCGGCGGGCGCCGACCTGCGGGCGAACCTGCCCGACCGGGGCGAGATTACGCTTGAACCCGGCGCGCGCGCGCTGGTGCCCACCGGCTTGCGCCTCGCGATCCCCGAGGGCTGGGAGGTGCAGGTCCGACCGCGCTCGGGGCTCGCGCTCAAGCACGGGATCACCCTGCCGAACAGCCCCGGCACCATCGACAGCGACTACCGCGGCCCGCTCGGCGTGATCGTGATGAACGCCGGCGAGGCGCCCTTCGTCATCGCCCATGGCGACCGCATCGCGCAGATGGTGGCAGCGCCCGTCGAACAGGCGCATTTTGCGGTGGTGGAGACGCTGCCCGACACCCTGCGCGGCACGGGTGGCTTCGGCTCGACGGGGCGCGGCTGATGCTTCTCGTCCTTGCGCTGGCGGCCGCGATCTGGGGCCTCGGACGGCTCATGGGGGCCTCGAAGCAGGCGCGGGCCTACATGCTGGGGCTGCTCTGCGTGATCGTGCTGGCGCTGCACGTGCTCTTGCCCGACGGCCACCCCGTCCGCATGGCGACCGGCGAAAGCCCGGCGCCCTGGCTGATCCTCGGCGGGTTCGTGGCGATCGCGCTGGCCTATGCCTTCGTTCTGCGGCGGGTCAAGGCGCGGGCCGACGCGACACAGCCCGAGCCGCCCGCGCCCGCCGCGCGCAAGGACCGTTTCTCGGGCGCCGAGCTCGAGCGTTACGCCCGCCACATCGTCCTGCGTGAGCTGGGTGGTCCGGGCCAGAAGGCCCTGCGCGACGCGAAGGTGCTGGTGATCGGGGCCGGTGGCCTCGGCGCGCCGGCGCTGCAGTATCTCGCCGCCGCCGGGGTCGGCGTGATCGGCGTGATCGACGATGACGTGGTCGAGAACGCCAACCTGCAGCGGCAGGTGATCCACACCGACGCGCGCATCGGCATGCCCAAGGTCTTCTCGGCGAAAGAGGCGATGGAGGCGCAGAACCCGCATGTCGAGGTGCGCCCCTACCAGCGCCGGCTCGATGCGGAGGTCGCCGAGACGCTCTTTGCCGACTACGACCTGATCCTCGACGGCACCGACAATTTCGACACGCGCTATCTTGCCAACCGGGCCGCCGTGGCGACCGGCAAGCCGCTCGTCTCGGGCGCGCTCAGCCAGTGGGAGGGGCAGCTTTCGGTCTTCGCTCCGGCGCAGGGCACGCCCTGTTACGAATGCATCTTCCCGGAAGCCCCCGCGCCGGGGCTCGCGCCCTCCTGCGCCGAAGCCGGCGTGCTTGGCCCGCTGCCGGGCGTCGTGGGCGCGATGATGGCGGTGGAGGCGATCAAGCTCATTGCGGGCGCGGGCCAGCCGCTTCTGGGCGAAATGCTGATCTACGACGCGCTCTGGAGCGAGACCCGCAAGATCACCCTGAAGCGGCGCGAGGGCTGTCCGGTCTGCGGCGGCTGACCCTTTCCTGCGTGGCGGGTGCGCGGCCCATTGCGGGTGCGTGAGCGGTTGCCTAGCTATTGGAGGAAAGGAGTTTCATCCATGACCAACCCGCTTCTGGCCGACTGGGACACGCCGTTCCGGATCGCGCCCTTCGACCGTATCTCCGACGAGGATTTCGCCCCGGCCTTCGAGGTCGCGCTGAAGGAGCACCTCGACGAGATAGAGGCCATCGCCGCGAACCCCGAGCCGCCGACCTTTACCAACACCATCGAGGCGATGGAGGGCGCGGGCGAGCAGCTCGACAAGGTGCTGTCGACCTTCTTCTCGGTGGCGGGAGCCGACAGCAACGAGACCCGGCAGGCGCTGCAGCGCGAGTTCAGCCCGAAGCTTGCCGCGCACAGCTCGGCCATCTATGCCAATGAGCCGCTCTTTGCCCGGATCGCCGCGCTCTGGGAAAAGCGCGACACGCTCGGGCTGTCGGACGAGGAAGCGCGGGTGCTCTACCTGACCCATCGCGGCTTCGTGCGGGCAGGGGCGGCGCTGCGGGGGGCCGAGGCCGACCGCATGAAAGAGGTGAAATCCCGTCTCGCGGTGCTTGGCACGCAGTTCACCCAGAACCTGCTCAAGGACGAGTCCGCGTGGTTCATGCCGCTCGCCGAGGACGATCTCGAGGGGCTGCCCGGTTTCGTCGTGGATTCCGCCCGCGCCTCGGGCGAGGCGCTGGGGCAGGATGGCCCGGTGGTGACCCTTTCCCGCTCGCTCATCACCCCGTTCCTGCAGTTCTCGCCGCGCCGCGACCTGCGCGAAAAGGCGTTCCGCGCCTGGGCTGCGCGGGGCGCAAACGGTGGTGAGACCGACAACCGCGAGATCGCCGCCGAGGTGCTTGCCTTGCGCGAGGAGCGCGCGGGGCTGCTCGGCTACGCGGACTTCGCCCATTTCAAGCTCGAACCCGAGATGGCGGGCACGCCCGACCGGGTGCGCGATCTGCTGATGCAGGTCTGGGAACCGGCGCGGGCGCAGGCGCTGCGCGACGCCGAGGAGATGCAGGAGATGCTGCGCGCCGACGGCGTGAACGACAGCCTGCAACCGTGGGACTGGCGCTACTACGCCGAGAAGCGCCGCAAGAAGCTGCACGACCTCGATGAGACCGAGCTGAAGCCCTACCTGCAGCTCGACCGCATGATCGAAGCCGCGTTCACCTGTGCCAACCGGCTCTTCGGGCTGGAGTTCGCGCCACTCGACGTGCCGCTCTATCACCCCGATTGCCGCGCCTGGGAGGTCACCCGCGACGGCAAGCATCTGGCGGTGTTCATCGGCGACTACTTCGCGCGGTCGTCGAAGCGCTCTGGTGCGTGGTGTTCGGCCATGCGCAGCCAGGCCAAGCGGCCCGAGGTCGAGACACCGATCGTGGTCAACGTCTGCAACTTCGCCAAGCCTTCGGCGGGCAAGCCGGCGTTGCTGTCCTACGACGATGCCCGCACGCTCTTCCACGAGTTCGGCCACGCGCTGCACCAGATCCTCTCGGACGTGGAGTTCGGGTCGGTCTCGGGCACCAGTGTCGCGCGTGATTTCGTGGAACTGCCGAGCCAGCTCTACGAGCACTGGCTCGAAGTGCCGCGCGTGCTCGAGGAGTTCGCCACCCACGCCGACACCGGCGCGCCGATGCCCAAGGCGCTGCTCGACAAGGTGCTCGCGGCGGCGACCTTCGACATGGGGTTCCAGACGGTGGAATACGTCGCCTCGGCGATGGTCGACCTCGAGTTCCACAGCGGCAAGGCGCCCGCCGATCCGATGGCACGGCAGTCCGAGATCCTTGGCGGGATGGGAATGCCCGAGGCGATCACCATGCGCCACGCGACGCCGCATTTCGCCCATGTCTTCGCGGGCGACGGCTATTCCAGCGGCTACTACAGCTACATGTGGTCCGAGGTGATGGACGCAGACGCCTTCGCCGCCTTCGAGGAGGCCGGTGACGCGTTCGATCCGGAGACGGCGCGCAAGCTCGAGGCGTTCATTCTCTCGAAGGGCGGCTCGCGGGAGGCGGAAGACCTCTACACCAGCTTCCGGGGGCGGATGCCCGGCGTCGAGGCGCTGCTGAAAGGGCGCGGGCTCGCGGCCTGACCACCGATGGCCGGGCGGCCCGCGACGTGCCGCCCGCCTTGCCTGCTTAGAAGGGCTCGCGCGTGAGCGTGAAGCCCTCTTCTGCAAGAAGGTTGAGAACACCTTCCTCGCCGGGCAGATGCGCGGCACCGAAAGCGGCGACGATAGGCTTCCCTGCCTTGTCGGCCGTCTTGAGGATGACCGGGATCCAGGCCCGGTTGCGCTGAGCGAGCAGCGCCTCGCCGCTCTCCTCCATGACCTCCGCGGCCTCCTCGGCAGTGAAGGTGTCCTGCCGTTCCAGAAGGATCTGCGCCATGTGCCACATCTCGCCGGCCTCTTCGTCAAAATAGGCGGCGATGGTGGTGGCGAAACTGTCTTCGCCTTGTTTTTCGGCGGCGAGCGACGCGGTCATCATCTCGATCTGGTCCTCGACCGGCTCTGCGTTGAAGATCGCAAAGGCCGCATCATAGGGCTCGAGCGCGACCGTCGGCACGCCCATGTTTTCGGCGACGGTCTCAAGCTGCTTGTCGAAGCCATTCTGCTCCTGCAGCGCTTCCTGTGCACAGGCGGGCATCGAGAGCATCATCGAAAGATACCAGGGGCGGAACTTGGCCGCCATGAAGGGCGGGATGCCGTGTGCCTTGGCGGCCTTCGACAGAGCTTGCCAGTCTTCCTCATCCATCAGTTCGGGCAAGGTGGCGTCTGACAGGAACAGCAGATCGGGTTGCGTCGTCACGGCCGCCTGCAACTGCTTTTCCTGCGCGCGCGGCATCTCGAGCAACAGCGCGCCGGCGTCGCGCACCACGGGGCGCAGCCGCTCCAGCGGCGCTTCGAGGCGCGGGTCGCTGAGATGCATGGTGCCGACGAGGGGGATTACCTCGCCGTCCTTCTCGGCGCGCCAGTGATTTCCGGCAGGGTAGGGCATCTCGGCGAGAAGCGCGTCAAGCCGATCGCGTTCGGCGGAGGTAAGCGTCTCGCGCAGATCGTGCCCCGCGCATTGCGCCGAGGCAAATGGTGAGAGCATCAGCCAGACGGGCAGGGCGAACAGGAACTTGCGCATCGAGAACGGTCTCCGGAGTGTCGATGGCAGGACGCTAGGCGATGTCACTCCGAACGACAACGCGCGATGGCCCCCGCGCCGGATGGCGCGAGGGGCGCGCATATGCGCCTCAGGCCTGCGGCGGCTGGCCGTTGGAGGCTGAAAGCCCACCGTCCACGGGCAGGTTCACGCCGTTGACGAAGCGCGCGTCGTCCGAAGCAAGGAAAGCGATCACGTCGCCGATGTCCTCGGGCTCGGCAGGGCGGCCCAGCGGGATGCGCTCGCGGAATTTCGCGACGAGTTCTTCGTTGTCGAGCATGTCGGCGGTCAGTTCGGACTTGGTAAAGCTGGGGTTCACCGCGTTCACCCGGACACCGCTTTCGCGCGCATCCAGCGCCAGCGCGCGGGTCAGGTTGGTGATTGCACCCTTGGCCGTGTTGTAGGCGTGCATGTTCCAGTCGCCGCCGGTACCCGACACGGAAGAGGTCATCACCACGTTGCCCTGGCTGGCCTTGAGGTCCGGCCACAGCGCCTTGGTCAGGCGCCAGACACCGGTGACGTCCGTCTCCATGACCGTCTCGAAGCCGTCCTCGTCAACGTCGTCAATGCTGCCTGCCACGGCGGTACCGGCGTTGTTGACCAGCACGTCGACCTGTCCGAAGGCTTCGCGCGCACCGGCAGCGGCGGTCTCGACACCTTCCTTCGTCGAAAGGTCGGCAGCCACCACCTTGGCCGAGGGGATGTCCTTCGCGACCGCCTCGAGTTTTTCCTTCGTGCGCGAAACCAGCACGACGTTTGCACCCTCGCTGCCGAAGCGGCGGGCGGTGGCGGCGCCGATGCCCGAGCTTGCGCCGGTCACGACGACGGTCTTTTCGCTAAAGCGGTTCATGGAATGTCCTTTCCGTTGAAGGTGCGTTTGCATCCCAACGGGACGGCGGACAGGACCGTTCCGGACCAAGCACTTGTCGCGTCTCAAGAAAACGAGAGGCAGGGCGCCGGGGTCCGGACATGACAAAGGGGCCCGGAGGCCCCTTTGCCCTGCCGTCAGACGGCAGATGTCGCTTGAGCAGCGGCAGATTACATCATGCCGCCCATGCCGCCCATGCCGCCCATGTCGGGGGCCGGAGCTGCGCCTTCTTTCTGCGGCTTGTCCGCCACCATTGCTTCGGTGGTGATGAGCAGGCCGGAGACCGATGCGGCGTCTTCCAGAGCGGTGCGGACGACCTTTGCCGGGTCGATCACGCCGAACGAGAACATGTCGCCATATTCGTCGGTCTGGGCGTTGTAGCCGAACTTCAGGTCGTTGCTTTCGCGGATCTTGCCAGCGACGACCGAACCGTCGACGCCCGCGTTCTCTGCGATCTGGCGCAGCGGTGCTTCCAGCGCCTTGCGCACGATGGCGATACCGGCGTTCTGGTCGCTGTTGGCGCCTTCCAGACCGTCGAGGGCCTTGGCACCCTGCACGAGGGCAACGCCGCCGCCGACCACGATGCCTTCCTGGACGGCCGCGCGGGTCGCGTTCAGGGCGTCATCGACGCGGTCCTTGCGCTCTTTCACTTCGACTTCGGTCATGCCGCCGACGCGGATGACTGCGACGCCGCCTGCGAGCTTGGCAACACGCTCCTGCAGCTTCTCGCGGTCGTAGTCCGAGGTGGTTTCCTCGATCTGCGTGCGGATCTGGCTGACGCGTGCCTCGATCTCCGACTTCTCGCCTGCACCGTCGACGATGGTGGTCTCGTCCTTGGTGATGGTGACGGTCTTGGCGGTGCCGAGCATGTCCATGGTGACATTCTCGAGCTTCATGCCGAGGTCTTCCGAGATCACCTGGCCGCCGGTCAGGATCGCGATGTCCTGCAGCATGGCCTTGCGGCGGTCGCCGAAGCCCGGTGCCTTGACGGCTGCGATCTTGAGGCCGCCGCGCAGCTTGTTGACCACGAGGGTCGCCAGCGCTTCGCCTTCGACGTCTTCAGCGATGATCAGCAGCGGCTTCTGCGACTGGATCACCTGCTCGAGCAGCGGCACGAGCGGCTGCAGCGACGAGAGCTTCTTCTCGTGCAGCAGGATGAGGCAGTCATCGAGCTCTGCGATCATCTTGTCGGCGTTGGTCACGAAGTAGGGCGACAGGTAGCCACGGTCGAACTGCATGCCTTCGACGACGTCGGTCTCGGTCTCGAGGCCCTTGTTCTCTTCGACGGTGATGACACCCTCGTTGCCGACCTTCTGCATCGCGTCCGCGATCATCTTGCCGATCTCGGCTTCGCCGTTGGCGGAGACGGTGCCGACCTGTGCGACTTCGTTGGAGTCGTTCACCGGGCGTGCGGCGGCCTTGATGGCCTCGACGACCTTGGTGGTTGCGAGGTCGATGCCGCGCTTCAGGTCCATCGGGTTCATGCCGGCGGAAACGGCTTTCACGCCTTCCTTGACGATGGCCTGTGCCAGAACCGTCGCGGTGGTGGTGCCGTCACCCGCTTCGTCGTTGGTGCGGGAAGCGACTTCCTTCACCATCTGGGCGCCCATGTTCTCGAACTTGTCTTCCAGTTCGATTTCCTTGGCGACCGAAACACCGTCCTTGGTGATGCGGGGCGCGCCGAAGGACTTGTCGAGCACCACGTTGCGGCCCTTGGGGCCCAGCGTGACCTTCACGGCGTCGGCGAGGATGTTCACGCCACGGACCATCCGGTTGCGGGCGTCGGTATCGAACTTCACGTCCTTTGCAGACATAGATCAGTTCTCCTGATTTGAATTTCGTTGCAGACGAAAAATGGGGGAGCGGCGCTTACGCGGCCTCGGTCACGCCGAGGATGTCCGATTCCTTCATGATCAGCAGCTCTTCGCCGTCGATCGTGACCTCGGTCCCGGACCACTTGCCGAACAGGACGCGGTCGCCCTCGGAAACGGCCATCGCGATCAGCTCGCCGTTGTCCTTGCGTGCGCCTTCGCCACATGCGACCACGACGCCCTCGGCGGGCTTTTCCTTGGCGCTGTCGGGGATGATCAGACCACCCTTGGTCTTCTCGTCACTTTCGACGCGGCGAACCAGCACGCGGTCATGAAGCGGTTTGAATGCCATCTTCGAGGCTCCTTGCTCAAAGTTTGTCCCTGTAACGGCCCCCTCGCGAGGGCCGTTAGCACTCACTTGGGTGGAGTGCTAACGGCGCATAGCTAGGCAGCCCATCGAGTCGTGTCAACCAGCGGGAACTCGAAAAAATGCGTCCCCGCCAGCGTCTCGACCGGACCTATTCACTTCGTGGCGCCGTGAAAGGGGAGGGGTGACGGGACAGCAATATCCTGCTGACGCGGATCGGGCATGGCATTGGGGCCTCGGATGTGGTTTGGTATACCAAACGGCCAAAGCCGCTTCCCATCCAGAGTTGACCCCCCATGCCCACCCATCCCGCGTCCTCCGTGCAGGTGCCGCGCTCGTCCGAGCAGCGCGGCCCCGACAACATGAAGGGCATCCTCCTGATCACGCTCGGGTTCGTCTGCTTCGGCGCGACCGACGCCATGGCCAAGCTGCTCACGACGGAGTTCCCGCCGCTACAGGTGGTCTGGATGCGCCAGCTCGGTCTTTTCATCGGCGTGATGATCATGCTGGCGATGCGCGGCGGGCACGTGCTGCGCACCCGGCACCCGGCGGTTCAGGTGCTGCGCGGGGTGCTGACGACCTGCTCGGCCACCTTCTTCATCCTGACGATCCGCTACGTGCCGCTCGCCGATGCGACCGCGGTCACCTTCATCGCGCCGTTCATCATCACCGTCATCGCCGGGCTCTTTCTCGGCGAACCGGTGGGCATCCGCCGCTGGCTCGCGGTGGTGGCGGGCTTCGTCGGCATGCTGATCGTGATGCGCCCCGGCATGGGCGTCTTTCATCCGGCGATCTTCATCACCGTCGCGGCTGCGACCGCCTTTGCCATGCGGCAGGTGCTGTCGCGGGTGCTGAGCGGAGACGACGGCATCGCGACGACCGTGGCCTACACCTCGATCACCTCGACGGCGCTGCTCACGGTGCCGCTCGCCTTCGTCTGGCAGTCGCCGGAGGTCTCGTGGGTCTGGCTGGTCGCGCCCGCCATGGCGCTTTGCGCGGCGTTGGGCGAGGTCTTCATCATCCGGGCGCTGGATGTCGCGCAGGCGGTCGTCGTGGCGCCGATGCAGTATTCGATGATCATCTGGAGCACGCTCTACGGGTTCCTGCTCTTCGCAGACCTGCCGGACGTCTGGACGCTTGTCGGCTGCGCGATCATCGTGGCCTCGGGGCTCTACACGCTCAATCGCGAGCGGATCGCGGCGCGGCGGGCGAAGAACCGCGCGCGGGCCGAGGCGGCCTTCGAGGCCGAGATGGCGGCGCGCACCGAAGAGATCTGAGCTACCAGCTGTGCGCCCAGTGGACGAGGCCGGCGCGCCCGGTGGCGGTCAGCGCGTAGACGCCCTTGTCGACCCTCTCGAACCAGCCGTAGTGGTTGTCGCGCATGATCCGGGTCGCGGGGGTCACGCCGGTGGCCGCGGCGACATCACGACCCCGGCAGCGGCCGTGCTCGGCCAGATGCGCGGCGCAGCGCAGCGCGTCCTGCCGGTAGCCCGTGACGATGCCGTGGCGCGTCGCCCCGCCGTCGTTCGGATCGCCCGAGATCCGCTGGAACTCGCGCAGCAGCCGTGCCCGTTTCGTCTTGTTGCGACGCGGGGCATAGGGGCCTGGGTCGCAATGCACCTCGGCGCGCTTGCCCTTGACCGTGATGAAACCGAGCCCGAGCCTGCGACAGAGCGCAAGATTGTCCTTGAGCGCGCGCCGGGCGCTGCGGCCCGAGGGCTTCGGCACCGCGATATAGACCGCGTCGGTCACCGAAAGCCGGGCCACCGCCTGGTGGAACAGTGCAAGCGAGATGCGCAGCTTCAGCTCGACGATCACCGGCTCTTCGCCGCCGCGCACGGCGACCAGGTCGGCGGCGCCGACCTCGCCCTTCACCTCGTAGCCCTGCGCCGCCAGAAGCGCCTTCACCGGCGCGTAGAGATCGCTTTCCCGTTCCATGCGGGCGACCATATCGAAGCCGTCGGGCAAGGACGAGCGGCATCGCTTGCGTTGCGCCGTCTGCTGGGGTTTCTGGGGCCATGACGGGACCGGACGAGTCGTGTGAAGCGCCCTTCTGGGCAGATGGCCGATGCGTGGCCGGCGTGGACGAGGTCGGTCGCGGACCGCTCGCGGGGCCCGTGGTGGCCGCCGCGGTGGTGCTGCATCCCGACTGCATCCCGCCGGGCCTGAACGACTCCAAGAAGCTTTCGCCCAAGCGCCGCGCGCGGCTGGCCGGCTGGCTGTGGGAATGCGCCGACGTGAGCCTTGGCGTGGCGACCGTCGAGGAGATCGACCGGCTCAACATCCTTCAGGCGAGCCTGCTCGCGATGCACCGGGCGGTCACCGGGCTGCGCGGTCCGGTCCACCACGCGCTTGTCGACGGGCGCTTCCTGCCGCCGCAGCTGCCTTGTGGGGCCACGCCGATCATCAAGGGAGACGGCCGCTCCGTGAGCATCGCGGCGGCCTCTGTCGTCGCGAAGACGTGGCGCGACCGCCTCATGCGGGATTTGGCGCAACAACATCCGGGCTACGGCTGGGAGACCAACGCGGGCTACGGGTCGAAAAAGCACAAGGACGCGCTGCGAGATATTGGTGTGACGCCTCACCATAGACGGTCCTTCAGGCCGATACACAATATCTTGTGGCAAGCCAAATCTACAAGTGACTGATTCAAAAAAGAAATTGACCCCGAATCGCCTTTGACTCATTTTTGTCCACAACCAACGAGTGCCGAACGCACCACAGGGACCGAGGCAGAGATGAACGCGATGACCAAACCGAAGAGTGCGCAAGCGCTCCCGCTCAACACGATTCTGGACGGAGACTGCATCGAAATGATGAACAGTCTGCCGGCGGAGTCCGTGGATCTGATCTTCGCCGATCCGCCCTACAACCTGCAGCTTCGCGGCGATCTGCACCGTCCCGACAACAGCCGTGTCGACGCGGTCGACGACGACTGGGACCAGTTCGACAGCTTCGCGGTCTACGACCAGTTCACCCGCGAGTGGCTCAAGGCCGCCCGCCGCCTGCTGAAGCCGAACGGGGCGATCTGGGTCATCGGATCGTATCACAACATCTTCCGTGTCGGCGCCGCGCTGCAGGATGCCGGCTACTGGATCCTGAACGACGTGGTCTGGCGCAAGTCGAACCCGATGCCGAATTTCCGGGGCAAGCGCTTCACCAATGCCCACGAGACGATGATCTGGGCGTCGAAGGGAGAAGGCGCGAAATACACCTTCAACTACGAGGCGCTGAAGGCCCTTAACGAGGGCATCCAGATGCGCTCGGACTGGGTTCTGCCGATCTGCAACGGCGGCGAGCGTCTCAAGACCGCCGACGGCGAGAAGGCGCATCCGACCCAGAAGCCGATGAGCCTGCTGCACCGGGTACTCGTCGGGTCGACCAACCCCGGCGACGTGGTGCTCGACCCTTTCTTCGGCACCGGCACCACCGGCGCCGTGGCCAAGATGCTCGGGCGTGACTGGATCGGCATCGAGCGCGAGGCCAGCTACCGCGAGGTGGCTGAGCGTCGCCTTGCCGACATCCGCGCCTACGACAAGTCCTCGCTCGAGGTGACCCGCGCCAAGCGCGCCGAGCCGCGCGTGCCCTTCGGTCAGCTGGTCGAGCGCGGCATGCTGCGCCCCGGCGAGATGCTTGTCTCGCCCACGGGCAAGGTCGCCAAGGTCCGGGCGGACGGCACGCTGGTGGGCGAGGACGTGAAGGGCTCGATCCACCAGGTCGGCGCCCATCTCGAGGGCGCGCCCTCCTGCAATGGCTGGACCTACTGGCATTTCCGCAAGGACGGGAAAACCGTTCCGATCGACGTGCTGCGCCAGCAGATCCGCGCCGAGATGGCAGCGCGCCCACACTGAGCCTACCGAAATCCGAACAATGACACCGCCGGTGCCCGCGATACGCGGGCACAGACTGGCCCCGTCCGCCTTGTGCCGACGGGGCCCTTTTTTGGTGTCCTCGGAGGGCCTCCGCCAAGGCGGGCGACTTGATTGACCTCCCGGCAAGGGCGGGTCATGTGTGCACAAACGGAGGCACGGAATGGACTTGCGCGCAATCTTCATGGGGCTGGCCTTTGCGGTCATGTGGTCGTCGGCCTTCACCTCGGCCCGGATCATCGTGACCGCCGCCCCGCCCTTGGGCTCGTTGGCGTTGCGCTTCCTGATCTCGGGCCTGCTCGCGGTGGCGATGGCGCGGATGCTGGGGCAGAGCTGGCGGCTCAACCGCGCGCAATGGCGGGCGACCATCATCTTCGGCATCTGCCAGAACGCCCTGTATCTGGGGCTGAATTTCGTCGCGATGCAGACGGTCGAGGCCTCGCTTGCCTCGATCATCGCATCGACCATGCCGCTGGTGGTGGCGCTGGCGAGCTGGCTCTGGTTGGGTGAACGGCTGCGTCCCATGGGCTATGCGGGGCTTCTGGCCGGTGTGCTCGGGGTCACGATCATCATGGGCGCACGGCTGCAGGGCGGGGCCGATCCGTGGGGCGTCATGCTATGCGTGCTCGGCGTGCTCTCTCTGGCTGCGGCGACCATGTCGGTGCGCGGCGCCGTGTCGGGCGGCAACATCATGATGATCGTCGGACTGCAGATGCTGGTCGGCAGCGCGCTGCTCTGGCCGTTCGCCCTCGCGCTCGAGACCCCCGAGGTCACATGGTCGTGGACGCTTGTAGTGGCCTTCGGCTACACCGTCCTGATCCCCGGTGTGGCGGCGACCCTCGTCTGGGTGCTGCTGGTCGAACGCATCGGGGCGATCCAGGCGGCGACCTTCCATTTCCTCAATCCGTTCTTCGGCGTTGCGGTGGCCGCAGTGCTGCTGGGCGAACCGATGGGGCGCTACGACGTGATCGGCGTGGTCATCGTAACGCTCGGCATTCTCGCGGTGCAGCGCTCGCGCGCCGCGCTGCGCTGAGGCGGTGTTTCCGACAGGCCGGAAGGGTTTGTTTACACCTCTCTGATAGCTGCAGGGTCGGCCGGATTACGACCGGCGGACCATGCAGCGGTTGGAGCGATGATGAGCAGGTTTCCCATTCGGACCCAGGTGTTGATGCTCGGCACGGTTTTCGTGCTGCAGATCCTGGTGGTGGCGGCGATTTCCTGGGGCGTGCAGGCCCGGCTGGCCGATGCGATCCACTATGGGCACGACATCACCTCCCAGAACCGCGCGTTGTCGCTGCTTGAAGAGCGGATCGAACGGATCGCGGCGGGCTTCCTGAAATTCGAGCACAGCAGCAACGACGTGCTGGACGAAATTCGCGAAGAGATCGCGACACTCTCAACCTTGGTGGACGAAGCCGACGACGTGTTCACCAGGACCGATACCGAGGCAGCCTATCGACCTCATTTCGTTCCCGAATTCCAGAGCGTCGCAGAGATCGCCCAGACCCTTGTGCAGCCCGTCGACTTCCTTGGGTCACCGGGGGTGACGATTTTCGAGCGAGACGCCATCGTCTCTGACACGGTCCTTCCCGCGCTGGATGAAATGCGCACGACGGTGGACAGCCTTCGCGACGAAATCATCGAGGCGTTTCATGTGTCGGAAAGGCAGACCGATGTGACAGTCCGGGATGGAAACGTCATCCTGCTAGGGCTGAATGGCTTTGCAGTGCTCCTCGGACTCGGCTGCGTGCTGATCTTCGGTCGCGTTTTGGCTCGTCCCTTCCAGACTGCCGCGCAAAGCGTGCAAAGCATCGCCGACGGTGCGCTTGAACATGAAATCACGGGGCAGGAGCGCGGCGATGAAGCCGGCGCCATTGCCCGCAATCTCGCGGGCCTGCGAGATCAGCTGAAAAAGGCCGAAGAGACGGACCGCCGCGAGCGGGTGGCAAACGAGCGACGCGTCGCGCTCTTCAGTGCCCTGGGAGAGGCGATGGGCCAGCTCGCCCAAGGGCAGGTGGCCGAGCGTCTGGATGGCGCCGAATGGAATGATCTCGGGACCGACTACAAGAAGATCTGCGACGATTTCAATGAATTGGCCGAGCAGATCGGCGACATGGTCGGCTCGCTCAAGGATTCCGCCGAGATGGTCCAGCGGAACTCTCAGGAACTGTCCAAGATGTCGAACGAGATGTCGCGCCGCTCCGAGGTGCAGGCTGCCACGCTCGAGGAATCTGCCGCCGCACTCGAAGAGATGTCGGGCAGTGTCCGCTCCGCGGCAGACAGGGCCGAGGCCGCCGACCGTCGTGCTGGCGAGGGGCGCCGCCGCGCCGAGGAAGGCGGGACCGTCATGGAGCGCGCACTTCAGGCAATGAGTTCGATCGCGGCCTCTTCGGACCAGATCACGCAGATCATCGGAGTCATCGACGACATCGCCTTCCAGACCAATCTGCTTGCGCTGAATGCCGGGGTCGAGGCGGCGCGCGCCGGCGAAAGCGGCAAAGGCTTCTCGGTCGTCGCCTCCGAGGTGCGGTCGCTGGCGCAACGGGCCTCGGAGTCGGCTCGCGAGATCAAGGCCCTCGTGCAGAACAGCTCGCAACAGGTGAAGGACGGGGGGCTGCTCGTCGAGCAGACCGGCGCGACCCTGTCCGAGATCGTGGGCTATGTCACCGAGGTCTCCGACATGGTGGGCGAGATCGCCTCTGCGGCCAAGGAGCAGTCAGCGGGTCTTGAGGAAATCAACGTAGGCGTGGCGGAACTCGACAAGGTCACCCAGCAGAACGCGGCAATGGTCGGCGAGACGAGTTCGGCAAGCCAGCAACTCAGTGCCGAGGCGGATCGCCTGAGCAGCGTCCTGAACCGCTTCATGGGGATGGAGGCGCCTGAGCTCGAGGAGGTCACGCCCGTTGCTGCGCCGATCGCCGAGATCGAGGTCCCGGAGATGGCCGTGCAGGATGTCCCGGTCGCGCCTCCCAAACGTGCGGCTGGTGCCGACATGGACCTCTGGGAGGATTTCTAGATCAGCATGACGCGCTGCCGTCTTTCTCCGGAACGCGAACCCAGGGGAAGACGGCAAGCTGCATGTCACGGGACAGGAAAGGTCACCCGATCTTGCCGCGGTTCTCTCCGACCTGTCCCCGATGCAGGAGCAGATGGTCGAGCAGCACGCAAGCCACCATGGCTTCCCCCACCGGAACGGCGCGGATGCCTACGCAGGGGTCGTGACGGCCCTTCGTGACGATTTCGGTCTCTTCGCCGGACTTCGTGATTGTCCGGCGGGGGGTGAGGATCGAAGAGGTTGGCTTCACCGCGAACCGCAGCACGACGTCCTGCCCCGTCGAGATGCCGCCAAGGATGCCGCCCGCGTGGTTCGAGCTGTACTCCGGCCCGTTGGGACCCATGGTGATCTCGTCGGCGTTTTCCGAGCCGCGCAGGGCCGCCGCCGCCATGCCTTCGCCGATCTCCACCGCCTTGACCGCGTTGATCGACATGGCTGCCGCCGCAAGGTCGGTGTCGAGCTTGCCATAGACCGGGGCGCCAAGCCCCGCAGGGACACCACGCGCCACGACCTCGATCACCGCGCCGACGCTGTCGCCGCTCTTGCGCAGGTCGTCGAGGTAGTTGGCCCAGGTCTCGGCCGTCTCTGCATCCGGGCACCAGAAGGCGTTCTCGCCCACCTGCGCCAGGTCCAGCCGCGACCGGTCGATCGCGTGCGGACCCATCTGCACCATGTAGCCGGTGATCTCGAGGCCCGGGGCCAGAGCGGCGAGAGCGGCCCGCGCGAGCCCTCCGGCAGCGACGCGCGCGGCGGTTTCCCGCGCCGACGAGCGTCCGCCGCCGCGATAGTCGCGAATGCCGTATTTCTGCCAGTAGGTGATGTCGGCGTGACCGGGCCGGAACTTCTCGGCGATGTCGCCGTAGTCCTTGGACCGCTGGTCGGTGTTCTCGATCATCAGCTGCACGGGGGTGCCGGTGGTCTGCCCCTCGAACACGCCCGACAGGATGCGCACCGCGTCGGGCTCGCGCCGCTGCGTCGTGTAGCGGTTCTGCCCCGGCTTGCGACGGTCGAGCCAGTGCTGCAGCATCGCTTCGTCAACCGCGACCCCCGGCGGGCAGCCGTCCACCGTGGCCCCGAGCGCGGGACCGTGGCTTTCGCCCCAGGTGGTGACGCGGAACAGGTGGCCGAATGTGTTCATGCTCATGGGCGCAGTCTCCTTGTCCGAAGGGTTCCTAGGGCAGCGGCGGCGCCGTCTCAAGGCATTTCACCTTGCGCGGGGCGGGTTGCGGCACTACGACTCCCGATACCTCGGGGTGTCCGGCCGATCCGCGGCCGGGCTGAGATGCATCTTGCGAACCCGTTGAACCTGAACCGGTTAACACCGGCGGAGGGAAGGTGACGGCCTCGCGCCCGGTCTTGCCCTCTCGCCGCAAGCCTGGAGGATGCCATGAAGGCCATCACCACCGCTGCAGCGGGACTTCTCACAGCCAGCGCCGCGCTGGCGGATACACCCGTTCTCACCGTTTACGCAGGCGACTACATCGTCTCGGAATGGGGCCCCGGCCCGAAGATCGAGGAGATGTTCGAGGCGCAGTGCGACTGCGACCTCCAGTTCAAGCCCGGCGACCTGCTGCCGCGCATTCTGCTCGAGGGCGACCGCACCGAAGCGGACGTCGTCTTCGGGCTGAACACCGACGTCACGAAAAAGGCGCGCGAAAGCGGGCTCTTCGCGCCCCACGGGCAGGACCTGTCGCCGCTGACGCTGCCGATCGAGTGGGATGACGAGATCTTCCTGCCCTACAACTACGGGCACACGGCCTTTGTCTACGACACCGAGCGTCTGCCCGAGCCGCCGCAAAGCTTCGACGCACTGCTGAACGCGCCGGACGACCTCAAGATCGTGATCCAGGACCCGCGCAGCTCGATCTCCGGGCTGGCCACGGTGCTTTGGGTTCAGGCGGTCTACGGCGACGAGGCCGAGGCAGCCTGGGAGGAGCTTGCCCCCAAGATCCTCACGGTGACGAAGGGCTGGTCGGAAAGCTACGGGCTCTTCACCGACGGCGAGGCCGACATGGTGATGAGCTATACGACCTCGCCCGCCTATCACATCATCGCCGAGGACGATCGAACGAAGAAGGCGGCGATCTTCCCCGAGGGGCATTACTTCATGGTCGAACTGGCCGCCAAGGTCGCAAGCACCGACCAGCCCGAGCTGGCGGACGACTTCATGGCCTTCATCCTGAGCGAGCCGTTCCAGGAGATGATCGCGACCGGCAACTGGTCCTTCCCGGCGGCGCTGCCGCGCGAGAAATGGCCCGAGGGCTTCAAGGAACTCGATCTGCCCGAGAAGGTGCTTTTCTATTCCGAGGACGAGGCGGCCGCGCTGCGCGACGAGGCGATCGAGGCATGGCGCCGGGCGCTGTCGCGCTGACCCGCGGCTTCGGGAAATCAATGGTGCGCCCAGGCCGGGGCATCGCGGTTTTCGCCGCGCTTGCCGTGGCGGTGCTCACGCTCGGGCCGGTCGTCGCGGTGCTGATCCGCGCGGGCGGTTGGGGCAGCCTCGGGGCGAACGAGTGGCAGGCGCTGCGGTTCACCCTGATGCAGGCCACTCTGTCCGCGGGATTGAGTGTCGCGCTTGCAGTCCCCGTGGCGCGGGCGCTGGCGCGGCGGAGTTTTCGCGGCCGTGGGGCGCTCGTCGCGCTTATGGGCGCGCCCTTCATCCTGCCGGTGATCGTGGCGGTGCTGGGGCTGATCGCGGTCTTCGGCCAGAACGGTCTCGTGAACCTCGCGCTGCGTGGGCTTGGTCTGCCGGGCATGACCGTTTACGGCGTGCACGGGGTGATCCTCGCGCATGTGTTCTTCAACCTGCCGCTCGCCGTGCGTCTCATCCTCCAGGGCTGGCTTGCCATTCCGGCCGAACGGTTTCGGCTTGCGGCCTCGCTCGGGCTGACGCCCGGGGCGATGTTCCGGGTGCTCGAGGCGCCGATGCTGCTGCGCATCGCGCCGGGCGCCTTCGCGGTGATCTTCGTCATCTGCCTGTCAAGCTTCGCTGTTGCGCTGACGCTGGGGGGCGGGCCGCGCGCGACGACCGTGGAGCTGGCGATCTACCAGGCGGTGCGCTTCGATTTCGACCTGGGCCGCGCGGCGCTGCTGTCGGTGATCCAGCTCGGGCTTGCTCTATGCGCGGGGCTCGTGGCGCTGAAGCTCGGGGCAGGGGATGGTTTCGGTGCGGGTCTCGACCGCATCCGGCACCGCTGGGACGGGCAGGGCGCGGCCGCCCGTATCGGCGATACGCTGTGGATCGCGCTTGCGGCGCTCTTCCTGCTGACACCGCTTCTGAGCGTCGTGATCCGCGGGCTGCCGTATCTTGCAGATCTGGGGGCGGCCACCTGGCAGGCCGCTGGCCATTCCGCGACGGTGGCGCTTGGATCGACGGCGCTCTGCCTCTGCTGGGCCTTGCCGCTGTCGACGCGCGGCGGCGAGCTCGTGGGGCTCGCCGGTATCGCGCTGTCGCCGCTGGTGCTCGGCACCGGGCTGTTCCTGATCGTGAGGCCGTTTGCGAACCCGTTTTCGCTGGCCCTGCCGGTCACGGCGCTGGTCAACGCGCTGGTGGCGCTGCCCTTCGCGCTGCGCATCCTGCGCCCCGAGGCCGAGGCGATCCGGAAGGACTATCGCCGCCTGTCGCAATCGCTGGGGCTGACGCCCTTCGCCTGGCTGCGGCTCGTTCTGCTGCCGCGCCTGCGCCGCCCGCTCGGATTTGCCGCCGGGCTGACCGCCGCGCTGTCGATGGGGGACCTCGGGGTCATCGCGCTTTTCGCGGACCCCGACCGGGCGACGCTGCCGTTGCAGGTCTACCGGCTGATGGGCTCCTACCAGATGGATGCGGCCGCCGGCGCGGCGCTTCTGCTGCTGCTCCTGAGCTTCGGGGTGTTCTGGCTGTTCGATCGCGGAGGAAGAATCGATGCTGACGCTTGAGGCCCTGCGCTTCCAAGAGGGCGACTATGCGCTGTCCGCCGACTTCAGCCTCGCAGCGGGGCGACGGGTGGCGATCATCGGGCCATCGGGGGCAGGCAAGTCGACGCTTCTCGACCTCATCGCCGGGTTTCGAAAGCCCGGGGAGGGGCGGGTGCTCTGGCAGGGGCAGGACATCACCGACGAGCCCCCGGATCGCCGGCCCGTCGCGATGCTGTTCCAGGAAAACAACCTCTTTCCGCATCTCGACCTGCGCCGCAATCTCGGGCTTGCGTTGCGCCCTGACGGGCGCCGGGTGACCCCGGCCGAGGCTGACGCCGTGGACCGCGCGCTGGAGCGCGTGGGTCTTGATGGCATGGGCGCGCGCAAACCGGGTGCACTCTCGGGCGGCCAGCAGAGCCGTGCGTCGCTCGCGCGGGTGCTCCTGCAGAAACGGCCGGTCATCGCGCTGGACGAGCCGTTCGCCGCGCTTGGCCCCGCGCTCAAGGACGAGATGCTGGCTTTGGTCCGCGAAGTCTCGGGCGAGCTCGGCGCGCTGGTGCTCTTGGTGAGCCACGATCCGCAGGACGCACGGCGCTTTGCTGACGAGACGGTGCTCGTGGCCGAGGGCATCGCCGCCGCGCCGCGCGCGACCGAGGCGCTCTTTGCGGATCCGCCCGAGGCACTGCGCGCCTACCTCGGCTAGACAGCCATTGCGCAGGACATGAAAAAAGCCCCGCCGGTCGGGCGGGGCTTTCTTGTTGGCGATGGGCCGCGATCAGGCTTCTTCGTGCTTGTGCTTGATCGGGCGCCAGATGCGCTTGTTGGTGAGGTAGAGCAGCACCGACAGGACACCGAGGAAGATCACGCCGACGAAGCCGGCCTGCTTGCGTGCCATCATTTTCGGCTCGGCCGCCCACATCAGGAACGCCGAGACGTCCTGCGCCTCGTGGTGAAGCGAGTTCGGGTGGCCGTCGTCGAATTCGACGTCTTCGCCCTGCAGGGGCGGCGCCATCGAAATCCAGCCGCCCGGGAAGGCGGTGTTCTCGTAGAACAGCGTGCCCGCTTCTTCCTTTTCCTCGCCGGTGTAGCCGGTCAGGAGCGACGCGATGTATTCCGCGCCGCCCATGCCGTTCACCAGCTGGTTCAGGCCAGTGCCGTAGGGGCCGTGGAAGCCCGCGCGCGCCTTGGCCATCAGCGACAGGTCAGGGGCGCCAAGCGAGGTGTTGGCGGGGAAGTTGTCGGTCGGCCGGGCAGGGCGGTAGTCGTCGAGTTCCTCGTCGAAGACCTCGAAGTTCTGCTCGGCGTAGGCGCGGACCTGGTCCTCGGGGATGCCGGGGCCGGCCTCGCTGCCAAGGGTCCGGATCGGCACGTAGCGCAGACCGTGACAGGCCGAGCAGACCTCGGTGTAGATCTTGAGGCCGCGCTGCAGCTGCGCCTGGTCGTAGGTGCCGAACGGCCCCTCGAAGGAGAAGCTGAAGTCCTCGACGTGGCCACCCTCTCCGGCGGCGAAAGCGCCGCCGGTGGCAAGGCCGAGAGCCATTGCGGTCGAAAGGGCAAGTTTCTTGAACATGGGTCGTTGTCCTTTCAATGTCACTCGGCCGGGGTCGAGACGGTCTTGGTGCCGCCGGACTTCGCGTAGTGGGCCTCGAAGTCTTCTTCGATCGTTGCGGGTTGCGGCAGCGGCTTCTCGAACACGCCGAGCAGCGGCAGGATCACGAAGAAGTAGCCGAACCAGTAGGCCGCACCGATGAGCGAGAAGCTGGCATAGGGTTCGGCCGCAGGCATGGCGCCAAGCCACATCAGCGCGACGAAGTCGATGACCAGCAGCCAGAACCACCACTTGAACTGCGGGCGGTAGCGGCCCGAGCGCACCGAGGAGGTGTCGAGCCAGGGCGCCAGCGCCATGGCGATGATGGCACCGAACATGGCGAGCACGCCGAAGAACTTCGCGTCGATGATGCCGCCGGTCAGCGCCGAGGCCCATTGCACGACCCACACCTCGGAGGTGAAGGCACGCAGGATCGCGTAGAACGGCAGGAAGTACCATTCCGGAACGATGTGCGCAGGTGTCGCGAGCGGGTTCGCCTCGATGTAGTTGTCGGGGTGGCCGAGGTAGTTCGGCATGAAGCCGACGATGGCCCAGAAGATCATCAGGATCACCGCGAGGGCGAAGACGTCCTTGATGACGTAGTAGGGCCAGAAGGGCACGGTGTCCTTCTTGGCGTCGGCCTTGGAGGTGCGGCGGACGTCGACACCGGTCGGGTTGTTGTTGCCCGTGGTGTGGAAGGCCCAGATGTGCACGGCGACCAGCGCCGCGATCACGAAGGGCAGCAGGTAGTGCAGCGAGAAGAAGCGGTTCAGCGTGGCGTTGTCCACCGCCGGTCCGCCCAGCAGCCAGGTCTGGATCGGTTCACCGATGAACGGGATGGCGCCGAACAGGCCGGTGATCACGGTCGCACCCCAGAAGGACATCTGGCCCCAGGGCAGCACGTAGCCCATGAACGCGGTGCCCATCATGCAGAGGTAGATGAGCATGCCGACGATCCAGGTCACCTCGCGCGGGGACTTGTAGGAGCCGTAGTAGAGGCCGCGGAAGATGTGCAGGTAGACGGCGACGAAGAACAGCGACGCGCCGTTCGCGTGCAGGTAGCGCAGCATGAAGCCGCCGTTCACGTTCCGCATGATGTGCTCGACGCTGGCAAAGGCCATGTCGACATGCGGCGTGTAGTGCATCACGAGCACGATGCCGGTGGCGATCTGCAGCGCGAGGCAGAAGGTCAGGATGATCCCCCAGATCCACATCCAGTTGAGGTTCTTGGGAGTGGGGATCATGATGGTGTCGTAGAGAAGACCGACGATCGGCAGCCGCTTGTGCAGCCAGCGCTCGCCACCCGTCTTCGGTTCGTAATGGTCGTGCGGAATACCGGACATCTGCGCCCTCCCTTATCCCAGCAGAATGGTGGTTTCTTCGACGAATTCCGCCGTGGGAACCGGCAGGTTCTGCGGGGCGGGGCCTTTGCGGATGCGTCCGGCCGTATCGTAGTGCGAGCCGTGGCAGGGGCAGAACCAGCCACCCACGCCGCCGGCGGTGTATTCGCCGGCATTGCCCAGCGGAACGCAGCCGAGGTGGGTGCAGACGCCCATCATCACGAGCCATTCGCCGGTGTCGTCCAGCGCACGGTTCTGGTCGGTCGCGTCGGCGGCGCCGGCGATGTTGGCGTTGCGCGCGACCGGATCGACGAGTTCGCTGAGGTCGACTTCGCGCGCGGCCTCGATCTCGGCCTCGGTGCGGCGGCGGATGAAGACCGGCTTGCCGAGCCACTTGACGGTCAGCTGCGTCCCGGTGTCGACGCCGGAGACATCGACGCGGATCGTGCTGAGCGCGCGCACGTCGGCGGAGGGGTTCATCTGGTTGACCAGCGGCCAGACGGCTGCGCCGGCGGTGACGGCACCCGCACCGGCGGTGGCATAGTAGAGGAAATCCCTCCGAGTGCCTTCGTGATCTTCTGCTTGTGTCACGGGGTATTCTCCATTCCTCATGGCCTAGTGCTGGCCAGAATCCCTAAGATTGCCGCGTCCCGATACGGCTTTCCGCTGGCGTGTTTAGCGATCTGTCATGTGTCCGTAAAGCAATCATGAAGTCGTGATCCCAAGTAGTGCGCATCTGTCGCAATTGAAACTCGCATGCCGAAAGGTATATGAGCAATGCATCGGCACCCGAGCGCCCGGAGCAATCCCATGAAGACACTGATTCTTGCCGCGACCCTTTCGGTCGCAACCGTCACCGCGTCGCAGGTCGCCGCGGGCGAGTTCGAAATTTCCGGCTACACCGGCTGGCAGACCGCACCGCACAGCCGGATCTCGGGGGATTTCCCCGGCACCGGCGCGGACTACGACGAGCTGATCGGCTGGGAGGGAAAGAGCTTCGATATGCCGCCCTACTACGGCGTCCGCGGCACCTGGTGGAAGACCGACACCTTCGGCCTCGCGCTGGAGATGACCCACACCAAGGTCTACGCCCCCGACGACGAGAAGGCAGCGCTTGGCTTCGACAACCTCGAATTCACCGACGGCCACAACATCATCACGGTCAACGCCATGAAGCGCTGGCCGGAGCAGTGGGGCAGCGCCACGCCCTACGTGGGCGGCGGTCTCGGTGTCGCGGTGCCGCATGTCGACGTGTCGACCACGGCCGGTGACAAGACCTACGGCTACCAGCTGACCGGTCCGGCGATGCGGCTTGTCGCCGGGGTCAGCTACCCGATCAACGAGCGCTTCTCGGCGTTCGGGGAATACCAGTTCGTCTATTCCAGCAACGAGGCCGATCTCGATGGCGGCGGGTCGCTGTCCACCGACATCAAGACCAATGCGCTGAACATCGGCATTTCCTACAGGTTCTGATCCTGACCGCAGGTCGAAACGCGAAAAGCGCCCCTCGGGGCGCTTTTTTGTGTTTCCTTCAGCGGCCCGAGGCGGCGGCTATCGCTTGCGCACGAACTCGGTTCGCAGCACGAGGCCCTTGATGGTGTCGTGCCGGCAGTCGATCTCTTCCGGTGTGTCGGTCAGCCGGATCGAACGGATCACCGTGCCCTGCTTCAGGGTCTGGCCCGCGCCCTTCACCTTGAGATCCTTGACGAGCACCACGGAATCGCCGTCGCTCAGCAGGTTGCCGGCGGCGTCGCGCACCTCGACCGCCTGCTCCTGTGCGACCTCCGAGGCCGGGCGCCACTCGCCGCTGGCCTCGTCGTAGACCCACTCTTCATCCTGATCGGCCATGCCGGTTTCCTTCAAAGGGGCGGGGCGCCGGTCGGCAGCCCCGGATGGGACGCGCTGTCGCTCAGTCGTCGGACATCGCGCGGCGGCGGCGCGGCAGCATGATGATGACCGAGGCGACATAGGCCACGCAGAAAGCCACCAGCGTGATCCACGCGTAGGTCACGGCGGCGGCGAGCGCCACGGCGACCGCCACGAGGAAGAACTTCGCGTTCTTGCGCGGAATCCGGGTGGTCTTGAACGACCATGTGGGAATGCGGCTGATCATCAGCAGTCCGATGATGACCATCCAGATCGCGAGGATCACGTCGGGCAGCACCGGGCCGGTGCCGAGCCCGAAGCTGAGGAACATCGGCAGCATTACCAGCATCGCGCCGGCGGGGGAGGGGACGCCGGTGAAATAGGCGTTGTCGTGGCTCTTGTCCTCGGACTTGCGCTGCACGTTGAAGCGGGCGAGCCGCACCACCGAGCAGATCGCAAAGGTCAGCACGGCGAGCCAGCCGACGCTGCGGCTGTCCTCGAGCGCCCATGTGTAGAGCAGCATCCCCGGCGCCACGCCGAAGTTCAGGAAGTCGGCGAGGCTGTCGAGCTCGGCGCCCATGCCGCTTTCGGACTTGAGCGCGCGGGCGAGGCGGCCGTCCATCCCGTCGAGCACGGCGGCCAGCAGGATGAGCTGCACCGCCACCTCGTAGGAGCCCTGAAGCCCCGAGCGGATGGCCGTGAGACCGGCGCAGATCGCCACGACGGTCAGCATGTTGGGCAGAAGCTGAACCAGGGTCAGCTTCTCCTGTCCGCGGTCGCCACTGGGTTCGCCGGGTTCAGTGGTCATCGCCGGCCTCGAGCCCGAGGTCCGCGAGCACGGTTTCGCCCGCGACCATGGTCTGACCGATGTTGACCAGCGGCGGCACGCCGTCGGGGAGGTAGACATCGAGCCGCGAGCCGAACCGGATGAGGCCGAAGCGCTCGCCCCGATCGATCCAGTCGCCCTCTTTCTTCCACCACATGATGCGGCGCGCCACGAGGCCCGCGATCTGCACCACGGCGATCTCGCGCCCGTCGGCCATGCGAAGCCGCAGCGCGTTGCGTTCGTTGTCCGAGGACGCCTTGTCGAGCGAGGCGTTCAGGAACTTGCCGGGCCGGTAGGCGAGCTTGACCAGCTCGCCCGCGACCGGAGAGCGGTTCACGTGGCAGTTGAAGACCGACATGAAGACCGACACGCGGGTCAGCGGCTCGGGCCCCATGCCCAGCTCGGCCGGGGGGACGGCGGGCTCGATCAGCGAGACGATGCCGTCGGCGGGGCTGATGACGAGACCGGGGCGCGTGGGCGTGACGCGGTCGGGGTCGCGGAAGAAGTAGTAGCACCAGACCGTGAGGCCCACGCCGATCCAGCCGAGCGGCTCCCAGATCAGGAACAGCACGAGCGAGACGACGGCGAAGATCGCGACGAACTTGCGTCCCTCGGGGTGCATCGGTTTCAGGAAGGTGTCGCGCATCCGCATGGCAGATCCTCCTTATCGGCGGCGTTGCCGGGGCTTACGGGGGCGGGCGTGGTCTTGCAAGCCCCGCGTCAGCGGTCCGGTTCGGTGGCGATCATCGACTCGCGGTCGGCGAAACGTTCGTACCAGTCGGCCAGCGAGTCGCGCCCGGTGCGCCACTTGCGGACGTCATGCCGGAAATCGAGATACCCGAGCGCGCAGCCGATGGCGATGTGGCCCATGTCGAGCGGTCCGTGCAGGTGGCTCATCCAGCGGGTCTCGAGCGCATCGAGCGCGCGCGAGACCTTGGCCCATTGCCCCTCGATCCAATCGAGCGAAACCTTCTCGGACGGGCGAAAGCGCTCTTCGTAGACGATGAGCACCGCCGCTTCCATCATGCCGTCGGCGGTCGCCTCGAGCGTCAGCGTGTCCCACAGGCGCGCGTCGGGATAGAGCCCGGCCTGCGCGCGGTGGTCGAGAAAGCGGCAGATGACGCGGCTGTCATAGAGCGCCGGAGCATCGGGCCGGATCAGCGCGGGGATCTTGCCCATCGGGTTCGCGGCGGTGAGATTGGGATCGGGGTCGAGAGGCGAGGCGGTCACCTGCACCTGCTCGACCTCGTCGAACTGGCCGGTTTCATGCAGCGTGACAAGCACCTTGCGGACGAACGGCGACGGGCCGGCCTTGAGCAGTTTCATGGATATGGTGTCCTCCGGATCTTGCGCTGAACGTAGGCACGGCGGGAGTGCCGGGCAAATCCTTTCGGAAAAGATTTACCGAACCATTGCGAGGGGCAGGGCCCCTCAGCCCGCCTTGGGGTGGGCGGCGTTATAGACCTTCATGAGGTGCACGCTGTCCACCGAGGTATAGGCCTGCGTGGTCGAGAGGGACGCGTGGCCCAGCAGCTCCTGGATCGCCCGCAGGTCGCCGCCGGCCGACAGCAGATGCGTCGCGAAACTGTGACGCATGGCGTGCGGCGTGGCCGTGGCGGGCAGGCCGAGCTGCATCCGCGCCTTCTCGGTGACCTTCTGCACCAGCCGCGGGTTCAGTGCACCGCCGCGCTTGCCGCGAAAGAGCGGCTGGGTCGGCTCGGGCTCGAAGGGGCAGAGCTGCAGGTAGGTCGCCACCGCGTCGCGGGCGACCTTCAGCACCGGCACGATCCGCTCCTTGCCACCCTTGCCGGTGATCCGGAGCGAGTCGCCCATCGGCCAGTCGGCACCGGTGAGCTTCAGGGCCTCCGAGATCCGCAGCCCGCACCCGTAGAGCAGCGTGACCACCGCCGCGTCCCGGGCACCGACCCAGCTGTCGGCGGCCTGTATCTCGACGGTGTCGATCATGGCGCGGGCCGCGTCTTCGCCGAGCGGGCGGGGCAGCTTCTTCTGGAACTTCGGCGCGCGGGCCGAGAGGACGGCGGTCGGCTCGAAGCCCTCGCGTTCGGCGAGCCAGCGGTAGAAGCTCTTCACGGCGGACAGCTTGCGCGCCATCGAACGGGGCGAGGCGCCCTCGGCCCGCAGATGCGCCATGAAGGCACGCATGTCGGGCGTGGTCACCCGGGCGAGCGCCTTAAGCCCCTGCGGCTCGGCGTGATAGCTGGTGAGAAAGACGATGAAGTCGAGCACGTCGTTGCGGTAGGCGGTGATCGTATTCTCCGCGGAACCCTTGAGCGCGCGCGATGCCGTGAGCCAGCCCTCGAGCGCGTCGCGGGCGGCGCCCGAGATCTCGAGGGTCACGAGAGCCAGCGCCGCATGGCGCGTTCGAAGACGCCTGCGAAGAAGCCCAGCAGGTCGGTGCCCTGCTGCGGCGTGAAGAGATGCGGGTCCTCGGAGCCGAGCACCAGCAGGCCGGGCAGGCGGCCGGTGCCGAAGTCGAGCGTCAGGCAGGCCTCCGAGCGCATCCAGGCGGCCTTGTTGCCGTGGATCTCGGGGTCGCCCTCGCTGAGCTGGCGCAGGGTGACCTGCCGCAGCGGGATGTTGCGCCCCTCGGTGACATAGGCCTCGACGAAGCCGGGTTCCGCGACCGAAAGCACGTCGCCGAGCTTGCGCACTGCCGGATCGTCCTCGGTCTGGCCGGATTCGAGCACCAGCCGCACGCTGTCGACGCGCAGGATGTCGGCGACCTCGCCGCGCAGGTCATGCAGGAAGGGCTCGAACTCGACCGGGTCGAGCATCCGCAGCACGGCGCGGTGAATCTGGTTCGTCCCGGCAAGGTTCTCGTAGGCGGCGGCGATGACGCTGCGGTGGGTGTCCTCGAGCCGCTCGAGGCGTGCCTCGAGGCGCTCCATCGCTATGCCGCGCAGGTCCACGATGTTGCCGCCCATGGCCCGCTCGTTGGCGGCGATGAGGGCCTGCATCAGATCCCGGTCGTCGAGGATCATGTCGGGGCGCGAGATGATCTCCTCGCGCAGGGGCTCGTCGATCGTCTGGGAACCGCTCTTCATGCCTGTCTCTTCTTTATTGTGATTGGGACCTTATCAGGTCTCGGGCACGAATGCGCCGCCTTTTCTTTTCTGTTCGGCCCTGTTTCGCGTTCCTGTTGCGCATCTGTCAAGCAAGCGGCCGGCGGGCGCGGGCACATGGCGGATTTCGGCGTGTATGGAAAGGTTTGGCGGGGCGCAGGGTTCCGTGCCAGACTGCTAGAGGGAACGGAGGAAAGCCATGCCAGAGATCACCAGCCCGAGCGACTGCCAGACCGTCATCACCACCTTCGAGACAAGCCCCGGCAACTGCCAGGATCTTCTCGATGCCCTGCAGGATGCCTACGACAGCTTCATCTCGAAACAGCCCGGCTTCATCGCCGCCGGGTTGCATGTGAACGACGCGCAGACGCGCATCGCAAACTATTCGCAATGGACCCGTCGCGAGGACTTCCAGGCGATGCTGCGAAGCGACGAGATGCGCGCGCGCAACCGCCGCTTCAACGAGCTGAGCCGAAGTTTCGAGCCGGTGATGTACGACGTGGTCGCCGCCTACGGCTAGGCTGCGGCGCCGATCCTTGCCGGGGCGCGGGGGGCCGCGCGCCGGTCCGTGACATCCAGCCGGTAACCCGAGCCGCGCACCGTCTCGATCCGCATGGCATCGGCCACCCCGGAAAGGTGGTTGCGCAGGTTGCACATGTAGACGTCGAAGACCCGCGGCGCGGGTTCGTTCTCGAACCCGTAGACGTGGCTCAGCAGCGCCTCGCGCGAGGCCAGCGCGCCGGGGCGGAGCGCGAGGTATTCGAGGATCTCGTAGAGTTTCGGCGAGAGCGACAGCGTCACGGTGCCCATGTGCACCCGTCGTGCATCGAGATCGAACAGCAGCGGCCCGCATTCCAGCAGACGCTGCGGTACCCCGTGCGCCCGGCGCGCGACCGCGGAGAGCCGTGCCAGCATCTCGGGTAGCGGCGTGTTGCCGTCGAACACCGTGTCGGCACCGGACATGATCCATGCCGCGATCTGCTCGGGCTCGGGGTCACGGGCGACCACGGCGATCGGGGTGCGCGGGCGCAGTTCGCGCAGGCGGCTCAGGGCGCTCTGGCGCATCACCTGCCGCGCTTCGATCACCAGCAGGTCGTGCGTGCCCATCTCGTGGTAGTCCTCGACCTCCTCGCTGGCCTCGCAGCGGGTGACCAGCGTGCCGCTGTCGGCCACGGCCTTGGCCAAACTCACCATTTTCCAACTCGATTCAGCAATCAGGTAACGCATCGCTCGGGTCTCACTTCTCGGGGTTGCGGGAAGGGCAGGGCGGCGGTGTCGGGACGGGCCGCGCTGCCGGGCACGCCGATCTCGTGGGAGCCGGGAGGGTGGGCCTCCGGCGGCGGGATCGGGTGCGGCGCGTTCTGCGGCCTGAAAAACGGTTTAACGGCGAATTGTGCCCGAAATGTGTTCCGGCCCCGGCGGGCGGCAGGTGATATGGATCAATGTGATACTCTTAGGGATAGGTATCTTCATGCCAGGAAGAAAGGAGGCCACCTCATGTACAAGAATATCCTGGTCCCCATCGCATTCGACAGTGACGCCAAGGCGGAGGCGGCCATGGCGGTGGCCAAGCAGTTGGCTGCCGACGATTCGGAGATCACCCTGCTGCACGTGATGGAGCATATCCCCGGCTACGCGATCAGCTACATGCCGCCGGATTACCTCAAGCAGTCCCGCGACGCGATCCAGTCCGAGCTCGACGCGATGGCGGCGAAGTTCGGTCAAGCCAAGGGGCTGGTGGTCGAGGGACACTCGGGCCGCACCATCCTCGATTTTGCCGAGGACAACGGCATCGACCTCATCGTCGTGGCGTCGCACCGGCCGGGCATGGGCGACATGCTGCTGGGCTCGACGGCGACACAGGTCGTGCGTCACGCGAACTGCGCGGTGCACGTCCTGCGCTGAGCGATCCCGAGCGGCGGCGGCCTCAGCGCGCCGCCGCCATCCCGCCGGCGCGCAGGCGCTTGCGTTTGAACACCTCCTGCCGGGGCAGCCACGGATACTTGTGATCCTCGGTCACCGCGCCCCAGTAGAGCTCGCCGCCGTAGCGCCACGGGTCGAGCACGATGCCGTCGTACATGCTGTCGCCCGGCGCGGTCACCACGACCGTGCTGTGCTCGATGCGGAACGCGTTCTCGGAGTTGGCGATGGCGCGCTGCAACTCGAGCGTCGTGAACCCTTCCTGCCGCAAGCGGGCCTCGAGGTCGTCGGCCCACTGGTAGCAGAGGCCGCGCGGCTTGATCCCCTGGTTCACCTTGATGTTGTGGATGTAGGGCGGATCCTCGATCTCGTAGCGCACCGCCAGTCGCAGCGGGTAGTCATAGGCGATCTGCGCGGCCCGGCGGGCCTCGGCCGGGTCGATGTCGGGTCCGAGCGCGGTGATTTCACGCGCAAGCTCGGCGATGTCGCCGTCGCTGGGGCGCGGCAATTCGTGCGGGGGCGGCGTGGCGCAGCCGGCGACAAGCAAGGTCGCGAGCAGCAGGACAAGGGCGGTAAAGGCGCGTGGCAGCAAGGAAATCGGTCCGGTCCGGTTGCAGGATGTCCTACGATCTTGGCGCGCGCGGCCGGCAAGGCAAGGGCAGAGCGCGCGACGGCGCGTCGGCGTGTCCCCGGGGCCGCAGCATCACTGCATTTGCGCGCGGGGGGCCGCTGCGCTATCCCTGCGCGGCACCCCAGCCCGCAGGAGGCCCCATGTTCCGTCTGATCCCCGTTCTCGGCCTCGTTCTCGGCCTTGCCGCCTGCGCGAACGGCCAGCGCGATCTCGAGAAGCAGGCCGACCCGTTGGGAGATTTCAAGCTCGGACACGCGGCGGTGGTCGCGCCCAACATCGTCAAGGGCCCCGTCTCGCGCGAGGCCAGTCCCGAGGAGTGGATCGACGAGGTCGACGCCGCGATCGAGGAGCGCTTCCGCCGCTACGACGGGGAAAAGTTCTACCATCTCGGCATCAGCATCGAGGGCTACGTGCTGGCGCAGCCCGGCGTGCCGCTGGTCTTCAGCCCGAAGTCGGCGCTGATCGTGCGGGTGACGGTGTGGGACGACGCCACCCAGACCAAGCTGAACGCCGAGCCCGAGCAGATCACCGCCCTCGAGTCGTTCTCGGCCGAGACGGTCGTGGGCTCCGGCGTCACCCAGTCCAAGGCCGAGCAGATGCGCAACCTGTCGGTCAACGTGGCGCTCCAGATCGAGAAGTGGATGCGGCGGAAGCAGCGCGAGGAAGGCTGGTTCGGTGGCCCCGAGGCCAACGCCACCGCCTCCGCACCCGCCATGGCGCCCGCGCCGGAGGCCGGGGCCGAGGATCCTGCCGAAGCGGACGACGCGCCCGCCGACGCGGCGAGTTGACGCTCCGCGGCGCGCGGGGCGTGCCAAACCCGTTGCAGAGCGCGCTTTCCCGCCGCGTCCGGCGCATCAACCGCTTGATTTTCCCGTTGCAAGCCAATAAACGGCCCGCGATGCAAAACCGGGTCACTTGGGGCCCCTGAAAAGGCGAGGCGTCTTAAGAAGATGGCAAAGGAAAAGTTTGAGCGCGGCAAACCGCACTGCAACATCGGCACGATCGGTCACGTTGACCACGGCAAGACGACGCTGACGGCGGCGATCACG
>MDTG01066204.1_pt1 | contig 121384 bp, 106 predicted proteins | sample 811421 | NCBI WGS metagenome assembly MDTG01 (sample SAMN05326645, study PRJNA326480) | marine metagenome | isolation source: seawater | place: Pacific Ocean: South East | collected 2011
ATCAACATCAACACCACGGCTCACGCACTTGTTCTCAACAAGCTTCCAACGCAAGCCTGTGTCTTCGTTTACAAACTCATCCGAACAGACAAACCAGCGCTCGCCTTCTTCTCTGTACTGACAAATACCGTCTTCGCAGGCAGCATCACGTTCTTCGATCAGCGCATCAACGGCATCCACGAAGTCCTCGAAACGACCCGATGCATCAGGCCCAAAATAACGATCCCACAGCGCCTTGAGTTTTTCGGCGAAACTTTCGGGCTCAAAGGTATAGTAATGCGGCGTCGCCTTGATGTACTCGATCGATCCCGTCTGCTCTGGGAACATCGCCGTTAATTCAACGGTAAACGTGCGCCCAAGAAATTCAAAGGTTGCACTATCGAGCACCCTTAAATCAACAGGCCGCTCAGGAACGATCGTTAAGATCGATTCCCCATCCACCGTCTCATCGACAAACTCAAAGTGCACCGCATAGGTCTTCCCTCCCGGGTCTTCCTTTGGAAACGAAAGATTCAAGAGACCATAGGTTGCACGTGGCCCATGAAGCGAAGGGTATTGCTCTTCAACGATGAACTTGGCTCCATAGTCGAGTCTATCCAGTGGCTTTTTATTGGACGTCAACTGTACCGAACGCTCAATGCGCTCGCCATTAGAAACCAAGGCGTACTCAAAGGTAACCGCCTCAAGCGTCCAATACAGCCGCGTGAGCTCCGAGGGCTCTAACCCCCGGAGTCGCTCATAACGCGTGGGTGACATCATAAACCCCTTCGGCAAACCCGAAGCAGCCACAGACACCACAAACGGCTTCACCATGCTCATCGCTTTGCTCCTTTGTATTCATGCGAGAACGAAGGCAAGAAGGGATCGCTTGCCAATATCAATCGGCTCTTCAAAATCCCGTTATCACTGACAGGCTCATGCCGCAGGGCAACCGTTATATCCTTGGAGATGACACCGACATCGAGCTCAATTGTACGATCCGGGTGCTCTGGGTCAGAGAGAATAACGCGCGAACGCTGACCGGGCCCTGCATGGGCATTGTCGAGCCGTCCGTGTGTACCCTGCTCAAGAGCCGCAGCCCCCGAAGCCCGACCGCGCGTGCGCACACCGGCACGGCGCGTGGCACGACGCCTACGATTCACACGAAGAAGCTCGACCAAGTCATCAGGCCCAAGGTGCTTAGCAGGGCCAAAGCGCACGCGCATTTTCCCGCGGTCAACATCTTCGCGCAGTTCTTGAATGACCGCGCGCATTCCCGCCCACTCGGGGCGCCCACCGCAAATATTGAGCACTGCACCCAAGTAAGGGTTCAGGTCAACTTCGCAAGTCTCAAGCTCGATGAAACCATCGTAAGCAAGCACGCTCGTTGCCTCATAAAGAGACTTGGCAAGCCCAACAGGCGTCACCTCGGCCTCTTCGAGCGAAACCATGTGCTCGTAAACTTGCGTCTCAGCATCAGTTGCGTGAATGCGCACCGCAACATCCCGGTCAATCACCGTCTCATGCGGCGTCTCATAGGAAATGCGCGCACGAACGACATCCTCCTCGACCTCGCAGGGCATCCAGCTTGCAATCGTTCCTGAAACGAGTTCACTGCGCAACTTACTCGTGCGCACGGCTGAGGTGATCTCGATATCCTCGAGCTTCACATTAGCAAGACCCGGCAAGTGATCGCGCCACCAGGCAGGATTCATTTCATCGATCTTTTCAACACGAATCGGCTGCTGCAAGCACTGCCCACGGAGGCCATCAAGCTCAATTGTAAGCACAAGAGCCTTGAGCTCTCGCCCCGTTGCCGTCTCGGGATGAGCATCCACTTCTGTCGTCGTCCACGAAACCCCATCGGCGGCATGCAGCTTCTCGTACTTAAGAACGACCGCTGGCACGCGCAAATCCTCACGCGGCGTGATGTCAATCCGCGTCAGGTCCTCCATTGCGAGTGTCCGATCTGGCATAGTCGCACGCGTTGAAACATGCATCGCCGGATGCGGCCCAACCGTATAGTCAAACCAAACGACCGCCCCCGGCTCCCAGCGCAACACGCGCGTAAGCGCTTCAGCACAGCTCAGGTCCTTTGTCTCATCCATAGGGAAGACAAGGTCGGTATCGATCGTGCCCAGGGAAATCGGGACACCCTGCTCTGCTGCATAGCGAACGATCTCCTCAATCTGCCCATGTAAACTAAGTGGCATTCCATCGGGCCCTTGTCCTAAGATGACGCGTCCCTTATACACGGATGTAAGCGCACTTTCGGCACTCTTAACATCAAGGGCCTCGGCCCAGCTTTGCTGGAAGATCAGGTTTTCCAAGTACCACCACGGGCCTGCAAGCTCGTAGTGGTGCCCTTCTCCGCGGAACGTCCCATAACCAGGTGCCTTAACAACAACCCCTTGAAACCAGACGACACCGCCATAGCGAATCGTGATCGTTGACTCAGGAGCAAAGCGTTCAGCGATATCAGCACGACCACTCACCTCGCAAAAGCTCACGATATCGCGGCCCTGATTGAGGCGCGTTCGCTTGAGCTGCCCAAGACCCCAGGCCTCAAGACTACGCTCATCTCCATGATATTCCAATGTCCAACTCATCCTTCATTCCTCAGGTTATTGAGCCGCTGCTCCAGTGCATCGATGTCTTCACGCATAAGATCCATGGAAGCCTCCAAGTATACAATTTGCGTGCCGAGTGCATCGAGCAGCGTCTCGAGTTGTTCTAACATAGATGTATTTTCGTCGTTCATGCTTGTATCTCCGTACTGAGTTTTCCGCCAACAAGCTCATAGCTGTGGCGCGTTGTAAGGCCCTTCACCTCAGAGTCGACCCGTGAGATCGAAGCATGGTGAAGGGTCATGGTGGTCTCGCCGCTTGGGTGCTCGTGCACAAAGCGCGCAGTACCGCGGCACCCCTCAAGCTGACTTGCATGCAAGAGCGAATACTCTGAAGCTGCTTCCTGAGAAGCATGCCGGCGAACAAGCTCAAAGCGAACGCAGGTCTGATGATTACCACGGTCAAAGGTCTTCATTTCACTCGCGCGCAAGAACGCTGCTTGCTGCACTAAACGCTTGCTTGTAACACGCAGCTTGACGGGCGACTCATGTTCAGCGAGCCCGCGAGCAAGTAGGGTCTCTCCTAATATAATTTTCATAATGTCCTTTCTAATCTTCGTCTGAGAAGCCCGCAGCGAAGAGCTCGATCTCAAGGATTGTGCGCGTACCGACGTCTCGGTCATGCAAGAGCTTCCACGGCGAACGCGGGTTAAGACTAAGGGAGGTCGGCCAAGCCTTCAGATGTGGACTCCACAAGTGAAGAAGCTCGCTCACGCGCTCAGCTGCTGTAAGAATGCCCGTGCCCGTGCGGTTCGAAAAAGCATTTTCGATCACACGCACACGCACGCTCACCGATTCGTAAACCGGACCTGGCAAGTTCGGGTGCACACTCGCAGGAAGCGGATGCATGACGAGCAGACACAGCCCAAGGCCCGTTTGCACGGCTTCATCAATGCGGCTTTCCATATCCCCGCTGCGCCGCACGATAACGGGCAGTTCTTGAGCACCTGCAAGGTAAGCACCGACGACGTCTTGAAGTTGTTCTAATTGGCTTTTCTTCATCATGCTTAAAACCCGAGTTCAAAAAGATTCCCCGTGATGCGTCGGCGCCGCTTAGGAACCGTCCAGCTCGGGAGCTCTGTTAAATCTTCCGGAATACTGAAGAAATCCTCCGTGTAAAAATCCGGTGCTTCGATCGGAAGCGCTCCACTGGCAACGCGGCGAAGCTGCCGGCGCGATTCGTTGGCATGGTGCGCAATCGCAGGATTGAGCTTAATGCCCGTCACGCGTGACTGCAGGGCCTCAATAACGAGGTAGCAAGCCACCTGGCGAAGACTCCGCGGAATCAAGAGTGCATCGTCGTCGATTCGATTGTCCCCGGCATGCACTTCTGTGCGCACTTGGACGATGACGTCAGCAATGATTTCCTTGAGCGGATCATCTTTTCCTGCGTGTGTAGCTGCATCGCGCAGAGCAAAGAGCTCATTGGGCGAAATGTAGGTGATGAGGTCCTCTTCTTTCAAAGGAACCCAGTTATTAGATTTAGATGGTGTGTTACTCATGGCGGTATGGTGTGTTAATGGTTAAAAGGGCCCCTCCCCCATAGAAAGAGGAGGGGCTTGTGTAATTAGCCTTGAATCACGAGTTTCTTAACGCCGAGTGTGGACGTTGTTACGATGTTTGAGTAGTGCTCAACCGTGATGTCCGTGTACTTAGCGTGCTCTTCGATGTAGACGCGGAAGTCACCACCTTCAACCGGTGTGACAAAGCGCTTGAGAGCAGAAGGATCATCTTTATCGAGTACGTTATGCCCGTGGAAGACAAGAACGAGGTCGTTTAAGAAGCGCTCCCTACCCTTGCCTTCGCCTTGGAAGCGTTCCTTAGCGATGTTCACGCCATCGATGCCAAAGACATCGGCGAGCGCTTCAGGCTTGAGGGTGAGACCAGCAAAGGCAGCTGCCTTATCCTGACCTGCGTAGAGGCGGTGGCGCATCTGCCAAGCTCCACGACCGATAAGGACACGGTTTGGCTCAACACCCGCTTCATCGCCCGCAGCCAAGATGGCTTCGAGGATGTCTGCCTCAGGGTTGCTTGCATTATCGCCAGCCCACTTCTTTGTGGTGCCCTTTTCGTCAATCGCCGACAGTGCAGCGATTGCGCGGCGTAGCTCGTTGCGATAGAGGCGCTGCATGAGAATTTGAACAGCGCGTTCTTGCCAGTTATCGCCCACGATGTCGTCGTGATCGATGCGCATAGTTAGACCCTTATTCAAGGTCTTCGCATTGACATTTTCACCGCTGTAGTCGACACGCTTGAAGGCAGAGCCAATGGCGCGTGTGTCGTCAACCTCCGTAAGGAAAGCTTCAGAACTATCAGCACGCTTGAACTCAAATCGGCGGCCTACTTCAACGCTCGGTGCGATGAAATCAAGCAGCTTCTTGAGACCGTCGGCATCTTGCCAACCACTCGTGAACGCGGTGAGAGGCTCCGAATAATGAGCTGCACTGAAGCGGCTCTCGTTCGAAGCGTAGATGTCGCCCGATTGCAAACTGCCTTCGTCCTGAGGACAATCAACATTAGGCACGTAGATGATGGATGTATTATTCATGATTTTTCTTATTGGTGGTTTAGGTTGTGAGGTTTACTTCTCTTCGCTGACGACGACATCGGTTTTAATGCCAACGTGCGTATCAACTTCGACAAGTTCGCCAACAGCTGCACTGGTGAGTGCAACGCCGACTTGGTGATAACTCCCGCAGGCCTTAGGACGTCCGCAAACGCGGCCGAGACCGGCTGAGTAAACGGGCTCGCCCATGTGAATTGGCGAAGCGGTGCGAATGAGATGGCTCGCGCGTGTGGCTCCAAGTAGAGCGACACTAACGAGGTCTCCTCCAGTGCCCGCCTGCATGGCAAGCCCGATGGGTTGGTCTTGATCACCGCAGGTTTTAACGTGGCCTGCGACACTGCCAGCTGTAAGCAACAAGTGCTTATCGATGCTCATATCGAGCGTGCAGGTCAGTTGGCCTTCGTGCGTTCCGGGAACGGAATTTGCTGCGATGACAAAGGTATTGTATGTTGTATTTTCTTTCATATTTTTGTGTGTTTGGTTCTCGCTTTAGGGACATAGCGTCCCCGTTCAGTGGCCTGTGAGCCGCTGAAATTGGATTTAGTGGGTTAACTCTTGGGAACTAAGTTCGCTTAGTTCGGCTTATCGAACGCTATGCATTTGCATCTCCTCAAAGAGCGCGCTGTGGCTCTGTTTGGTGGCTTTCCACGCCGAAGCGTAAGGTTCGCCCGTTTCTTGCATGCGCGTGCGCACTTTTTCAAGGAAGGCTTCTTTGGAAGCGCCGTTGGCAGCAGTGCGCAGCTTAAGTCCGTCTGTTTCAGACTGTGTGCGCAATCTCGGTTTCTGCTCCTTAAGAGAAATCGCGGCGCTTTCAAAATCATCCTCAAGACGCGTTGCCCAGATATCGGCCTCATTGGGCAGAATGAGCCCCGTGCGAATGGCCGATGCCAAGAGAGACTCCATGCGCTCTGAGCGCTCCTCTTGTAATGCGTTTTTAACGTTATCAAGATCTGCCTCTTTGGACTCAAGCGCTTCACTCTTCTCGCAAGCAATCTTGTAAAAGCGATTCGAAGATTCTTTGAGCTTTTCATTGTCTGCAATCAACGCTTCCCCTTCGCACTCCCAACGCTTTGCTTTAGCACTTAAAGAAGTGATTGCCGTGAAGAGCTCGTCTTCATTTGCATCGCGCTCAAGATCGCAAGCTTGAATCAAGCGTTCGCGAACACTGAGCTCGGACTGATCTAAGGTCGACGTATTGGCAATCGCATCGCCCGGAATATTGGGGAGATTTGTCAGGCCAATGGAAATCAGCTTTATCGGCTCATAGCGTCTGCCGTCTACTTGGCGCATCGCCCACCGCGGGGAGACGTGCTTATAGAAGGCATGTTCGATGAGTTCTTGGCCAGGACGACTCCACTTGGGCAATACCCAGAGGCCGTTCTCGCGCACATCCATCTCCTTAATCCAACCATAAGCACGCGTATCGCGGTGGCCAGGCTCACCAGAGAACTGTGGATCATCGGGATGGCCGATGTAGATCGGCACACCGCTGAACTTCCGGGCAAGGCGATTGCGGAGCGAATTGAAGGCTGCAACCATCGCTTCGGCGGCTTGACGGGTGAAGCACTGCAGGCCGCGAGCATGTGGATACTCGCCGTATTCGGCAAGGCAGATCCAGGCCGAATGGCTCGGGTCGAAGGCATTGGCAGCACCGACAAAGCGCGGTGTTGTGTGTTTATTATCTGTGTTTATTTCAGTATTCATGAGAGGGTTTCCTTTTTATCAATGAGGGTTTCATCTGCATCGGGCGCGCTGATACCAAAGCGCTCGCGCAGATCTTCAAGAGCCAAGGGGACGCCCATCTGCCAAAGTGTGCGGCAGAGTTCGAGGTCTTCCTTGCGGTCACGGCGATCGCGGACTTTGAGGCGAATATAGGCCTTACCTCGCTCAACGCCAAAGAGGGTCTTTAGGACAACGCGGTCGATCTGTGCATTCAAGGTTTCGGAGATCATCAGGGCATCATCGTCTTCGAGCAGGTCAGATTCTGACTGCTGAAGAGAGGCCCCCATACCACCGGTACTTGAAAGTGTGGACAAATCTGCGCCACGCCACAGGGCGATCATCGCGCGGTCCATGCGTTCGATGAGGCGCGGGTATGGCAGCTCACCGCTCGTCGTTAAATCAATGGGCTGAATATCCGAACCTCTCGACATGAGGGCGTGGAACTCGGCACCAAAATCTTCAACAGCTTGACGGGCAACTTCCCACTCGGCAGATCCAGGCGTTGCATCGGTAACGCCCTTAACACCGGGCATCCCGTTGCGCTCGCAGTAGACAAGCCAGTCGCGTAGCGGCAGGTGCTTAAAGAGATAGGCAATCGAGCAGGCTTCCATGAGGCCATCACCGGTGGTGATGAGCCAGGCATCCTCTTCAAGTGACTTCCCTTCGCTAGCACCCTCTTCTTTGAGGAAGCGCAGGCGGCCAGTCTTGTTTTCAAAGAACCAAAGGGGCACGAACCGGAAAGTTGCGCGGAGCTTTGGGTACTCGTGCCGAGACTCACCTTGCTCAAACTCGTAGACGATTTCATGTACGGCATACTTTTTGCCGACGGCATCCATCATCTGCTTAACGAGCAGGGCAAAGCCACCGCGCTCGTTGTCATCACAGGCATGGGTTGCCGTGAGGTTGTTATAGAAGTATTCAAGCGCCTCCTTGTGCTGCATAGCTTCTTCGGAGTCATCGAGTGTAAGGACTTCCCAGCCTAAGCGTGCGACGGCTTTCTTGCGCTTGCTTGCAACACCCTGAAGAACATCGTCGCGGCGTTGGATGGCATCCCACGTAAGAGCTGCTTGGCGCAAATCTCCGAAGTGAAAGGCATCGAGCATGCGAGCGAGGGACTCAGGCTTTAGAGCCCGGATGGGCCGAAAGCGACCACGCGTCGAAGGCATGAGTTGTGTGGATTGTATGGTACGTTTTTCTTTCATGGTTAATTATTCGTTAATGATTAGAGAGCAAATGCTCGGTGTGATTCGATGTGCTGGGTGCGATCGATCGATTCGTAGTGGTTTAGATGTGCGGGTTTTTCAACAGCGTGGAGCGCTAAGGCCAGGGCCCAAAAGTGGTCAGCGTGGCCAGAGGCACTGCGTTCAGCAGCAAAACGGATATTGCCAGAGCTTGTTGTCTCCTTCTTTACCGAACGGAGATCGGCTCGCAAAGTGCGATCGCAAGGAATACGTAGTGCTTTGGTCTCAAAAGCGCGGCGCACTGGATAAGCGAGCGCCTCTTTGACAGGTGCCGTGAAGTGAATGCCCTCGACCTTGTAGCGGCCGGACTTCTCTTGGGCACGCTCAGCGAATTGACGGCCAATGCCCGTTTGGTCGACACAGGCGCGGCGAAGCTTCGGGTGCCTTAAGAGTGTATAGAAGACATCCTCCTGCTCCTTAAAGCGTGCATTCTCAAGAGCGATGAGTTTGCGCGTAAAGAAAACGCCATGCCGGTGCTCAAGGAGCCAGAATACCGTGCGGTCCTGCGTGCGGCCAACATCAACGCCAAGGTAGAGATCGCCTACCGAGGGATCGTCCTCACGGAGCTCGGGAAGGACTTCGCCCTCTGTGTATTCACACGAGGTGATGAGCTCGTAGGTTAAGAAGGCCGAGGTTTCATCGATCGGCTCGCAGAGGTACTCCTCCATGAAGGTTGCCTCATCTGGACACGATGCACGGATGAAGTTGTAGTAGTCGGCTGTATCCATCGATTGGCGAACATCCTCTTTGGGAAGCTTTGACTTGAGCTTATCCAAAAAGCCTTGCTCGAGAGCGTCCACGAGGGTGACGCGGTGGTACGAGAAGTTTTTTGGATTCCCCTTGTACTTGATCTCTTCGATGAGCTCATTGAAGTAATTATTCTTGCCACGGTGCGTAGAAACGATTTCAAGACGTCCACCCCAGGTGATGCCCGGGTAGGCAACGGCGTAGAGGCGGCGTGGATCCGGGTGCAAGGCGAACTCATCGAGAAAACGTGTGCCGCGCTTGCCGGCCTGAGCATCGGGATTCGAGCTCAGTGAGTGGATACGCTTGCCCCCTGCAAACTCCAGCGTATAGGCACTCGATCGAGCGCCCTCTTCCAATACACTTTGGCCGAGGTCTTTGGCTGCAATATTGAAAATGCGCGCAAAGGCTTGGCAGTCTTCAAGGAAGAGGCGAGCCTGGATCTCATCGCGTGAGGAGACCCACGTATCGAGCTTGAATATACCGCTGGCATGGTCACGAACGAGGCCATAGGCACTCGCCCAGGAAAGGCCAATTTGCCGGGACTTTTCCATGATCTTCAGACGCGAGCGATCTTCGATCCAGCGCTTCTGATAGGGCATAAAGAATGTTGATGTATCTGACATGGGAGGTTTCCTTTCCTGGTGCTATATCAATTGACACTCGCTCTCGATCGTCTTGACGATATCGGGAGATAACGACTTGCGAGCTTCCTGAGGATTTTCTCTAAAGTACGCAACGTATCGGAGGTACTCGAGCATCTGGTGGTTGTCCTTCTCAAACTCAAGGCGTTTCATCTCCATGTTCTCGAGGTTCACCTGCGTTGACATCAGTTTTTGAATCCCTGCAGCATAGGACGTAAATTCTTCAATAGAATTACCAATGCGTTGCATGTCTTGCTTTTGGAAGTTGTTATAAATCGCCTCCCAAAGACTCTTGACAATAAAGCGAGAAGAGAGATGGCCTGGGATTAGAACATCGAGTATGGAGGTCGTACGGTCGCGAATTTCTTCGATAGCAGCGAGATGTTTGTTAAACTCAAGCGAGCCCAAATAAAGAGCAACATTCTCATGGTTCAATTTGCCTATCTTCTCACTAACCATCACAATGTCATCAACTGCAACGACAGGAAATTTCTCTTTTTTTTCAGATGTCTTCTCCGAAGTAGCGTCACTTGGCTCTTCTTTAGGGTCTATGACGGGGGCCTCGCTGGATGCCGGTGCATCGGCAACTTCGATTGGATTTCCCTTGGGGGCTTCAGTCTCCGGTACTTGGGTAGGCTTCGCCTCATCGAGGTCTATAGCCTCGGTCTTGGGAACTTCCTTCTGCGGCGCAGAAGTTCGATCTAGCATAGCCTTGCGGCGATCGCGTGGCATCGATGGTGTTTTTTTAGGTCGCTTACTCATAATATATTTCATTTAGATGGTGTGGTTGATTGTGTGGTGATGGAGGATCTTAATCCTTAGGCAAGCCCCTCCCCTTCTAGGTATTCTAAGCCAAAGGCCGTGAGTGTGTAGAGCTGGTGGCCTGCACTCAAGGTGGCGGCGTGTTTGTCCACAAAGCCCTTGCTTGAAAGGTACTCGAGTTCCTTTTCAAGGCCCTTGTGCTCGAGCTGGATGCCGGCAATACGAATGCCTTGGCGCAATGTGCCGATGGGCAGTGGCGCAGGCGATGCAGCCTCAAGCTGGAGCAAGAGTGCGTTGCGGGTGAGCTGTCGGTATTCTGGATTCATGATTGGTAGTGTCTTTCTATGATTTTGTCGGTTTTAATGGTTAGTTCGGAAATCCGTTGGCGCGTCGTCTCGTTGTGGGCGATGAGCCGGGCAATATTCTCGGAATTGCGCTTAGTGATCTCAAAGAGCTCCGCTGCGGTATTCCTATGCAGAGTGTGCAGGGTCTCGTGATCACACTTGATGGCTTCGCGCAGGTGACTCAGCTCCTTCTTGTGCTCGCGGTAAAGGTCGCTCACTTGGGCGCTGAGCTTTTCGTGATCGCCCAGAGTTGCGTAGGTAAGCTTTGGATCCGGGTACTCGCGGAAGTAATCGCGCAAGCGCAGGAGCATGAGATAGCCACTGAGCAGGCCGAGGACGACGATGAGTGTCGAGCCGAGAAAATGGGTGTTTTCAAATGACATAGCGGGAAATGGATTCTCTAAATGCATGGTGTGTCGTTGGTTTAGCGGTGACCGGCGAGTGAGCCGCCGAAGTAGAGCCCGATGATCGCCGAGAGCAGGTGCGTATCCAGCGGTGTGATAACGAGGCCGTGCATCGTCACCCACTTGATCTTGTCAACGCCCGAGAAGAAAAGAAAACCGGGTGTATGCTGTGGGTAGCCGACGTGGACGGGTAGATCCGGCATCCAGACGGCGAGGACTTTGGGGAAGACGATGACAAAGAGGACGGCGAGGAGCGCGATGACGCGGCGTGTCCACTGAAATCCGCGGCTCTCGACAACGGCCGGGCTGGCGAGCTTGTGGAAGTGCTGCTGAAGGGCGTGCATCGAGTAGAGACGCTCCTGGCGGCGAGCCTCGATCGAACGAGCCCACAGCTGCATGATGCCGCCGAAGGCCGACGAGCAAAATAATGTGATGAGTTCTGGTGGAAGTGGGTGCATGGCAAAAATGTGGTTGATGGTTTAGCGTTGTGAAGAACCTAAGGAGATCCTTAGGATGAACGGTGCCTTATAATAGTGTTAGCATATATATAGTATAGTAATGTGATTGTGTGATGGTTGGTTTAAGTGAAGGCATCTTGACTTTAAGGGCCGAAATGCGGCGTTTTTTTGTGGAAAATAATAGAATTCAATAAAATTATGTATTTTTATGGTTTTTGGCTGTTTTTGATAAATTTAAGTGAAGGTGATTATGAGCTCGATATACAGAAGGTATATTTTGCGAAAAGCTGCGCCTCAAAGATGAGGTTATTGCCTTAGCTTTTTCACTGCAGTGAAGGGTCCATTATATCATAAAATTTCACCCTGTCAATTGTTGCGTTTGTTGCGTTTGTTGCGTTGGGATCTTTTTTCAAAAAAATGCACTTTTTTTGGAATTTTGACCCATTTTCAAAAAATTTTCCCGACTTTGAATATTCAAAGTATTTTTTCGCGAAAAAAAACGTCTTAAAAATGTGCAAAAATATTTTGTATTCTATTGAATTTCAATACTATACAAACTTAAAAAAAATGCACTTTTTGCGCACACACTTTTGGAGAACTTGTGACGATTTTTCAAAATTTATTTTGTTAGCCATTATTTATAAATTACTTACAAAAGTCATTTTTTGAGGTCATGTTCATTCCGGAAATTCATTTTTGACCCTCGAAAAAGGGCCTTTTTCGAGACATTTTTGAGGTCCAAAATCACCCTATTTTACCCCGAAATGAAGATACGTTGATCGAGGTCATTTTCAAAAAATAGATAAAATCATGTATTTTGATTTGGGCTTGTAAGCTAGGAGGTTCATAGGACAGACTTGGGAGATGTATCATTGGCTTATCTCCCGTCGGTATTGGTCTCTCATTATTAAATTAACGCATCTATGGGCAAAAAGGATTGCAGTCCTAGCAATACTCTTGGGAGGGGCCTCCGGATCGATACTTGCCGATGATGATGAGGATTATAGGGATATTGAGCGCTTTACCGACCCAAATCATGAGAAATACCAGACCATTCTAGAAGGCACGGCACTGGACAATGGCATTGTCAGTCATCAAGACTATCACTGGTTTACGCCTCGGCTGCCCCAAGCGATACGCCAGGCAAGTGCTGAAGACCGGCTGATCTGGGCTGCCCATAACGGCCACACTCACGTGGCCCGAGAAGCCTTGCAGGATGGGGCAGATGTCCATGGAGCTATGAACGACCTTGGCCAGACTGCCATGCAGATTGCTATGGCGAACGAAAATGATAACATAATCCTCCTGCTGATCGAGGGCGGCGCGAATACCCATACGGTCTATAATGGCATTCCCCTCTTTCACTGGGTGGCACTCCAGGGCAAAACCCATCTTATGGATTGGCTGCAACGCAAGGGGGTGAGCGTGGATACTCCAGATGCCCATGGGAATACTGTCTTGCACATCCTTGCACAAGGTGAGCTGACAGAGGCAACCCGCCGAGCTATCAACTGGCTCAGACAGCAAGGTGCTCGGTTTGATGCGACCAACCACGAGGGACAAACACCCAGCCAAGTGGCTGAAGCTGCCGGAAACTTTACAATGGCGCAGATCTTAAGGCAACATGAAACACTGCTTGCAAACGACCCCCAAGGCTTGCAAATGGTTGTCGGGCCCCACGGTGTGGAGGTAGTTCCCCATTGGGTGCTTACGCAGGCCACGCTTAGCCTGATATTAGAATCGTTCCTGTAACATGCAAAGAGCAAGGCCGCGCATACGATGTTGGAGGGCTTGGAAATGCAGTGCTACTCTGGGCATGGCTGGACTCATAGGGCAAGCTGTATATGCGGATGACAACAGACTGCATGAAAGCCTTGCTTCCGAAGGGGAAAATAGTTTGGCGGTAGAAGCCATGGGTGAAGCAATGCAGAACTTGGCTGACTGGATTATTAGTAAACGCTACTCGCATGATGGCATCTTTGTGTTCAAAGGCTTTATTGTAGAAATATACGAACATTCGTCTTGGGAAAATATCACCTCAATGCTCATCACTTTTTGGATTAATACAACACCAGCGCTCTTTATTATTTTTAGTGGAGACGGCCATGTCCGGCACGTCCACCAAAGAATACCCGATAGAGCTATAGGGGCTTAATACCCAGGATAAAGAGAGGATTTTTGGGGTAGCCATGCACCGAGTGGGCCTTAGCATGAGTCTGTGAGGCAATGGCATTACGGGAAGCACGCCGTAAGCACCGAGCCGTCTCAAGCGTGGCCATGAAATAGTTCTGAAAACAACAGGATTCCTAACACTTATTCCTTTGCTAACAACCCACCTTTGACTAACAACCCACTAAAGATAATTAATCTCCATTTACAATATACGCATAAATACTTAGAAAAAAGCTTCAATCAAGCGCATAGCATAGGCCCTGGAAGCTTCAAAATAATTAATTCAAAGAATTCAAAAAAGTATGCATAACCTTATCAAGAAAACATACATTGCGTTTGCGGCTATAGTGTTTGCTGGAAGTAGTATCACCTATGCCAAGGGAGTCGATGGCGTACTCGAATTGCACTCAATAGATAACTCAAGTCAGGTACTCAATTGCATTCTAAACAAAGATCATAACCACCTAGAACATTGGTTGAAGGAAGGATTTTTTGATCCCAATACCCTTATAGAGATCCATGGCACTCTTTGGAGTCTATTACACATCGCCATGTTAAACGATGATCCTATAGCAACTCAACTCCTTATCGACTATGGGGCCGACCCTTGGGCTATAAAAAACATCGATGGAATCATATACGTATTAGCTGAAGAAGCGCGTTTAGATATACTCAAACTGCTACACAAGCATGACCCTGCATTACTGAACGTTCAATTTCTGAAGAAAGATGGAGACAATGGCTCTTCCATTCTCTGCGTTGCTTCAAGAAGTAAACATGAATCGGCTTTCGAACTTGTCCAATGGCTTCTAACCCTCGGCTTTGATCCAAATCAAAGATGCAATGCTTATGAAATTAACCCCACTGAAAAGGCTGCTTGTACAGCTTTGTCGGGAGCTCTCATCTATGAACGTCACGATATCGTGCGTCTGCTCATGGAGCATGGTGCCTCTGTTCAACAAGCTGGTATTTATAATGAACTCGCTGCTAACCCATTAGCCATTGCTGCAGTAACGGGACAAACAGATATCATGCAGGAGCTTATAGAGCGCGGAGCAGATATCCAACAAGCCATATTCAACAGAACCCCTACAGATACTAAAACGGCACATGAAATTATTGATGAAACACTGATAGCATCACAGTGGGGTGCTTTTGAAATACTGTGGAATGCAGGAGCCAGACCCTCTCTACAAACAACATGGACTATGGCACTCAAGGCAACACTTACTGGAGAATTGAGCATTACAAGCGATGAGGTCATTGAAGCTTATACAGCCATTAACGAGAAGTCTAAAAAACAATTCTTAAAAAGGTCTCTTTTTGATGCTATTAATGGGGCTGATATCGTTCTTGTGGCGTTTTGCCTTGGGAGCATACACCCCAATGAAATTGTCAACGAAGAGGTCAATCCCGCTATCGATTTTTATATGATTGCAGTGGTGAATCGAGACCCCGTTATACTTAGATTGTTTGAAATTTATGGTGGAATACCACTCTCTTGGTTTAATCTCAACGGAGGCACGATGACCCATGTGTTAAAAAATTATGTTCTCTATTCCAACTACCTTAAGCAACACCCATTTGAAGGAGTGCTTGCTCCAATATGCTCAATAGGTGGCTTTATCGGAAGTTACTACTTGGCAGGACAGTATCTACCGGCATGGATGGAGGGCGACGTCAATGGAGCTATCGTTGAGGCAGCATTTGCTATGGCAAGCCCTGCCGAGGAACTCCAAGACAAACTACCGGGGTTAGAAAGTGCCGTAAGCGAGGCAAAAAACGCCTGGGATGCCTCTAAAAATGCACTTAAAGAAATCAGCAAAAATATTCCACTGGAAAAGAGTGAGCTCAAAATGAATGCTGCGCAATTAGCCCAAACAGTCAGTGAGAGAATACAAGGGGCTATCGGAAACTCCGGAAAGATGAACATAGCTCGAATACAACTCATGAATGCGGGCGCGCCTACAAAATGGAACGCGTTCAAAACTTGGGCAGACGAACTCTTTGGTGAAATCATTGAAACTACGTGCAATGATTCCCTCGGAGAGCTTCGAAGCATAGCCTCATTCATGGATCCAACGAAAACACAAGCCTACAAGGCCATTGCCCAATACCTTCAAGATAATAACATCTGGAAGGCACCCTTTAATGTTCCAAACCCAATGATTCCAGGCCAGCTAGTAAATCCAGCATGGAACGAAGCACACGCTGCTGCAGAAGCCGCTAAAGCAACATGGAACCGGGCAAAAGAGAGTTTAGCCTCGCAACAAAGAGAGATTGCCCAAGTCGTGAAGAAGGCGGAGAAGACACAAAAAAGAGTTGCCTATCAACAGACTGAAGCAAGTCAGGCAACTCAAGAAAGCTTCCGCCGAAAAATGGCACGTGCTGGCATTGGGATCGCTGCAGCTTACCCGAGCTATCGCGTCTGTGAATATTTGGGAAGCTACCTTGATGAGCTTGCCTGGGGACCCAATAAGCAAGATGCTCTACTAGCTCAATTAGTGCAGATTATCGAAGCTAACGCAGAATAGCTTTAACCTTTAAAGTTAGGTAACACAAAAAAACTCGGCTAGAGCTGAAGATACTCTTAGCCGGGTTTTTTGTTATAAAGATATACGTTTAAAGTGTGAGGAGTTCGGGAAATTCGTTGAGTGTCTTGTTCCAATGGATGGTGCCAGGAGACTCAGCCTCGACGATAACGAGTAAAGGCTCGTCATTGGAATTACCCAAGGTGATGCGGCGCATCCAGCTCTGAATGCACTGAAGCCAAGGAGATACGTGCTGCATCGCACCCGTTGTATACCAGTAGATAGCCTCTTTGCTCTCGTCATTGCGTTGAAGCGTCAGCACTACACCCTCACCGGCCTCTAGAGGAAGCGTACTTTGGCTGATAATATGCCATCCACCTTCGAGAAAAAATTCGCTCGGCTCATGAACGGCGTTTTGATTGCGAGTACCATCGACAACGTAAACGAGAAAAGGCGATTGGTCGATGGTGTAAATGCGCTTAATCGCATCAGCGCCATCGAGCAGGCGAAGCTCGCTGGAATCAAACCTGATTGCCTCTCCCTTGTACTGAGGGCCTGAAAAGGGAAGCTCATCTAAGCGTTCGACCTGAGAGGGCGTCGCTATCATTTGGAAAAGAACGAAACAAAGCACTGCTGCAAAAATGGCGATCCACATGGCGTGGTGTGCGGAGGGAATGAAGCGAGATTTTTGAGTGGAAGGCATAATATAAGCGAAAAACTAGTTGGAGAGGGTTTCAGAAATCAAACCAGACTCACGGTATTGATTGAGCTTGTTACGCAATGTTCTAGAGGTGATTTGAAGGAGATCGGCAGCTTCATTTTTGCGCCCCCCTGTGCGCGCTAATGCGCGTAGAATATGCTCACGCTCAAGCTCCTCGATGGTAAGAAATGCATCTTCGTTTGCTGAATTTTTTTTAGGAACATCCTTCTTTTGAGTCGGTGTTTGTGTGCTTGAAGGCGAACAGGGAAGGGCTAAAGCATCTTCAGAGACAGGCTTTCCAGGCTCAGCCAAGATGACAGCACGCTCGATGGTATTTTGAAGCTCACGAACGTTGCCGGGCCAGAGATGCTGCATAAGGGCTTCAAGGGCTTTATTTGAAAAACCAGGAAGCTGAACACCGTGACGACGCGCATGGGCCTTTAAGAAATGATCTGCAAGGACAGGGATATCTTCGGCACGGTCCCGAAGAGAAGGGACAACAATAGGAAATACATTGAGGCGGTAGTAAAGGTCTTCTCTAAATGTACCAGCCTCGACAGCCTTCATGAGGTTGCGATTGGTCGTCGCCAAAACGCGGACATTGACTCGAATGGTCTTATTGCCGCCAACGCGCTCGAACTCGTGCTCTTGGAGAACGCGAAGGAGCTTGGCCTGAACCTGAGGTGAAATTTCGCCAATCTCGTCCAAAAGAATGGTACCGTTGTGCGCTAGCTCAAAGCGACCTTCTCGCCGCTGAGTAGCTCCTGTAAAAGCACCCTTCTCGTGGCCAAAAAATTCGCTCTCGATCAAGTTTTCCGAAATGGCAGCACAGTTGACGCGAATGTAAGGACCTGAAACAAGCGGACTCTTTTGATAGAGCTCACGGGCAACGAGCTCTTTGCCTGTTCCATTTTCGCCAGTAATGAGCACCGTAGCCCCAGTAGCACCCACCTTTTTAATCATCTTGCGGAGGTTTTGCATCGAAGGGCTCTTGCCAATGAACTCACTCGAGGCCCCTTGTTGTTCTTGATTGAAATATTGATTAACCTTAACGAGTTGATTGTAAGACTCGGCCTTTTTGAGAACGACATCTATTTGCTCGATCGAACAAGGCTTTACGATATAGTCAAAAGCGCCTTTTTGCATGCATTCAACGGCAGATTCGATCGTGCCATGGCCGGTAACAATGACGACCATGGGGGCATTGGGATCCCCCTCGAAGCGCTCTAAAAGATCCGTCCCCTTGCCGTCGGGAAGACGGACGTCGACGAACATAAGGTCGAACTGGTCTTTGCTAAGATAAGCCTCAGCCTCGGCCAAATTAGAGGCTGTTGCCACTGTGTAACGACGCTTGCGAAGCTGAGCTTCCAGTGTCTTGCGAATGACGAGTTCGTCGTCGAGTACGATAATCTTCTCAAAGGCCATGGAACAAGGGGTACTAGGTGGGCAGACCTGACAGGTAAAAGAAGCTCTTGGGGCTTGCTCCTCTACCTTAAAAATAGTAAAAGAACTGACTGAATTGTAAAGGCTTATCTAAGCCCTATCCCATCATCTCTGACAAAATCGCCTTAAGTATATAACATAAGTGCCGATATCTCCTATGGAATCGCCCCAACATGCTCAACCGGAGGTCTCTTCCATGCTTAATGGACATGATATTCTCATAACTGGTGCTACCGGCTCTTTTGGCAGACGATGCTGCCTGGAAATCCTCAAGCGCTATGCCCCCAAACGGCTGATTGTCTTTTCTCGCGATGAGTTAAAACAATCCGAAATGCAAAGTGATCCAGCATTTCAGCACCCGGCAATGCGGTTCTTCTTAGGCGATGTACGCGACAAAGAGCGTCTTAAAAAAGCTATGGCAGGGGTCGATTATGCCATTCACGCAGCCGCCCTCAAACAAGTGCCCGCTGCAGAATACAATCCACACGAATTCATCAAAACCAACATCAATGGGGCCATGAATGTGGTCGATGCAGCCATTGATGCGGGCGTTAAAAAAGTCATTGCGCTGAGCACAGACAAGGCGGTCAACCCCGTTAACCTTTACGGCGCAACGAAGCTTTGCTCGGACAAAATTTTTGTTGCTGCAAACAGCTATAGCGGAAAAAACCCAACGCGTTTTTCCGTTGTCCGCTACGGCAATGTTGTAGGCAGCCGAGGTAGTGTCCTCCCCTGCTTTTACAAACAACGCAACACGGGTACCATCACCGTAACGGACCTTGCGATGACGCGCTTCCTCATCACTTTAAGAGAAAGCGTCGACTTTGTCCTCAATGCCATGTCTCAAATGATGGGCGGGGAAATCTTCGTCCCCAAACTCCCCAGCTGCACCCTCAAAGAAATGGCTCAAGCCGTAGCGCCTGATTGCAAGCAAGAAACCATCGGACTTCGCCCAGGTGAAAAAATGCACGAAACGCTCATCCCTGCTGATGAGGCCCACCTAACCCTTGAGTTTGACGAGCACTTTATCATTCAGCCGATGCTCCCTTTTTGGCAAAGTGAAGCCACCAACCTAGGCGGACGTACTTGCAAAACAGGCTTTAGCTACGCAAGCAATAACAACAAGCAGCGCTTGAGCAGACAAGCGCTCCAGGACATGTGCGAAGAAATTGGCATCCCGACAGAAGTGAGCCCGGAAAGCGCACGCTTCGAGCCTGCAAGCTGCGCTAATTAGCTCGGTGCCCATGAAAAGCACCTTTTCGATTGGAAATCATTGTATCGGCCAAGGCCAACGCCCCTTCATCGTCGCCGAGCTCTCTGGCAATCATGGCCAAAGCATTGATCGGGCCAAAACGCTGATTGATGCAGCCCAAAGTGCAGGGGCTGATGCCGTCAAGCTTCAAACATACACGCCTGAAGCGTTGACGCTGAATGTTAAAAGCGAACGTTTCTTGCAAACAGAGGGCCTATGGAAAGGAAAGTACCTTTGGGAGCTGTACGAAGAAGGCGCAACCCCACGCAAGTGGCATCCAGCATTGAAGGCATACGCAGAAGATCGTGGGCTTGTCTTCTTTAGCGCTCCTTTTGATGAAAGCGCTATCGATTTTTTAGAAACCATCGATATTCCTCTCTACAAAATAGGCTCGCACGAAGTCGTTCACACACCGCTACTCGAGCGCGTGGGCAAGACAGGGAAGCCTGTCATACTCAGCACAGGCATGGCCACGCAAGATGAAATTAAACTCGCTATAAAAACACTCACCCAAGCAGGAGCAGAGGCTATCGTCTTGCTCAAATGCATCAGCGCATACCCTGCTAACCCTAAGAGCTTCAACCTACGCTCCATGGTAACACTAAACACTCAGTTTGGCTGCCCTATCGGCATCTCAGACCACACGCTAAGCTCTGAAATTGTATTGGGCGCTACGGCCCTTGGTGCATGCATCATCGAGAAACACTTAACACTGGAAGACTCTGAAGGTGCGATTGACGATGGTTTTTCACTACAACCATCCGCTTTCCGGGCAATGGCCAATTCAGTTCGCATGCTCTACGATGGTCTAGGAAATGATGCACTTCAGCCTACAGATCAAGAATCAATAGAACAGCGCTTTCGACGATCTATTTTTGTAGCTCAAGACATTGAAGCTGGAGAGGCTTTTTCAAAAAACAATTTAAGGGTTGTCAGACCAAGTGATGGTCTTGCCCCAAAGCATTGGAAGCAAACTCTAGGTAAACGCTCAAAAATCAAGCTTAAGACTGGAGACCCGTTGACGGCTGATGCAATCGAGGGGTTTTCAGAAGAGAGCTCAGAATATCCACAAGACGCATAGCACCCTGTCCATCTATGGAAGCATAAGGCCTTCGGCCTTCAGGAAAGGCTTTTACAAGGACTTTCCATGCATCCGCAAAGCTGCCTTCACTAAAAACATCGGCATCGAGGACAGGCAAAGACCAATGTGTCTGGATGGCTTTGGCGGTAAAGTATTGATTAGACGCAACTGAAACCCCAATGAAAGGAAGATCCATAGAAGCCATTTCGTAAACAGTACCGCCGCATGCCGTCACCCCGTAATCACACGAAGCAAAGCAGTCTGCCATGGCGATACTACTTAGGTGTTCGAAAAAACAACAGGATTCAAAAGACTCAGCATGAGGCTGAAGTGCATCCCTCGAAAGCCCCTCAGGAATGACAACATAAGGAATGCAAGCGCCCTGCGTTGAAGAATAAAGCGCTTTTAATATGCTTGGCGTCAGAACGTTAGGGTCTGTACCCCCAATAACAACAGCAACTCTTGGCAAGCTATCACGCCGACCTCGAATCGATACTTTAGTTGAAAAGGCTGCCCTTAAAAGAAGGTATTCTAAGCCAGCACACAAAGTACCCTTAAAAACAAGCTTACTAGAAATGTATTCACCTGGAAACCCAGGACACACGGTAAGACCTGCCTCAGGGTAAAGATATTCTGGATCATCGTGGATGTGGACTAAAAGAGGTACCTTGCCTGCGAATATGTCATTGAGAGCATCGAGATCCGAAGTACCGTAGGCATAGCTATCCACAACAATAGCACTCCAAGAAACACCTTCAACTAAACATGCTTTCCAAAAAGATGCACCTGGAAAAACGGGCGAGCCCTCCCAGCAATGACTGAAGCCAGACCTAAGCTCTTCAGGAAGACCGTTAACCGAAGAACGGGTAACGAGGCCCGTTATAAACCCTCTTGAACGAGCGACTTGAGCTAGGGCACTACAACGAACAAGATGCCCCCACCCCGTTGGCCCGCCAAAATCACACCGAAACAGCAGTCCTTGCATGATTTAACTTTTGTTTGCAATAAGACTCTATCACAGCGATAACCTTGTCTTGTTCTGAAAAAGTCATTTTAGGGAACAAAGGTATGCTCAGACAATTTTTAAAGTAAGCTTCAGCACCAGGGAGGGCTTGTTCCCCATATCGATTCACATAATAAGGGTGCTTATAAATGGGAACATGATGCACCTGAGTAAGCACGCCGTGACTTTTCAAAAACACATGTGCATCATCGCGGCTATAACCGTCCTTAAAATGGATAACAAACAGGTGGTAAGCGTGTCCAGGGTGATGGGGCGTCATCCCAAAACACTGATTGAAAGGACTTCGCTTGAAGTGCTGACGATAACGCTCAGCCAAAGCTTGACGCCTCTCATAGAAAAACTCTTGGCGCTTAAGCTGAGAGAGCCCAAGAGCGCATTGAATATCTGTCATGCGATAATTCCAGCCAAGCTCAACCTGCTCATAATACCAGGGTGGCTCATTAATAGGGTCCTTATCACTGCCTACCCAAGGCCGAACGATTCCATGACTTCTTAAAAGGCCTACTCGATCTGCCCATTTAGCCTCATTCGTCAATACAGCGCCTCCCTCACCTGCACAAATATGTTTTACGGGATGAAAGCTAAATGTCGCCAAATCGCTGTATTTGCACGAAGCACTTTCAAACCGGCCCTGAGCATCTTGACCAAAAGCACCTAAACTCTGAGCCGCATCTTCAATGATGTAAAAACCATGATTGCGCGCGATTTTTGAAATCTCTCCTAAAGGCGCAACTCGACCTGCCAGTGAGACAGGGATAACAACACCCTGGCGGGCCTCTTTAGCAACATCACCTATAATAGAAGCAAGGCTTTGAGGATCCATCAATCCTGTGACAGGATCCACATCGGCAAAACGAACCTCGGCACCGCAGTAACGGAGGCAATTCGCAGTGGCCGAAAAAGATACAGGGCTTACTATGCCAACATCTCCTTCGCCTAACTCGAGTGCAGCGCATGCTAAATGTAAAGCGGCCGTCCCACTGGAGACGGCTATTGAATGGGATGTTCCTGTAATATCATTTAAGGCAGCTTCAAAAGCGGCAACCGTAGGACCTTGAGTCAAAAAAGGACTGCGCAAAATGCCTGTAACAGCATCTATATCACTCTGGTCAATCCATTGAGATGCATAGGGGATAAGGTGCATAAATAGGAGAGCAAGGGGTTAAGTTACAAAAATTCTTGCTTTTTTAAGCACCCAAGACAAACAGAAAGTGATGATGAAGCGCCTTTGTATTCCCCTTTTACTAGTGTGTAGCCTAGTTCAGGCCTTAGCAGCAAGGACCGACTCGGACACAAAAAGGCACCAAGCGTATATTGACCTGATGCACACCCACCCGCAAACCATAGGGAAACCCGGACAGGCCTGCGAAGGTGAAATTGAACTCGTACTGGACATACCAAGCATTCAATCCATTGAAAAAAAGCAATATGCACAACTGATCAGGCAAGGGCACTCGGCAGAGGTCGCTCAAAAAGCTTCACAGGCAGGTATCATCGAAGAAGGTCTCTATTGGAACTGGGTTCGAGACCCGATTAGAACCGATAAGGGCGAAGGTGTTTACGGCCGCATTATCTTAACAAAAACAATGGAAGTGGCCGATGCATTTTCTAGTCCAGGAGCCGCTGTGCTCCCGATACTCAAAGATGGATCTATTGTACTTAACTTAAGCTTTAGACATGCCACGCGCAGCTGGGAACTCGAAATTCCTGCTGGTATGCGAGAGTACGGGGAATCTCCCCAAGATGCTGCTCACGAGAGCTGTTTGAAGAAACTGGCTACATTGCTACAAAACTCTCTTATCTGGGTGACACAGCAACGAATATTGCTGTTGCTAATGACATTGTTCCTGTCTACTGCGCCATTGTTGAAGACCAAGAAGCCCCGATGCCAGACTACTCTGAAGCCATTGCTAAGACACTTTACACTACCCTTGGCTCAGATCGAGCAAGGCTTCAAAGATGGAATGCTTCGCATTCCTGTCGGCAATAAAATTATTGAAGCTCACGTAAGACAAAGCCTGCTTGCTTTCGCACTCTACCAAGCACAGCTACGCGGATTCCTCCACAAGCCTTAGGCCATATAGCGGGAGGGAAAGGGCTCACGCTCCTGCGTATAAGAGTGCCGAAACTGCTTCAAGCGAGACTGACGGGCACTCATGGCCTTTATCTCAGAACCTACATCTTCACGAAGCTCATTTAACAAGCGGAGATTACTTGCCTGCTTGCCTTTTACGATTTTTAAGCGCTGCTGAAACTCATGCCAGTCATCACGTGTATTATCAATGCTTTCTTCGAGTAATGACATGGCTTCCAAAACAGACTGCTTACGCCTGAGGATCGTGTCCATGTAAGGCAAATTATGCTCCTTCAAAGAAAATGATTCCTCTTCGACAAGTCGCTCATACTCGCCAAAAAGCAACCAAAAGCGCTGTTCTTTAGAAGTCATCCGTGTGTTGCTGCTGAAGATTGTTGGGCCAACATTTCTGCCCAAGCACCACGCAGCTCACTAATGATTCGTTGTGAGTCGCGCAAAGGCTCTTGGAGCTTCTTTAAATTAGCCTGCATCAATTGCTCGTTAACAAAGTCATATAAACGGTACATCGTATCTGCAAACTCCCCACCAATCTTCATGTTAAGCGATGCCTGAAGCTCCGAAATAATCTTCTGAGCGCGCAAAATGTTATTGTTAATGAGCTCATTACGCCGAATACAGTCTTCTTCTTGAAAGCCTTCATCGGCACTGTGCATAAAGCGCAAGGCACCATCAAACAACATGAGGATAAGCTTTTCTGGGCTGGCTGTTTCGATAGCGCTATTTTTGTAAGAGCGTGCGAGATTCTGTGGTGTAACAGGCATAAGATATGAGACGATAAAGCAAGCCAACTAGTGACTATCTTCATCTAAGGCAAGAAGATGAACAAGGCCATCCATCACCTCATCAGGAGTAGGTGAATCCGTCAGGTGCTGTACCCATTCCTCCATGTTAATGGAAGGCTTAGGGTCTGGCATGGCCTTAATTTTGGCTAAAAGTTCTTCTCGACGCTCTAACGAAATCGTATCGACATCTGCGGATTCGCTAAGCGGCTTTTCTGTGGGGGCAACCCGTCTCTCCGAAATGGAAGACACTGCCGGCGTTGGCCTGCTGTCTCGCGGAGATATAGGAGGGATAAAATGCATGATAACCGTCTCGTTAGGCTTATTGATGAGGACTCAAAGTGCTCACATTATTATACATCGAAAAAGAAAGTCTCAACTTTAATGATTTTTAAGATTTTTAATTATTTTTTCTCATTGTTGCATACATTTCGAAAGCGACATACTTAGAAAACTGCTCAGGACTTTGCAGGCCAGAAGCTCCCGTATCCAGAGGAAATGGCGTATGCGTATATTCTTGTGTAAACCGCTTAGCACCAACAGCAACCGGGAGAGCCCCAGCATCAAAAATATCATCAAAAGCCCATACGACATCCCCATTAAGCATCACAAGCTTTGAACGAATACCAATAGCTATCGGCTTGTAAGGCTCAAAGCTCGTTAAATCTGTAAATAAAACGGCATCAACAAGATATTCATCGTTCATGCGTTGCATAAAATCATAAGGCAAGGGCTCCGTTGAAGAAATTTGACGCATGCGAAATGCAGTATCCAAATCATTTCGAGAAACAGGTATAATCTCGAATAAATTACGCTTGCTCAACTGAGCTCTGAAAGTGTCATCAAGCACGGTTAAATAAGCATCTTCGTAAGGCTCAAAATATAATGGCAACACTGCAACACGAATGACTTGGGAAGGAACAGGATTAGGTGCATAGTAGTTGGTTGGCTGATAGGCAGGAATCGACGCTTCCTTAACCTGCTCTTTAACGCTGTGACAGCCTGAAATAAAAAGCACAAGCGTTATCAAAGCTAGTACATGAAATTGACTTCTCATAATTCGTTAAACATTCTGGCAATCGCTTGCTGTTGAACCTGGAGGGTGGATTGCAAAGAATCCATTTTGATAAAACTTTCTTCGAGTTGTTTTCGCTGAGCCTTGATAAAGCGCTCTTCGCGCTCGATTGAATTATCCAATGTTCGGACACGGCTTTCGAGTTGATCCTTCTGAGTATCGATAACCCCAGAATCCTTCAAGTACTGATCGAGGAGCGTTTGCACCCCAACGCCTAACCCGGTTGATGAGCCGGTAAAGTAAGCTGCTACATCATTTGGATAGTCGGCAATCTGAGTATTCAATGTTGTCTCACTCTTCACTTCGAGCTTTCGACTAAAAGTATTGAAATCAACCCCAAGATCCATCAAGCGCCTAACGACAGTACTTCCATCGTTGCTAGCCTTAAAAATAGTATCGCGCAACTGACTCCCAATCGCACGCACTTCACGGTTATAAGCGAGCACACCTTTCTGAGTCTTTCCGTTAGAGTCTCGCTCTATCTTGGTTTTCTCTGTGATAAATGCTTCGATATCATTATATGCAGCAACAAAGTCATCCACACACTTGCGGACGCCTTGGTCATCTGCGAGAACTTCGACCGTCTCGGTGCCTGAGGAACGCGCCTTAATCGTCAGACCATCAATACCATGCACAGCCGTGTCAAAAGTGTTGCTGGTGCTCGTTATAGAGGGCCCCCCGTTGATAGAAAAGGTTGCATTACTCCCAAGCGACATTGTTGAAACTGCCCCTACAAGCCCTAAGGCAGAAAGCAACCCTCCTGAAGTATCTTCAATAATAAAACCAAGATTACCCGTCTCCTTATTATCAAAGTGAAAGCGATCATCTAGTTTATCATAGAACAATTTCACGCCAGCTGAAGACTGATCGACTCGCTCCATGATGGTCCGGATGCTATCGGTATTTTTATCAAAAGAAATGGAAATGCCATTGATCGTAAAACTCCCCGTATCGGAAACGGAGCCAATCGCATCAAGCCCAGAGTTGGCAATCGTGGTATTAATATTGACGACACCCAGCTCGTGCGTGCTTGTTACTGAAGGCTGGCTGACTCCACCACTATACAAACGCATTAAAGAAAGAAAATTGCTGGTGTCTGCCGCACTCCCCAAGACTATGTCAGCACTAGATTGGCTCGTTAAGGTAATTTTGTCTGTGGAAAAACTATACTGCCCAAGGACATCATCCGAAGTCGCCATCTTAATCGCAGAAAAAACATCTTGCAAAGTATCTGTTGAAGAAACGGTAACCTGCACGCCATTGACAGTAAAGAAACCTTCCGTGAGCTCTCCAACAAGATTCATCGCAGAGAGCAACGGGCCTGTCTCACTGGATGCGTGTGTAATGTCTGCAGTATGCAGAGCATCTCCAATATCTAAAGCACCCTTTTGCTGAGAGACCGTAGCTAGCTGAGTGATAGTTACCTCATAGCTGCCTAAATCAGTCTTAGGGGCGGCTGTTGCACTCAAAACCGCAGAGTCAGAGTCCGCAAGACCAACCTTTCTCGAATAAAAAAGCTCCGAAGACTGTAAATCTTTCGCAATGCCATTAAGACTTTCAAGCTTCGTTTCAAACTCTCCCAATGCAGCAATTTGCTTGTTGAGATTGCGCTGATCTCCACGCAAACGATTTTGATTTACACGATACACTTGATCGACCATTTGATCGACCCAAGGTTGCCAATGGGTGTTGCCACCAAAACCCGAAACTTGTGTACTCATGTACTATAAGCTATCGTCCAAAAAACATCCTGCTTAAGGAGAAACTTGGCCGAGCTTTAGAGATTTAAGCGATTTCGAATCAACTTAACAGCGTCCTTATCTCGCTCAGGATCAGCTTGATAAATAGATTTTAGCGTCATTTCATCAAAAGCGCCAAACTCGCATAAAAAAGCCGCCGTAGGCCCTATACTCGCAAAATCCTTCCTCGCCAAATCTTTCACGCCTATACCAGGGTGTTCTTCTAAATAATTATCAACTTCTTCCTTAAAACGATACAGCAAAACACGCGAAGCATACACAGGATCCACCTTAAGGAGCTTTTGTAGCACCTCCATGTGGATAGCAGCGTCCACCTCTTGCCACAACGGCTCTTGGCCCGTTTTTTCCCTAAATTCTGTACGTATGCGTGCACGCTCACTTTGAAGCCAAGCACTTTGCTTGCTACTGAGCTCAGGCAATTTCACATCACCCTTATCAGGCATAGTATGAGCAGCCAATGCATGAAGCTCATTAATCTGCGAACGACGCTGCAAATAACGCCCAACCTTGTAAATCCCGTACCCAACAAGGCCTGCCGTCGCAACCCCACCAATAGTCCAACCAATAGGGCTTAACATATTAACGATCATTGCTGCGCTTGTCCCCCCAACTACAAAAGGAGTCATAAGAGTAGATGTGGCCCCAATAATCCCCCCAACCATCTTAGCCACCGTCGTCCCAGCAAGGAAACGTTTACCCTTATAAGCCTGGCGCTCTTTAACCAAGTTGGCAATGGTGCTTAACTCCTGGTCTGCCTGGCTTGCGCCTATGCCGTATTTTTCAACGAGAGACTCAGCAATCTCTGCAGTCCGTGCATGATTGTCTCCAGCACACAAATTAGAATACAAACCATAAGCAAAAAGAGGTGTACAAAGAGCTGTGTTAAATACGCTTAGCCCGCTAGATAAACTACTCAAAAATTTCATGTTAGCAACCGTAGTACTTGCAAGCGAAGCAATCGATATGCTTGAAGTCGCTGCATCAATCGCATAAGTTGCCGCCCAGCCACTCGTAATAGCCAAAGACTCCTTGCCAGAGGCTTTCATTTCCTCACCTAAGACTTTACCTGCTTGAAGAGCATTGATCTCAGCAATCGCTGCATTAATCTCGGCTGAATTCCCCGCATGTAATGCCTCTTGATGCGCCACAACTGCAGCATCGTGCGCCTTGACACGTTGACGCCCTTGATAAATCTGTGCAGCATCTGAAGCAAGTTGTGTGGTTACACACATGACCCCAACGGCACTCAGAGCACCACCAACACTGACGGCAATAGGAGTACTCCCCCCACTCACAAAAGACTCTCCATGAGCCAAATGCTCAAAGCCACCGATAAGCTTGACATCAGAACTCAGGTTACTGACTGATTGATATAAGTTTCCTTGGACAAACAAAAAGCCGGCGAGTTTTTTTAATAATGAAGTCCCCTTTTCTCTATATCGATACGCAAAGCGAGTCACTTGCCTACCAAAGTCAGACTTGGATTTTTGATCGACAATGGCATCACAGTTGGCCGTGCTAGTACTACTCTTTAGCCCGTGAATAGTGTCTGATCGAGACTCATTCATCGCATGCGGCGTCTTGTCAGACACGACAAGACTATGGCTCGCACACTGTTCAGCAAGCAGCTTAAGCTGACTGAGAGTGCTACCCTCACCCGGAGGAGACTTTGCAAGAGGGTTAAAAAAATTATGCTCAGGCCTAAAGGATGGCGCCCGATAAACAACTACATTGCTATCTGTCACGCCCATAATTAATGCGACCTCAGAAAAAAAACGATCCGCCTAAAGCAAATACTAAACTTTAGGCGGAGTAATAGGAGGAAAAACAATGCCTCCCTTAGAGAGTGCCTCAATCAAAGAATCAAAAGTATCCGTACCTTCGCTTATTGCCTCAAACTTAGGGCTAAACTCACTGGTGAAAAATCCCATAATAGAGAGAATTTCGAGCAAAACCGTCCCGTCAACAGAGCGATCCGCGCAAGCGAGGTTGTATTGATAATAAGGTGTTCCCTCTTGCTCGCTCATGCCAAAAGCTCCAATGGGCAATATGCGATTGATCGCTAACATAGCCCGTGCAACCTCAGCTTTTTTTGAAGCCTCAATCAAGTAAGGGAAAACAAGAAAGAACTGAAGCAAGTAGGCATCCTCAGGCTCATCTGCACCTCCAACAGCATTGGTGACATCATTCACAAAGTGGAGCTGAACCGTATAGCCTCGTTTTTTTTCATCTTCACCAATACCGGCGAAGAGAAGATCAAAAGGGCGCTCGTTGTCTTTCTCTAAGAGGCGCGTAGCAAATTTTTCCTCTTTGAGGGTTTGCTCAATGACAGCTAATGGGGATTGACTTGCCATAAGATAGAATATTTAGGGTTAATAAAGAGAAAGGCCTATCAACAGATGATCCATCTAGCAGCCTACCCAAGTTTGATCTCTTTGTACATAATAAAAAAGCAGCCTACAATTCGCATGCAGGCTGCTTCTCAAAAATCAAGGCAACCTTAATTTTCGAACTAAATTCGCAATAACGTAATCCTCCAAGGCATTGGTCTTGCCGATGGCTTTTTTACCTGCCCTAGATGCTTTGATCGCTGCACGCGAGTCAGGCTCTGTCATATTAAGGTTTGACTGAAGGAATTCTGCTACATAGTGAGGATCTTGGCCTCGATGCAGAAGAAAATTAATAGAGCGATCTGGTGGTGTGCTTAAAATATTATTTAATTGTGCTTCACTCAACACACCTTCCTGAACCAAAACATTAAGCACACTTTGCGCACCAGGATCTCCTGTGCGTGCACGGTCTAAAATAATATAAAGGCTGTAATTAGAATCATGCGATGCGAGGTAAGCAAGAACACGATTGAGCACTGTATAGTTGATCTCTGCCTCACTCGGTGAATGCCCCTCAAGAGCAAATCCTTTTTCAACAACGCTACGCTCATGATCATAAACTGAAGAATACTCCGTCTCTCTACCTAACGCCCTTCGCATAGCCAGCATCCATTCACCCAAATCTTCTTGATGGTTTAAGTCCTTCTCATACTGGTAAAAACGATAGAAATATGAACTGACAGCATTCAATAAGGTTGTCAGCCAAATGCGCTGAATATTCGTTGTATAGCCTTGAGCAATAACAGCATCACTATGCCCCATGAGATGCCCTAAGACATCGACAAGCCCCCATGAAACAATGATAGCAAATATATTCCTTAAAGAGCGAATAACTTCAATGCCTGTATCCACCCAAATGCCTTCTGTATCTCGATCATTTATCAAAGTATTCATTGCCTCACGAAGCTCTGGATCAAATGTATCCAGTGGCAATTCGTTCAATGCAACTCCCAAAGAACTGTCCTGAAAGGCATTCCTAATATGAAAATTAAACTCTAAAAGCGACAAAGGTAGAGATATTGCTGGAGAGAGTGCCTCAAGCGGATTAACCCAGGCACCTATTTTTTTCACAAAAGCAGGAGAAGCCAATTCATAGTACCTTAGAAGACGCAAACCATTCTTAGTCAATGCTGATGACATACGCACCGAAGCATCTCCAAAAACAACACTTCCTGTGCCCAACCCCCACTGAGTATTGGCAAGGTTTTCTTCCACTATTGAAACAGGAGCGCTTAAGGCCTGCTGAGTCTTTTCACAAATTGATAAATGACGCCTAAGAGTATCCAAAGCGCCGTCTAAACGTTCACACTCCAGATCCTTCCGAGATGACGGGCTATCACTGTACTCATCACTCGGCGATACCCAAGGCGCAAAAGCATTTAAAAGGATCGTATCATAATCACGAACAGTCTTTGCCGAAGCTTGGCACTGATGTAAATCATCCATCAAACTGCCAATATTGGCTAAATACGACTCGCATATATGCCCTGTTTCAGTCAACCTCTCAAGCTCTGCTTTAGACAGGGATTTACGATCGTTAAGATCTATAAGCTTAAGAACAGAATCGGCAAAGGCAAAAACGCGGTTAAGCAGCATAAGCCCTGCAGCTGGCAATATTTTGGAACCCTCTTTAGCCGCAACCCAAGCAGGCACTTCAACGCCTTGTTCATTTTTGTAAGTATCGCCCTCAATTTGATTAACACGTTTCCAGCCATAGTAAAACTTGGCAGTATTCGCTCCCATACTAGTTAATTTCTTAAGTCTATTAGGACCATGACCCGAGGTGTAGCTCCAAAATTCGCCCAAAAGAGTACCACGCTCCATGGGAATATAAGACTCTTGTAAATCATCAAAGTAAAAGCGTAGCCCACGTTCAAGCTGCTCAGGCCCTAAAGGAGTTAATCCAGAACCATACAAAAAGTGCTCCTGCTCACTATAAGGTCGCGAAGAAGGAATACTGAAAGTCCCATTGTTGTAGTTTAAGATATCATCCAGCTCCTCGGGCCCAGAAGGCAGATAAAGCCTAACACCCTGACAAGGTAACATATCTAAAAAAGCGCCTATACTATGCGCTTCATCCATTGAGCACCCCAATGCTAAGGCCGCAGCGACAACCGCCGACTTTGCCGCGCCTTTTAAAGTATCTTCAGAGGGAACATCAGCCTGGGTGATCTGCTTACAATCATTTAAAACAGTTTCAGAAGCCACAAGATTTTGAGAAACATTGCTCGGGTTAAGGTAGTAATCAGTAACCGTATGCTCATGTAAGTAGTCAAAAAAATCACGAGTTCTACCCACCAGCAAGTTAACAACGCTACTAACATCACTACTTGTCGAATACTGCAAAGCAGCTAAAAGAAAGAAGGCCGTATTCACCGACTGTGATACATATCGCGGCCCAACTTTATTAAAATTCAAAGGATCTGCTGTAGTAAAGCCCAAAGAAGAAACGATTAACTTAGCTAAATTTACTTGAGCTCTAGCAGAATCGTAAATAGCAGAAGGCTCAACGTACCCGCTAACGTAATGAGGAACTAAAGAAGTATAATCATCACAAGGTTTTGTATCTAAACTAGCATCCACCCATTCAATATCTGACTCAGCACCTAAGCTTTGCGTGAACACTAAAGCTAGCGTGAATGAAAGAATGAAGATGTTGATTTTTTTTACAGGCTGCATGATAAATACAAAAAAGCTTGTATCGAGGAAGATGCATACTTTTCTCAGTGGCTTCAAATGAAAAATAGATATTTCTACTTAAAAACATAAAGCTAAGCTATCGACATATAACATCAGGTCCTTGACTGCCAACGACTTTATAATAATCCCCAGTCATCTTATCACGAACATACTTCGTGAATCCTGCTTTTTCTATGTTCTTATCCTCAAGAAGACGCTTCGTCTTCCCGGCAGTATGCCTAAAGGTAAGATTAGGGGGTGCATAGATGCGCACAAGAGGCTCTCCTGTATCAGGATGCTCCTGAGGGTCAGGATCTTGCATACTTCGCTCTACTTCTATGATCTCTCCTCGAGATCCGTCTTTCTTAACAACCTGAAAGAGATAGATGGGCATTGGTTAAGGTCTTCGTCGAAAGACAGGCGGACTTTCCTCAGCCTTTAAGCAGAACGCCCACAGGAGCGTGATCTGAACCCATAACGTCATCAAGAATGAATGCGCTTTGCAGCTTATCAACCCACTCCTCTGAAAGCAAGCAATAATCAATGCGCCAGCCAACATTGCGTACTCTTGCGCCTGCCCGATAACTCCACCACGAATATTGCTCGGGCAAATCGGGATATAAATGGCGAAAAGTATCCACATAACCGGCATTTAAAATCGCATCAAATCCAGATCTCTCTTGATCGGTAAATCCAGGATTTTCACGATTTGCTTTAGGGTGCGTTAGATCGATTTCTTGGTGGGCCACATTGAAGTCTCCACACACAAGAACAGGCTTTTGCTCTTTAAGCCCCTGCAAATAATCGCAAAAGGCTCTATCCCAAGCATTTGAACGATAGTCTAAGCGCTTAAGGCCCGCTTGGGCATTCGGCACATAAACATTGGAAACGAAGAACTTAGGAAACTCTAGAGTAATGAGGCGTCCTTCATTACTATGCATCCCATCAGGAAAGTTATAATAAACCTCTAAAGGAGCTTCCTTGGTCAAAATGGCCGTCCCAGAGTAACCCGGACGCTCAGCACAGTTCCAATATTGATGAAATCCCTCAAAAAACTCTCTAGGTATCTGATGATCTGATATTTTCGTCTCTTGAAGACACAGCACATCGGGTGCATGATCGCTCAAAAAGTCCCCAAACCCCTTTTTCAGGATAGCTCGGATACCATTCACATTCCAGGAGAGAATCTTCAGCATAGGATGCTTTCTTTTAGGACGCTCCTGGAATACTTGGCAAGGGAAAACAAGAGCAAAAGCGCGCCTCTAAAGTGTGGTCTACCACAGCTTCAGTTTCATAAGGCATTCATAATTAATAAACTTAAAAACAACCTACCCGTGTCCTGCCACATAAGACTGTGTGGTAGAACACGGGCTAAAGTCACCCCTAGAATATACACACTGCAAGGACCGACCACCCCACCATTTATATAAGCATTCATTTCATATCTGACTAAACCGTGCCAGACAAAAGTTGCTGTTGACAATCAAAGGCTTTCCAGAAAGAAATGAACCTTTATACATTTGGTCGACATCCACATCGCGCGCCGCCATGTTTCACAAAATTTTACGTCCTGTTAGCAAAATCTTTGGCTGTTTTTTCTCCAACGACATTGGCATAGATTTAGGCACTGCAAATACCCTTGTTTACGCTAATGACAAAGGTGTCGTACTCCAAGAGCCAAGCGTTGTAGCCGTTTACAATAACTCACGCAAAGTCCGTGCTGTAGGCTTAGATGCTAAAAAGATGCTCGGGAGGACTCCTGGAAACATCACCGCGCTACGCCCAATGAAAGACGGTGTTATCGCTGACTTTGAAGTAACTGAAGCCATGCTTCGCTACTTTATTAAAAAAGTAGCCAACCGAATGAGTGTCCCTCCGAGAGTTGTCGTTGCCGTTCCATCTGGAATCACTGAAGTGGAGAGGCGTGCCGTCAAAGAGTCGGCAATACACGCAGGAGCCCGTGAAGTCCTCTTACTCGAAGAGCCGATGGCCGCAGCCATTGGCGTTGGCCTGCCTATTGAAGAACCCGCGGCCAACATGATCGTCGACATCGGCGGTGGAACCACTGAGGTTGCCATCATCTCGTTAGCTGGGGTTGTATTCACACGAAGCGTTCGCGTGGGCGGTGATGAGCTCGACAATGCTATCGTCAACTACATGAAACGGGCTTACAACCTCCTTATTGGTGAGCGCACAGCAGAAGAAATTAAAATGCGTATTGGCTCAGCTCACCCCCTGGATGAAGAACTAACGATGGAAGTCAAAGGTCGAGACTCTGTAGCAGGACTCCCCAAGACAATCCAAATCACTTCTCAAGAAATTCGAGAAGCCATGTCAGACACTTTTAATGCGGTTCTCGAGGTCATTCGCAATGCACTCGAACGATGCCCTCCAGAGCTTTCAGCAGACCTCGTTGACAGGGGCCTTGTCCTCGCAGGAGGTGGCGCCATGATTCGCAATCTCGACAAAATGATCAGCAATGCAACGGGACTGCCTGTCACCACTGCAGAATCCCCACTAACAGCCGTCGCCAATGGAACGGGTATGGTCCTTCAAAACCTAAACTGGTGGCTTAACGATTCGAACTAAAAGCCCACGCTAAAAATACATGGGCAAATAATACATGGGCAAATCTAGCGTCCACGCACGACCCCTGGTACTTTTAGGATGCCTGTTACTCATCTGGTGGTTTGTCCCGCCGTTTATCAAATCTTTCGTACAAGTTAATTTTTTTGAGTTACAAGCGCCTGCCTGGTCTGCCGCATCACACTTAAAGGATCTACAACTTTACTGGTCGCTACGAAATCACAGCCAGCAGGAACTCATCGAAGCAGGCAGAGACCTTGCTCGACTCAACTCTGCCTACGAACTGAGTCGGCAAAAGGAAGCCGCCTTAAATAAAGAGATCGAGCATCTGGAAAAGATGCTAAACCTCCCTCCTCTCCCTAACTACAACTACGAAGTCGCACGGGTCACAAGAAGAGATATTAACCAATGGTGGCAACAGCTTGTCATTCGCAAAGGCAAAGATCACGGCATCATTGAAGGGGCCCCTGTTGTGTATGCTGGCGGTGTTGTGGGGCGCATCCAAAAAGTATTCAAAAATACAGCCATTGTCGAACTGATCAGCAGTCCTAATTTTCGTATTGCTGCAAGCTTTGAAGGGGATAGGCGCCCTGTCATCTACCAGGGCGTAGGCACACCTGCCTTTTCAAACCCAAGAGGAATCATTCACAATGTACCTCCTGACTATACAACAGAATCAACACCCAAAAGACTTGTCACCTCTAGGCTTGGAGGCACTTTCCCAGAAGGCCTTGTATTGGGCCAAGTTGACGAACTAAAAGCACGAAGTGATGGACTTTTTCAAGAAGGAAAGGTCTCACTACCTCAAAACCTAATGAGTCTCAGTGAAGTTGCCATCCTCATTCCACTGGATGAAGATGTCGACACGACAATCTAATATGAACATACGATGGCTCATTATCTTGTGCGTAAACCTTCTTGTATATTTCTTGGTGCAAGAGCTCAATGATGCGCTCACTTTTTTTGGCCTAAATATTTACCTAGCGAGCCTATACATTGTCTTCCCTGCGATCTACCTCGCTCCTACTCAAGGAGCCATTGTCGTACTTATCACTTCTTGGGTGGTCGATGCCCCCTTGCCCACTCCTTTTGGAACAACCGCACTCCTATCGATTTTCATCTACACGCTTATACTCCTTATACGCCACCGGATACGGCACCACATGGGAGCATTCATCCTAAGCATCACCTTTTTTACCAACCTCATTTTATTTTTAATCTTAACGCTCATCGCTTCAAACAGTCCGCTAGCAGACTTTGCCTACTGGCAAACGCTCGGCATCAACCTAATCTGCTCTCAAGCGGTTCTTTTACTTGCTGCGCCCTGGGTACTAGAGCTTGAGCAAACGCTTTTTCAGCTTAGCGGCACTCCTATTCGAGAGCATTGAGGCGATGAAACAAATTCAAATATTCAAGACAGACAACCCACGTCTATTCTTATTCTACCCTATATTCTTTTTGCTTTTTTGTGCTTTAATTGCGGGGCTGGCATGGAGACAAATCATCCAAAAAGAATCTTTCGAGTCTCAAGAGGTTCTTCAAAGCATGCGCCGAATTCTAAACCCAGGCACTCGGGGCAATATTTACGACAGAAACGGGAAATTACTCGTCGGGAATAGACCCGTCTTCTCTGCAGTTGCCTATCTTGGCGCGCTTAAGGATGATCTTAGAAAAGAGTACTATACTTGCGTTAAACTCGCCAAACAAAAACATAGCAAAATAGATTTTAATGCCGTACGCAAGGAAGCGCGGCTCAACGTCCTTCAGCGCCATCTTGACACCATCAATAGCATCATCGGTCGTAACGAAAAGATTAAGCTAAAGGATCTCGAAAGGCATTTCTCACAGCGCTTACTACTCCCCTTTCCGCTCATTCAGGACCTAAGCCCTGAAGAGTACGCACGACTCACTGAACAGATTCCTGTTGATGCCCCAATCCAACTATTTACAGACAGCGCACGCTATTACCCCTACGGGCCTGCAGCTGCTCATGTGCTTGGCTATGTAGGCACAACATTAAACATCCCCGAAGATGGTGTCCCAGGAAAGGAGCTAACCACCTTCAGCCTTCGGGGAAAAGTCGGCAAAGCAGGCATGGAAGCTTTCTTTGACGAAAAACTCCAGGGGACAAGCGGCGGAGATGTCTGGAAAGTAGACCCTGTTGGGTACCAATTCCAACACGTAGCCCATAAAGCAGCTTCTCAAGGAGCCCCCATCATCACGAGTATCGATATTGACTTGCAACTGACCGCTGAAAAAGCCCTCGGCGATCATACAGGAGCTGTCGTTGTCCTTGATGTCAACACAGGCGAAGTGCTGACCATGGTCAGCCACCCCACTTATGACCTCAACGAGCTCACGCCCTTCATTCCTCAAGCAACTTATGAAGCCATCAACGATAAGGGCGCATGGCTCAACCGAGCGACTCAAGGACTCTACCCACCAGGCTCTCCATTTAAGCTAATAACAACGATTGCCGGCATGAAAGCAAATTTGATTGATGAACACACAATCACCGACTGCAAAGGAAAGCACTACGTCGGGAACCGAGCCTTTCACTGTGACAGACGAAGCGGTCATGGGCTTCTCAACGTTGAAGAATCCATAGCCAAAAGCTGCAACATTCTCTTCTACCAAACAAGCTTAGATATTGGCAACATGGCTCTGGCGGAGCAAGCCCGCGAATTTGGGCTCGGCGAGCCCACAGGCATTGAAATACCTTTTGAATCGAGCCATACACTCGTTCCTGACTCAGATTGGAAACAAAACAAACAATTGGGCAAATGGATGCCCGGCGACACGACGAATATGTCCATCGGACAAGGTTATCTTTTAAGCACTCCCCTTCAAATGGCTTGCTTCATGGCCTCTTTAGCTCGAGGAGAAACGCGTACCTATCCAACCCTTATCCACGCCCCCGAAAATCATACTCAGTCCTCAAGGCAAAAGAGCAGTCCTATAGGATTAAGCCAAGAACAGTATCAAATGCTTTTAAATGGCATGGAAAAAGCAACGCTCGAGGGAACCGCTCGCAGAGCGACTTTATCCAATGTTCGCATTGCTTCGAAAACAGGAACTTCTCAAGCCTGGTATCAAGGCAAAAGGCGCAATATCGCATGGCACGCGGGCTTTGCTCCAGCCGACAACCCTACAATTGCCATCGTCGTGATGGTGGAAGAAACAGAAGACGACAACAACTATGGAGGAGGCCGCACAACGTCTCCCATCGCTAAAAAAGTGCTTCGTAAGGCACTGCTCAGCAAAACATCTTCCTAATATTTCAATCTTTGCACAAAAGCTGTATGCCGTCCCCAATAAGAGCCAGCCTCTTTTTAAGTTGAACTCAAAACAGTAGCCCCTAATCTTAATAAGCTAACTAAGCAGCATTTAAAACAACGCAGAACCATGGTTGCTACACATTCAACAATGCTCCCCCTGGGAACCCCTTGCCCAGACTTTTCACTGAAAGACACTGAAGAGACTACTATCAGCCTCGACAGTTTTCAAGACGCGCCCGCACTCGTCATCATGTTCATATGCAATCACTGTCCTTATGTCATGCATATTCGGGCGGCCCTAGCAAACCTTGCAAAAGAATACCAAAAAAAACACGTCGCCTTCCTTGCCATTAACAGTAACGACACAGAGCTCTATCCGGCAGATAGCTTCGAATGCATGATCGAAGAAAAATCGAGCGCCGGATACTCATTCCCTTACGCCTTTGACGAGACGCAAGAAGTTGCTAAAAAATTCCATGCCGCATGCACTCCTGACTTTTTTGTTTTCGACAAAAATCGACACCTGAATTATCGAGGTCGTTTTGACAGCACAAAACCAGGTTCTAACGAACCTGCTATTGGAGAAGATCTCCGAAGAGCCATTGACTCAACCCTCAAAGGAATCTCGATTCCAGAAGCAATGCAAAAGCCATCCGTAGGCTGCAACATCAAGTGGAAATCAGGCAATGAGCCTGACTATTTCGGCTAAAAAACTATCAAACAATCCTAGGCGTCTTATTATTTAGACTCCATCCTATAAATGCCCTCCCACTCCTCTCCCGGAGGATTCTCATGCATTTTTCGGCAGCGCTCCATAAATAAATGTGATGGGCTGAGGACCATATTCGAATTCATCTCTTCAACGCCGGACTTTCTTAATCGAGGCAACTCGAACTTAACAGCTTTTTCAAAAAAAGCGTAAGCACCCAGCCAATCGCGACTCAGATAGCGCTCCCGTCCTTTTTCGTAAAGCTCAAGACAGTCCTCAAAAGAAGGAGGGATATCTGAACGCAATCCCACCAATTCATAAAAGCTCACGGGAGCTTTCTTACCCTGGACCACAACGTCGTCTAAAAAACGAAACACAAAAGCATCACTATCATCCTCAACTTCACGCTTAGTTGCTTCAGTAAGCACTGTTGAAACACCATACACTTTAGCTGCCTGCTCTGCGCGAGCGGCTAAGTTCACCGTATCCCCCATCATCGTGTAATTAAAGCGAGTTTTGGAACCCATATTACCCACTGTAGCAAACCCTGCACTGAGGCCAATGCGCGTCCTCATATTTAAGACTACCTGGGGCCAGATATGAACATCCTTACGCCACTTCACACACAAATCCCTTTGGCGTGCATGGATGCGCACTGCTGCCATACAGGCCTGAAGGCTATGCTGTTGTATGGGAACAGGAGCGCCGAACATGGCGACAATAGCATCCCCAATGTATTTATCTAAAGTGCCGCCAGCATCCCTAAGAACTTCCGTCATTACCTCTAGGTACTCATTAATGAGCGTCACTAATTCAGAAGGCCGCAACTCTTCGGAAAGCAAAGTAAACTGCTCAATATCACTAAAAAATGAGGTAATACTCTCCTCAACTCCACCTAGCTGAGGCTCCTCGCGACGCTCAACCATGCGACTGACTAAATCAGGGGCAATGTAGGTGCCAAAAAGGTTACGCATTCTTCGCTTTTGACGCTCATAATCTATAATGCGCATGACAAGACCGGCAATCATCGTTGTAACAGCAGCACCTACAGGAGCGACAACAGGTAAAACTAAATGCCATAAATTAAAAGCAAGAAAAACAAAAACCAAATACGTAAAGAAAAGAATGATAACTGCTGTGTCATAAACGACACTATGCACTCCACGGTAAATAACAATACCCGTGAGCAAGGCTGTCAAAAGGCCAATGACAAGCATAGTTGCCCATACGGGAAGACGCTTAATATAGAGCCCAGAAACTAGCGTTTTGATCAAATTACCTTGAATGCCAACGTTAGGGACCGGCGTTGCATCAAAAGGTGTAGGGGCTAAGTCAAGAAGCGAAGGATCTGTAGCTCCAACAAGAACAATAGCTCCATGCAGTTGATCAAAAAAAGCCTTGGCCGCTACACGCTCCTGCTCAGACCCTTCGTAAAAGTCACGTGCACGATTAAAAAGCTCTGCTAAACTGCACCGTGGGTTGAGTTTGTCATTTTTCCACTTCGAGAACCAGTTGATTTCAATCACCTGCCTATTGGCCAAAGGCATCTCTAGGACAACATTCCCTCCAGAATCAACAGCCTTTAATCGTGTGGTTCGGTATTGAAGGGCGTCTTCGTCCAAATCATAATACATGAGTGCAAGCTGCAAGGCCATCGAGTAAAAAGTATTGTTTGAGTAACGCGGCAACTCGTACAAAATGCGACCCTCTTCATCGAGCAAAACCTCACGATCGCCCTCTGTCGTCAAATTACTCTCGGGAAGACCTTCATACTTTAGGACACCCTCCATGATATGCCTGGCATAAGCTGTTCCGGCATACTCTGAGTACAAAGGCACCCACCGCGAAACGGGACCTGCATCACGCTCTGGATAACGATCGACAAGCCCAACCACGCCCCAACGCTCACTCACGATAGGGTACGTAGGCATATCGGGGAATGGGTTTTTCTCGGGAAAAACAAACCCATCATCTAAATAGGGAAAAAACTTCATCGTATTTTCACCCGAGTAGCGATCAAAAACCGTTTCCTGATAGTCTGCCGCAAGGACAATATTAGGATAATGATGCATGACCTCTGAAAAGGCACGATCACTCTCCCAAGCTTTGCGCTCAGAAACAAGTTGTGAGTTCTTATAGCGGGGAGAAAAGCCAATATCAAAACCAATGGCTTTCACTTCGCCCAAATTGAAGAGTATCCGTGCGGCATCTGCAAAATAAGAATAATCCCAAGGGGGATCTCCAATCAAATGTAGAGCTTGCGCGTCGATATCAACATAGAAAACTTTGACAGGTGCTTCAAGTTCCCCCCGAACCTGAAACTGCCAGTCCAGCACCTTATTCTCAAGAGGATTCAAAAAGTCAGGATCGTCATTCCAAGACTCATCGACTAAAATCCACAACAGCGGTATAGAAATCAGAATCAAAATACGCTTTAGAACCGCTTGACGAGAATGCTGTTTCCTTGCAGTAAACACTGGGGGCTGAGATAAGTTTTTAATAAACTTAGATAGGCGGGCCCATTTTCAAATGACTGAACAAGAATCACAAGGAAAAACGGAACAAAAGAATTTATGGCCCATGCGTACTTGACACCTCGACTCAAGCAAACCAAAAAAAACGTCTATTTTCAGTAAAAAATATTCATCAAAGACGGTCTCTTCTTGATTTGCCAGGCTCAAAGACTACAATCCTTAACCAGCACTTATTTTTTTCACACACACCTCAAATAATCCTCCTATGACTCCCAAAGAAGTACTCGCTCTAGCACAAGCTAAAGATGTCAAAATCTTAGATCTCAAATTTTGCGATATCCACGGCAACTGGCAGCATTTTTCTGTCCCTGTCAGTGAACTCTCCGAAGACCTTTTTGAAGAAGGTCTCGGGTTTGACGGTTCATCCATCCGAGGCTGGCAAGGCATTGAAGCTTCAGACATGCTCGTCATCCCAAGCAGCGAAACTGCTTTTATTGACCCATTCCCCGAAATCACAACCCTTAGCCTCATTTGCGACATTGAAGACCCTATCACCCGCGAACCTTATGATCGCTCGCCCCGAAGCATAGCCAAGCGAGCCCAGCAATACCTCCAATCAACAGGTATCGCGGATACTGCCTACTTTGGCCCAGAGGCTGAGTTTTTCGTATTTGATGATGTTCGCTACCAAAACACAAACAATACGAGTTTTTACTCTGTAGACTCTGAAGAAGGCATCTGGAACACGGCCAAAGAAGAATTCCCCAACCAAGGCTACAAAATCCGCCCCAAAGAGGGCTATCTTCCCGTTCCCCCAACAGACAAACTCATGGACCTTCGCAATGAAATGGTCATGGTCATGTCTGAGCTTGGGCTCAATGTAGAGTGCCAGCACCATGAAGTAGCCACTGGCGGCCAGTGCGAAATCGACCTTCGCTTTGATACTCTGCTCACCATGGCAGACAGCCTCTGCCTCTACAAATACATCGTCAAAAATGTGGCCTACTTACACGGCAAAACAGCTACCTTCATGCCAAAGCCTCTTTTTGGAGATAATGGAAGCGGCATGCACATTCACTCTTCCTTATGGAAAGGCAACAAGCCCATCATGGCCGGCGAACAATATGCAGGGCTCAGCCAAGAAGCTATCTGGTACATTGGTGGCATTTTAAAGCACGCACCTGCCCTATGCGCTTTGTGCAACCCAACTAACAACAGCTATAAACGCCTTGTCCCTGGCTATGAAGCCCCTGTAAACCTTGCATACTCAGCACGCAATCGCTCTGCAATCTGTCGTATACCCATGTACAGCCCAAGCCCAAAGGCCAAACGCGTGGAGTTTCGCTGTCCAGACCCAACGGCCAACCCCTACCTCGCCTTCCCAGCAATTCTCATGGCCGGCCTCGATGGCATCGAAAACCAAATCGATCCTGGCGATCCGATGGACAAAAATCTCTACGATCTCCCTCCAGAGGAAGCCCACGCCATCAAAACCGTCCCAGACTCACTAAAAGGGTCCCTCAATGCCCTAGCAGAAGATCATGGCTTCCTCACCAAAGGGAATGTCTTTTCAGAAGATTTCATTCACAACTTCATTAAAATCAAAGAAAGAGAATACGACGCCGTTCGACTACGTCCACACCCTTACGAATTTGAACTTTATTTCGACATCTAAATACACAACCATGACTCAACTAGAGAGCCTCGCAGACATTAACGAAACTATTCAAGAAGCATCCTCCTGGATAGGCCTTCTACGCAAAGAACTCAGCAAGGTCATTATTGGCCAGCAGTACCTTGTTGATCGACTCATCATTGGCCTTTTAACTGGCGGGCACGTTCTCCTCGAGGGCGTGCCTGGGCTTGCTAAAACACTCTCCGTACGTAGCTTGGCCCAAGCTATCGATGCTCAGTTTCATCGCATTCAGTTCACACCAGACCTTCTTCCTGCAGACATTGTAGGCACCCTCATTTACAACCCTGGAGATGGTGAGTTTCACACGAAGCCAGGCCCTATCTTTGCCAATTTCATCCTTGCTGACGAAATTAACCGAGCCCCCGCAAAAGTTCAAAGTTCCCTTTTAGAGGCCATGCAAGAGCTTCAAGTCACCCTAGGAGACAAAAGCTATCCACTCCCTAAGCCTTTTCTTGTCCTTGCCACAGAAAACCCGATCGACCAAGAAGGGACGTACCCACTCCCCGAAGCTCAGGTAGACAGGTTCATGCTTAAGCTCAAGGTAGGCTACCCAAGCAAAGATGAAGAAAAACAAATCCTAGAAAGAATGGCCTCTACAACGCCATCTCTAGAAGTCAACGCCATCATCAAGCCTCAGCAGATCCTCGAAACAAGGCCCCTTATTGATAAGATCTACGTTGATGATCAAATCAAAGACTATATTTTAGCTCTCGTTTTTGCCACAAGAAAACCATCTGAATACGGGCTCAACATAGCACCGCTCATTCAATTTGGCGCCTCCCCTCGGGCAACCATCGCTTTAACCATTGCCGCAAAAGCTTGGGCATTCATGCATGGGCGTGGTTACGTCACCCCTCAAGACATAAAGTCTATCGGTATGGATGTTCTCCGCCATCGCATTATTATCAGCTATGAAGCCGAGGCAGAGGCCATGACGAGCGAGCATATCATACAACAGATTTTTGAAAGCATACCTGTTCCTTAAAGAAGGAAAACCGCAGGCATCTTCTGCTTTTTCAGCCCTTTAGTCTAGCAGCTTCGGTAAATGTCTTCCAGCGCTCTTCCAGTGATGAGTTGTCTTGCATAGGGCCAAACCAGAGCTTCCATGAAGCATCTTCTTTTGGATCCAAAGCTTGCTGAGACTGAATAGAAAAAAGAACCGCGTTGCACTTAAAGCAACGAAACTTATAGGTGGCTCCAACCGTTGCACTGACAAACTCTGCATCATCAATCTCATGTTTGTAAAGACTTTCGGGATAAGCTTTGCAAAGATTTAAGAACGTCTCTTGTTGCTCAGAACTACGTAGTGCAAGACCCTTCCTGGGATAAACCGTATAGAGCCGGCCGCCCTCATCTAAATACTCACGAACAATGCGTGCACGCAACTCGATCGTCTTCGAACGCTCCTTGTCCTTTACAAGAGCAGGGTCTGCAATAGATGCATTATCCCCTGAATCCAGTGAACCTTTTACGTTATAACACAAAGGCGTCGGCGGACGAGGTACATACATCACACCAACACACTCAGCCAATTCTTTTTCTTTAAGCATCCTTACTAGAGCAGATTCTACGGCCCCCTGAAGCCCAACAAAAACAGCGCGATTTCCTTTGTCTGCGCCACGTCTCTCATAAGCACCCGTTTCGGACAAAGTATTGATCACCGAATAACACTGTTCTTTAGTTCTATCTCCATAAGCACTTGCTGATATTTCTTCTTTTACAAGAACCAAAAAACGCTCACTAAAATCACGCGTCTCATTACTTGTTTGAAGCGCATCTAGGCTTTGGAAAATTTGATCACGCGCCACAGGGCGAGCCTGCTCACCAGAGACATCAGCAGTATCAGCAGGCTCCTCTGCCCACGAGCATACAACCCAAAGACAGATACAAACGAACATTCCAGGCTTTTTCATAAGCTACAGACCAACAAGAATCGTCTAACAAGGCAAGCATTGTTATGTTATGCAAAAAAGAGCTCGCCCAAACAGAACAGGCGAGCCCTTGAAACCAATCAAGAATATCTTAAAGCAGGTCTTTAACCATTTCACGCTCGGCCATCAATTCTTCAACCGAAGCATTAATTTTTTCTTGGCTAAAGGTATTGAGCTCGAGCCCTTGAACAACCTCCCAACCCTTGCCATTGGATCGAATGGGCATAGAGCATATAAGTCCCTTTTCAATGCCATAGCTTCCATCAGAGCAAACTCCAACACTGGTCCAGTCACCCTCTTTAGTTGGGAAGAACATTGAAGCCACCGTGTCGATAGCAGCATTAGCGGCAGAAGCTGCCGACGATGCACCACGAGCCTTAATAATAGCTGCGCCACGCTGCTGAACTGTTGGGATAAAATCATCCTTAACCCAAGCTTCGTCATTTACTTTATTGGAGGCGATTTCACCGTCTACTTTAGCATTGTAAATATCAGGATACTGCGTGGCTGAGTGATTACCCCAAATAGCCAGGTTGGTTACCTTAGATACAGGCACACCCACCTTTTGAGCAATTTGAGCTTTTGCACGATTCTCATCCAAGCGCGTCATGGCAAACCAGCGATCCGAAGGAATGCTCTTTGCGCTATTCATCGCAATCAAGCAATTCGTATTGCATGGGTTTCCGACAACAAGCACGCGAATATCTTCAGCTGCATTTTTCTCAATCGCCCTACCCTGTTCGACGAAAATTTTGCCATTAATCCCAAGAAGGTCACCGCGCTCCATACCGGCTTTACGAGGAACACTCCCCACGAGTAGTGCCCAGTTGGCATCGCGAAACCCTTCGTTCAAGTCTGCCGTTGCGATAATCTCTGTAACCAAGGGAAATGCACAGTCATCAAGCTCCATGACAACGCCTTTGAGCGCATCCATAGCAGGTGCGATCTCAATGAGGTTTAAAGCAACCGGCTGGTCAGGCCCAAAGAGGCCACCCGAAGCAATACGAAATAGCAACGAATAACCGATCTGGCCAGCGGCCCCAGTAATAGCAACACGAATAGGTGATTTCATAGTCGATAGATTAGTAGTTTAAGAAGAGGTTAAAAACTTCATTTTTTCATGCATCTTATAAAGCAAGTCTTCAGTCGTCTCCCAATCAATACAAGCATCTGTAATGGAGACACCATACTTGAGGGCTTCTTTGGGCTGAGGAAAGGATTGATTCCCCGCTTCAAGATTACTCTCAAGCATAACACCAAAGACCTGCTCAGGATGCTGCTGCATGGTATCGAGCACAGAGTCGACCACCAAAGGCTGACGTGTGTGGTCTTTTCCGCTATTAGCATGACTGCAGTCAACGATCATTGACCCGCGGAAGTTCTGTTTTCTCAACAGCTCTGCTGCTTGATGCAAGTGATCTGCGTGATAATTAGGCCCTTGAGAGCCACCGCGAAGGATCAAGTGACAATCCGGATTTCCCTCAGTGGACACAGCCGATGCAAAGCCTTCAGGGCTGATTCCCAAAAACGTCTGCTGAGAACGCGCTGCCTTCATAGCATTAACAGCCGCTGAGACTGAGCCGTCGGTTGCATTTTTAAACCCAACAGGCATCGAGAGGCCAGAAGCCATCTGCCGATGTGTCTGGGATTCAACCGTGCGTGCGCCAATCGCAGACCAGCAAATAAAGTCAGCGATGTACTGCGGCGTAATTGGATCGAGTAGCTCCGTTGCCGTTGGGACACCCAAGCTAACAACATCGTGCAAAAAAGCCCGCGCCATGCCAAGCCCCGTAGCGATATCACAGCTACCATCCAGATGCGGATCCATGACGAGCCCCTTCCAACCAACGGCCGTACGCGGCTTTTCAAAGTAGACACGCATCACGATGCATAAGCGATCAGAGAGCTTCCTAGAAAGTGCAGCTAAACGCTCTGCATACTCCCGCCCCGCCTCAATATCGTGAATCGAACACGGGCCAACGAGCACTAAAAGCCGGCGATCTTCCCCGGAAATAATATTCCGCAGGTCACGACGACTCGCGCTGACAAAATCAGCTTGTTGGGCTGTAATCGGCATACGCCCAACCACCTCCATTGGAGAGGGCAACACCTTATTAACCACGATGTGTAAATCGCTTAGGCGTTGCATGTACGGAGGAAATTCAGTATTTGAAAGTTTGGCCACCAATAACCACAAACGCCGAAAGAAGAGTATGCAGGCACATACTCTGCGTTCAGAGTGGACCTCTGATCTGCACGCAAGTCACCTAAGCGGGCTTGAAAGCTCGCTACGGCGTCTACGCACAGTCGAAGTACGCAGATGGTCTTGGATATTTGGTTCATTATTATTTAGGTTGAATAAAGCCCTAACAATGAAAACAAATAAAATATTTGTCAAGCGAGCTTCTCGAGATGGCCCTCGAGAAGCTCTATAAATGGAGTGCAACGTGCTAGACCATAGCAGGTTCCCGCGCATTTTTGCGTGCGGACTGAGCCGCTGCAATCATGTGTTTGAGGGAAGCCTCTGTCTCCGGCCAAGCACGTGTTTTGAGCCCACAGTCTGGATTGACCCAAAGCTGCTCAACCGGGATGACCCGTGCTGCTTTACCAAGCAGGTCTTCCATCTCAGCCTGTGAAGGCACGCGTGGGCTGTGAATATCCCATACACCAGGCCCGATGGCATTGGGATAATCAAACTCTTTAAAGGCCTCAAGCAGCTCCATATCTGAACGCGAGGCTTCAATTGAAATCACATCGGCATCGAGCGCTGCAATGGAGTCAATAAAGTTATTAAACTCACAGTAGCACATGTGCGTGTGAATCTGCGTTTCATCACTCACGCCCGAAGAAGCGAGGCGAAAAGCCTGAGCCGCCCAATTAAGATAATCGCGCCATTCTGTTTTACGCAGTGGTAAGCCCTCACGCATAGCAGGCTCATCGATCTGAATAACCTGCAAGCCATTGCTTTCAAGGTCGACCACTTCATCGCGAATAGCGAGCGCGATCTGGAAGGTCGTGTCCTTGCGTGGCTGGTCATCGCGCACAAAGCTCCACTGAAGGATGGTCACAGGCCCGGTAAGCATCCCTTTGACGGGCTTCTTTGTTTGAGACTGTGCAAACGTCGACCAGCGGACTGTCATCGCCTCAGGTCGCGAAACATCGCCAAAAATAATCGGCGGCTTGACGCAGCGTGAGCCATAACTTTGCACCCAGCCATTTTCTGTGAAGGTAAAGCCATCGAGTTTTTCACCAAAATACTCGACCATGTCATTGCGCTCATACTCACCATGCACGAGCACATCGAGCCCGACATTATCCTGAAACTCAATCACGCGAGTTGTCTCCTCGGCAAGGAAGCGATTGTAGTCTTCATTGCTAAGCTCACCCTTTTTCCAGCGCGCACGCATCGCACGCACCTCTTTCGTTTGAGGGAAGGAGCCAATGGTCGTCGTTGGGAAAAGGGGTAAATTAAGACGTGCCTGCTGGACCTCCTTGCGCCTAATATAGGGGGACGCACGACGCATATCTTGCTCCCCAACGGACTGAACACGCTGCTTCACTTCAGGATTATGAATGCGTGTACTCGTTCGGCGAGATTCCATCGCAGCACGGTTTTCCTTGAGAGCAGCCGTCTCTTTGCCCGTAGCAGCGAGCTCAGCAAGGGTCGATACTTCGTGAAGTTTTTCCTCAGAAAACGCGAGCCAAGACTTCAGCTCTGCATCCAGCTGCGTCTCATAGCGAAGGCCCATGGGCGCATGCATGAGTGAGCAAGAAGGAGCGACCCAAACACGTTCATCACCCATAGCAGCCTGTGCTTTTTTGAGGATCGCAAGCGAAGCATCAAAGTTGTTTTTCCAAATATTGCGCCCGTCAACAACACCCACAGAAAGCGCCTGGTCTTTTCTTAAGGCCTTGGCTAAACGCTCGACATCTTCGGGAGCACGCGTCGCATCACAGTGCACAAGATCAACAGGGAGCTCCGCCACACGAGCAGCATGATCGCGCATTGGGCCAAAGTACGTCGTCAGGCAAAACTTGAGCTTAGGTGCTGCAGACCTTAAGAAAGCATAGGCCTTTTTCATCGCCTCCAGTGGCGCTTGGTCTAAGTCCTGGGAAAGTATAGGCTCATCAAACTGCACCCAGGTTGCCCCTGCTTGCTCAAGCCTGCGCAGTACCTCGGCATAGACCATGAGAAGATCATCAAGCAAGGTCCACCGGTCAAAATTAGGGTTGGCATCGTCCTTGACCTTACTTAACTGCAAGAAGGTCGCTGGTCCCTTTAAAACTGTACGGGTCTCAATCCCCTGGGCCTTGGCTTCCTGAAACTCATCGATGGGCTTCGTTGAAGTTAATCGAAACTGCGTCTTAGAGCTGAGCTCAGGCACGAGGTTATGGTAGTTAGTGTCAAACCACTTGGTCATCTCCATTGCAGGAGCACTGGCGGGTGGCTGCTCCTGGGGTGTCGTCCCATGAGCCTGAGGGGCAAGCCCACGAGCCATCAGGAAATACGTATCCAAGTCCACACGATCTCCAGAGTGATTGAAGCGCTCAGGAATAGCGCCCACCATACAGCATAGATCGAGCATCTCATCATAAAAGCTAAAGTCATTGGAAGGGATGCCCTCAACTCCAGCATCTCGCTGCATTTGCCAGTGGGTTTTGCGCAGCTCCGCAGCTGTGTTGAGGAGCTCATCACGGCTCAACTTACCACGCCAGTAAGCTTCCGTAGCTTTTTTCAGTTCACGCTTTGCACCGATCCTGGGAAAACCCAAGTTGTGAGTATGGAGTTGTTTCATAGTTTGAGGTAATGGCGGGTTAATAATAATTAAAACTCAAGTTTAAGAGCCCTTAACATCTAGGAACCCCTATTCTAAAACAAGCAATCCTCCTGTCAAACGCTACCTTATACAATTCAGCCAAAAACTGGAAATACGCAGCAACAGGGTGTATATTACCCCTAGATTTGATGTTAAAGATCAGCAGTACAGATAACTGCTTTAAAAATAGTCTACAATTACACTCAGGAACCCCTTCAGGGTTCCGCAACATTTAGCACATGATTGCTTACTAGAAGGAAAATACCATGAGTCAAAATCCAGTAGAGATGAAAACATCAACACCATCCACCCAGGATGTTAAGCACAGCACAAGCACATCTGGAGTACTGAAGGGAAAGCAAGGCTCTCGCGAAGTTTACACAGAAGCTAAGCCCAAGGGAACACTCACCTTTCAAGATGCTCCCTTTAAATTCTTCACGACTGCTTGCTCGCAATTTTTCAGTCGCGTCGCCGATCGATTTCATGATGAGAATACCCAGATCTATCGCCGCGCAGAGAGAGCCCTACACGACCCTTTTGCTCCACCTGCAGAGAAAAAGGCTGCCGCAGATGCCTTGGTGAAACTCGATGACCAGGCCTTCTTAGTCATCTCTTTCACAAAAAAAAATGGACGCAGTGAAGATTCTATCCTTCGATCATTATTCGAGGCATTGGCTAAAAACCCTGAAAATAAGCATCTTCAAGAGGCTGGGACAAGCTACATAAAAAAACTCTACGCAAGCTATGGAGAAGAATTGTCGGCCTACTGGGGTGACAGATCAGATCACTACCAAGCAAACAAAGAGATCATAGGTAAGATGCTTCCAAACCTTCCAGAGGCTACTCAACGCAATCTACGTGGTATACACCTCGATTTCTCGGTGTCAAAAGTAGGACAAGAGCTAGGCGAACGATTTGATGGTGAGACATTCCTTACAGAGAGTAAGCCACTCAATCGAAGTTTTGTTTTAGTCAGGCTTTATGACACCCTTAATAAAACTAGTAACAGGACGGACCAAGGCGAATTAGGAAAAGTAATCGACGCCCTGGAAAAGCTTCTGAACAAAGAAGCCGTCAGTCTGGCCAGAGATATGATCGTACACAGCTCTCCAGACTCGCAAAATCTAAACAGGCTCTTTGCAATCGCACTTCAAGGTGACTCTGAAGCAGTCCGCGCAGAGAACTTCGAGACACTGATGAATGCCCGTTACGAAATCCAGCGCGGCCCTCAGGCATCTGCTGCAACTCGAAGCCTAAGATCCTCCATTTTGCATAATGACGACAATAGTCCAACAGCAGAAAAAACCGCCCTAGCTGAAATCATACTCAAAGCGGGAAAAATAGCGCTTAGTGTAGACCGAGGCCTGGATCTCCTGGGAGCAGACGCACTCAGCAAGGAGTCTTCACTCACGCTAGCTAAAGACATCTGCCAAGGTTTGCGAAACAAAGACAATTCGGTCAAGGCATCACAACAGCAATTGCAGCGCCTCGTTGAGGCCTATGTACGTTTTTCGCCACAACTCACCGAGGAAGAACGTATCGACTTTCTCAAAACAAACCTCATGCCACTCCTCTCGCACAAGAGCGTGAACATAGACAAACTGAGAAGCTTAGGTGCTCACACCCCAGGCAAGGCACTGCTCGCTCAAGACTTGAGCAAAACTGCAGGCAGCATGAGTAATGCAGAAGTACCCAAACTGCTCAAAAGTATAAGCACCCTACTCTCTTCGGCTACCCACCAAAGAGAGAAACGCATTCTTTCCCACCAAGCAGACTTCGGTGTGCAGCACGCGATTATGAACAACAGCAATCTCAAAGCAGAGGTTCGCAACGCAGCAGCCAAGGAAGCAGAGCATCAACTCGCTCAAGTCCATAGAGAAGCAACCGTCCCTGGCTCCTTCGGCAAATATACCGAGGGAACCGCAAGGCATATCGAACGAGACTCGAAAGCATTTGTAAGCGATGGCTCTTACAAGCGATACGACGCTGAGATTGTCACCTTCCTAAGACCCAAATCCGTAGAACGCGTCAAATTCGAAGGTGCCTCGATTCCCTTAGACGAGCTTGACAACGAATAAACCTAAAAGGCATTCAAAAAGCAAAAATCCTCACATCCGTGAGGGTTTTCCCGTAATACACCCAATATAAGCAACTTAGATAACATTCCACCGAAATTACCCCGCTCACAGCAATCCCAGGTCTCAGCCCATACGCCCTCAATAGGGCTCATCTGCCTTCCAAAAAGTCCATTTTGGCCCAAAAAGTGCATTTTTTTGAAAAAAGATCCCAATGCAACAAACGCAACAAACGTAACTATTGACAATATAATTTATTATGCTATAATGGACCCTTCTCGCAACGGGGTCTTAAAGAAAATCTCTTCAGTCATCCATTCCATCTGAAGCAAATATATTATTAATAATTAATTATCATGAAACAGGCATTCAACAGCTCACAGCACCCTGCCTCTGCCAAGGTTCAGAGCCCTCGGTGGAGCCATGTCTGGATGCCCCCTCAAAGTGTGTCCTACCACACCCCGGACACACACAAATCTGTGGTAGGACACAGTACGGACCCAGTCCTAACCGTGGTCGACCACACAGAGAAAAACCAAATAAACACTCATCTACAACACCTTACAAAATCGCCCAGTGTGGTAGAGCACATCGGGCGCCCGTCTGAAGGTCCCCTCAAAAAGCGTGGTAGACCACACTCTCAGGCAGGCCTACATCTCAACTTTAATGCCAAAAGCACCCAAAAGACCCACGACATCAGGGAAGGAAAACCGGGCCCCTTGGACCTTATTCGCCTGAGGGTCAATCGAGTAATCCTTAGCACCTCGCAGGTCAGCCTTGCGCAAATCTGTCGCAAGAAAAGTGCTGCGCTTAAAGTCAGTTCCCGAAAGATCGGCCTGAGACAGGTCAGCCTCGTGAAAGGAAACCTCATGAGCATGACAATCAAGTATATGCACTTTTTTGAGAGGCAGCCCATGAAAACTCGAATAATCGAGCTGACAACGCTCAAACGAAGGGGCAAAGAGCGTCTTATCGATATCAAACCAAGAAATACCGATCAATTTGCAATCGACAAAGGCAACCTGATTAAAGCGACACCCATCGACTTTGGCATTCGAAAGGTCGCAGTGTTCAAACCGGCAATCGACAAAGGCACAATTGAGAAATTCAGCTTCGGCAAGCTGGCAGTGCTGAAAGGTGCAAGCCTCAAAGCGTTGATGGCTAAAGGCTTTCCTCGAAGCATCCTCGGCCTTAAAGCTCACATCGAGGTACTCGGAATCAGCCTCCAAAAGGCTAGAGCTATCAGGGGCGTGCATGGGCAAAGCGTTCACGCTGAAGGACTATCTGCTTTTGGCGCTCGGCAAAGCGCGCACGACGCTCAGGCTCAATCGTATCCTGACAATACGGACAAGCGACCCCTTCTTCGTACTTGGGTGAGGCTAAGTCACTCGGATCCAACGGATGTTGGCAAGCAAAGCACATGGCATGCTTTCCTTTTTGAAGTGCGTGGTCGACAGAAACCCGCTTATCGAAGACAAAGCACTCCCCCTCCCAAGTGCTCTCTTCTTCAGGGACATCTTCAAGGTACTTCAAAATCCCTCCCTCCAGATGGTAGACATTTTCAAAGCCCATCTCTAAAAGGTAGGATGTCGACTTCTCGCAGCGAATCCCGCCCGTGCAGCACATGGCGACTTTTTTGTGACGTACTGGATCTAAATGCTTTTCGACGTAGTCTGGCAACTCCCGAAAAGACTGGGTCTTGGGGTTGATCGCCCCTTTAAAAGTGCCAAGCTTCACTTCATAATCATTGCGCGTATCGATGAGAACAACATCCGGGTCAGCAATAAGAGCATTCCAGTCTTTGGGCTTAACGTACTCCCCGACTCGCTCTGTTGGCTTCACCCAGGGAACACCCAAAGTCACGATTTCTTTTTTGAGGTGGACTTTCATCCGGTTAAATGGGCAATCTTCTGTATAAGAAACCTTTCCAGAAAGGTCTTCCAGCCGAGGATCTTCGCGCAAATAGGCAAGCACAGCCTCTATCCCCTCGGCAGAGCCTGCGATCGTGCCATTAATGCCCTCTGAAGCGAGCAGGATAGTCCCCACGATGCCTGCATTTAAACATTTCTCAGACAGAGGCTTGCGCAAAGACTCATAGTCCTCAAGAGAAACAAACTTATAAAAAGCGTAGACCGTAAATGCATCCATACTACCCTTAAGCTACACAATAATGTAAGCCAAAGAAAAGGTCTTTTTATAGGGATTGCTAAGATTTCTTTCGGCGCCGATTCCCTTGATCGCCAACATTACCGAGGGCAAAATAAGCCGCATACTTGTAGAGCTCATGAAGCGTTGGCGAATTGATAACCGTCCCGATTAAGTGATTTAAATCTCGCTCACTTTCAACAAGTTCCATACCGTAGTGAATGAGCTCTGTTGCGATCGGCCCGATAATATGAACGCCAAGAATCCGGTGTGTGTCTTTATCCACGACAAGCTTGAGGAGCCCGCGCTCTGAGCCAAGAATTCTCCCGCGAGGCATATCCTTGTACTTAGCAACCCCCAGGACGTAATTGATGTTCATGTCCTTAGCCTTCTCCTCACTCATACCGTAAGTAGAGACCTCAGGAATGGTATAAATACCAAAAGGAAACTCTGCGGCAATGCGCTCAATATCGTGAAGGCCAAACATATGCGCTACCGCAACACGCCCCTGATCCATACTGGTGCTGGCCAGTGAAGGGAACCCGATCACATCACCTGCGGCATAAATATTGTCCACCTGGGTCTTGTACGTCTCATCGACATTCAGGTTTTGACGCTCATTGGCAACAAGACCTGCAGCTTCAAGATTTAAATGACCCGTACAACCGCTACGGCCTGCAGCATACAGGAACATATCAGCACATAGCGGTTCTCCTCCCTTAAGGTGGGCGCGCACAATGGGCATCTCTCCCGAATTATCGACGGTAACTTGCTCAACACGATTATCAAAACAAGGAACGATCCCGTCCTCCTCCATGTACTTCAAAAGTTCATTACAAATCTGGCGATCGAGCCAGGGCAAGATACTCGCATGGCTATTGACCAGGGTAACCCTACACCCCATAGTTGCAAAGATAGTCGCGTATTCGCAGCCGATCACGCCGGCACCGACAATGACGATACTATCAGGAATACGGTCAATATTGAGGATAGTGTCTGAGTCGTGAACGAACTTACCATCAAAAGGGATGCCCGGAGGTTGAAAAGGATAAGACCCCGTTGCGATGAGGATTTTCTCACCGCGGATACGGCCCGTATCCGCCCCTTTGACTTCTAGAGTATGAGCATCGACAAAACGCGCTGCACCATGGATCGTATGAACCTTATGGTACATGAGGTTACTCTGGATGTCATCACCTTGCTCCTTGGTGACGAAGTCCTTACGGTAGAAAAAGTCTTTAATAGAGGCTGAGCGCTCAAGCGCACGATCAACACCAAAAAGACCCTTATCGCGCTTACCGGAAAGGTATAAAGCTGTCTCCTTCAGGGTCTTAGAAGGGAGCGTCCCGGTGTTCGTGCCGGCACCACCGTACATCGTCTCCTTCTCTACCAAAGCTACACTGTAGCCGTAATAAGCAGCTTTTACAGCAGCTTTTTCTCCGGCAGGCCCGGAACCAATAACGATTAAATCATACTCTTCCATAGGGGCATTGATCAGGGGTTTAAGGAGCTAGGACTATAGCTTTAAAAAGCCTTCAACGACAAGGAGAAAAATAGGACTAAGAGGCTTCCGCATCTACGAGTTCTTGAAAGACCATAAGCTTGACCGAAGCAGGATCGGGCTTTGGGCGGCCTTGAAAGGCTTCTTCCAAAGCCTCATTAATATTGGAATACAGTTCTTCCAAGTCTTGCCCTTGGGTATAAATACGCTCGTCGCGACAGGCGGCGACGTAACCGCCTTTGACTTGCTTGATAACTTCAAAAACCAACTCCATAATGAAATAACTAGACTACCTCCAAAGCCCCCAGTCCTAAGATTAAACTTAGCCTATGTTCTTGAACAAATCAACCCCGCACTGAAGATTGTTAACAAGTTAGAGTTTTTATCTAAATCCAGGCTTAACGGAGCGCTTTCGAGTTAATGGCCAATGGGAGCATCGCTGTGATGCTCTGTATAAGTCTCTCTCATAAAGAAGGCAATAAAGAGCCCAATGATTGCCATAAGAGGCAGGACCGACATGGCAACGCGGTAATCCGTTGATGTGTAAAGGACTCGAACACCCTCGTCCAAATCAGGGCGGCCCATGAAGTTTAAAATTAAGCCGACAACCCACTGAAAAACACCTCCTAAGAGCATGACAATCATGTTGGTGACAGCGAGCGATGAGCCGCGCGCAAAGAAGGGGTTTGCCTCTAAATTGGCAACAAAACAGACGACCTGCACACTCGAGGCGAGCCCCATACACAAGAGAAGCACATAGACCCAAAGCATCGGGATGTGCGGAAAGAGCAGAAGCAGGATCGTCGTCAATGCGGTAAAGAAAAGAGAGATGAGCAAAGGCATGCGCCGGCGACCAAGCGCATCCGAAACCATCCCCCAAACAGGCCCACCGATAAGCCAGCCAAGGTAAAGCATCGAGACAGCCCCGGCTGCAACTTGTTTCTTGGCACCGGTAACCGCTTGAATATAGCCCACACCCCAAAGATCTCCAAAAACGGAAAGTGGCATAAAGAGTGCAAAGGCTATAAAGCCAATAATCCACGTCTGCGTATTGACAAGAACCGCCTTCAGACCCGAGACAAAGGTGTGTTCACTATCGTCCTTATAGTAGGCGCGCCGGCGGATCTCCTCCCAGCGAGGTGGCATGGGAACAACAAAGAAAATGAGTGCGGTGATGAACAAACCAAAGACCCCTGCAACGGCAAAACTCTCGCGCCAGCCGAGATACTCAACCAAATCTGAAAGCGGCGCTTCACCGATGATGGCCCCAAGCATGCCAAGGGCCGTCGTCAAACCGGCGAGGAGGGCAAGGTGATTTTTAGGAAACCACACTGTGGCCAGGAACATCGTGCCGACAAAAGCAAAAGCAGAACCAAAGCCCATGAGTACACGGCCAGTAACCAGCGTGGCAAAGGTGTCTGAAGTCAAGGGCATCAAGCACCCTAAGGCAACGATAGCAGCAGCCCCCGTCATCAAGAGACGCCCACCAAAGCGGTCAAGCAAAACACCGACCACAATCTGCATCGGAGCATAAATATAATAGTACGCGGCCATACCTGCACCGAAGGTGGCTGCTGTGATTTGAAAGTCCACCTCGAGCTCTTCGATCATGACTGAGGGAGCCACGCGAACGAAATACTCGTACAAATAGAAGATAGCTGCAATGGACCAAATCAACCAGGAGCGCCAATTTCCTGGAGGGCCTTTAACCGTAGGTTTTGTTTCGCTGTGCGTCATAGAAAGTCAGTCCTTGAAAGTATTCACAAAATGAACGGTTTCAAGCTCTATTCCACAAGGGCCTATAAAGAACTCAAAAGACGCTCGATCTCCTCTCGCTGCTTTTGAGACTCAGCAAGTTGATCTCGAGCACCTTGCACAATCTTCTCAGGTGCTTTTTGAAGGAATTCTGGACTTTTGAGCTTCGACTCACCGGCGCGAATGGCCTTTTCGAGCCGAACAAGCTCCTTATTCAGACGCTCACGCTCAGCAACGATATCCACACTGGAGCCAAGCTCTAGGTAAAGTGTCCCCAGTGGAGTGACAACGGCAGGACAATCGTCCCTATCTGAACCCAGTGCAATGGAAGCTGCACCGGCAAGACTGAGCACAACAGGCTCATAGGCCTGAAGCACCTCCTTGCCAAGAGCATTAGAAGCGAGCTGAAAGCTAACGTCTTTTTTGGACTGAACGCGGTACTGCGCCTTTAAGGCACGCGCATGCGAGATAAACTCGCGCAAAGCGGTGATACGATCAACGACGGCCTCATTGAGCACAACGCCCTGTTCTTTTAAGAGAGCGAGCAAATCCCCCCCCTGCTCTAGCAAGGTATTTTGGATGAACGCAGTCTCTGAGGAGGCATATCCCATGGTGTGCCAAAGCTCTTCAGTAATGAAGGGCGTATAAGGATGGAGCATGAGAAGGACTTGCCTGAGGCAGAGATCTTGAATAGCCAAGCAAGTACTGCGCTTCATATCGGATTGGAGCTTGGCCTTGGAAACCTCAACATACCAATCGCAAAAATCTCCCCAGAAGAAAGCATAAATGGCCTGGGCTGCGCTATTAAACTCAAAAGCATCGAGGTCTTTATGGACCTTGTCGAGCGTTGCTGCAAGCTGGGCCAGGATAGCCTGATCCATCGCATCGCAGTGCTCGGGCTCTATACGGCCAATAATAGCAGCCAGGGAGTCATTCACCGCGACATCGCCTGAAAGCTGGCGGAAGCGGCAAGCATTCCAGAGCTTGTTGCAGAAATTACGCCCCTGCTCAACCCCACCCTCACTGAAAAGGACATCCTGCCCTTGAGGAGCAATACTCATAATGCCGAAGCGCAAGCCATCAGCACCGTACTTGTCGATGAGTTCGATGGGATCAGGAGAGTTGCCCAGAGACTTAGACATTTTGCGCCCCTGAGCATCGCGAATGATGCCTGTGAAATAAACATTTTTAAAGGGAATCCGCGCATCGAGGCCACTTCCTTCCATGAACTCAAGCCCGGCCATGATCATCCGCGAGACCCAGAAAAAAATAATGTCTGGGCCGGTGACAAGGTCGCTGGTTGGGTACCAGTAATGAAAGTCTCGTGCGGTCTCAGCCTCACTATCGGGCCAGCCGAGCGTAGCAAAGGGCCAAATCCACGAAGAAGCCCATGTATCCAAAACGTCTTCCTCCTGCTCCCAATTTTCAGGATCTGAGGGACCTTCGACAGAAACATGCCAATGTTTAGGATCTTTGCGATCTTCTCCCTTGCGGTACCAAACGGGAATGCGATGCCCCCACCACAATTGACGACTGATACACCAGTCTTGGATATTGTCCAGCCAGTGAAGGTATGTCTTCACCCAGCGCTGAGGATAAAAACGAATGAGCCCATCGCGAACGACTTGCTTAGCCTCCTCAACCTGAGGATAACGCAAGAACCATTGATCCGAAATGCGCGGCTCGACAGGGACATCCGCACGCTCGGAGAAACCAACGCTATTCTCATAGACTTCGACATCGACGAGGAGATCGAGCTCTTTGAGCTTTTGAGCCGCAAGCTTGCGAGCCTCAAAGCGGTCCTTGCCCGAGAATTCCTCACCAGCGAGTTCATTAAGCCGGCCATCTGGATGCATAACATCACGGCTGGGGAGCTTGTGACGCTGGCCTATTTCAAAGTCTACCTTATCATGAGCAGGTGTAACCTTGAGGGCCCCCGTGCCAAACTCGCGCTCGACAGCCTCATCGGCGATGATAGGAATAGGCTCCTGAGGGAAGGGGCGCATGCAATGAAGGCCTATCAAGTGCTTGTAACGCTCATCCTCAGGGTGGACAGCAACTGCGGTGTCTCCCATGATGGTCTCGGGCCGGGTCGTCGAAATTTCTAAGTGCTCACCCGGGCGCTCAACAACAGGATAACGCATCTTGTAAAGAGAGCCCTTCTGAGGCTTCATGATGACCTCTTCATCCGACAAGGCTGTGAGGCTAATAGGACACCAATTAACCATGCGCTTACCCCGATAGATATAGCCCCGCTCGTAAAGCTTCACAAAGGAAGTGATCACGGCGTTGCTATAGTCATCATCTAAAGTGTGGACGGAGCGACCCCAATCACACGAAGCACCCAGGCGCTGAAGCTGCTCAAAAATAATGCCCCCGTGTTCATCGCGCCACTCGCAGGCTTTTTGGAAAAAGGCCTCACGACCCAGATCATGACGGGACTTACCCGCTGCCTTAAGCTCACGCTCGACACGAGACTGAGTGGCAATGCCAGCATGATCTGTACCAGGAAGCCACAAGGTGGCCTTGCCCTGCTGACGGGCCCGGCGGATCAAGATGTCTTGAATGGTATTGTTGAGCACGTGGCCCATGGTAAGCCTTCCCGTGACGTTGGGCGGAGGAATCATGATGCAATAGGACTCTCGATCAGAGTCTGCCTTACCCTCAAAACACCCATGCTCAAGCCAGTGTTTATACCACTTAGCTTCAACGCTTTTAGGACTGTACGCTTTTGCAATTTCAGCCATAACGCACGCTACCAGAGGCTCTAGGCCACTGTAAACCCCGATTTTATGAAAAGAAAAATATTGCGCTTATCGGCCCCCACTCACACCCTGAACAAACCTTTAACATCCTCTATGGCAAGCCCCTCCACGCAGCGCATCCAAAAGCACGCATGTCAGCGGCTTACGTTTCCAGCGCAGTCTACACCCAAACAACGGCTCAGTCGCTGCAAAAAGTTCCTTGAGCTTGAGACAAAAATGCTCGTACGCGCCCATCGCCAAGGCAGCTCGGGCAGCCAAACTGCCCAGAGGCGAAGCGCGATCATCGACACGCTCATACAACAACTATTTGCCTTCACCCAAAGAGCATTCTCCAAGAAACAGCTCTTAAGGCAATCAGTCAGCATCATTGCACTTGGAGGCTATGGTAGAGAAGAGCTCTGCCCGATGAGCGATATAGACATTCTTTTTCTCTGCAAAGAAGGCGTCAACAAAGATGATTTTCAACACTTACACGAAGCGCTTTCTAGCGAACTCCTCTACCCTCTATGGGACTTAAAACTAAAGGTGGGCCACGGAAGCAGAACCATCTCAGAGTGCATTCAACTAGCACGGAAGGATATCAAGACGCGCAATGCACTCCTCGAAGCACGTTATTTAGCAGGGAACAAAACTCTCTTTAAAAACTTTGAGCGCTCTTTCAAAGCCTACACAAAAGAACACGTTAAGGGCTTTATTAAAGACCGGCTGACTGTCCAAGCCAATCGACATAAGCGCTACGACGACACGATATTCCTTCAAGAGCCCGACATTAAAAACGGCGTCGGCGGCTTAAGGGACTACCAAAACATGCTCTGGCTTGCCCAAATGCGCCTGGGCACTGCCGATCTTAAAGCCCTTCACAAAAAGCAATTGCTCCGTAAAGAAGAGCTTAAAGCGCTTCAACAAGCCTATGATGCCTTAATTCGCATTCGCTGCGAACTCCATCTGCAAAGCACACGGCCCAATGACATTCTCACCTTAGACAAACAGCCCCAGATCGCGCTCAAGCTTGGCTACCAGAATTCTCGTGTTTTTAAGCGTGTCGAGGCCTTCATGAAGGATTACTACCATCATGCAAGTACCATCTTTGATTTAGCCCACCTGCTCGAACACCGACTAGACCACTATGGAAACAAACGCTCAAAAACCAACAAGAGGCGTAAAGAAGTCGATGGATTCTGGGTTTCAAAAGATAACTTAAGCTATACTCACGCAAACATTTTTACAGAGAACCCGGTCAGGCTCATTCGGTGCTTTCGTTACTGCCAGCAATATAGCGTCACACCGGATTTTGAGCTGGCTCAGCGTATTCGGGAGTCTCTTCCACTGATCTCTCAATATCTACTCAAAAATAAAGACGCGGCAACGAGTTTTAAAGCGATTCTGCAGGACATGGGCCGCGTCTACCCCATTCTACGCATGATGCACGAGCTCGGCGTCCTCGGGAAATATATCCCAGAGTTCGGCAAGCTCACCTGCCTTGTCCAACATGAATACTACCATCGCTACACAGCTGACATTCATACACTCAACACGATCAAAGTACTCGACAGTATCGTCGCTGAAAAGGAAGCGACACACTACCATAAGGCCCTCTACAAAACAGACAACCCGCACCTGCTTTACCTGACACTCCTCCTTCATGACATCGGGAAGGCTCAAGGAATCAAAAACCACGCAGAGGTCGGCGCAAAGCTTTCCGACGCGATCCTCGAGCGCCTGCATATTGAAAAAACACCCAAGGGGCACATACGTTTTGTCATCGAACAGCATTTAGCTATGACGCGCTTTTGGCAACAGCACGATCTGGACAACCCCGAAAGTGCCTGCCATTTCGCAAAAATAGTGGGAACCACTGAACAGCTACACCACCTCTATATACACACTTTTTGCGATGCCAAAGGCACAACGCCCGACCTCTGGAACAGCCATAAAGAAGCCTTACACCGGCGCCTTTATGAAACAACACTCGAGGCCTTAGTCCATGGACCCGAAGGTACAGGACGGCAAGTTAAGGATCAAAAAGCCATTTTTTACGAAGCTTTTCAAAAGCAAAAAGGCCTCACCGAGGCACCCAAAGAGGAAATCGAAGCTCACTTCAACACACTTCCTGCCAGTTACTTTGCTAATAAACGTCTCGAAGGCATTGCCCTTCATATAGACATGGTGCACGCCTTCTTCAAACAAATGCTTGAAGAGACAGAAACCCACCCACTCAAACCTATCATCCATTGGGAGGATGATTTAAATCAAAACTTAACCCTCGTTAACGTGGTTACCTGGGATCGTGCGGGGCTCTTCTATAAACTAGCAGGCGCCTTCACGGTCGCGGGGCTAACGATCCTAGGGACAAAAACAGCAACTCGAGAAGATGACATCGCCTTGGACACCTTTATTGTCGCAAAGCCTGGTGGAGGGGCAGCGAAAGACCCTCAAGTCCAAAGCGTCTTTGAAAAGGCTCTCGTAGAAGCTCTTTTAGAAGGAAAAGAACTGCTACCCACGATTAAAGCCAAAGCGCACAAATCAAAGTCCCTCCTCAGCAAGCGGGAAAAACGCCTCGATACGCATCTGGAACCTCAAGTGGAGGTATCTCTCAGCCAAGACCTCCACTGCATCATTGCGCACATCGAAACCAATGACCACCTCGGTCTTCTCTACGAACTAGGGAAAATATTCTTCGATCATAAGCTTAACATCGTCTTTGGGCGCATCCTAACGGAGCGCTATACAGCTATCGACAGCTTTCACCTAGAATCTGCAGACACGCAACTGCCACTCGAAAACCATGATCTTGAACAACTTGAAAAGGCGCTTTTAGACACCTGCACGCAAGGTCGTCATTAGCCTCTCCATAAGACCCCTTTCAAGACACGTAAGTCCTTCAATAGAAGATATCTTTAGCAATACTATTAGAATCTATAAACAATCTGAATAACCTATAAACGCTTATTCCTTGGCGTAAGATTCCATTGACAGAGGCCATAAATAGCTTCATCTAAATGCGATGCAAACTGGGGAAATCTCCTCATAAAGAAGTGTATATACAGGGCACCCTTTTAAGTTGAACCTTTACCAAAGAACTATGCAAGAAGCGAGCCAAGCCATTGATAAGCAGTATAACTATTGGAGAACACGCATCTTATACGCACTGATTATCGGCTACGCTTCCTTTTATCTCGTACGGCAAAACTTCTCACTTGCAGTCCCCAGCATCCTCGATGAATTCGGCCTCACCAAAACACAAATCGGCTGGATCCTAACGGCTTTTAGCATTAGCTACGGTATTTGCAAATTTATCGCAGGGTGCATTTGTGACCGCTCCAATGCTCGCTACTTCATGGCAATTGGCCTTATCGGGGCCGCGCTTGTCAACATCGGCATCGGGTTCTCGAGCTCGATTTGGATGATTGGCGTTTTCTACGTAGCCAACGCGTGGTTTCAGTCCATGGGCTGGCCTCCATGCACGCGCTCATTAACACAGTGGTTTGGGCCCAAAGAGCTCGGCACAAAATGGGGCATCTGCAACAGCTCCCGAGAAATAGGCGCCATTGGGATCCTCATTGCAGCCCCTTGGCTTATCCAACACTTTGAGTGGCGCATGGCCTTTATCGCCCCTGGCATCGCATGCATCGTCCTTGGGCTCATCATTTTTGAGCGCTTGCGCGACAATCCTAAGTCTCTAGGGCTTCCGAGCATTGAAGAAAAAGAGCAACTCCCCGAATCTGAGCGCACGGATGAAAACGAGCGCATTAGCTACCGGGAGATTTTCTTTGAGCACATTCTACCTAACAAGCCCCTGTGGCACATGTGTATTGCCAACTTCTTCATCTATGTCATTCGTATGGGCTTCTTCAACTGGGCTCCAACTTTTCTCAAAGAAACCAAAGGAATCAGCCTTGCACACGCAGGCTTCCAGATGTCTTCTTTTGAGTTCATGGGGCTCATCGGCGGCATCCTCGCAGGATGGTTTTCGGACAAGATTTTCAGCGGTCGCAGAAGTGCCGTAAGCTGTCTGTACATGGGTGTTCTTGCACTATGTCTTCTCTTTTTCTGGATGAGCCCAGGGACCATCCCTGGCCTTGAATTTATCCTCCTATCACTCATGGGTTTCCTGCTCTACGGCCCTCAAGTACTCGTAGGTGTTGCTGCCGCGGAATTTGGCTCGCGCAAGGCTGCTGCTAGCGCTGCTGGACTCACCGGCGTTTTTGGCTACCTGGGCGGGGCCTTTTCAGGCGTGGGTGTCGGCTTTCTTGCGGATACATGGGGCTGGAACGCTCCCATCCTATTTTTCCTGGGCAGTGCAGCCTTAGGAACGCTCTTATTCCTGATAAACTGGAATAAAACCCAGGCTAACAGCAAGTTAGAACTCAGCGAAGACTTAGCTACCCAAAAGGCTTAAAATCCCCCCAAAAAAACAGGCTAGTTTAGCTTAAAAAAGCTTATTTTCCGTGAGCTTTTTTAAGAAATGCGGGAACATTAAAGTCTTTGCTGGTGACAAAGATCATTCGTTCACTCCTTTACACACATAAATAAAAACAGACAGAATTTGTGCTTAACTTTGTAAAAAACCTATTTCAGCCTATTCTTGATAGTACAACGGCGTTGATTATCAAAACCTGCTCAGAATATACAGCATTTGCCATAATCGGAAGTGTTTCGATCATCGGAATAACAACGAATATAATATCTTACATAAACCCAATCCAATACAGCGATCCTTTTACTCAAAACGACGGCTATGCTTTGATTACAAGTAAGATTGACGATGATGATTTCGATGAGTTTTTTTTCTCTGACTCCTATGAAGAGGATTACACAACAGCTATTCAATCTCTCTCACATCAAGAAATCTTTATATTAAGAGATCAAGCTATCCGAGCTAAACTAAATGGGCAAACAATACCTCAATACGTAGCGGATAAGCTTATAGAATATTCCATGATTGACGATATCGAGTCCATCGATGTGAGCAGCCTTGCCTTCTATCCATTGATTGATATCAGCGGCACTGAATTCGTATCACTTAGCTCAGCAACTTTTGACGAAGCAAACCTACCCGAGACATATCACTACAACGATAAAAAAGTCGTCTTTCAAGCAGCTATGGAAACTCCCGTTGCTAGAGTTGGTGGCCTAGGAAATTTTATAAAAGATTTCACAAGAGCACTCAATGAGAAAAATAGCATAGATCTATCAATCATCTCTCCATTCTTTGACTTCCTCAAAGACAACCACTACAACGCCGCATTTGTAGGCTATGTGGACCACGAAGTATGGGGCAAAAAGATGCGCTCAACCATCTATAAGGTCAGAGACCAAGGGATTACCCAATTTTTAATTCAACCAGATCCTGAATGTATAAGTATATTTGATATTTATAAATCTAACAGCGTTTACAGCTCATATTTCCACTCTGAGCTAAGTGCACGCATTCTCTATTTAAATTCTGCTATTGCTGCGATGGTTGCTAACTATCGAGGCGAAAATGGCCAAGGGCACGTCGATATTCTTCATACACACACATGGCATACTCTGATATCAGCAATCATACTCAATGATAGTCTCAATCCTTTGCGTGAAGAATATGGTCTTCCTCCTATCCGCATTTTAAACACCGTTCACATGCATGCTGAGGGCGAAGGCTTTCTTAATCAAGACAGCTTAAAGCACGTCGGCATAAAAAACCTCAACCCGGATTCTAAGTACTATAAAGGCGTTAAATACAAAGGCAATCTTATCAACATCCTAGAAACAGGAGCTACTTATGCCGATGCCACAAATACGGTATCCCCTAGCCTAGCCGAAGACATGCTCGACAGTGAACTCTCTCTTAAAACTCATGATACATATAGATCTCTTTTTCAAGAAGGTCGCTTCTCTGGCATTCTTAATGGCATGAACCAAGACGCATTTAACCCACAAAAAAGAGGAGTACTTGGCCGTTTTGCTGTCTCGGCAGACTTATCTAATCTCGCTGAAAAAAAAGCAAAAGCAAAGCAAACACTCTATGAAGCTAACATTATTTCTGATCCAAACAAGCCCCTCTTTCTTTATGTTGGACGTTTTGGACGAGAAAAAGGAACAGACTTGCTAGGACTCATTGCAGATCGAGTCACTTCCTTAGGGGGGCAAATGGTGATCATGGGCCCTGGCTATGATTTGGCCCTCTATGAAGCTACAAAGCTTGAAGAGAGTGGCCGTGCTGTTAAAATTTACACAGATGTAGCTCAAGATCAACTCACGACCCTTAAAGACAGCCAAACCAAAAAGGGCATGGTTATTCGCTTTGCTGCTGACTATACCGTTTTGCCATCTTATGCTGAGGCTTGTGGTCTCGTTGGGCTTGAAGCGCTAAGCATGGGCTCATTCATTGCAACGTCCAATGTACAAGGCCTTAAGAGCGTATGCCTTCCTTTTGACGACGATGATAACTACGAAGGCGAAAATTGTGTCCAATTTGATATATTAAGCCAAGACAGGGAAGCTAACGCCTTAGCCATGATCGACGAATGCTTTGAGCGAGAAGCCAAGCTCAGTGTTGAGGAAAAAGCATCCATCCAAAAGTGGCTCATCAAGAATGCCCACAGTTTTGATTGGAATTATAGTCATGAAACAGGCTCCATGGAGCAATATCTCAAAGTTTACGCACGTTTACTCGGAGAAGAAGACACATCGATCAGTGATGACTATAAAAACTATGCAAAAGAAAAAATTGAATACTTTGGAACATACTATCCAAATCTTCAATTTGCAGCGAAAACGCTATTAATGACTCCCCCTAATACCATGGAGTATAAAAAAGCTGTGCAATCAATAGAAGAAGCCATTGAAGACAGTAAGAGCGGGCGCTTCTATGCAATATCTCGCTGGATCACTAGATCTAACTTGTACACATCAGACCTAGAGGAACATTATCTAGAAATGGTAACAGTTCGAATGAACGAAACTGAAGCTCAAAGAACGTTATAAGATCTAAACCATTCTCAATTTCAGAGGAAAAGAGCCTTTCTTAGAAAGGCTCTTTTCTTTTATCCCCACCACTCAAAAATAATATAAATAACTAATAAACAATAACTTAATAAACGAATCCATAAAACCCAAAAACAAGGGAATAAAAAGATCTATTCAAGCCTCCTATTATAAATGCCTGCTATGAAATCCTTAAAAGAAGGAAGAAAATTTATGAAAAAAGTACTCATCACGCTACTATCAACACTCATTCTGAGCACTTATGCATTCGCAGCCATTCCAGTCCAAGTCCTCGATCAAAAAATCGACAAGGTAAACTCCAATATCAACTGGACACATGCTGGAATGACAGCACGCCAAGTATCGATGTTTTTTGATGACGAGAAATACGACACCATGAATAGTATCTTAAGTAGTGCTTTTATCGTTATCTCGATGGATCTTGCTAAATTCAACCGCCCCATCGCCAACATCCAAAAAGACATCGATCTCATTCGCTATGTTGAATCTCTGGATGCTTACACCGCAAAATTTGCCAACAATCCTGAGCTCCAGCAAGCCGCTTTAGACCTGTTAACCCACAGCCCGAAGAGCCCTGAGTATCGCGAGGCTAAAGCAATATTTGATCAAGCTATCGACGCTCAGAAGGAAGATTACCACGCAAAGCTTGAAAGCATGTATGGCAGCTATAACAGCTTCTATGCCTTATGGACACGCCTTAATGACACCCTCAAGGAAGGAACGAAGTATCCACTTGAGTACGACTTAGAAAAACTCGAGTCGCTCAACAGAAAAAACTACAATCACTACGCAAACTTTGCGAAGGTTTACGGCGACAACACGCAACTCGGTCTCGACGAGCTCTCTGAAAGAATTAACAATGGCATCGATGCCTTAACTCCAGAAGTCAATAGCGTCATTGAGAACTACAACCACGCGGTAGGCATCTACGACAGCGTGAAGCTTGTATCGATCGTTGCCGATATCGCCATCGACCTAAACAGCGTCGTCAGTGAATCATACATTGAGTACTCACCCCTCGAAGTACCCCTATGGTAAAAGATTCATACCCTTGATCAAGGCTCCTCGCTCACGTGAGGAGCTTTTAGCATCAACTCATATCCATTGGATCGACATCCAAAACATCGATCACATCGCGGTCGGCCTTAAAATCCTTCTTAAGGGCTGCCAAACGAGGAATCACGCGCGAAACTTTACCCACAAAGTACCAGGCATGAAAGCGGTAATAGTCTTTAACTTTTTCAAGCGGAGCCGGTGCAGGCCCTCGAATCTCTAGACCCTCAATGCCCGCCTTTTCAAGCATACGCACCCATTGCTCAGCAACAAAAGCAACCTTCTCGGGATTACGCCCACGAAAGATGTGGCGAATCAAATGCCGGTGTGGCGGATAATGAAACTCCCGCCGCTGCTCAAGCTCAGCATGAAGAAACCCCTCAAAGTCTGCCTGCCGGGCAAACTGCAAGGGCGCGCTCGATGGTGTAAAACTTTGAACGACCACTTCGCCTGCTAAGTCTCCACGACCTGCACGGCCTGCGACTTGGACAAGAAGCTGAAAAGTGCGTTCGCCTGCGCGGAAGTCTGGCATGTGTAGTGATAAGTCTGCATCAACCATGCCAACGAGCGTCACATTAGGGAAATCAAGCCCCTTGGCAATCATCTGTGTTCCGACAAGAATATCAATCGTTCCCTTGCGAAAATCCGCCAAAATCTCGCGAAAACGGTGGCGCTTAGCAAGCGTGTCTGCATCCATACGCATCACGCGCGCCTTGGGCAAAATAGCCTTCACAGCGTCTTCGACACGCTGCGTTCCCGAACCCCGCCACTGGATAGCTTGCTCGCGACACTTTGGACAACGCTTAGGCGCACACTCTTCGTAATCACACAAGTGACAGCGCAAGATCTCATCCGAGCGATGGTAGGTTAGCGTTGTACTGCAACGATTACAACAAGCAACAAAGCCACAGGACGGGCAGAGCAAGCTTGCCGAAAAGCCACGGCGGTTCAAAAAGAGGATCGACTGTTCTTTTTTCTCGAATCGATCGCGAAGCTTCTCAACAAGCGCTCTTGAAAGCGGCACATGACCTTTGCCCATCTCATGCTTCATGTCAACGACGTGAAAGGTCGGCAAGGTTCGGTCATCAACGCGCTTGGTTAATTTATTTAACTGATAATTTTTAACCTGCGTGTTATAGAGCGACTCTAAGGAAGGAGTCGCAGAACCAAGGACACAAACGGCATCATTGAGCATTGCTCGATATACGGCAACATCGCGGCCATGGTAGCGAGGTGACTCTTCTTGCTTATAAGCAGGCTCGTGCTCCTCATCCACAATGATGAGCTTTAAATTTTGAATGGGCGCAAACACAGCCGACCGTGCACCCACGACGACATGCGCCTCTCCGCCGGCAATAGACATCCAAGCATCAAAACGCTCCCCTTCGGACAAATGACTATGCCAAACAACCGTCTTCCTGCCGAGCGCCTCTAAACGGCTGCGCAAGCGACCAACCGTCTGGGGCGTTAAGGCAACTTCAGGGACAAGGAAGAGCACGCCACCGCCTGTTTCAAGCGTACGGCGAATGGAATCAAGGTAAACTTCCGTCTTTCCAGAACCTGTAACACCATGCAAGAGGTGGGCTTGAAATTTATTTTTTTCAATACTGGCTCCAATAGAATCCGCTGCTTCGGCTTGCTCTGGGTTGAGTTTAAAAGCCTGCACGAGAGCCTCACCCTCGATGTCTCCATGGACATCTTTGTAGGCTACACGCTCCTCAGTCTCTGAGAATTCACGAATAAGCCTCTTCTCAACAAGCGCCTTGCAAGCCGATCGGCTCACGTCGAGCACACGAAAAACATCTGTCTTAAGGCAAGGCTTCCCCTGTTCTTGAAGAAAAGCATACAGCCGTCCCTGATGGGGGGCACGCCTCTTAAGTCCAGCCAGTTCAGCTGCGCTCAACACCTTAAGTATCGTTAAAAATGTGTGCACTTTAGGAGCGATGCCTTTGCGAATCACTGCTGGCACCATAGTTTCCAGAACAGACTCATAGGAGGCCGCATAGTAGCGCTGCAGCCACTCCATGAGAATGAGTAAGTCGGGCGTCATCATCGGAACTGGATACAAGCATCCAGCGAGCATTTTCATCCGTGAAATATCCACTTCAAGCTTTTGAGTATGCCCAACAACGAGCCCATACTCGATGCGCCCGCGTAGAGGCACCTGGACAAGGCTCCCTAAACGAACGTCCCTGCGTAAAGTTTCAGGCACCCGATAAGAAAATGCCCGGCCAACCCCAGAAAAGGGAATCACCTGCACAAAAGTCTCATTAGGCCCAGTACTCACTACCCCATTAACCATTTTCCTATGTCGATATCTGTCGAGCTTTAAAGAGAGCAAAAACATCGAGGAGGGGATGAAATACCAAAGACTTACAAACCCAGTAAAGAACCTTCTCTCAAAAAAGTACCTTTTTTTGTATTATTTCAAGCACCAGAGGGAACTCCAAAGGTACAAAATTTGACAAAATAGGTATTGAATAGTAGGATTTTAGAGGAGCATGCTTTGTAGGAGGAAGGCTGCCCTCAGTGTTTTCAGGAAACTATATTTTAGGAAGAGATTAAGATCATGGATAATGTTCAAGGGCAGCAACCCATTCGGGATAGATTCACTAACGACGTTAACCGGCAAGGCCTTTTCGGCAGTCGCCAAGTAGATCTTAGCAAGGCTCCCATGGCCTTTGCAAAAGAGCAAGGGAAGGGGCCCTCCATAATCGGTAAATTCTTTAATAAAGTCACTGGCAAAGCCCTCTTTGACTATGCAGCTTACGACCCACGCCCCGTTGTTGAAGCATTTAAGACAGTTTACGAAAAAGGCACCCGGGAAGAGCAGCGCGCTGCTCTGAAGCATGCCATGGGCCTGCTCGCAGCAGAATACCCCAATGCCCAGGCCGTCGGCTATGGCGAAGGTCTCTTAAAAGAAGTGAGTGACATGATGGGCCTACACGGCATGGCCCAAGACCCAATGAGAGTCCATGACCCTGAGCAGCTCGTAACCAACATGCACTACTTCTATAATCTCGCTATAGAAGTCGCCAACGAGCATTTTAACACAGATAACGAAACAGAGCTTTCATTACCTCAGCAAATAGGCCATGGCATGATTGAGGGCATGATCAACAACACCCTCAACAATCTCATCGAACACAATGCAAGTGTCGTTGCCAAATACATTCCCCAAGGCACAGATCCACGAGAAGCCCTTGTACTTCTCCTAGGAACAACAGATACTACTGATAACACAGGCACAACGCACACAATCGCGAACTACCCACCTCGTGCTCTTCAAGAATACTACACCCTCGCCTATCCTAAAGCAACCAACGAGGAGCGAAATCAACAATGGCAGCAAGACGTTACCAACCAAACGGGCCCTTATCGCGACCCTAAAACATTCAGCCCCCTAGAAATCCAATGGCTCAAAAAGTCTGTCCCCATTGACAGGATGAAAGACTTTGTCCAAATGAAGGGAGGAGACCGTGCAGAAATCATCGACTGGACACGCCCTCGCAGAAAAACGCGCAGGCAACCCAATCAAGTGCGGGTAGCTCCACCTGCAAAGCGTCAGCAGCTTGAAAGGGATCACATTCCAGTTCATCAACAACTCCAGCGTCAAGAAAGAGAGGCTGACCCAAAGCCGGCATCTCACGTGTACCAAGCGCCTCAATATCACGATGACGACGAGGATCTTCTTTATTTCGACCCTTTCACCGAGGATGAAGAGACAGATGACGATGATGACTTCAGTATCCAGCAACCCAATAAAAAAGAAGGGAAGGACAAAGATATTGAGCACATAGTCTTCCCAGATCTGGACGTAGACGGCCTAGATAATGACGGGGACGAACCTCCCTTGTGGGAATTCAAACCCTATACGCTACCGTCGAAACAAAAACCGCCATCGTATTCTGAAGAAGAGGGCCCTCAGCTTGAATCTATACATATTAGCCAGATTCAGCACCCTGTAATGGGTCAAGGAAACCTAGTGGACCCTCAAGGTGGCCTGGATCCTTTACACTCACAGTACGTCCACCTCTCTTCTCGATTCGACCCGGACAATGGACGCCGTGCTGCATACGAGCAATACATACCACTCGTTCCCAAACATGACATCCGGAATCTTTACGAATCGGTCAAAGTAGACGATGACGATATTGACCTAGACGCTATTGCAGCTGACCTCGATAAGATCAATGGCCCCCTCAGTCTAGACCATATGGAGCGTAATCCAGAGATTTACGGCAATGTCATGGAGCTATTCAGCCCTCAAGACTTCTTTAATAGGATTCCTGCTGATCGTCAAATGAGCATGCTAAGCCCCATTGTAGATATTGATAGCATAGACGATGCATCAAACATCAAGCCCGTAGCCGTAGAAGACGAAATTCCTGTCATAGAGGCAGACAAGGTTAACACAGGCATCAACCTTTCTACGGACAAAAAGAATAGCTTCCTCGGAGCACTTGGTGCCGACGGGGATGACCCTCAAGGTATTCAAAGGCTTCTTGAAGTCACCATTCGAGATCACTACGACAATGCCCATGACGATAAAAACTTAGCCAATGGGTTCCAGGATCAATTTGGTATTAACCTCATGAGGCTAGCAGGCAAGGTTAATCAAGGCCGACTCAATACAATCGGCGAAGACCAACTCGCCGTAATGCTCGCTATCGCTAAAGACCAGCCCGTTGTTGTCGTTGACGAAATCACAGGCAACGCCGTCGCCTACGTTCCTGCTGAAAAGGATGAAAAACATCCCTATCAGTTACCTCAAAAAATTGAAGGGACTGCCAACGACGTCTTAGGACAAGTAGCCAACCCCATCACACTCATCCACAATACCGAAGATGGTACCTGGCGAGGTGGAGCGTAAACAAAAAGACTCAAGGCCCTATAAAGAGCAACTCATAGGCATCCTAGTCCTATAGAATAAAAAACACTAATCTTCCTTCTACTAGAAAGAGGTCTCCTTATTCTTTTTTACAATGCTATCGCGGATGCTAAAGACAAAGCAGGCATTACCCCATTTCATACAGCAATCATGTAATCAACGTGATAGCAATCATTAAACTTATTGAGTCGTACATTGCCTTTTGGGCTAATCAATACACAAACCCTTAGCCCATCACCTTCACTTATGGATACTCATATTTCTCACATAAGCGATGACCTTGAATTCCTCCTAGGATACACCATCAGCCATGTAGAAAGCATCAACGCCTTTTGGACCGATATTAACTATTCATACCTCTACTAGACCCCATATCTAAATCTTAAATCTATTTAAAAACCTAAAACCTCTACTCTAAACAGCAGAAATAGGCTTCCAATATTGACTCTTAAGGCCATTACAGGCATATCAATACGTGTAAGATGAGCACGCGCAAGGAAAGCATTCAGCAACATTTTCAGGCTTTTTTAACGAGCCAGGGTCACCGGATCACAGGCCAGCGTCTTGCCATCTTAGAGGCTATTTTAAGTGAAGAGAAGCACTTCACCGCAGACACCCTCCTAGACAAGGCGCGCGCCCTGGATGACTCCATCTCCCGTGCCACCATCTACCGCACCCTCCCCCTCTTGATCGAGGCAGATCTTATCCGCGAAGTCGATGTAGGCAAAGATTACAAGTACTACATGCTGCACGATGCAGGTCAATCCTTCCAAGCCCAAGTCATTTGCTCAGATTGTGACAAGATTTTCGAAATGGACGCTCCCTTTATGGAATGGTACGGGCGCACCGTAGCCGAGCGCCTCAAACTCAAGGTCGCTTCACAACGCTTGCAGGTAACAGCCAGCTGCCCCGAATGGGAAAAAACAGGCATCTGCCCTCACACGCGCTCATGAGTATCGACCAAGAATTTCAGATCAACTTCTACGAAAAGGTGTTAAAGAAAAACCCTAGCTATATCGACGTGATTGAACTCCTCGCAGGCCTCTACACCCAGCAAGGCCGTGTCGATGATGGCCTCAAGATGGACCGGAAGCTTGTCCGCCTCATGCCAGAGAACCCCAACGCCCACTACAACCTCGCTTGCAGCCTCGCTCTCAAAGGGCGCAAGGCCGATGCTGTAGCTTCTTTGCGCCAAGCGCTAGACCATGGCTATGATGACTTTAAGTGGCTCAAGGGAGACCCAGACTTAAAAGGCCTCCGGGACTATCCCGCTTTTGACGCTATCCTAAAAGAAATTCAAGAAAAGGGCGATTGACAGCCTCTATTCCAGCCCCACCCTGAGGGCTAGCAACCATTGTAAAAACATTGACTAGCGTCTTAGCAGATTTCGAACCACTCGTTTTTGAACCACGGGCAGAGTCTCCACTATCCGCTCTGCAAGAGGAAGTGCTCGCTCTTAAAAAAGAGCGCAATGCCGTCATCCTCGCCCACAACTACCAAATCGACGAGATCCAACGCATCGCCGACTACGTGGGGGACTCACTCGGCCTCGCCTATCAAGCTGCAGAAACCAATGCAGACGTGATCGTCTTTTGCGGCGTTCACTTCATGGCCGAAACTGCGAAGATCATCAACCCAAGCAAACGCGTTCTCCTTCCTGATGTCGACGCTGGCTGCTCCCTTGCAGACGGTTGCCCCGCCGAGAAACTTGCCGCCTACAAAGAACAACATCCCGACACTGCAGTTGTCGCCTACATCAATTGCAGTGCTGCCGTTAAGGCATTGAGTGACGTCATCTGCACAAGCGGCAACGCGATCAAAATCATCGAAAAGATCCCTAAAGACAAAGATATCCTCTTCGTTCCAGACCAAAATCTAGGCCGCTGGGTCTCCAAAAAGACAGGCCGCACGATGCAACTTTGGCCAGGCAGCTGCTACATTCACGTCCTCTTCAGCACGAAGAGCCTCGAGAAGCTCCGCATGCAGTTTCCTGACGCGCCGATCATCGCCCACCCCGAATGCCCAGAAGCTGTCCTCGACATGGCCGATACTGTCTGCAGCACGGAAAAAATGGTCTCCTACTGCAAGCAATCCGAGGCCGAGCGCTTCATTATCGTCACCGAAACAGGGTTGATTCATCGCCTCCGGCGAGAGGTTCCCGGGAAGACTTTCATCGCAGGCCCTACAGAGCATTGCGCTTGCAATGAGTGCCGCTTCATGAAAATGAACACTTTAGAGAAACTCCGGGATTCTCTCAAAAATATGTCTCCAGAGATCACCCTTCCTGAAGACGTTCGCGCCAAAGCAGAAATCCCCCTGCAGCGGATGCTCGAGTGGTCTAAATAAAAAGTAGGCTCAGGGTGCGCCTCAAGCGCTTCCCAAGGATATACTGCCCCTCTTTAATCTGCACCATTCCAGGGCATGGCCCTGCACCAAGCACCTCAGGGTCGTAGGCCAGGAGGCTAATCATCCCGGCACGGATACCTTCAGTCACTTCCAAAGGATGCCAGCGCTTGGGAATGCCATAGCGGGTAAATTCAATCTTCCAGCCACGCAGCCCTTTGGGAGGTATAGGAGAAGCCAAGAGCTCTGGGTAACGCCGAATAAAATCAGGCACTTGGGCACTCACAACCTCAATGGTGAAAGCCGTCCCCTCAGATTGAAGCCAGGCCTGAACCCCTGAGTACGTTCCTGCAAGGACTTGTTCATAAAGGGATAAAGGGTCCGCCCCGATGAGATTCATCCCATTCCAAACCCCATGCTTATTTTTAGAGCTAAAGCGGGGTTTACCCGACACTGTTTGGTCGTACCAGGCTTGAAAACGATCGGTCAAGCGGAGGCCAACCTCAAAATGCAAGTGCGCCCGGTACTTGGGAATTGAATGATTGGCAGAGCGCCCCATCACGCCCAAGACCGTCCCCGCATCAACGGTAACCCCTTGACGTATAGATGGATCTACCTCACTTAAATGCGCATAGAGACTGTAAACCCTCGGGCTCGTAGCGTGGTCTACCACAATATAGCGCCCATAAGCACTATCGCCAGGAGTATCATTTACATAGGCCACACGCCCAGGGAGAATCAAAATAATTTTATCTTTAGGCTCATTTTTCCGGGTCCGCTGCTCAGCACGAATATCGATCCCCTCATGAAACTTGTGCCCCTGACTGCGAACACAGCCATAGAGGCCTGACTCCGGCTTTCCGGCAGCCGTTGGCTGGATATACGCGGTATAGGGCTTCTCTTCCCAGAATGCCTGACTTGTGGTAGGCCACACTGGGACAGGGCTCTTCGCGAGCCCAAGAGAACAACACAATAAACTGAATATTAAGTACTTATTCAAAATTAAGCTTGTTTTTGCAGCATATTCTTTAAGTGGATAACAAAGCCCGGCAGCTCGTCATCAGGCAGTTCAACAAAGACAAAGAAATTCCCGTCTTCGACCGGTGCTTCGACGTAACGGACGCCAATCGGCTGATGGTCGACCATCAAAATAAGGCGGTCGCCTCGGCGACTTGCTGTTTGACGATAGAGCTCGCGAGTGCCTCGAGGCGTGCATTGGAGTAGGACACATAGGCCGAGGTCTACCTGAACAAGTTCGGCATTGAGAAAGTCTCCCTCCCACAGAACAGGCTCTGAGTCAACAAGATAGACAAGCTCACTGCGCGGGAGCTCCGCCGTCTGCGTCCTCCTAGCGGGGTGGGCAGACGTATCCTCCCAGTGGAGACGAACTGCCTGGTGCTGTTGCCTAGTATGTTGACAGCCAAAGAGAAAGACAAGACACCCGATCCCAATGATGAACTGTAAAAAGCGCATCATGCCTCAAACCATAACTTTGCCGAGCTGCTCATGGACATGCATGAGCTCTACAGCCGAAAGCTCGATATCCGGCACGGCGTATGTTTTCTTTGAGCGAACATGCAGGTAGGGTTGGACACCATCTTGCACCTTGCCAGCACGACGAACCACTCGCTTGCGCTCAAGCATCAAGGCGAGCACGTGCTTAAGTGCGCGCACGTCCTCTTCATGATCAGGGGATTGCTCTTCTTCAAAAAGGGATAAAAAAAGCTCCTCTGAGGACTGAATAGACTGTCGAGCGGCCTCCTTGGCCTCATCTTCTTGCTCTTTCACTTCGCGAGTCCACCGACCAAGAACGGCCCCCTCAGGCGTGAAGCCCTCGAGCTCATGCTGCCTTAAGTCTGCACGGCAAAGCTCTCCAGCATCGCTTTTTATGAGGAAACACACAATACGCTCCCCTGGCTCAAAAGATTCCCCAGACACGCTCGACTTACGAGCTAAAGGCTGTAACTGCCACTCAACGATATTCATGGAAGGCTATTCTATGCACAAGAAAAGGCCTTTGGGCGACTCAAAAATACAAAGGAGGCTTTCCCTTTTGCAAGAGAAAGCCTCCGTTACAGATATTAAATAAGCCTCAATAAAGCTTATGCAGTCACAGCATTGTTGGTCCACTGAGCATAGTTGCTCTCGCTACCATTATACCAGACGCTGAACTGCTCGTAACCAAGACCAGAAACAGCACCCATAAACGCTTCAGCCTTGATAAGAGGTAAATAGCCACCAACAACAGACGCTGCGCCCATCGTCGTTGCAGCTAAACCAACAGTAGCACCGACACCTGCACCCCCAACTTCACCAAGGTGAACGAGTGACGCTTCACAAGTCTCTGCAGAATCATAGACATACTCACTCATTTCAGTATCACAGAAAGCCTTTGCTGCAAATTTACCAGCTTCATGACCAGCTGCTTCACCGGCAGCTGCACCGCCAAAGAAGCCAGCAGCAGGAATGGCAATAGGTGCGGCAAGAGCACCAGTTACGGCAGGAACGAAAACTTCACCTGCTACCCACGTGGCACCTTCTTTAATGCCAAAAGCAGCAGTGCTTACGAAATCCAAAGCCATGTTACCATAGTAAGCAACATTTGGATAGTCTTCAGCCCAATTTGACTGCTCATTGGTATTGACTTGGTTGTCGTTATTAGAAGCGTCATCGCTAAGGTCGCCGTCGTCTCCGAGACCTGCAAGCAATGCACGTGTTTCGAGTGTTTCGAGTTTCATATTCATGATTTTAGGATATTGTTAGCGTTAGGTTAAGTAAAGGTACGTTGGAGTCTTTAACTAAAAAAGACAAAGTAATTTATGTAATTATTCGTCAAAAATTAAAAAATCAAGTCTTATCTAAAAATAAATACGAAAATATACTTATACTAAAAATAAATACTTTTTAGTAATTGTAGATTATTAAATAAAAATACTGATCCCTCGACATTTGAAATAAAAGTTTGGAGACTGTTAACAAAAGTTACCTGACTTCATTCAACACTCTAACCATTCAAACATGAACGAAACATCCAAACACATTCTCGTTACAGGTGCCAATCGCGGACTTGGGCTGAAAGTCGCTCAAAACCTAGCTCAAACTGGCGCACAACTTTTCATCACTGCACGCGACAAAGAAGCACTTGAGTCCCATTACCAAAGCGAAGGCATTCCTTTCTCAAAAGCATTTTCATTACATCTTGAAGCAGCCAATGAAGCAAATATCACAGCGATGCTCGAAGAAATTCCCCAGCTCAGTGCCGTCGTTCACTGTGCATCCCCTTACATGATGAATGCGTTTCTCGATACACCCTGCACAACGATGCGCGACTACACACAGTGCATGCTAAGCGATCAAATTCTTTGTTCGAAATCTATCCGCGCCATGCTTCAGCATACAAACTCAGGTGTATTTATTTTTACCGGTGCGGTCATTGGGCTACCGCACGTTCACTCACGCGGCGAAATGGGTCTCCTTAAAACACACCAACGCCAGCTTGCTGCGACTTGCGAACATGAACTGCGTGCACGCAAGACTTCTGTCTATGTGCGCCATCTGAATCTTGGTACCTTTCAAGATACCGTTGAAGACCCACACCAAGCCATCCCAACCTCTAGGGTCGTCGACACCTTAGCATCGATCATCGAGAACCCTGCCGATGCACCACACACACTACACCTCGTATCGCCTCAAAATGAAATTGACTATGACGTGCAAGCAAGCGCTGCACTAAGACAGTCTTCTTAAGCAGCCGAGCGTATTCCCGCGTTGACCCACATACAGAACTCCATTAAGTCTAGTGCTCTATGGGTCGCACGATTGCTATTGGAGATGTACATGGATGCTTGAATGAGCTCAACGAGCTCCTCGAAAAACTTGAGCTTCAGCCAAGCGATCGGCTTATCTTCTTGGGAGACTTGATCAACCGCGGCCCCAACAGTCACGGTGTCGTTAAAAGAGTTCGCGGTATTCCAGGTGCGATCACACTCCTAGGAAACCACGAACTGCGCTTACTGCGTTATGCACGCAAGGAAGACCCATCCATCCTGCGCAGCACAGACGAAAAGACCATCGCAACACTCACCAAGAAAGACTGGCGTTTTCTTCGCCACGCGCTGCTTCCCTACTTTTACGAACCTGCGCTCAACACGATTTTCGTCCACGGAGGTTTCACCCCAGACAAGCCTTGGTACAAGCAATCCCTCAAAACCATCACCGGTATTCAATTAATCGACAACGAAGGCAACCCAACTAACTCAAAGGATTGCCCTCAAGGCATCCCTTGGGCAGACACTTGGCACGGCCCTCCCTTTGTTGTCTATGGGCACTTCCCACGCAGCTCCGCATACGAGCGACCACATTCCATAGGCATTGATACAGGCTGCGTCCACGGCGGTGCACTAACTGCCTACATACTCCCCGACAAACACATTGTCCAAGTCCCGGCACGCATGTGCTACAGCAACGGCTCTAGACTTTTTCGCTCATGAACACCTCACACTCTGAATTCCCAGGTATTGGACTGCTCGCTGTTGACCTTCAGCCCGTCTTTATCGATATCATGCCAGAGCCAACGAAGCTCTTCAAGCGTGCCGAGTTTGCACTACAATCAGCACAGCTTCTTGAAATACCCATTTTTCTCACCGAACAAACCCCCGATAAACTTGGCCCAACACACCCAGAATTACTAAAGAGGCTCAACCCCAAACCCCGCCTATTCACCAAGGATCATTTCTCCGCACTTGAAGCCCCTGGCATCATAGAAACCCTTGAAAACGAATCTATTGAGCACCTCATCATCTGCGGGCTTGAACTCTCTATCTGCCTCTATCAAAGTGTCCTCAGCGCGCACCAAGCAGGCCTTGGTGTCACCGTCCTAACAGACGCTGTCGCCAGTCGCAGAGCAGGAGATGCCGCTCCTATCTATCGAGCTCTTGAGCGTTCTGGCGCTACACTCTTGCCTTCTGAAACGGTTTTCTACAGTATGCTGAAAACAGCAAAACATCCGAAATTCCGGGCCTTTCTGGAAATCGTCAAAGCCTATAGCTAAAGCCAACGTCTTGTCATGACCGAGTCCATCGACCATCGCCACATACAGCAAGCACCTGAGATCGAGCCTCCTCGTGAATACACACTGGAGGGTCTTCTTGACATGGACTTTCAAGAATTGGAAACACTCGATAGTAGTCGCTTGGCAAATACACCTGCCTATGTTCTTGCAAGTTTCCTAGAGCGTCTTCGCGTGGATGATCGGCGCATCATCTTACGCAAAGTCAATGAGACGCAAGCCTCTGAAATTCTCGCTGAGATGGACGCTGAGGACACCGCTGAAACGATGGGAGCCATGCGTGAGTGGCGCGCTGTCAAAATCCTTGATGAGCTCGATCTTGACGATGCAACAGACGTTGTCGGCGAACTCGAAGAAGAAGACCGAACACGGCTCCTCTCAAAGATGCTTCCCCAGACAGCAGCAACGGTTCGCGACCTACTTACCTACCCTGAAGACACAGCGGGGGGTATCATGAATCCAGAGGTGACGACAGTCACCCTCGATGCTAGTGTTGATCAAGCCATCCAGCAGATTCGAAAACTGCGCGACTATACCGAACACCTTCATTACATCTATGTTGTCGATGAAGCAAAGCACCTCAAAGGCGTTCTCTCACTTCGAGACCTGCTCCTCGCACGGCCCAACGATGCTATAGAGTCCATCACCAAGACAGCACTCAAAGGCGTCTGCAATGCACTTGATGACAAAGAAAAAGTCGCCCTTACCCTTTCAGACCTCAATTTCTCCGCGCTCCCCATCGTCGATGACGAGAACAAACTCTTAGGCATCGTCACCTATGATGACGTCATCGACATTATCCAAGAAGAGGCCACCGAAGACATCCAAAAACTCGTGGGGGCAGGTCCCCACGAAAGCATCCACGACAATCTCTCTTACAGCATCACGCGCCGCGGTCCATGGCTTCTTGTCAACCTACTCACGGCCTTCATGGCAGCCAGTGTTGTCTACTACTTTCGCAACCAAATCGAAGCCCTCACACTCCTTGCTGTTTTCATGCCCATCATCGCAAGTCTCGGGGGCAACACCGGCTCTCAGACGCTTGCTGTCGCCATTCGCAGCCTCGCCCTAGGCGAAATCCAAGACAGTGAAAGCGCGCGCGTCTGCATCATGGAATGCATGAAGGGCCTTGCCAATGGCATACTCATTGGCTTTGTAGCCTCCATTATTGTATGGATTGGCACTCGCCACACAGGATTCTCCTTGGTCGTTTTCATTGCATGTATCCTTAACATGGGCATCGCTGGGCTCGCCGGCGCCTTCATCCCGATCTTCCTCAAGCGGATGAGCTTTGACCCAGCACAAAGCTCATCCATCTTTCTTACCACCGTAACAGACATCACAGGCTTTTTTGTCTTTTTAAGCTTGGGCACCTGGCTCCTCTTATAAAAGATGTCTAGCACATGATACAAATCGACACCGCTAACCTCTCCACAATCGCTGAAGTTAAATCCCTTGAAGCAGGTACAAGCACCCTCTTCCAAAGCGTCCTTCTTCTCGAAAAAATCACCACACGCACAGCGCGCAACGGTTCAGACTATCTGGTTGTTGACCTTGCAGACCGCACGGGCAAGCTCTCCATCAATTGCTTTTCTAACAGCGTCGGTTTTGACTATTTTAAAGCCAGCTCACCAGGGCATGTTGTTCATATCGAAGCCCAAACAGACTATTACCAAGGCAAGCTCAGCCCGAGACTCCTTGCCGTAATGCAGCTCCCCGAGGAGCTGGTCGAGCAAGAGCGCTGGCTCCCTCGCCTGATAGAGTCAGCCCCTGAAGATGCCTCATCCCTCTGGGCAGATATTGAGCGCTTTATTCAAAAAATTGAAAACCCTCGCCTGCGCGCCACCGTACAGGAAGTCTTCAACGATGTCGGCGAATCTTTTAAGACAACCCCAGGCGCCATCTCTATCCATCATGCCTACCACCACGGCCTGATGGAGCACACAGTCCATATTGCACGTGCTGCAGAGGTTCTGCTCCCCCTTTACCCTGAAGTCCATGCAGACCTTGCCCTTGCCGGCATTCTACTACACGACATGGGTAAGACCATCGAATACACCACAGAAAACCGTGTCACTCAAAAATCCCGCATTGGCATTTTACAGGGCCACGTCGTCCTCGGTTATCGCCTTGCCCGCAAAGCAGCCATCCAACACAAGCTTGAAGAAGACCTTCTCGAGCGCCTCGAGCACATTATCCTCAGCCACCAGGGCGAGCTTGAGTGGGGGGCTGCAGCCATGGCCGCCACACCCGAGGCCATCTTCGTCTCACTGGTTGACAATTTAGACGCCAAGATGGGCATCGTCCAACAGGCCCTACGCCGCACACCCGCAAGCGAGCCATTCGCCCCTTACAACCCTGCGATCAAGGCGCCCATCCTCATCACACCGATCGAAGAAGGATCAAGCAGCTAAATTCTAAACATTCAGCTTTGCTTTGAGCTGGTTTCTTTGGAGACGGGCAGCGTTATTACCCTCAACAATCCTCCCGATGTAGGAGCTGTGGGCATTGCCTTGCTTGTGAGCAAGCAAAGCACCGGCAAAATCACTCCCCCAATCACCAGAGCCAATGACGCGATTTTCCCTCAAGAGTGTCATACAATGATCCTGCATTTCCTTTAAGATCAACTTCTGGTTATGGATCTCTTCTGGGGTCAAATCATCGCCAAGCAACGCTTCAAGCTTTTCATCATTCATCCCCATAACACCAGCAACCATCTCAACATCCATCACCTCGGGTAACCGAAGTAGATTGGGATTCCGATTAATCTCTTCTTCTGTAGGGCAAGTTTTACGTCGATAGCATTGGTCGTTATCAAAAGCGGCTAAGCGTTCGTAGTTACCCTCTGAATCGAGAATAAAAAACATATTGTTATCATGACGGTCCACTTGGCCTGTCATAATATCAATAAGCTGAAGCCATACAGCGTCTCTACGCACCTCGCCTTGAGTGTAGTCTACCTCTGACATCTCAGGCCCATAGACGACAAGCTTATCCCCTTCTTTTCTAATTTCATACATATCCTGGGGGAACTCAGCACCAACCAGCGATGCATAGAGCTGACAATACTCTGGATAGCATTCGATACCCTCCTCCTTTAAGTACGTAGGATCTGGCAGTGCCCTACCTTTGTCATCCCAGGGAGCAACATTCGCCAAACCTTCCCACTCAGACCCTTGAATGGGAATTTCTGCAAGTTTTTTGGACTTACCTTGCACGGGGCATTTTCCATTGTCGATGTACTCCATGACAATGCCCGTCTCGCCGACATCAGAAGCATAATGCGTATCAACGATAATATCCCTACAGCCATATTCTTCAAAAGAATTAGCTAGCTTACAAACAGCTACATTGTAGCGTGGCTCTGATCCTGATGGGTCAAAATCCAAATTACTTTCTGGAGGAACAACGGGCTTATAAACAACCGTTGTCACCTCACCTGTACTCGGTGAACGGTAAGCTGCTGTGTACACGGTATTGAGCTTACCACTCCCCAAGCGTCCATAATCACCAATTCGATTTTCCTTACAAAAGCCTGATGATTGCTCGAAGCTCTTCACAACAAAGCTCGCCCGTTTAATATTTCTTAAGTCTGCCTTAGCTGCCGCTACAGCATCGGGGGCTTCCTTCTTCTGAGCTTCGACTTCGGCTTTTTTAACATCAGCTTCACGAGTTTCAAGTTCAGCACAAATCATACTTCCTAGAGCGAGCAACAAGGGCCTTGTTGTTTCGTCCCACTCATCGCGACAGCTAAGCTTATGAATAACAAAGTCCGTTAAGCGGCTCGTTGAGATCTTAGAGAGGTCACATTTAGCCAAGGAGGTTAGTAAGGCCTGTTGCTCATCAAGGCCCATATTGCTTACCTTTTCTAGTTGAGGCAGTACTTTCTCTCTGGCTAGCTGGTTTGATTTTGCTAGGCATTTTTCAGACGGTCCTTTATTCGCTTCATAGTGACTGTCTTTAATGAGACACTTCACAAAATCACTCACCTGACGATCGAGTTTTTTCTTTTCTTTAGTTAAATGGTTTAATCCAGTATTTGGAACCGCTATAGTAGCTACACGCTGCATCAAGCCTTTTGCTGAGGGAAAATGAAAGCCTTTAGACTTCTCTAAATTTAATTCGCTATTGTTTTTTTCTCTGGCCAAAACCGTACGGCTTTTATCTAGCCAAGAACCTTCCACACCTTCTTGCGGTTGTACATCAGGTGTATATGCCGCATTAGCTGCACTTTGAATTTCACCTACCATTTTTGCCCTCTTCCATTAAAGATTTACGCCACTCGCCCAAGCACAATCGAACGCAGAGCATTGTAAAAAGTTGGTTGCTGCGTTTTCCAGGCACCCTCGGGAACAACGTCACCACGCTCTCCCCAAGCCCAGCGGCAACCACTCAGCATGCTCTCCACAATATAAAGACGCTCCTCAGAGTTCACCTCCATTTCATCAACAGCTTTCAAGAGATCTTTGAGCAGACCCCAAGCACCCGTAATCGCTCCCACAGAAGCTTCACGGCTCATGTAAACACCGCCATAAGGGAGCTGTATAAAGAGAGCAATCGGCCCATGGACAAGGTAGTAGTGCATTGCCCAGCTATTAACGCCATGCCCTGCTTGCCCAAAGACAAGAAATTGCGCATGAGGATCCCGCATCGTCTCCTGCACAAAAGGATAAATGTCATAGAGCGGCTTTCCTTTGGCCCACTCGGTACCAAAGACACCCGCCCCAAGCTCTTTGATATCTGGCTGAAGGGTCTCTGGAATCACAGGCATCAGCAATCGTTCCTCCTTAAAAAAGGCCTTAGCTGCATCCATGCCATTTAAGTGTGTACTCACATTCATCATTCAATCCTCTCTTATACGGGCCCTGCCCACATCTTATACAACAGCTGTGTTCTCTTAAGATCTTACTGTTTAATAGTAAGCCATAAAAAGCCCTTTGTCAAAAAGTAGAATCGATATCAACGTATCAAAACATCACCATCATCCCCACACCCCATTTATAATCAGAATGCCAGCGCCCGCTAAGGAAAAAGTGCTCACTCAATCGAAAATCTATTCCCACATAACCTTCCCATTTTAAATGGGTGTCATAATCAAAGCCTCCATTGAGCGAAAGCCGCGGTGTCAGATCGATAGACTTATCCAAGGTCACGCGCCCACCCAAATCTGTATCTACCCAAAAACTGCTATCGATATTCATCGGAAGTAAATAACCCACACCCCAAATACCCCGTGTGGTTACTCCACTCTCGCGCTCTTCAACAAGATCAACTCCCCAAAAAAAAGATAAGAAACGATTGATGTAGCGATTGTAAGTTGCAATAACTTCCCACACTTCGTCATCATCATTCTGAAAGCCATACTCCCACTCAGCATTCACAATATTGAAGGTATTGGAAACCTCAACAAAGCCCGAGCTCATACTCGTCAATAGATAGGCCTGCCCTAGCAAATAATAAGGGTCGTGGTAAAGCTTGTGCCGCACGGCTTGCGTTGCCGCATCGGGCTCAAAGTCCTCATAGTGCACTACACGTGCCATCCCCGAATGCATGTGATAAAGATTATGACAGTGGAAAAACCAGTCTCCAAATTCGTCTGCATTAAATTCTATAACGACGGTACTCATAGGCGGAACATCCACCGTATGCTTCCGTGGTGAATAATCTCCTTGTCCATTAATGACGCGAAAGAAGTGCCCATGCAAATGCATGGGATGGTGCATCATTGTTCGATTGACTATCACAAAGCGCACAACCGTTCCTTCTTTAACACGAATAACATCATTCGGTGAAAGCGGACGATTATTAATCAGCCACACATAGCGCTCCATGTCTCCATCCAACGTCAAACGATAGGTTTCAACTGGAAGTTCTGGGTTAAAAGCTGTAGCCTTGGGCGCACGCAACTTTTCATAGGCAGGCCAAGGACGTTCGGATGTATTTTCCTTACCTAAATCTGGATGACTACTCACATCCGAAGCCAAAAAGTCAAAAGGTGACGGAGCATCCATCATCCTAGGTGGCTGCTCAGCAGCATTCATGGATACCATAGGCATTTCCCCATGCCCGTGCATAGCATCATCCATAGACATAGATTCATGCTTCATGCCGCGCATAGCATCCATACCAGGCTTATCAAAATCACCCGCATCGACGGCATCCTGTGGCATCCCAAGGCTTCCAGCTGGAGTCAAGGCAAGAACCTCCTTAAGTGAAGCACTATGTCCAATATAGGTATTGGGAAAGGGAACAGACTTTGCATAATGCTTCTTGCCCTCGCCTATCCAAAGCGAAGCATAGCCCGAGCCATCCTGTGAGGTCGCACGAAACTCATAAGCTCCAGATTCAGGTACGGCAACCTCAACATCATACGTCTCTGCGATGGAAATCAGTAGGCGATTCATTTCTACGGGCTCAACATCCTGCCCGTCCGCAGCCACCACCGTCATGGGTCCACCCGCATAATCGAGATAAAAGAAACTTGAGGCAGAAGCATCAATCACCCGAAGACGCACGCGCTCACCTGGTTTTGCCGACCACTCAGTCACCTGCTTTCCATTAATTAAAAAGGCATCATAGCCCACATCGGAAATATCCATCGGAGGCATACGCCTGAGCTCACGCTCAAGGTAGTCCTTCAACATTCCAAGCCTTATGGCCCCAATCAAACTCTGCGAACTCTGCTTTTTCACAGAAAACCAATCATTGCCCTGCTTAAGAGCATGCATGACAGCACTGGGTTTTTGATCTGTCCAATCAGAAAGCACAACGACAAGCTCATCTTTTTTAGGCCCACGCACATCCGAAGCACTTTTAGGATAAATCACCATCGATCCATACACGCCCCTTTGCTCCTGAAGATTCGAATGCGAATGGTACCAATAAGTCCCCGTTTGCCGAATTGGGAACTCATAGGTAAATGTGGTACCAGGCTCAATGGGAGGATACGTCAAATAAGGGACTCCATCCATATCATTGGGCAACAACAATCCATGCCAATGCACGGATGTCGGCACATCCATCGTATTGGTCACTTGAATTCTCGCTATATCGCCATCTTCAAAGAAAAGCGTTGGCCCAGGAATATTCCCGTTGATCGTCATACCAAGAACGGGCTTTCCCGCCTTATCGACAGTCGCCTCAGCAATCGTTAGATGGTACTCTACGGTCTTTCCATAAAGCATCACACTATGACAAAAAACAATCCCAACCCACAGGATAAGACGCACAAAACTAAAGCCATTAGGGTAATTCATGGGGCAGTAAAGTTCAGTTAAAATTCAATCAAAGGGCTAACTGCTCAATAATACTGGTCATCGGGAGAAAAAGGGCAACGACCAAACAACCAATCATCAGGGCCAAGGTAACAATAAGGGATGGTTCAAGCAAGGCAAGGCAAGTTTGCATACGACTTTCAACACGATCCTCTAAGTACAATGCACTGGCAGTCAGTTGATCTGCAAGCTCCCCTGTTTGCTCACCTGTTTCAAGAAAACCCATAAGAGCAGGATCACAGCAAAGCTCAATATCCAGTGCACGTGACAAACTTTCTCCATCACGCACGCGTTCACGAGCACGCAAAAGTTCACCCTGTAGTTGGGGAACGCCAACCACTTGGACACTTGCAGTCCAAGCATCCAGGACATCGACACCGCAGTGCATAAGTAGCCCTTGTGTCCTTGCCCAACGGGCGATATGCATCGATCGGATAAGCCCATTTAAACCAGGCAGTCGAGCACAGAGACCTTTAAACCAAGACTGCAGTGGAACACTCCGAATCCCAACAAATGCTGCTGCGACAAGAGAGATGAAACTTATAAAAGCACCTAAGCCATGGGCTCGAATAAAATAACTGACGGCGACAACCGAAGCCGTCATCCTTGGAAGCGAAGCTCCTTGTGAGAGATCTAAAAACACGCGTTCAAAACGAGGCACAACACCAATGAGAAGGACCGTCATTACAACAACAGCAATAACAAGAACCGTAGCAGGATAAAGGCAAGCTCGCTGCAAACGCTTTTTCACCTGGACCTGCCGCAAGCCATAGCGTTCAACTTCTCTAAGTGCAGGCTCAAGGGCACCTGCACGCTCTCCTGCACGAATACTCTGAATAGATAGAGCATCAAAGGAAGATTTAAATGATGCCATCGCCTCAGAAAGAGAACTTCCTCTCAACACATGCGATGCAAGTGCCTCAATGACTTGTTTCTCGGAAGGATCCTTAGCTTGCATAGCCAAAACCTCAAGGGCCCTCGGCAACGCCATACCTGATTTAAGCAGTGCAGCCAGTGCACCTGCAAAACGGAGTGAGGCAAGTCGGCTTAAATGGGACGGCCGCCGTACAAAGCGAGAAATACGCGATGGAACAACGCGCATGGCATGGACGAGCCAACCACGCTTTTCTAATTTCTCCCGAACCTTGTCTTCATGCATCACACGCATAATGCCCTCGCGTGGCCTACCTGCAGCATCAATAGCCTGGTAAAAAACCTTCAGCATGAGTCCCTCCCCGAAACTAGCATAATTTCATCAATGGTAGTCACTCCATTCATCACCGCTCGCACCCCGTCATCAAGCAGCTCCTGCATACCCTCCTCAATAGCACAACGACGCAACGTGGGAAGGGGTACACGACTCAGAGTTAGACTACGAAGCTCATCGCTCATCGGCATCCATTCAAAAATAGCACTGCGCCCCCGGTAGCCTTCCCCTTCACAAATTGGGCAACCCTTTCCGTAAAAAGCTTGAAGCTCAATACCCGATGCCCGAAAAGTATTCTTCACAGCATCGTCGAGCACCATGGTAGCGCGGCACGCATCACAAATACGTCGCACAAGCCGCTGAGCAAGCACCCCCGAAAGGGAGGCAGCAACAAGCTGAGGCTCCAGCCCTAAGTCCATCAGGCGAGGGATGGCGCTCGGCGCACACGCCGTATGGAGCGTGCTCATGACCCAGTGCCCAGTCAAAGAAGCCTGCACGGCAACACGCGCTGTCTCAGGGTCGCGAATCTCACCTACTAAAATAACATCAGGATCATGTCGTAAAAAAGCCCGCAAGGCCTCTCCAAAACCAAACCCTAAACGGTGGTGCACGGCCACTTGCGTCACCCCAGGCAGAACGCATTCAACCGGGTCTTCTGCTGTGATGAGCTTTTTAGACGGGTTGTTCATCGAGCGCAAAATACTGTAAAGCGTCGTCGTCTTCCCACTGCCCGTTGGCCCCGTCACAAGAAAAAGCCCATGCCGCGCCTCAAACAGGTGGTTTAGTTTTTCCCGCGTTGCATCATCCATACCAAGCGCCTCGAGCTCCCAAGCTTCGTGCAAGCCATCGAGCACGCGCAGCACCACACTCTCCCCAAAGGGTGTTGGCAACACCGAAACCCGAAACTCAACACTGTGCCCACAACATTCACGCCGAATCACGCCCTCTTGAGGCTGCTGATTTTCAGCAATATTGCAATGTGCTAAAACTTTGATTCTCGAGAGCACCCCTTGCGCTAAAGCACTGCGCGGTGCAGACTGTGAGCGAAAAACACCATCCACACGCAGACGAATCGAAAACCCCTCATCACTTCGCTCAAAGTGAATATCAGATGCGCGCAGCTCGACTGCATGCTCAAGCACCCGGTCCACCCAAGTCACTATCTCTTCGAGCTCTCGCCTATCATTGACTAACTGAACTACACCTGCACACATACACCCAACACCTCTTGTAAGCTTGTCTCCCCACGAACTACTTTGTTCATTCCATCGGCAAAAAGACTCTGCACTCCCAGATCGCGCAAGGTCTCACGAAGTGCCTGTAAAGAAGGTCTTTGTTCTATACTTAAAGAAAAACGCTCTTTCATACGGAAGCATTCACTCACGACCATGCGGCCAGAAAACCCTGTCCCCTGACATGCGCTACAACCAGCCTCCTGAAACAGTACCTCTGCACGCATACCGACTCCCTCAAGAACACGTGCTTCATAATCATTCACTGGGTGCATTTCTTTGCAGGATTTACATAGACGTCGTACCAAACGCTGCGCAACAACACCCTTAAGTACACTTGAAAGTAAAAAGGGCTCAAGACCAAGCTCCATGAGGCGAGTCACCGCACTGGCAGCATCCATCGTATGGAGAGAACTTAATACAAGATGCCCTGTCATCGAAGCATTGAGAGCAATGCGCGCTGTCTCAGCATCACGAATTTCACCAATCATTAAAATATCAGGAGCTTGGCGCAAAATAGAACGAAGCCCTTCAGCAAACGTAATCCCCATATCTTCTCGAACACCAAGCTGCGTTATCCCAGGAAGACGATACTCTATCGGGTCTTCAATGGTGATAATTTTGTGCGCCTTTGGGTCAAAACGCTTAAGGAGCGTATACAGCGTTGTCGATTTTCCAGATCCCGTTGGCCCCGTTGCAAGGACGAGACCATGCCCCATGGAAAGCATCCGGCCCATATCCCCTGCAGTAACCGGACCAAAGCCAAGATCACTCAAGGCTTCGGGTAGACCATCCCGGCTAAGGAGCCGCACGACCACCCCCTCCCCCCCTTGGGCAGGCAGGACTGAAACACGCAAATCCCAAACGCTGCCAAGAATCGCCTTAGAGATGCGACCCTCTGCAGGCACGTGCTGCGCAGTAACGGGGATCCCCGCCATGAGCTTCATTCTATTAATAAGTGCAGCGCGCAAGCGCTGCGGTGGCGAAAAGTATTCGCGAAGCTGACCATCCACGCGCAAGCGAATACGCAAGCGATCTTCCACTGGCTCTAAATGAATATCTGATGCAGCGCGTTTCACGGCCTCCTCTAAAAGCCAGTGCACATAACGCGCTGCAGGTGCATCTTCACCATCAAGGGCATTTGCATTTTTGGCAAATAAACGCCCGTAGGCATCAGCAATGGAAGCCTCAAGGCAAGGCCTATCAACATAATGAGGAAAAATAACCTTCCCCCAACGGTGCGCCAATTGATCGATGCGCGCAGGACCACTCTCACGCAATAAAGCCAAAGCGACAGCATTCCCTTCAATGGAAAGAGGTAGCACCTGAAGAGCCTCTGCCTCCTCGAAAGGCAAAAGGCTTAAAGCTTCTGCAGCTGCTTCGAGCAACTTAAAGGATTGAGTAGCGGAAACCTTCACGGGGTGCTGAAGCATAAGAATAAATTAAGTCATCCGTCAGATAAGTGGCTTAAAAACGTGACATTAGAGTCTGTCGAAGCAAGATGCTTTAAGAAGAGCTGGACAGCTTGCGAGGAAGTATCGTGCAGCAAGGTGCGTCGCAAGGTGTAAATCTTGCGGAGCTCATCTGGGTGGTAGAGCAACTCCTCACGACACGTCCCGCTTTTTTCGATATTGATGGCCGGAAATACACGTGCTTCGGCGAGCTTTGGGTCGAGGTAAAGCTCCATATTACACACAGCCTTAAACTCTTCAAAAATAGCAGCATCAACCGCACTGCCTGTATCAACTAAGGCGGTAGCAAGGATCGTCAAACTACCCCCACCTTCGATATTGCGAGCAGCACCAAAAAAGCGTTTGGGGCGATCGAGTGCAGAAGCATCGAGCCCAGAAGGAAGTACCTTTCCCGAGCTAGGCGTCACTGCATTGTAGGCACGGGCAAGGCGTGTCATCGAGTCGAGAAGAATAACAACATCTTGACCCACTTCAACCAAACGGCGAGCCTTGTGGATGACCATCTCAGCGGCATGAACATGCTTTTCTGCAGATTGATCAAAAGAAGAGTAAACAACTTCACCTTTCACTTGGCGGCAAAACTCTGTCACCTCTAGGGGACACTCGTCAATCAATAGCACCATGAGCTTTGCCTCAGGACGATGCGCTGCTATGGCCCTGGCGATTGACTTAAGAACCATGGTCTTACCAACACGGGGTGGTGCAACAATCAGACCACGCTGCCCTAGCCCAATAGGAGCAACCAAGTCGATCAAGCGCATAGCGATACTATCCTCTTGATCATGCTTACTCGATAGTAAGATACGCTCCTGTGGATAAATAGGCGTTAGGTCTTCAAAGGGAACTTTTTGGCAAGCGATTTGAGGCGGCTTACCCATCACTGCATCGATAGAAACGGCAATCGGACAGGAAGCACCTTCACAAGGAGGCAGTGCACGCACTGTGACAACATGCCCTCGTTTGAGGCCGCAGTGCTCAATCAAGCAGGCAGGGACAAAAGCACTCATCGCACGTAGCTCGTAACAGTCTCGCTCATAGACGAGACAAGCATCACCATTACCCAAAGGCTCAAGGACACCATAGAGCTTTAAATGAAGCGAGTCCTTTTCAGACTGTGCATTTAGGTACTGCTCAATCAAGGCGGATTTCGTAAACCCTCCTTGAAGATGAAAGCCTTGATCTAAAAACCAAGTTTTAAGGTCCCGCATGCTCATGCTGTAGAGCGCATCAAAATCGAGCGGCTCACCGACAAGATCTGAAACAAGCTCTTGAACGCCTTCCAACGTTTGCAAGGGAGCCCAACGCCCCAACCCGCCAAGCACCAACTCTCGATTTAAAGGACGCTGACGCTTAGAAGGTTTTGGCTTGGAGGTGAATTTACCAGGAGGGCGCGACTTGGCACCTCGATAGTTTGTACGCGAAGCGCGTGCCGTGTAATCTTTATCACTATCTCTGTCCGCTTCGGACCCCAAAGGTTCTGACTGAAAAACAGTGGTCATAGATTGCTTTGCTATGTGCGTTTGAGTTGTTTGAGTTGTCTAAAAAGCTGATCGACTTGCTGTGTTAGGAACGCTTTCGATCCATCGTTGAGAAGAACAAAGTCTGCACGGGACATTTTATCTTCTGCAGGTAATTGATAAACCATACGCCTTCGGGCGTCTTCTAAACATACACCTGCTTCAACCAGTCGACGCTGCTGCACGTTAAGTGAGCACGCTACACATAGTGTATAATCAAATAAGGTTTCAAGGTTTTTTTCAAAAAGAAGTGGGACCTCAATTAGCCAATCGTATATGGGCTCTGCAGTAACAGCCGCTGTCCAATGTTTGCGCACACGTGGATGAAGCTCTGACTCAAGCCAAGCAAGGGAGGCCGCATCCTTAAAAACTTTTTGAGCGATTGCATTGCGATTTACTTCTCCAGAGACATCCAACACAGCATCGCCCCAACGTTCTATGAGCAATGCTTTCATCGAGGCATCATCATGCAAAATGTCTTTGACTAAAGCATCGCAATCTATCGTACGCATGCCGTGCTTTTCAAACAATGCACGCACGGTTGATTTTCCTGAGCCAAGGCTCCCTGTTAAACCGATCAACATGGCACAGCCTTTCTATAAAAAACCCGAAACAAAAAACGAGCTTTTTAAAAAGACCTGACGGTTAATGCCCCTAAAACACTACGCGATCATAATAGATTCTGATCGAGAGTTTGATACGCGTGAGCCAAAAGCTGATCACACATAGCTGCTTTGGAGTTCTTGTCGATGTCAAGCTCCCTGGAGCATGTAACTGACCTACCAACAATTTCTTGTGATTTTTTAAGCAACTCTCTCTATATGATCGACAGGATCCTCGATATTTTTGGACATTACCCGGGCTTCGAGTGCTTTCGGCGCACTCTCAGGCTGTGGTGAAGTGTGGTCGACCACGCTTGGTCTTGGCTCAGATAACCCCCTAACATGCTCTTTATTAGATACTTGATCTTCTTGACTAATGTGGTCGACCACGGTACGGATGGGCTCAAAGTGGAGCTCTGGACCGTGCTCGATGTCGTCGAGCTCGAGGAGTTCGCGGGCGCGGATCTTCTGGCGGGATGAAAGTATAGGGGAGCACCTTGGTACGGCGGGACTGAGCGTTTTCGTAAAAGCGGTCCCAATAGCAGATGGCGTAGGCCTGGGCCGTTGCAGGTGCTGAAGGCGCTTGTTTCTCTTGTTTGCCAAGGGGAGCCGGCCATTTAGCCTGCCTCTGGCGTTGTCGTCTCTTTTTTATTTTTCGTTTCATGTGGATGATTCCCTTATGATTAATTGATTTATAACTCTATGTGATGATATTCATAAGGGCTTAGATAGGCCTTTCATCGGCAGATACCCTAAGAACTTAGTCCGGAACAATTATAATGTTATATCTAAATGCAAGAGGAAATAAACTTCTAGGTATTTAGAATTTTATTAGTAAATAACAACAAAAAACAGAAATACATAATTATATTTATTTTAATGATTTATAAACCAAGAAATGGAGCATTTAGCTATTTTCCACAGAATAAAATTGACTTATTTTTAACAAAAAAGATATCCAAAAACGCTCTCTTAACAACAGGAATTAAATATCAACTATTCTATAGTCATGTACATTCACACCAAAAAACTCATCGCTATCTCCTGCGGGCTACTGCTCAGCTTATACGGATGGTGCCACACCAACGAAGACACAGCGCGTGACGAAGATGTTCACTCTGCACACGAAGAAGACTACTCAAACCTGGGCCTTGCCCCCATTTTAGAACGAATGGACCAGGCCTCACAAGCAGCCTTTGGCTATTCAATCCAATATTTTGGTCAGCATGGAGAACTGCCCTCTGGGAACGCTATCCAGCAACACCTCGACAACGAAGGCCACACTTTCAGTGAGGAGGAACTCGAAGAACTCCTTGTGCAAACAAGCGCAGGCAGCTATCTATCGCCCAATATGAATCGAATGATAGTCCTGGGGGCTGCAGCACTCTCCTACTTTTACCCCCAAGTATGGCCTGTCACGTTCTTCTTCTTGCTCTACGATCATACCACCATCCTAAGTGGTGCCCAAAAATATTTCGGCAAAGGGACCGTTATAATGTACGGATTCATGACCGCCTATTTTTGGGCAGTTGTTCACCAGGCCAATCAAGGGGTGCATGAATTCAGAAAGTTTCTGCAAAAACACGGCTACGACGCCTACTGGATGTGGGGCGTGGGAGCCATGATCAGCACCCGCGAATATATGCGCCACTACGGACTACCCTTTGCAGGCTAAATAGCTGGGGATATCGCCAATAAAGCTTTAATAGCCTAAGCCCTGCTCATTGCGAGCGGGGCTTTTTGCTGGATAGGGCTTGATGTTTGCCAAGGGGAAGATGAAGCGTTCTTTGAAGACTTTACTAAGTTATAGATCGTCTTGAGTAGCTATCTCTATTGCTATCATTTACCTAGGCAAACATCTTTATTGATATTAAAGTATTACAAGAAACAGGTAAAGATAAGGAATTTACCCCGAAAGTATTGACTTCTAGAAAGATTGCTTTAGCACGGAACAACAAGAACAAGGGACTTAATGGAGAATTTTGCTGAACAATGTATGGACATGGCCCGCTCGATCTTGGGCCATAACCTGGAAGCGATTAACGAAGACGGCACAATAACACCCGTTTCTGGCGACACTGCCCTACCTGATGAGCCTGGCCACGCAGCCCACGCCATTGGAGAATTTTACCGAGCAACTCAGGAGACAAGCCTTGATGGCTACGACTTGATCGACCTTGCAGCGCGCACGCTCACGGCTCAAACCTTCACAGAAGGTGACAAGGAAAATGGCCTCGCCTACAGCTCCCTAGCACTTCTGTGCTTTGGCCCTGCTAAAGACCGCAACCTCGTATGGGAGCGCTTGCTCGACGAAACCCGCGAAGAGCTCGACCGCCAGCTTCTCATACGCACAGACTACACCGACCACCAGCAAGCATTCAATATCGCTAAGGCCGTCGCACGCTTCAGCATGGGTCTCTCCAAAAAAGATGAAACCGGCAAGCTGGTTGACTTGCTCATTGAGCGAATTCAGTCAACAAGCACAACGGGCTTCTTCGATGACAAGGCAGGCTCAATCGGTGGCGTCTTTGACATCTACGGCATCTTAAGTTTCATTTTCACACGGCAAGCATTGCAACTGCATTCCAACATGCACCTGCGCGACCGTAAGCTCCCTTCATTGCGCACTTACGCCGAGAAGTATCTGCGCATGCTCACAGACCTTGTCCGCATGGATGGGCTCGGCTGGAGCTACGGCGAATCTATCGGCGCTTATGGGCAAATGCACTGCATCACCCTCATCCTCCAAGCAATGCGAGATGGCTGGATCAGTGATGAACAAAAGCCCTACTACTTCGAATTGCTTCGCAGGCTCTTCCATTTCTTCTTTGTCACATACCTCGACCAAGAGCACGGCTTTCTCGTTATTCGAGATGAAGAACGCAATACAAGCCACAAGCACTCAACACGCATGGCAAACTTTGATGCTGCGCGCTATCTCTGCCAATGGGCTCGCCTTGCAAAGTCTATCGGCGGCACGATGGACCCGAAACCTCTCCCAAGCAAAACGGTCGGGCGCTTTGTAGTCTTTGACAAGAGCCACCGCCGCGAAAATGGTCTCTTCATTTATCAAGATCCAAAGAGTGGCCTTCACCTGCAAATCCCGCTCATGGGATCTCGCAGCACGGAAAGCTCCGACTCGCTTGCCTTCCCACACTCCCCCGGTATTTTTGATTGGCCTGTAGAAAAGTACCTACCAATCCTCCTCCCAGAACTTACCTTTGGCGAACATGTAGTCATTCCTGCTTTTTACGGAAAACGCTGCACAACCGGGCTTGGCCTGCGCAATTCATTTTTCTTCCGCTACGAACAACCAGAGCTCATCACTAAAGAGCAAAAAGTTGTATCGGGCATGGGTAATTGCAAAGTCAACTGGACCTTCCTTGGAGACAAGATCACCAGTGAATTTGTCTTTACCGTCAAGAACCCAACCCAAATGGACTCGATGCGCTATGTACTCGCGCTCGGTGCACCGCACTCGCGCTACCGCATCGGCACGACCTTTGCCCTCGGCGAAGAGAGCTTGCGAGCCTCCGTCGAAAAGGATGACTTCCAGGCAAACTGGGCAGATCCTGAAGTTGTCGCAGAGGACCCAGAGTACCGCACCTACTACGGGAAGATTCATTACTTACAAGTACTGCAGCGCAATCACCCACTCATCATGCGCCCAGGACAGCAGTATCGTCTAACGGTAACCTTCCAGCCGGACATTGTCCTCGCGGATGAATAACTTTAAAAGCGGCTGAACTCCAGTCGCTTTTTTATAACAAAGCTCATGCTCGCAACACGCATCATCCCCTGTCTTGACGTTCACGATGGGCGCGTCGTCAAAGGGATTAACTTTGGCAATCTACGCGATGCGGGTGACCCGGTGGAAATTGCACGTGCCTACCAAGAACAAGGCGCCGACGAGCTTGTCTTCCTCGACATCAGTGCATCCCACGAGGCACGCAAGACGATCATCGACATCGTGCAAAAAACAGCGGCTGTGTGCTTCATGCCCCTCACCGTCGGCGGCGGGATTAATTCTTGCGACACTATCAAGGAACTATTGCATGCTGGAGCTGACAAAGTGAGCCTCAACACAGCAGCCATCCAAAACCCAGAGCTCATCACTGAAGGGGCCAAGCGCTTCGGCAGGCAATGTATCGTTGTCGCCATAGATGCGCACAAAGAAGGCGACCACTGGCAAGTGTACACGCATGGGGGAAGGCAACGCACGGAACTCGATGCTGTGGCTTGGGCCAAACAAGCCGCGGACCTCGGTGCAGGGGAGATCCTGCTAACGAGTATGGATGCTGACGGAACGCAATCCGGCTATGATATCGCCCTGACACGGGCCGTCAGCGAAGCGGTGTCCGTCCCGGTGATTGCATCGGGCGGTGCAGGCAACCTGCAGCACCTCGTCGACGTTCTCAGTGAAGGCAAAGCAAACGCGGTACTTGCAGCCTCGATTTTTCACTTTGGCACACACACTCTTGCAGAAGCAAAATCTGTTTTAGCTAAGGCGGGCTTGCCCACGCGGAAATAAGGCTAACAAAACCTTTAAACCATCGCAGGAATGCGGCCAGCCTTAGCATCATGGAAGACATCAGAAGCCTCCGTTAGGCGGGTGATTTCCTCCTCAGAAAGCGTGTGATGGGGTGTATCAGCAAAATCAGCCACTTGACCTGGGTTTTTAGAGCCGACGATCGCTGTTAACGTGTTGATGCGAGAAAGCACCCAGGCAAGTGCCACCTCAATAGGCTTAATGCCACGCTCTTGGGCAATTTCCTCAACAAGAGAAAAAACTTTAAGGGCTTCAGGATACAGTTCTGGGCTGTACATAGAGTCTCCCTCGCGAGCGTGGAACTTAAGATCTTCCGCATTTAAGCGACGAGCCAAAAGGCCCTTGCCCGTTGGAGAATAGGCCATAAAAGGAATACCTGCTGCCATGCACATAGCCTCTGTTTCATCTTCGTACTCGCGCTCAAGCAAGCTATAAGGAACCTGATTCACGGAAAACTCATTGACCCTAGAGCCCAAACGGCGGAGGTCTTCTGCATGGAAATTAGAGAGCCCAACCAAGCGAGCCTTGCCACTGGCCTTGAGAGATGCCATGCAATCAGCAAAACGCGCGCTATGACCCTCCGTAGCAAAATAATCCCCCGGCCAATGAATGAGGTAAACATCCACGTAATCACGGCCAAGATGCTTTAGGCTTTGGTCGAGACGCTCGTGGTAGGCCTTTTCAGAAAGCTCGGCATCGGGCCAAATTTTTGAGATAACGATCATGTCATCCTTTTTGGAGCCAAGGGCCTTGCCAAGGCGACGCTCGGACTCTCCATCGCCATAACCCTCTGCCGTATCAAAAGCGGTAATACCCTGATCTAGAGCCGTTTTAACAACAGCATCTGCCTCTTGCTCCGTGCAGCGATTACCCCAGCCGACACTAGGGGCAATTTGCCAGCATCCAAAGGTGATAGCACTCCAGTCTTTATCAAGTCCTTGGCAACGTATGTATTTCATGATGATTTCCTCAGTTTGATGTATTGGCTTTTTTTACCGTAGAGAAAATGTATACGCTCAAGCCCTTTAATCTTGCGGGCAATATTAAACACACAGTCAAACATAGCCGAAGTAAGGCGATTGCGGGGAAGCTGCTCACTAAGGAACTCCGCCTCACTGACAGCAATGTGAATGAGCGATAAAGTTAAATCATCGGTGCGAGCGTAAATAATGACACCTGCAAGATGCTTTTCGCCAGAAATCTCTTCAAGAGCGAAAAGTGTCTGAACAGCCTGACCGCCTCGAAGCTGAAAGGTAAGACGCCCCGATGCCTCAACAATCTCGGGAATGCCGAATAGATCAATCGCGCGCTCCATCTCTTCGCGCACGACTGCTTGATTGCTATTGAAATAAAAAAGATCTTCAAGCTCATCGCGATAACGAGCATCAAGGTAGGACTCAAAAATAAGTGGGGCACTCACAGCGGTAGTCATGAAGAGGGGTGTTACTTAAAGCGCTTAGCAGGCACACCAAAAACACTGCTCTGCTCTTTAATGGTGTTAATAACGACAGAACCCGCACCCAATGTAGCATAAGGACCTATCTTGCGGTTTGGGATAAGGCTAACATGCGAACCAAAATAGACGCCTTCGCCTACTTTGCAAAAACCTGTAACGTCACAGTGGCAACTGAGAGTGCACCAATCGCCCACTTCGACATCATGGCCGATTGAAGTATGACAGTTAACCGTGACAAATTTACCTAAATGAATATCACACGTTAAAATGACATAAGGGCAAATAACCGACCCTTCACCGATCTGGACATGGTCACCAATGACAGCTGTTGGATGGATGAGCGTAATGAACGTTGCACCACGCTCTAAAAGAGATGTACAGACAGATTTTTTAGGGGCAATCAAGCCAAGGGCGCACACAAAAACATCATTTGGAGCGGGCTTGTAGCCCTCAATACCACCGACAATACCCACCGGATAGTCATAAGGATCTAAGGCATCTTTTCGATCATCGAGGAATCCCTTAATGCTCCACTCTACCCCATACTCAGAACATTGCTTAGCCCAAGCGTAGACCTCTCGCCCAAAGCCTCCTGCGCCAACGATGATCAAGTCTTTCATGGGAATTAATGAGCGGTGTAACCGCCGTCTATAATAAGATTGCTACCTGTAACCCACTGTGCAGCAGGGGACAGCAAATAGTGCACTGCATGCGCAACGTCTTCTACAGAGCCAAACCCAAGGGGATGAAGCTTTTCTTTTTCAGAAAAGTCAGCACTTTCTGCCATACTATCTAAGAGAGGTGTACGAACAATACCCGGGGAAATGCAGTTAACGCGAATTCTTTGGGGAGCAAGCTCGAGAGCCATGACACGCGTACCTGCAACAAGGGCCCCTTTGCTTGCGGCATAAGCGGTGTAACCTGCAGCACCAATAAGCCCACTAATGGATGCAATAAAAAGAATACTGCCTCCAGAAAGAATCTTTTTCTTTTTGAGCAAAGCACTCGTAAGCAGCATTGGGGCATCGAGGTTGACACGCGTCACCGCTTCGAGGTTTTTTTGATCAAGGAACTTGAAAGGACGTAAAACATTCACCCCTGCTGAATGAACGACACCATCAAGCTCGGGCAAAGAAGCAATCAGTGCGTCGCGCGCAGAAGCCTCAATAAGGTCTCCAGCAAACAAGCTGTGCCCCGAGCCTTCTAAAGAGCTCAGCGTCTCAGCAAGACGGTCTTCGTTGCGCCCCGTAATGACAACAGATGCACCCGCACGGGCGCAATGGGTTGCAATTTCTCGGCCTATCCCAGAGCTAGCTCCGGTGACCAAGACGCGCTTTCCCTTGATATCAAAACCTTGCGCCATCAAAAGATACCTTTAAGCAGGAGATGCACTGCCTCGCTTAGCCTGAACAGCATCAAACATTTGTTGAATGCTAGTCATCTCGCTTAGCTCCGTCCCTGAAACTTGGACATCATACTCTGAGTCAATCATAGCAAGAACGCTGAGAACGGCGAGCGAATCCCAAGCTTCTAAGTTGTTAGGGTTAGTATCGGGCTTTAAAGTGCCAGCCTCAACGGCTTCGACGTTATCTTCAATATTTTGTATGAAGCTTTCAATAGTCATAGTTGTGATGAGTTGTTGGTTAGGTTGAATTAATTCCAGTAAAGCATACACCCACCCCATGAAAGGCCAACACCAAAACCAGCCAGAAGAATCTTGTCTCCGGGCTTAAAACGGCCTTCTTTCATGCAAGACTCTAAGGCGATAGGAATCGTAGAAGACACGGTATTGCCCACCGCCTCCATTGCATAGACAAATTTTTCTTCGGAGATTTTTAACTTTTTTCGGAGATGCTCGAGCATGAAGACATTGGCCTGATGAAAAACAAAATGGTCTATCTCGTCCAGAGCATGCCCTGCTTTAGCAGCAACATCATGAACCAAGTCAGGAACGACACGCAAAGTGAAATTAAAAATGTCCGGGCCGTTCATATAAAGGTAGTCCGGATTGTGACCTTCTCCTGAAGGATCTTCGAGAGATGAAGCAGGTGCTTCCATGCGCGGACGACGGCACCCACCTTTTTCTAAAATAAGGCCCTTAGCGCCACGCCCGTCGGTACAGAGAATGAAAGCATCAAGCCGCTTAGAAGAATTTTTAGAGAGGAGTGTGGCTGTCGCTGCGTCCCCAAAAATGGTGCGCGTACTTTTGTCATCCGGGTGAATGTAGCGTGTATACGTATCACCTGTAAGCAGGAGGACTTCTTCAGCAAGGCCGCCCTGCATATAGGCATGAGCCGTAGCAAGCGCGTAAATATAAGCCGAGCAAGCAAGATTAATATCAAAAGCACCGCAGCTCATAGGGAGGCCTAAACGCTCTTGCAAAATACAAGAAGACGGAGGCAAGACATAATCAGGAGACTCGGTGCAAAAAAGCAAAAAGCCGATCCTAGAAAGATCTCTATCAGCCAAGAGTGATTGAGCAGCTTTGAAAGCAAAGTCCGAAGCGCACTCGTCACCCTGAGCTACATAACGAGACTTAATGCCCGTTTTTTTGTAGATTTTTTCCGCAGTCCAACCTTCCCATAAAGACTCAAAGTGCTCATTGGGCACACGCTGGCTTGGGAATTCACTTCGGATATCGACAATCATGAGCAGGGAGGCAATTGTGTGCTTTAAGGATAATCAGCACATATGAAGGGTCTCATAAAGGGGGGTCAAAGTCAACCCAAAGGACCCGCTAACTACTGACCTAGGGCGCTTAAAGACTGACCTGTCGGAGAGCTCTCGACATCAAAAATCGCCTCGGGAGCTCCAGAAAAAAGAAAATGCCCTCCTGCCTCACCGCCCTCAGGACCAAGCTCGATCAAATAATCTGCAAGAAGCAAAACATCCTCATGATGCTCGATAACAATCAATGTATTGCCTGCATCGCGGAGCTTAAAGAGCAGATCCATGAGTTTTTGAATATCTTCCCAGTGAAGCCCTGTTGTCGGCTCATCTAAAATATAGAGTGTACCACCTTGTTGTCGTTTACTTAATTCAAGAGAAAGCTTGATGCGCTGAGCCTCGCCCCCAGAAAGCGTATTGGCTGGCTGCCCGAGCTTTAAGTAACCGAGCCCCACATCCACAAGCGTTTGGAGCTTGGCGACAATTTTGGGTTGGTGCCGAAACAAAGTAAGCGCTTCATAAATGGAAAGATCCAAAACATCGGCAATATTAAGGCCTTTAAACCGAACCTCCAAGGTCTCTCGATTGTAGCGCTTACCTTCACAACTTGGGCACTCTGTATAAACATCACTTAGAAACTGCATATCGAGCTTGATCGCACCATCCCCCTGACAACGCTCACAACGTCCTCCCCTTACATTAAAACTAAAGCGACTTGGCTTATAACCACGAACACGTGCAAGCGAGCACTGGCTAAAGAGTGTACGCAAAAGATCAAACAACTTCGTATAGGTTGCAGGATTGGAGCGTGGGCTTTTGCCAATAGGACTTTGATCAACACGCACAGTGCTTAAAAAGTGCTCAAGCCCATCGACACCTGCATGCTTCCCAGGAATGGCCTTTGCCTTATTGAGCTTCCATGCTGCTGCCTTACCTAAAATATCATTAACTAGAGTGCTCTTACCTGACCCTGAAACACCACATACACAGGTAAGCAATCCAATAGGAAAGGCAACATCGATGGATTTTAAATTATGCTCTCGAGCACCCTTGACAGTAAGCCATTCACGCATGGTATCCAAGCGTTCTGCATTGCGCTCAAGCTTAAAATCACCGCTTAAATAGCCCCCCGTAATCGACCCCTTTGCCTGCATCATGGAACCTGGCGCCCCTTCAAAGGTGATCGAGCCCCCCAAGTGCCCTGCTGCAGGCCCCAGCTCTACGATATGATCGGCCGCAAGCATGGTTTTTCGGTCATGCTCGACGACAATGACCGCATTACCGCGATCGCGAAGCTCCAAAATGCAGTCTAATAATTTCCCGTGATCCCTGGGGTGAAGCCCTATACTGGGCTCATCCAGCACGTACACCACCCCCACAAGCCCCATACCAAGCTGTGTTGCCAAGCGAACGCGCTGAACTTCACCCCCTGAGAGCGTCGCATACGAGCGATTCAGGGTGAGATAGCCTAAGCCAACTTTTTGTAAAAATCGCAAACGATCCGACAGGCCGTGCAAAGGCTCCTCGGCATGGGCAAATGCCGCAGTGTCCCCTGAAGCCCGCACAGTTTCTATAAAAGCTCCTGCATCAGCAATGCTCTTGCCTAAAAAAACGTCCATGGAGGCTCCATTAAAGAGAACCGAACGCACGCGTTTATTAAAACGCGTACCCTCACAATCAGGACAAAGCGAACTCACCTGATAGGCCATCAAGCGAGCGCGCAGGCCATCACTTGAGGTCTCTGAAAAAGTCTTTTTCAGGTCAGCAATCACGCCTTCAAAGGGAAGCTCCTCAGGCTTTGCATTGCCAGCTTTGAGCTTAAAAGAAAACAGCCGCTTGCCCGCTCCATGAAGGATGACATGGCGAATATCTTCAGGCAAGTCCTTCCAAGGCTTTTTAGGATCAAAAGGCAACTGCTCGGCAAGTTGCTTTAAAATAGCATTGTGCCGGATGATCATGTTCTTGGAGCCAAGGCGCCAAGGCTTAATCGCACCACTACGGACCGTTTTCTCAGGATCAGGCACAAGCAGTGCTTCATTAAAATCCATCACTTCACCCAGGCCACGACATGTTGGGCAAGCCCCTTGAGGGTGATTGTAAGAAAAATGCTTTGGACTTAAAGCTTCATAGACAGCACCACAACACGTGCAGGCGAGATCTCGACTAACACCAAAACTACGCCATGGAGCTTCGGTATCATCCTGAATAAGCATAACCGCCCTGTCTTTCCCCTCTTTGAATGCTAGTTCAAGAGAATCTGCAAGGCGGCTGCGCTGATCTTCACCCAGAACAATACGATCGATCACAATATCGACCTCGAGCTCCTGGGACTTAGGCAAAGAAAAGCCAGGGGCATCGAGACGGTGAATCTCCTCATTAATGCGTACTCGTTGAAAGCCTCGCTGCCTAAGCTGAGCAATCTCATCGCGAGCAAGCGATGTCTTCTCCTTTAAGTAAGGGGCAAGGACCATAAGCCGGCACCCCATGGGCTCTTGAAAAATGCGCTCGATGCAATCATCCAGCGTACGTCGCTCGATTAAAGCACCGTCTTCAGGACAATGAGCAACGCCACAAATAGACCACAGTAGGCGTGCATAATCGGCAATTTCAGTTGCTGTGGCAACGGTGCTCCTGGGGTTGCTCCCACCGGCTTCGTGCTGCTCAATAGCAATAACCGGAGAAAGCCCGTGAATAAAATCAACATCCGGGCGCTTGACTTGGTCGAGCAATTGACGCGCACGCACAGACAGGCTCTCCATATACTTGCGATAGCCTTCTGCATATAAAGTATCAAAAGCAAGCGATGACTTGCCTGACCCACTCACCCCAGTCACGACGACCAGCTGCCCACGAGGCAGGTGCAGCTCGAGATTTTTTAAATTGTGTTCTCGAGCGCCCTTGATATGTATAGAAGGAACCTGTATTTTTGAAAGGCCCATATACGGTCCATCCTATGAATTTAACCTTAACTAATGCGATGAAAAAAAAGCCCATCCTTTACGTGAAAGACGGTTGCCCCTGGTGCGAAGAAGCTCTCAGCTTCTTTTCTCAACATGGCGTTCCACTCGATATTCGTGATGTTCGAGGCAATAAAAAACTCATGGAAGAGCTCATTGAAGTCAGTGAACAAAGCAAAGTACCCACATTTGCCTATGATGATTTCATCGTTGCAGACTTTAGCATCAATGAATTCCTCGACGAGCTTGATCAAGTCCCTGAAGTCCGCCTAGAGCTGGGCATTGGTGAAGACGAAGATTAATCAACCCATGCAAACAGACGGCAAAGAGAAACTCCTCAGCTCGACTCAAGGGCATATTGTGGGTAACGCCATCACATGCCTAGCTTTCGTTGCCATTATTGGGTTTTTCACATTTGTCTTTTTCATCCTTAAAGCCTTTGTCCTTCATTTTAGTGACGTTCTCTGGCCCATAGCAACCGCGACCATCCTCACCCTTCTTCTTCAGCCCTGCGTCCACGGCATCGAGGCTCATCTAAAGCTCAAACGCCCCTACTCGATTCTTCTTCTTTACACCGCAGGGCTAGCAGCCGTCGCAAGCATTCTTGGCATCCTGCTTCCCATCTTCATTGGCCAGCTCATCGCCTTTATCCAGTTCATCCCTGAGCTGGTCCTCCAATTCGAAAGTTTCATCAAAGAGCACCTCAAAGCACTAGGACCCTGGGCAGATGAAAACTTAGACAACGAAACCCTACAAAACATCATCAACCAACCCCTGAAGGCCATCAAAAGCATTTCGCTGGCAACCCTACCATCACTCCAAGAAGCTCGTCACACCATTACCTCATTCATCGCCTGGGTAACGGGCCTTGCAATCGTTCCAGTCTATCTCTTCTACTTCTTAAACTCGAATTTCAACATCGAACAGCGCCTCCGCGGCGAGCTGGACTTCCTCAAAAAATCCATCCGCGAAGACATTCTCTTTCTGGTTGAGGAGTTTTTAAACATCCTGGTTGCCTTCTTCCGCGGGCAAATCTTAATCGGGCTGATCATGGGGGTCGCTTACGGGCTAGGCTTTACCATCGCAGGGGTGAAGTTCGGCCTCATGCTTGGCCTTATGCTCGGCTTGCTCAATATCATTCCCTACCTGGGGACAATCATCGGCCTCTCAACCATCCTTCCAATCGCCTACTTCCAGCCAGAGGGCGGTCTCAGCCTCGTTGGCATAGCTATCGGCGTATTCATTTTTGTGCAAGCCCTTGAAGGCTATTTTTTAACACCGCGCATCATGGGCCACAAGACAGGCCTTCACCCGGTTGCCATCATCGTCTCCATCTTCTTCTGGGGGACGGCCCTTGGCGGCATCCTCGGCATGGTTCTCGCTGTGCCTCTCACCGCATTCCTGATCGTTGCTTGGCGCCTCTTAAAAAGGAAATACCTCCCACACTTCAGTGAGAGGTAATTCCAACCACGAACCTTGTTAAAGGTTAGCTCCTAACGCGTATATTCGAAACGGCAGCGGCCACTGTGACATCAGGCTTAAAGACTTTTTTCGTCCCGAAGAAGCCGGATCTTTCTTCTGTCGAAAATCGATTAATCCCCAAGCTGATATCACGCTCATAATTGCGAATAGAGTCTTCACCAACTTCAGGGGCTAAAAAGTCCATAAAGTTGTTGAGTTTCTGCTCATACTGCCCAAGAAGCACGGCTCGATTTTGAGCAGCTTGGCGAGCACTTGAAGGCAAGCTGCGGTCACCTGCACGCTCTAGAGCAAGCTGTGTTTGATGATTAAGCTCGTATGCAAGCGATATAAAGGCTTTGCTTCCCATAAGCTTTGTATAAACAAGCGCCTTATCATCGCCCAGCTTATGGGCCACCTGTTCAAAAATGGATGCTGATTGCTCCATGGGAATTTGACGCAAGTACTGCACAAAGCTTTCTATATCGTTTTTACTAGCATCACCCGTGTTGAGTAAGTTCACAAATTCATCAACTAAATCAGCCTGAGTGCTCTCACCAACTTCAGCCAGATTAACTTCGAGTGCCGAGCGAACGTCATCAACCTTCTGCTTCTCGGAAGCTTCGAGTTCCTGAGCACGTTGCTCTTCGCGATACTTTACCACAGCATCTACGCCCGTAGCCCCTTTATAGCCTTCCTTCATGAGCCTATCTTCAATCTCTTTTTGTTGGAGTCCAGTATAGCGCTCAACTTGACGATCATGAGCAACTTTTGCCTCCTCTTGAGCCTTCTTCTTCGCGACTTCTTCTTCGAGTCCTTTTTGCTCGTAGTAGACTTTAGCAGCACTGGCACGCCCGAAGACATCCAACCCACCAAATACTGTGTCTTTATCAGAGTCTTTCTCAATCGTCTCAATACGCTCCTCTAGCTTCTTCATCTTTGCCTCTTGAGCAGCACGCTTTTCTTCGAGTGCTTTTTCTTCGTAGTAGGCAGCAGCCTCCATATCATAGTCTTCATAAGCCTTGAGAACGCTGGCTTCTTCTTCCTCATAAGCCTTCTTCAGATCTTCTGCTTGCTCTGCCTTCAAACGCGCTAAATCAGCTTTAGCCGACTCAAGCGCCGACCTTGTAGAGTCTGTATTTGGCGAATAAAACCCATGCTTCTCACGCAACTGGTCAATCAAGTCCATGTCCTGCTGAAGAACTGCCACACGCTTCTCTGCCTTGGGAAGGGTTAAAGGATTTTCACCGGGCTTATCAGGTGCAAAGAGCTTATCGCGCTCCTCTTGGTAATGAGCGTCGAGCTCTTCTTGGCTTTCTCGAACAACAGTGAACACATCTCCATCCACGACCATCTCAACAACTTCATTCTCAACCGTCTTTGGCTTTTCAGCAAGATCACCCACATGTTCCTTCTGATAGCTATCCCAATTGCGAAGACGCTCATCAACACGCTCTTGTGCTTCTGCCTTACTCCCAGAGCCCGTATTTTCACTAAACTTATAAGTAAGAGCTCTTACAGCAGCCATCTTTGCTTGAGCATATTCAGCAGCTGCATGCTGCGCCTCACGATTAATACGAACATCCAACCCTGCTAACTCACCTCGAATCAAGGTATCAGCATCTCCCTTGTCATGCTGGTAAACATGACTTGTTAACTTCTTTTGAACGTCACCCCTAAACTCCTCTAAGGGCTTCCTCACGTCACCCAGACAATTATCATATTCGCGGGCAATATCTAGCATGAGTTGCTTTTCATGCTGATCAAGGACTTCTGCTATTTTAGCATCCCATTGATCCCGAGGCAATTTTTTGGCAGCCTCAAAGGCAGCTTGCTTCGCTTGATTCAGCCTTTGCTCAACATTAATTTTAGACTCAACTTGAGCCATTGCCTCTTTGGCTACATTGTCATAAATGCTATGAATCTTACCAGAAATCTGATCTTTTCCAGCAGGAGGTTTTCCTATCTTTGAGGCATAGCCATGCTCTGCAAACAGCTCTGCCTTCTCATCCCTCCCCATACGATCACAAGCCTCCTCATAAGTCATACCTGCGCCACCCTCATTTTTAGGCTTTGTCATAAAGTGGAACAGTAAGATAGACTCTTGTTGTGCTAATTTATCAGGCAAGACATTAGCAGCCCTAAAGCTATTCACGACAAGATGCCCATAGTTGCGATAAAGGCTCTGCTTACCTTGAGCAGACAAGCGGCCCACGGCCTCTTTCATTGTAAGACCAGCGCCTCCTTTCTCCTTAGGCTTTGTCATGACAATTAAAAGGTTTTGGCACTCTCTTTTGCTAAGAGGCTGTCGTTTATTCTTTGCACGGGCTTGAAGTGCTTTACTTGCATTTTGCTCATAAACAGCGTTACCTTGCTTAACATCCCGACTACTTAAGCCTTTACTAGAGCTACTCCCAAAACCAAATAGCCGGCTCCAAAAGCCTCCGCTACTTTCTTGTTTAGCAGAAAGTGAGCCCTTCGGTTTATCAGCAACGTCTACACTTTGTCCCCCTCTATACTTAGCCTCAATATCCTGATACTCTTTAGAGTATGTTGCTTGAGGTTTGCTGCTTGAACTTGATAAACCTAGAAAACTAAGTAATCCCATGATAATATCCTCCTAATGTATTTGTTTAATTTTAGAATCTCTTCGTAAATCCTTAATAATTCCTATATATTTTTAGACACCTAAGCTACGGGGTAAGTTCCACTCAATCCATATGTTTCCAGAGTCACTTATTTCATAAAATAACATACATTCAGCCATTTTTCAAATAGCATGCATAAAAAAGGCGCTTTTTGAAAAACGCCTATCCTTTACCTTACTTATTGAGCACGTGAGCGTTAGCCATCGTAACCCCACTTAGAAGCGCCCCGGTAATCCCCAGAAGGCCTTGGTCTGTCCCACAAAGGTATAAATTCTGAAGCTCCGTACGCCCCTCACGAGCCTTCTCAAGAGAGCCATAAATGGCCCCTCGAAGATGACTTGTAAACTGTGTCACCGTCCTGGGGGTAAACATATCGGTTGCCTTAGTTAAATCATCCAGGCTTTGTCCTTTGAGTGACGGCAAGATCTTCAGGGCATTTTGAGTGAGGGCTTCATAGGCTTGCACTTTTTCTTCATAATAGCGAGCCTCCTCCAGCGAGCTCCAATAATCATAGTTAGCAAGGCTCGTAATCCTCAGCCAACCCTCCTCAAGGCGCTTACCATCTGAATAACGATAATTATTCGGAATACAAATAACGCCACTGCGCACATCTACAGGCTCGCGCGATGGCTCATAGTGAAAACGCTCCTCCGTTGAAAAGAAAATGATCGTGTCCTTCCAGCCAAGATCTGAAGGCTCAGCATCGAGGATCGTCATCGTCTCGGCAAAACCCAAACGCTCATGGCAGCGTGGATCGTCTTGCTCTCCAGCTTTCCCCACAAGACGCATCGTCTCAACAAGGCCTGCCGAAGAGAGTACCGTCTCGGCAGTCACACAGTCCCCATTTTCAAGGTGAATACGCCTTACACGGCCCCCATCAACCTCAAGCCGAGACACGCCACACTTCATCTTGCGCTTTCCACCCAATGCGCGATACTTGTCGAGCAAAAGCCGAATGATTGGGCGAATACCTGCATAAGGCCGCGCAAATCCTTCCAAAAAAAGCGAACGAAACAAGATAGCAAACTGACAAAAGTCCAAGTCATGAGGGCTGGCACTGCCATAGTACATACACGGACAGAGAATCATCTCAATCAAGGCATCATCGGCAATGTAGCCTGCAAGGGCTGCGCGCGCAGAGTCCATCCGCTTGAACAAGGCAGGGTCATTCATGGTGGGCAGCTCTGCTACAAACCTGCGAAAGCCATCGATGGACTTCGGAAAAGCACGTGCCACTTCAGTCTCAAAATGGCTAAAGTCATTATCAAAGAAAAGCGACTCCCCGGGAAAGCTAATCCTCGAGCCTACTTGTTCAGAGAGATCCAACTCCTCGCGACGAATTCGCAGCTGTTTGAGGATTTTCCCCAAGGCGGTCCCCTTAACCCCTGGGGGGACATAATTGGTCAAGGCATGCAGCCCAACGTCAAACTTGCGTCCATTCAGGCTATAAAAACTATTAAGCCCACCTGGAGCATTGTGCTTTTCGACAATAAGGACCTCCTTGCCAAAATGCGCTAGCCGAATCCCCGCGGCGAGGCCTGACATGCCCGCCCCAATGATGACGGCATCAAAATGCTTGCCGTCAAGGGACCTATCCATAGATCGTAGTGCCGGGGGAACGCTTAGTTATTGAACTTGGGCGTCAAATAGTCAGCGCAGCTATCCAAGGTTTCGAGCTTAGGATAGTCTGCCTCAGGGACTTCAATGCTGTGGCGCTTGCGCAGCTCCATAACAATGTCCAAAAAGTCCATAGAATCGAGATCTAGCTGGTCGCGCAAGCGAACGGCTGGCTTCACATCGCCCAGATCTTCATCGGGAGCAATGTCTGCAATGATATTCAAAATTTCCTGTTGAACCTCTTCTCGCGTCATAAATTTAAATACTAGGAGCTCAGTTTTGGACTAATTTTCGGATGATGACAACAGAATTAACGCCCAACATCCCAAAAGAATTGTTTAAGAGGATCTCACAACGATCCAAGCGCTTAGGCTCATTGAGGACGAGGTTGGGCAAGGCGCACTGAGGGTCTAAATCATCGACATTGATCGTCGCATGGGCATACCCGTCCTCAAAAGAGGGTAAATTCCCGGCGAGCTCAAGCGCCCCCGCTGCCCCCATCGCATGCCCGATAAAACTCTTGGTATTATTGAGATAGGTATGCTCGCTGCTTCCAAAAACATCCCTAAGGGCAGTACATTCTTGGATATCCCCTTGAGGTGTTGCCGTAGCATGTGTACTGACGATATCAATATCCTCGGGCTTTAGTTGTGCGCGTTTTAATGCCGCTTCAATACACTGGGTTTGCCTCTCAGGCAGAGGTAAAACGGCATCACAGGCATCCGAGTTCATGCAATAACCAATGATTTCTCCGTAAATCTTAGCGCCACGCGCCTGTGCATCCTCTAGACGTTCAAGGACATACATACACCCTCCCTCGCTAACCACAATCCCATTGCGCGCTAGATCAAAGGGCCTGGAAGCAGCATTGGGGTCTTTGTGCTCAGCCAAAGCACCCTGGTTTTTAAAGCCAGCAAAAATCCCAAAGGTGTGGATACTCTCACTCACGCCACCAACAAGCGCCTGATCGACCTCGCCAAGGCGAAGCATCTGAAGACCTTGTATAAGACCTGCGTTGCCCGCCGCACAAGCTGCACCAATCGTATAGTGTGGGCCGGTTATGCCAAGATTCATCGTAATCTCGCCAGCTGGGTTATTGGCAATCGTCCTTGGGTTGTGATGGTGCGTCCAGTACTTCGTGTCGTAATTAAATTGAGAAATATTAAAAATCTCCTGCTCGGTCTCAACATTGCCATGCTCGGTAATCCCCACATAGACGCCTACCCGCGAGGTGTCCATCGCCCCGAGCTCAAGCCCGGCATCTTGCAAGGCTTCGTGAGTACAGTAGATGCCAATACTCCCTGCACGTGTACCATTACGCAAGGCCTTACGCTTCTGATACTTAAGCTGATCAAAATCACACACTCCAGCAAGCACAGAGCCCATATACCGCATGTCAATCCGCTGAATTCGCGGCTTTCCTTCAAGAAGGTTTTGGCGGAACTCAGCGAGGGTATTCCCATTGGGGGAGGTCAAGCCAACTCCAGTAATGACGACACGACTGTCACGATGCATACCTCTCACTTCTAACAAAAACCCTGATGACGAAAAGGTTAAAATGAGATAAAGTGCTCAAATCATCAGCGTAGTCCTGGGGTCTACCTCACTCAAATTCATGCACCATCTCCGCTTTTGCCTGTTCTTTTTATCATTTAGCTTATATACAAGGAGCTTATGAATGTGCTCGTCGTTGGAGGCGCCGGTTATATAGGAAGCCACTGTGTTCACGCCCTTGCCGAAGGGCCCCACCGCCCCGTGGTGGTTGACAATCTCGTCTACGGCCACAAGGCAGCCCTCCCCCAAGGCATTCCATTCTACAACAACAACTTAGGGAACAAAAATGCCATATCCTCAATCCTCCAAAAAGAATCCATTGAGGCTGTCATGCATTTTGGCGCCTATGCCTATGTCGGTGAATCGGTCGAAGACCCTCTCAAGTACTATATTAATAACGTTGCTGAGACCCTTTACTTACTCGAGGCCATGCAGGCCTCAGGTGTGACCAAGTTCATTTTCTCTTCCAGCTGCGCCACCTATGGCACCCCCGATCAGCTTCCCATCACAGAGGAAACACCCCAAAAGCCCATCAATCCCTATGGCCAAACAAAGCTTGATATCGAGCAAGCCCTGAAGGCCCTCGCCACACAAAAACAACTCAGTTTTGTTGCCCTGCGGTATTTCAATGCTGCAGGCGCTAGTCTCAAGCACCCCATAGGTGAAGACCACACTCCCGAGACGCATCTCATCCCCCTCGTCTGTGAAGTCGCCCTCGGCAAACGTCCCCACGTCTCCATTTTCGGAACGGACTACCCCACTCCAGACGGCACCTGCCTTCGAGACTATGTCCACGTGGACGACCTAGCCACAGCCCACATCCTCGCACTGGATCATTTAAACACTCCAGGCACCCAGCTTTTTATCAATCTCTCTACCGGCAAACCGTACTCGGTCCGCGAAGTCATTCAAACCGTTGAATCTGTAAGCAGCAAAAGGGTGACTACCCTCGAAGCCCCAAGGCGACCTGGAGATCCCGCAACCCTCTATGCAGATCCAACACGGGCTAAGCAAATACTCAACTGGCAACCCAAACACTCAGACTTGGGCTCCATCATACAAAGCGCCTGGTCTTGGCATGCGCAGCACCCCAACGGTTTTCATTCCTAAATAACGCTTCAGTATTTTATCTATGCATCTAGGTCGCCCCTTTGGTATCAAGCTTGAACTTCACTTCACCTTTATTCTCCTTGTCCTTTTTTACGGGTGGATGGGGTGGCGCGTTCAGGGGCTCCCAGGAGCAGTCATCAACACAACAGCCATCATCCTTATCTTCGGCTGTGTCGTCCTGCATGAGTTAGGCCATAGCCTCGTTGCACGCCACTATGGTATTGGCATTCGCCGCATCCTACTCCTACCCATCGGTGGCATGGCAGAGTTTGAACGCATCCCACGCACCCCCAAGAAAGAGCTTCTCATCACGCTCGCCGGCCCTGCGGTCAACTTCTTCATTGCTGCAGCTCTCATTCTCTTTGGAGGCATCATGCCCGAAAACTTCCTTCAAGAATCGCTCACTTTTCATCAATTACTGAACTTCGTTCTTTTTGTGAATCTTGTCATGGGATTTTTCAATCTCATCCCCGTCTTCCCCATGGACGGCGGTCGCATCTTAAGGGCCATCCTCGCCTTTTTCCTCCCCTATATCGATGCTACGCGCATTGCTGTTTATATCGGAAAGATCCTTGCCATTGTTGGCATTGCCTACGCCATCCTCTACGCTCAAAACATCATTCTTGTGCTTCTCTTTGCATTCATCTTTTTTAGCGGAGACAGGGAATACCAATTCGTACGCCAACAAGAACGCCTACGCCAGCAATGGCAAGAAGCCATACGCGCTGCCTCACAACAAAAAGATTAGGGGCCCCTACTTTAAGGCTCTCGAACGAATTAAATCTTCCGTACGATAGATCTCCCAAGGGCCTGCCTCTAAATAAGATTCCCCTGTAAGGCTTTCATTGTGCCAATCATCTCTGGTCAAAATATATTCAGCACCGTATTGCTGAGCAGCCTCAACAATATCCCCCCAAGAACGTTTTGCATAGACAGCATCTATGTCTGTGTCGGGATTGAGAGGCTCACCCAAGACATTCTCCATGCGCTTATGCCACTCAACAAGACCCTGCCCTGTGTTGGGCGCAAAAGCAACATCAACGATCACACTACGCTGACTCAAGCGCCTAAAGTCCTTAAAATTTAGAGACGGTGGAATCAAAATCAGAGCATCTGTAGAAGAGTTGTTCTTAAACTCTACAGCCAAACGGGACAAGTCATCTTGAGGACTCACAGCAATACTCAATCTGTGTTGATATACTGACTGCAAGGACTTTGGAATATCATACGCGATAGCAACCACACAAAGCGTACTCATCACGAGAGCCAAAGATACACTTAAAGCCAAGCGAGACCACTGGTTGAGCTGCATCGCTTGAATGAGAGCAGGCACCATGAGCACGGCTAAGGTAATCAAAGGAAATATATCCCCAATAGCTTGAACGAGCTGAATGGGTAGAGCCATTAAGGCACAGACGAGGAAAAAGCCCCAAGCAACAACAGGGAATGATATATGCTCTAATCGATATCCCCTAAGTACTGGAAGGCTGAGCGCAAACAAAAGTAAAAACAAAGCGGCATTGCTAGAGACCGGGATCACAAGGAGTAGCCATGCAATGACCCATTGCCGCTTTTTGAGTGCCTCTTGAAAGATATAAGCAAGCCCCAAAATAATAGCAAATTCAGAAAACAGTGCTATACGAACCAAGTGTAGTTTGGCAATCAATCCTTCAGGCCTCCACTGAACAAAAACAAGGACTAAAAACAAAAAGACAAATGTTGTTAACACGATAATCTGAATACTCCGCTCAAGAGAACGCGGCACTTCGGGCGAACGCTTCAAACACAAAAGACCACCTCCATAAAAACAAACAAGCCAAAACCATTGATTAAAATGCCACCCTGTAAAAGACAAGTGCTGAGGACTGTGCACAATACCATAAACACGTGCAAATACTTGATCACTCACTAAGCTCGCTTCAGCAGCACCACTCAAATACATAGGCACATAAACACACCCAAGACCCAAAAGCCATACACTCACAGCTAAAACAGCCTCCCAAAAACGATGCCGATTATATAAAGTGTCGAAAAAGAGCAGTGGCACAATCACAATACCAACAACAAAGCCGATCAAAAAACTCATCAATCCAGCAAGCCCAAAGAAAAGATAAGCAAGTAACCAATTGTGTTTCAATGCGAATGCCGCTCCCCAAAGCACAAGACCTACCGACAAAAATGCGGATACGGGTATAGGCGCAAACGAGCCCACCAACCCAATAGAGCCCGATTCCATCACATAGAAAATCCAAAATATAATGAAGCCTGCACAGGCAATCATAAGCTTTCTAGATACATTGAGAAAAAGAGCACCACCCACTAAAACAAGAAGACTCACTACATAATAAAAAAAATAAGCTCCTGGAACACCCATGCCTGCACGAGCAAAACTGGCTATTAATTCGCGATAATAGCTTTGGGGCGTAAAGGTCGTGGTCTCTTTAACAAAGAAATCACGCACATACAAAGAATCATCTAGTATCCGCTGAATAGGCGGCTCATCCAAGGTGTGCCCTTCAAAAGGGTAATCATAGCCCAAGAAAAAAAGAACGCCGGCAAGAACAAATACAAAGAGCGCAACGTTCGATAGAAAATGAATGAACGAAAAACGGGAAGAAGAGGTAGTCGTCATAAGATACTTAAGCTTAAACCCAAGAGTAAGCACATTAAACAAAATGGCATGCTAATGCACCAAGACCTTAAGCACAAGCCTTTTAGCTTAACAGCCTTGTAGACTACTCGCGCAAAGCGCCTGCTAAGCGTGACTGAAGAAAATCTTGATAGGCAGCCGTTAAGCCTTCTTTAAGCGAAATCTTGGGAGACCACCCGAGGGATTTTATTTTAGAAACATCCAGCAATTTGCGAGGCGTCCCATCAGGACGATTTGAATCGTAAGCAAGGCGCCCTGAAAACCCTGTAACTTCACGAATCATCTCAGCAAGATCACGAATCGCAATATCTTCGCCATAACCTATATTCACCCAGTCAGGCGGGTGGTCGACGCTGAGGAGGTGGACGAGACCCTCAGCCAAATCATCCACATGCAAAAACTCGCGCTTAGGACTTCCCGTCCCCCACAGAACGACCTCTTCTGCACCTGATTCTTTAGCATCATGAAAACGCCGCAAAAGACCCGGGATAACATGGGAGTTTTCGGGGTGATAATAGTCTCCAGGGCCGTATAGATTAGTAGGCATTGCCGAGTGAAACAGGGCACCGTATTCCTTTCGGTAATACTGGCAAAGCTTAAGCCCCATGATCTTAGCAAGCGCATAAGCCTCATTGGTTTCTTCAAGAGGCCCTGTCAAAAGATATTCTTCACGAATCGGCTGCGGGGCTTCGCGCGGATAGATACATGAACTCCCCAAAAAAAGCAAACGCTTCACGCCAGACTCATAGGCAGCGCGAATCACATTTTGAGCAATCGCTAAATTTTCAAGACTAAACTCAACCGGATAGGTATTGTTGGCAACAATACCGCCAACACGCGCGGCAGCAAGGACAACGATCGATGGGCGAGCCTCAGCAAAAAACCTGTCAACGGCCTGCGGATTGCAAAGGTCTAGCTCATCACGTGAGCGGGTAATGATGGCATCATGGCCATAACGCTCTAGACACCTCACCACGGCGGATCCCACCATGCCGCGATGCCCAGAAACAAAGATGGACCCTTCTAGCTTCACGCTCCAGCAGCAACGAGCTCTTTATCGGCGTTTTTGTAGGCGAGTTCTTTTTTAGCAAGCTCAAGATCAGCATCGACCATGAGAGCGACAAGCTCTTTAAACTTCACTTTAGGCTCCCAGCCTAATTGCTTCTTCGCCTTAGTAGGGTCTCCCAAAAGAAGTTCTACTTCGGCAGGACGCTCGTAGCGCTCATCATGCTTAACAAATTCTTCCCAGTCTAAGTCAAGACGGGCAAAGGTCTCCTCACAAAATTCGCGGACAGAATGCGTCTCCCCAGTAGCAACAACGTAATCATCCGGATTATCTTGCTGAAGCATAACCCACATCATCTCGGCATATTCTTTAGCATAACCCCAGTCCCGACGAGCATCTAAGTTGCCCAGGTAGAGGCTATTTTGTAGACCCATTTTGATGCGCGTTGCAGCACGGGTAATCTTGCGGGTGACAAATGTCTCCCCACGGCGTGGTGACTCGTGGTTAAACAAAATACCATTGCTTGCATGGAGGCCATAAGACTCACGATAGTTCACCGTAAGGTGGTAAGAAAAAGCCTTAGCACAGGCATAAGGAGAGCGAGGATGAAAAGGCGTTGTCTCCGTTTGAGGAACAGCATGGACCTTCCCGTACATCTCTGAAGAAGAGGCTTGATAGAAGCGAACTTTACCCACGAGCCCCGTCTCCCGGATGGCCTCAAGAATGCGGACGGTACTGAGCCCAACAACATCCCCCGTGTATTCTGGAATGTCAAAAGAAACGCGAACATGGCTCTGTGCGCCCAAGTGATAAACCTCATCGGGCTTAAGATCGTAAAGGAGCTTTACGAGATGAACAGAATCAGCCAAATCGCCATAATGGAGGAAAAGCTTACGCCCGTGGATATGCGGGTCTTGATATAAGTGATCGATCCGAGATGTATTAAAAGAGGAAGCTCGACGAATGATCCCGTGGACTTCGTAGCCCTTCTCGAGCAAAATTTCAGCTAAATAGGACCCGTCTTGTCCTGTGATGCCAGTAATCAGTGCGCGTTTCATATAAAAGGATAGATTAGCTTTAGCTGATTAAATCGCTTAATGTCTTTTTGTCTAACTTAAACTGCTCATGCATCTAAGAAAAGTCCCTTGCATTCAAAGCCGCCTCCCCTATTAATATGGCTATCCATGAACACGAAATATGGCTATCCATGAACACGAAGCCTCAAGACATACAGATTATTGGAGACCACATTGCCATCCGCTGGACGGATGGGAGTGAAACTTACGCCCATGCAGCAAAGCTGCGGGCTGAATCACCGAGCGCAGAAAACGTCGGCGAAAGAGATATTCTAGGCAACCATTATGGCGGCAGTGACCAAAAAGAATTTTCAGGCATTACCGTTGAGGCTTGGGAATTCATCGGCAATTACGCCATTCGCTTCATTTTTAGTGACGGCCATAAAACAGGCCTCTACACCTATGCTCTTCTCAAGAATCTCAGCACAGAAGACTAGGCAAATCCTCGCTGGCTGCGCCCTGAAAAATCGATAAGCTCCCGAATGACCGTGGATTCTTGGTTTAGCTCACGTTTCAGGCGGTCCAAAGCCTGACTGCGATTAAGCCCTTCGCGATAAAGAATCTTATAGGCAGCACGCACCTGCTCGATATCCTCACTGGAGAAGCCGCGACGCTCAAGCCCTATCTTGTTGATGGTCCGCACGATAGCAGGGTTTCCATCAACCGTCATATAGGGGGGCACATCCTGCACAACCTTAGAGCATGCCCCGAGCATGGCATAAGAACCGACCTGGCAAAATTGATGGACGCCAGCATCCCAACCAACGTTAACATAGTCCCCCAGAACGACATGCCCACCGAGCGCAGCATGGCTACTCATCACGCAGTGATTCCCTACCTGACAGTCATGGGCCACATGCGCATAGGCTAAAAAGACATTGGATGAGCCAACCACCGTTGCTTCATCGTCGTTGGTGGCTAAATGAATGGAAACATATTCGCGGAAGACATTCCCATCGCCAATAGTGAGCCGAGGCCTTCCTCCCTTGTGCTTAAGATCATGGGTCTTGGCACCAATAAAGGCATAAGGAAATACTTCATTGGAGGCGCCCAGTGTTGTCCGCCCATCAATGGTAGCATGGTGGTCGACCACGGTATCTTTGCCAATCACAACCTCGGGACCGATATAGGCATAAGCTCCGATACGGGCCGAGGAATCAACCTGGGCTCCAGATTCAATGATGGCCGTAGCGTGTATCATAATAAAATATCAATCAACGACATCCGTTATAGCAAACATAAGCTCTGCAGAGGAAACGACTTTGCCGCCCACCTTGCAAACACCCTCAGCAACCCCGATGCGCTTGCCACGGTTCTTCGTCATCTTGACGTGGATTTCAAGCTGATCTCCAGGAACGACAGCTTGGCGAAACTTGACCTTGTCGCAGCTCATGAAAAATGCGGTCTTGTCCTTGGTATCCTCTTGAATATTACGAAGAAACAAAATGCCTGCAGCCTGGGCCATAGCCTCAACCTGAAGGACCCCTGGCATCACAGGGAAGCTGGGGAAATGCCCTTGGAAATAGGGCTCATTCATGGAGACATTTTTAACAGCGACCAGTGAAGTATCGCCGACCTCGATAACCCGATCGACCATTAAGAAGGGATAGCGATGAGGGAGGGTTTGTAGAATGCGGCGGATATCAAGTGAGGTGTCCGTTGAGAGAATGGCCGAGGGCGCAGACTCTTTTTTCTTAGGCTTAGAACCAGACTCCGCACCCTTGAGCTGATCGGCGAGAACGCGCGTAAGCTCAGCATTGAGGGCATGCCCAGGGCGGACAGCCACGATATGAGCCTTCAAGGGGCGCCCGAGGAGCATAATGTCCCCAATAATGTCCAAAATTTTGTGGCGAACAAACTCATCATTAAAGCGCAAGGGCTCTTTGGAGAGGATTTTATCCCCCTTAATGACAATGGCAGAATCCAAGCTGCCTCCTTGGATTTTGCCCAATTTTAAGAGCTCTTCGATGTCTTCATAGATCGTAAATGTCCGGGAGGGAGCGACTTGCGCCTGATAAGTCTCCGGATCAATGTCTAAAGAGAGGTGCTGAGTATGAATACCCCGATCATCGGCAGACGTACAAGTAATTTTAAGGCCATCATAAGGAAGAGCAATCAACGAGCGGTTACCACGGGTAACCGATACGGGCTTCTGAAGCTCGAAATACACCCTATCCTTTTCTTGATCAACAGGTTCTGCCTCCTGAACGAGATTGACGTAATGCTTAGCAGAGCCATCGAGAATAGGAGGCTCACTCGCGTTCATTTCAATGAGGACATTGTCCACACCCATACCTGCAAGTGCACTCAAAACATGCTCAACAGTATGGATTTGCGCATGCCCAGAGGTGATCGTTGTATTGCGCACAAGGTCCCCAACAGCATCAATATGAGGGCGAATTTCTGGCTTTCCGTAGAGATCCACGCGCTTGAATACAACACCGTGATCTTCTGGGGCAGGCTTAAGCGTGAGGGTGACCTCATCACCCGTGTGAAGCGATTTTCCCTGGATGGAAACTTCTCGTAAAATGGTTCGCTGCTTCATCTAAAGACGTTCTCTAAGGTAGCTAGATAACGGTATCAACGCTACTTTGTAAAGTGCATTTATTCGCTCTCTTATCCAGGGAGGGCTTCACAACGGTTCTGTTGCTTGACCTCGCGTTTGATGGATTGGAAGCGTTTTTGGAGGAAGGAGCGGAAGTTGGGTGTGGCGTGGCCTGAGCGGGCGCGTTTGCCGTAGTCTTCGATGGCTTCGAGGCACTTTTTGAGGACGTCCGGGCCGAG